>WNFP01000258.1_pt1 | contig 39065 bp, 28 predicted proteins | sample 5400201 | NCBI WGS metagenome assembly WNFP01 (sample SAMN13153355, study PRJNA577476) | soil metagenome | isolation source: 115 cm saprolite under Madrone tree | place: USA:California | collected 2016-06-14 | reverse complement strand
TAACCAATGCGCACCAAATGGCGCCGGCGGGTAAGGTGGCGGCCTGCACGGACTGCCACATCAACAATAACTACACGCTGACGACTGCCCCGACCGACTGCGGGAACTCGGGATGCCATTTGACGACCTGGCAGCAGACTAATAATCCGACGCACTCGTCAGCGGGAGCGCCTTTTGCGGCGGCGAACTGCTCGACATGCCATAGCACGATCACCTGGACCACGGCAACCTTCGACCACAGCACGACGGGCTGGGCCTTGACGGGCTCGCACCAAATGGCGCCGGCGGGCAAAGTGGCAGCCTGCACCGACTGCCACGTAGGGAACAACTACACCTTTACGGTAGCGAACACGGACTGCTACGGCTGCCATCAGGCGGCTTGGCAGAGCACGACGACGCTCGGTGGAGTCGTCCCGAACCACATCACGGCGGGTTTCCCAACGGCGATTTGCTCCACTTGCCATGACACGCTACTGTGGGCGAACGGCAAGTTCGATCACAGTACGACGGGCTGGCCGCTGCAGGGAGCACACGTGACCACGCCTTGCACTTCCTGCCACATAGGCGCCAACGCATTCAGCCTTACTTCAGCGAACACGGATTGCTATGGTTGCCATCAGGCGGCCTGGTTGAGCACGCAAACGCTCGGCGGCGTCGTGCCGAACCACGTTGCCGCGCTGTATCCAACCACCTGCTTAACCTGCCACACCACGTGGGTGACTACTGGCTGGCTGGGGGCGACCTTTAATCACACCTGGTTCCGCATTCCGCATAATGGCTCGGTCTGTTCGGACTGCCACCTGGTCGCGACGGACTATAAGACGTTCTCTTGTGAGAATTGCCATACGAGGCCAACCGCGCACCGGCCCGGAATGACGCATCCTAGCGTTTGCACGCCATCACCCGCATGCTGGTACAATCCACCGACTCGGTGCTACGACTGTCATAAGAACTGACGCGGGCCCCAATTCACGCACTTCCGGGAGATCGGCAGGTGCAAGAGTGCAAGAGCACGTCCTGTGGGGAACGGTAGTAGGGTTGAAGAACAGCTAATGCATCGAGCGATCCGGCCGAGACAACGAGCCCTCAGATGCCTTTTCAAGCTGTCTTCAGCGGTGGTTGTAGTCCTTTGTTTGGGAGGCGCGTGGCACGTGAGTGTCACTCACGGACAGGAACCGCAACCAGAGCAGACTTCCAGCAAGCCTTCCTTATTTCGTCCGTCGCCTTGCCATCCGTGCCGCGAAATTTGACTCGAAGGCGACGCCGGGCAGCGGGGAAAAAGGTAACCACCAAATCTCAGCGGCGAGAACTTGAGGGGGCCTGATAAGGATTACTAGGCCTTCCCTAATGTTCCTTCTCCATACTTATTGTAGCGCTCACTAGCATGTTCTAAAATACTTGACGTTCCGACCGGTATTGTTTTCGATCCCCACCTCTCCTACGGTAGCCCCCAGTCGTCTTTGTCTCGGGGTACATCTGAACTGGCACGAGGTTGTCGCTCTGGGTACATTCTAGACGGCTCGGCGTGTTGCGACGCGGGCTCGATATCGGTAAAGTTCTGCGCGCGAGGGGCTGGAGCCACCGTCAAATAAAAACGCTGCGACTACGACGGGGATCATTGTGGCAGAGCGTGCAGGGCAAAACAGAAGGACTCTGGACGTCGTTCCCGTTGTTGTCGGCGATTAGCTCGGAGTTCTCAGCAAAACGATCTCTATGTCTGCTAACAATCACTGGCGCCTGATGACCGCGGTTCTCATTGCCTGGGCAGTCCTCGCGCTTGGCACAGGTTCCTCGCGCGCGTGGCAGGCTTCGGAGACCGGCGTGGTCCCTTTGCAAGTCATCGTCGTTAGTTCCGCCGCCGAAGCCCGGTTGGTCCGTGACAGGCTGAAAAACGGCGAGGATTTTGCAGCGCTTGCTAGAGAGAAATCCATCGATCCGTATGCCGACCAAGGCGGATACGTTGGAGAAGTAGACCCGGCGACGCTGCGCATTGAATTGCGGGAGGCACTCAAGGGGCTGGCGCCAGGACAAGTGAGCGGGATCGTCGAACTCCAGAACCCTCCCAACACCGTGATCGGCTACACCATCCTTAAGATTTCGTCGAAAAACGAGTCCCCCTCTGCTGGCCGCCAGAGCATGGGCGTAAACCGTGACCTTCCCCTTTCGGCCAAGGGCGCGCTGCGCTTTCCGGTTGACATTGCGGGGCAGGTCGTCGCAAATCTCCTCTTTCAAAAATTTCCCAAACCCGTTGGCTGGAGCCAAGACTTGAGCGAGATTTGTAGGATCCGCAAACAATCGCTCTCCAACATGGTGGACCGCCTCGAAAAACGCCTCGACCCACTGCACCCGGAGCAATTGTCCGGAGAGAAACCTTTTGACGTGATCCAGGAACATTATGCGCTGGCGCAGCTCCATGCCTACCAGGGAAACATGGACCAGGCCATTAAGCAGTGGGAGGCGGCGTATCGCATTGCGGCCGAAATCCCCGGCGGTAGGCCTCAACTGGAGGAAGTCCTAGGGACAGCTCATCTGCATAAAGCGGAGATAGAAAACGGGGTCTATCGCACTCCCGGTGACCGATGCCTGTTTCCCCCGCGTCCCGGCAATCCATTTCCCAAATACGAAATTAGCAGCGACGCTAGAAAAGCGATCCAGTATTTCACGAAATATCTTGAAACTAAGCCCGAAGACCTCGAGGTCAAATGGCTCCTGAATCTGGCCTACATGACTCTCGGTAAGTACCCAGCGGCTGTTCCGCAAAAATACCTTATTCCTTTTACTACATTTGAATCCAAAGAGGACATCGGGCGGTTCTCCGACGTGGCCGTGGCAGCGGGATTGAAACGGTTTTCGATGGCCGGGGGTGTCATCGTGGACGACTTAGAGAACAACGGACTTCTCGATGTGGTGACATCCAGCTACGACGTTTGCGAATCGATGCATTACTTCCACAACAACGGAGATGGCACCTTCACCGATCGCACAGCGCAGGCTGGCCTCGCCGGTCAGCTAGGCGGTCTGAACATGATTCAGGCGGATTACAACAACGACGGGTGCACGGATATCCTGGTATTGAGAGGTGCATGGGAATTCCCCATGCGCAAATCGCTACTTCGAAACAATTGCGATGGTACATTCACCGATGTTACGCGCGAGGCCGGCCTGGCCGAGCCAGCGACAAGCACGCAGACTGCCGTTTGGGCGGACATCGACAACGACGGTTATCTGGACCTGCTGGTCGGCAACGAGAATGGTCCCAGCCAGCTCTTCCACAACAAGGGTGACGGTACCTTTGAGGACATTTCCCGCGCTGCCGGTGTGGATCGAAAAGCTTTCACCAAGGGCGTTAACGCCGCGGATTATGACAATGACGGCTATGTGGATTTCTATGTCTCCAATCTCTATGGCGGCAACTTTCTCTACCACAACAATCATGACCGAACTTTTTCGGAAGTCTCTGAGCAGGCAGGCGTGCACCAGCCACAATCGCAAAGCTTTGCAACATGGTTCTTCGATTACGACAATGATAGCTGGCCCGACCTGTTCGTCACGAGCTACTACTTTTCCTTGGACGAATCCCTGCGGAGCTATCTTGGCCGTCCCCACAATGCCGAAACTCTGAAACTCTACAGGAACCTGGGAAACGGGGCTTTCAGAGACGTTACCAAAGAGGTGGGGCTCGACAAGATCTTCTTACCCATGGGCGCCAACTTTGGCGACGTCGATAACGACGGATTCCTGGACATTTACCTAGGGACTGGCGGTCCCGAATACGGCGCAATGGCTCCCAACGCGTTGCTTCGCAACCACGCAGGAAAATACTTTGCGGATATTACTGCGTCTTCCGGCACCGGGGAACTTCACAAAGGCCACGGTATCGCCTTCGCCGACCTCGGAAATAATGGCCATGAGGATATCCTTCTCAATTCTGGCGGTGCCACGCCCGGTGATGCCCACGCTTTCCGCGTTTTCAGAAATCCCGGCAACGATAATGACTGGATTACCGTGAGGCTTGCCGGGGTGAAAACGAATCGTTCCGCCATCGGCGCGCACATCAAAATCACCGTGGAAAACGAAAGCCATGCCATCCGTTCCATCTATCGAATCGTCGGAAGTGGTGGCTCTTTCGGCGCCTCGCCCTTGCAGCAGCACATTGGCCTTGGCAAAGCGGTCCGGATTGTGAATCTCGAGGTCGATTGGCCGGCGAGCAAGACGCGCCAGAGTTTCTCGAATGTGCCCAAGAACCAGATCATCGAAATCAAAGAGTTCGCCACAGCCTATAGAGAGCTGCCACACCGGATCTTTGGGCTCGGACCGGCGAAGCGATAAGATACTGTCCCCAGGAGCGATTCCGATGAGGCGCTGGTCATTCCTGCTGGCCGCATTGGCGGTTGCCGGTGTCAGCACCGCCGCCGCGCGGTATTATTCGGCGACGGGGCTGGTGCTGAAAATCGACCGGCCTCATCGGGGGATGGTTGTCTCCTGCGAAGCCATTCGCGGGTATATGGATGCCATGGTGATGTCTTTCGCGGTGAGTCGGCCCGAGGATCTGAAAGACTTGGAGCCCGGCGTGACAATCGATTTCACGCTAGTTGTGGATAAGGACTCCGCTCATGCTGAAAACGTCCGCATCCGCAAGTTCGAGAGTCTGGAGCAAGAGCCTCAGGCTGCTCGACGGATGAAACTGTTGGAGAATCTTGACGCCGTCGAACCTAGCATAAAGCCACTGGCTGTTGGCGAACCTGTGCCAGATTTCACGCTAACGGATGAAAACCGCCAGCAAGTTTCTCTTTCACAGTTTGCCGGCAAGGTCGTGGCCATCAACTTTATCTATACACGTTGTCCCTTGCCGAATTACTGTTTCCGTCTCTCCAACAATTTTGGGCTCCTGCAGAAGCGTTTCCGAAGCCGGCTGGGCCGGAACGTTGTCTTGCTCACCATCACGTTCGATCCCGAACACGACCAGCCGGAAGTCCTGGCGAATTACGCGCGCACATGGAATTACGACCCGCTGTCGTGGCACTTCCTGACGGGGAACGCTGCCGACGTCCGGCAACTGTGCAGGAGGTTCGGCGTGATGTATTGGCCGGACGAATCCGTGCTCACCCATTCCATGCAGACCGTCATTATTGATCGCCAGGGTAAATTGGTGGCCAGCCTCGAGGGCAATCAGTTCACAGCCAAGCAATTGGGTGACCTGGTCGAAACCCTGATGGATCACCCCAATTGATATACGCCTGCTCCGTTCATACGCCGCGCCACTCGCTGATAGCTGCCGCGCTTCAGCGAAACGCTCAGAGCCGGCGCTGGACTCCTTGCGTTGACGTCTTCGTTCCCGCGCGAAAAACTGAGGTCGTCGCCTTTTCCGAAGAATTGAGCGCGGGTTGTGTCGAGCCCTTCGAGGAGGTCAAGATCGAGTAGTCGGTAAAGGAAAGACGCTCTCGCCATGGACACCTGCGCCGTCGTCTGAGAACGTATCGCAGAGAATACTTACGAGAACGCTTCGCAATCGCGCTTCTTTTCCGGACCCAGTCACCACGGAGAATTTCACCCCACCCTTCTGGAGGCAGATCACGCTACCGGCAGCCTCACCTTGAGTGTAAATCGATCCGCCTCTCCTTTGTTCTGCAACTTCTCTAGCCACTCACCCCTGCGGGTCTTGAGGAAGGCCTAGCCCTGACGAGAAATACAATACGCTGCGGGTCCGCCGGCAAAGCTCGTGGCAACGAGTGCAGGCAGGTGGGGGCTACGAAACCGATGTTCGACGCATCGAATCTTCAAGTACAGTAGAGACTGCATGAGAGTCAGGAGCACACGTAGAATGAGAGGAATCCCTTCCGGAATGACAAAGAAGGAACGACGGACGATGGAGGTCAAAGCGCTTTTGACGGTTGCTTGCGCCGCGCTGGCGCTGCCTCTGGCTGCGCAGCGACAAGGACCGCTGCCACCGCCGCCCCCTGGCGCGGTTGCTTCTTCCGGTGCGTCGGGGGACCCGGCGAACACAAATACTGCCCGGCAAGAGACGTCTTCGCATATCACCAATGAGCCGCCGGCACTGCCCGCGGAGCAGATCATCCAGAAATTCACAAAACACGAGGAGGAGTTCCGCAAGGAGCGCGACAACTATACGTATACACAAATTTTCGCGTTCCAGGAGCTCGATGAGGACGGCCGCCCGGACGGAGAGTACCGCCTAACCAGCGACATTCTCTTTACGCCAGCGGGGAAGCGTTACGAAAAGGTCATCGATGCTCCTGCGCCGACTCTCAGCCGCATTACCATGTCCCAGCAAGATTTCGATGACATTGAAAAGGTGTGGCCGCTCGTGCTGACTCCCGACGAACTGCCCAAGTACGACGTCAAATATGTGGGCCGAGAACAGGTCGACGAAGTTGGCACCTATATCTTCGACATCGCTCCAAAAAAGCTGGAAAAGAGCCAGCGTTACTTTCAAGGTCGCATTTGGGTAGAGGACAAAGATCTCCAGATTGTCAAAACCAGGGGAAGGGCCACGGGCTTGCTGAAAAAAAAAGAAGACCAGGCATTTCCAACGTTCGAGACTTTTCGGGAAAATATCGAAGGCCACTACTGGTTCCCAACCTATACGCGTGCTGATGACATCCTGCACTTCAAGTCGGGTCAGGACGTGCACATCCGCTTGTCGGTTCGATACCAGAACTATAAGCGGTTCGGTTCAACCATCAAGATCGGAACGCCTACCCAGGTGGATCCCGAGAAGCCGTAAAGCAGGGCAGCTGAATCGCTGGTTTAGCGTCTGCTGAGCCAGACGAGAGTAACCCCTAGACAAACAATCAGAACGCCGAGCCAGCGCTGCCTGCTGATGCGTTCGTGCAGTAACAACATGGCGCCCAAGGCTCCTGCCGCGTAGCTCAAGGCGGTCACGGGAACGACGAAACTCACGTTTTCGATGGAGAGCATCGCCAAGAGCGAAAAGAAGGCCAGCGTCATCATCGCGATACCAAGCCACATCCAACCCACGCGCATTGCGCGGAAAACAAAACGAACCAGCGCCGCCGGCCGAAAGTCGTGAACTTCGCCGACCACCTTCATTGCTCGGGAAACACAGAGCTCACCGCCGGTGCCTGCGCCGACAATAATGAGAAGGAATAAGAACTCGAGCACGTTTAGGCCTTCCCCGTTGTTCGCGGATGCGTGTTCCCGACAATAAAGACGCCGAGGCAGATAACGAATATGCCCATCCAGCGCATGGGAGGTACAGGCTCTCCCAGAAGGAAATAACCCAGCAGGGCGACCGCGGCGTAGGAAAACGAGGAGGCCGGCTGAACGTAGCTGTAGTCCGCCCAAGTGAGAACGAGCATGTAGGCGACAAAGAAGATGAGCAAGCAGGCGATCCCCAGCCAGATGTAGCCTGAAGTGACGATTTTGAGAAGAATATGGAAAATATCGCCCGGCACCCAGTTTTTGGCGGAACCAATCCGCTTCATGCCCTTACTGAGCAGGACGTTACCGAGAGGAGCAAATAAAACGATGAACAAAATAAGAATGCTCGTTTTCAAATGCAGGCCTGGAGAATCTTTCATACGCTTTCTGCTGCGCCCCTGGCGTTACGTTTCGAACGTGCCCCTGCAGTTGAGTACAAGTACACGGGGCTCTCGAATGGATGCTCCCGCATGCGGAATGTCAAAACACGCTTCATGACCCACAAATGACTCAAAAATTATCTTACAGGATGTCTCAGCGGGACCAAAGCCCTGGCCAGCGAAGTGGTTCGTTTTTTGCTATGCTTTTTCAATAGAACCAGTCGCTGAGGGCTAGCCTTACCACCGATGGAGCGGCGTGGCACAATTCTAGTGCGCGAGGTGCAATGATTTCGAAAGCCGCCGATTACCTATTTCTTGGCTTAGCTACGGCACCTTTCATTTATTACCTGCTGGTTCTCTATTGCTCATGGCGTTTTTTCCGGGGCTCAAAGGACCGCCTGCCCGGTAATTCGGACTTTGTCCCGCCGATCAGCAGTTTGAAGCCCATCCGGGGATTGGACCCCGAAGCATACGAAAACTACGCGAGTTTCTGTCAGCAGGACTATCCGAACTATGAGCTGATTTTTTGCGTCGGGGACCGCAATGATCCTGCGGTGCCGGTTTTAGAAAAATTGATACGTGATTTCCCCGAACGCCGGATCCGCTTGCTTTTTGGCTCCGGGCGCGGCGCCATCAACGACAAGGTGGCCAAGCTGGTGAGGATGGTGCAGGAGGCGGATAACGAGTTTTTGGTCATCAGCGACAGTGACGTTCGGGTTCAGCCGGACTACTTGCGCACGGTCGTCGCGCCGCTGGGTGACCCGAAAGTGGGTTGCGTGACATGCTTCTACGTGTCCATCCACGATGAAACGTTCGCGCAGCATCTGCAATCCATCGGCATGTATTCTGACTTCTATCCTGGGATTCTGGTCGCTCGGCAGTTGGATGGAATTAAGTTCACTCTGGGACCAACCATTGTTACAACCCGCTCGCACCTTGCTGGATTTGGCGGATACGAAGCGATTGAAAATAAGCCCGCCGATGATCTTCTGGTTGGCCGTTTAATTGCGCAACAAGGTCTGAGAGTCCAACTCCTTCCATATGCCGTGCAGACCGTGCCGGATTATGATTCACCGCGCGCGCTCTTCAGCAAGCGACTCCGTTGGATGACGGTGATGCGGCACATGCGTCCTTGGGGACATGTGGGGCTTGCGTTTACACAGGGATTGCCGTGGTGTTTGGCAGTTGCGCTAACTCATCCGGCAGCATTTGGCCTCGTGTATTTCGGCGCCTATGTGGGGTTTCGCGTGGCGATGACCTGGCTGGTCGCCGTCTGGGGATTGCAGCAGAGAGGACCCTGGAAGATGATGCCGCTCATCGTCGTGTGGGATGCCACCGCTTTCGTGATCTGGCTGCTGACGTTTGGACGCAACAGCATACGCTGGCGCGACGTGAACTACCGGATTCGAGAGGGCACGCTCGTGCCGGCGGCCTCCAGTTCTGCGCAGAATTCCTCGCAATGAGAACCCGGCCGGGGGAGGAGTCCTACCCCCTCTTGGCCTTGGCACCAGCAGAAGCCGCGAGATCCACACGCGGCTCGGGCGCAGCGGATTTCGAAGGCATGCTCATTTGGATACGGCGATCGTTCTTCGGCTCGCGCCAGTTCACCTGAGGCAGCATGAGAGAAACGTCCACTCGATCTCGGTACTTCATGGCGATGTTCATGAGCGAATCCAGCAGCGAATCCGAAAGACGATGCGGTTGCAAGCCTAGGTCGATTAGTTTTGAGTGCTTTGCGTTGTAGTAATGTTGCTCCGCCTCCACTCGTGGGTCGGGGATGTGGTCGATTTCGACGACGACGTCGAGCTTTCTTGCGGCCGACTCCACGAGATGGGCTAGTTCGAGGACGGAAAACTGTTCCGTGAATTGATTATAGACGCGGCACTCGCCTCGGGCTGCCGGGTTGTGACAGGCGATCTCGATGCAGCGCACAGTGTCGCGAATGTCGAGGAAACCGCGCGTCTGTCCTCCCTTGCCGTAAACGGTGAGCGGCTGTCCGATGGCCGCCTGAACACAAAAGCGATTCAGGACGGTGCCAAAGACATCATCGTAGTCGAAGCGATTGATCAGCACCTCATCGAGCGCGGTTTCGTCGGTCATCGTTCCGTAAACGACTCCCTGGTTCAGGTCCGTAGCGCGAAGACCCCAGATCTTGCAGGCGAACATCATGTTGTGGCTGTCATGCACTTTCGAGAGGTGATAGAAGGAGCCAGGTTGCTTCGGGAAGGGGAGTACGTCCTTGCGGCCGTTGTGTTCGACGGTGATGTAGCCCTCTTCGATGTCAATGTTGGGGGTGCCGTACTCGCCCATGGTGCCGAGCTTGATGAGGTGACAATCCGGCAGAAATTCGCGAATGGCGAAAAGAACGTTTAGTGTTCCGACGACGTTGTTCACCTGGGTGAAGACGGCGTGCTTGCGGTCGATCATCGAGTAGGGAGCAGAGCGTTGCTCCGCGAAATGAACCACGGCTTTCGGTTCGAAGGACTTAAATGTGGAAGCGAGAAAGTCGTAGTCGGCAACGTCACCGACAAACAGTTCGATGGTCTTGCCGGTCACGTCCTGCCAGACCCTGACGCGATTCGTCAGCGGGCGAATGGGAGTCAGCGTCTGCGCACCAAGCTCGTGGTCCCAAAGGCGCCGCAAAAAGTTGTCAACGATCGCAACCGAATGGCCCTGCTGTGACAGATAGAGGGCCGTTGCCCAACCGCAATAGCCGTCCCCACCGAGCACGGCAATCTTCATGTACCCTCCTCAGGGCAGATCTCTGAACAAATTTCTGCGGCAATCCGAACCGCGAACGACTCTCCTTAGATGCGCAGCCGGCAAGCAGGGGTGCCGAGCAAAAGACCGCTGTGGCCTGGACTTTCTTTTTTTACCTGTATACCCAGGTCTTTGCAAGCGGGTTCTTGAAAGCTGCTTGCAAATGGTGTATCCCCTCTCGGAAGACGGGTGTGTTCCAACGGATGGTTAGTGAGGATGAGTTTGCCGCCCCCAGCAGCCACGATTTCGAGATGATCTTGGCCAACCAGATCTTTGAATTGCTGGAGTTTTGGCTGGTAGGTCACCAGATAGTAGCGCGGCGAGTCGAGCCAAAGGCTCTTGAATCGGGTGTCGTCAATGAAGATGTCCGGAGCGCCCGGTGCATAAGAACCGTATTCCAAATTGAAGTAACGCCCATTCAAAATCAGGACGTCGCGCGCTACATAAAACGTTACGGAAGACAGAGCCCAGTAATTATGGTCCACGATCACCTTTCCATCAGGAGATTTGAGGAGCACTTCCGCCAGTGGCCGCGACGACAGAAATGGATCGAACACCACCAGTGCGAGGCGAGCGGCGTGGTAGAACAGGACCATCATCAGCGCGGCCGCCAGGAAAGACCGCAAATCAACCCACCAGAAGGTTGCCAGGGCACCTGCCAGCAAAGAGATCGCTGCGACAGCCAGGGGAAGGCGCAGATAGGCGAATGAATCGAAAGTAAGGTCCAGCATATGGCCCAGGGAAAGGGTATAGGCGCTGGGATGATGGCCAAGTGCGAAAGAGATGTCGCCCGGTGCGGGCACGTTTCGCACCAGAAAAAAAATCGTGATGCAGGCGAGACCGGCGCAGCCGGCGACCAGGGAGAGAACGCGAGTTCCGCGGCGAATCCAATCACCGCGCGCAGCCATCGCCGAGCCGAGCAGCAGGGCCAGCGCGGGATAGCAAGGCATCGAGTAGTATTCCTGAGTAGTGGAAAACGTGAAGAACACCAGGATAAATCCGATCCAGCATATTGCCAGCAGACGGGTGCGGCCTGCGCGGTCAACGGGTTTGAAGGAAAGCCGGACGATGGCGGGGAAGTATACGCTCCAGGGGAATAGCCAGAGAAAATGGAGGAGCCAGAACCAGAGGCGAGGGACGGTATTGTAATCGCGAGGATACCGCAGATTGAGAAAGCGAAGGACCTGTTCGTTGATGAAATAGAACCACAGAAAGCCGTGGTACTCACCAGGGCCGCTGTGAAGCGCGAGAGAGAAATAGGGCGGATTGCGTAGTGCGGCCAGAATGTGCCAGGGTGCTGCGACAAGCAGGACAATAAAAAAACCGCTGATGGGACGTAGCCGCTTCCAGGTTCGAGCGACAAAAAATTGCTTGGTCAGGAATAGATAGAGCACCCCCGTAGCGATTGGGAAAACCGCGCCGATCAAACTCTTAAGCAAGACCCCGGTCCCCAGGCTAACAGCGAGGACGAATGCCCAGAGCCGCAGGTGCGGCTCCTCATCGTCGAGGGCGCGCAGAAAGGCCCACATTGCCAAAGCGATAGTGAACGTCAGTGTCACATCGGGGATAACAATGCGCGTGAATAGGAACAGGCCGACGCATGTGGCGATACACAAACCCGCACACAAACCTGCTGTTCTCCCGAACGCCCATGCGCCGAAGGCGCACGTCAGGCAGGCCAGTCCGATTGCCGAAAGTGCGAATGGGATGCGTGCCGCCCAGTCATGAACCCCAAGAATCTTAAAGGAGACAGCCATCGGCCAGTAAAACATAGCCGGTTTCTCGAGAAAGACGATGCCATCAACTCGCGGGGTCACCCAATCCCCGGAGGTAACCATGTTTCTTGAGATTTGTGCCACGGCCGCATCGACGTCGTCCATCAGCGACGGCGGCGACACGCTACAACCGAGATATACCGCTCCGGCAATCAGGGCAACGATCAGGTATACGAGCCAGCTCTGACTTGTAAGAACGTCTGCGCCGTCAAGCTTGGCGTCGCTTGTATTCGCCATCTTTTCATCCATTGAAAAAGGATCATCAAGCCCCAGAGGTGGTATCCGACGTTGGCCTTTCTTTCCAGGTGACGGTTCAAAAAGTTTTCAACGGCATCTCCTCGAAAAAGTTGCCCGTATTCCGCGATCCCCTCCCTCAGGGAATCGACCAGCATTGAACGCAGAGGGCCGCGGAGCCATGCATGTGCCGGAATGTCAAAACCCGTCTTCTTGCCGGCCAGGATGGAAGCTGGGAGTTTGTCTTTACGCAGTTCACTTAAAACAAGTTTCTGCTGCGACCCACGAATCTTCAGGTGCGCGGGCAGCTTTGCGGCGAACTCCACGATGCGATGATCGAGAAACGGTGGACGCACTTCGACGGAATGAGCCATGCTCATGCGGTCGCTTTTCACCAGAATGTCGTCGGCCAGATAATAATTCTGATCGAACCACAGAAAGTGTGCCAGAGCATCGCGGGTTTTCGGCAGCTCGTCTACTTCAGCCAACAAACGATGAAAAGCCGGGGGCAGGGGTTGCCGAAGCAGCGATTGCTTTTCCACGTCCGAGAAAGTTCCGTTCCAGTATACGTGGGCGTGACTCGGCTCAAGCAGACTACCCTCCAAAAATCGCTTCAACTTGTATTCGAAGCTGATTTTCTCATCCGAAACCGGCCAATGGCGGACTCCTGCCAGCGCTGCTTCGAGGAGCGGGCGCGGCACCCGCCGGGCCCATTTGGCAAGCAGGTCCGCACGGCAGGTGATGTATCCGCCGAATAGCTCGTCAGCGCCTTCGCCGCTCAACGCCACGGTGGTTTTGGACTTGCACAATTTCGAGAGAAACCAGACGGGCAGTGAGCCCGCATCCGCGCTCGGTTCGTCTGAATAGTAGGCAAACTCCTCGATCGCACCGCACAGGTCCTGCGCTGGCGTTAAATCCAGTTCCTGATGATCCGTTCCGTACTGTCGCACGGCCCGGTCGATGAATTTCGTCTCATCAAAACTTCGTCCACGAAATGAAATCGAAAATGTTTTCAATTGCGAAGCTGTGGCTCTCGACGCGTAGTGCAGGATAGTCGTCGAGTCCATTCCGCCGCTCAGCCAGATCCCCAGCGGAACATCCGAAATCATGTGCTCGCGCACCGATTGCGCCAGCAGGCCGTCGAGTTCCTCTTTTGCTGTCTCTAATGTGTAATCGGACGCTTGGGTGAAAGGCAGTTTCCAATAAGCATCCGAAGATATGTTTCCGTCGTTCCACTCCAGCCAGTAACCCGGCGGAAGTTTTTCGATTCCCTCCACGAGAGTCCAGGGACACGGCACATAGTTCAGCGAGAGATAGCAATCGAGACCAGGGAGGCTCAGCCGCCGTTCGATTTCCGGATGGATAAAAATGGCTTTCAGCTCAGAGCCAAAAAAAAGATCTTCACCTTGACGCGTGATGTAAAGCGGTTTGATTCCCATGCGGTCGCGCGCCAGAACAAGTCGTCTTGCCGACTTTTTCCAAAATGCCACCGCAAACATTCCCCGCAACCTCGCCAGGCATTTCTTATCCCATTGCATGAACGCGCGAAGCACGGTTTCCGTGTCGGAATGCGAGTCGAAGCGATGCCCGAGCTTTTCCAGTTCTTCCCGGATTTCGACGTAATTGTAGATCTCGCCGTTGAAAGCGATTCCGAAATCGCCGTCTTCGGAGAGGATCGGCTGGTTCCCGGAGTCCAGGTCGATGATTTTCAGGCGCGCCGCGCCCACCGAGAAAAGGCCGGATTGAAATACGCCTTGCTGGTCCGGCCCCCGGTGGATCAATGTTGCCGTCGCATCCTGAATTCGGCGGGGAGGAGGGGTCCAGGTTTTATGCGTATATCCTACGATTCCGCACAACTCTTTGTACCTCGCAGAGCGCCGTTCGAGAGCTAAGACGCTCTTCCTGTCATCGTAATGGGCTTCGGGGAACTCGCGTTTCGCCGTACTCTGCCACGTCCAGCAATGCACGGCTGGAAGGCGCTACGCCATTCGAACTGGCGAAACCTGGCCGGCCGCCCGCGATCCAGCCAAGCCAAACGGAAGGATGCAAGTACTTGCACCTCGATTGTAGCTGCAGCCCTCACCGCGGCGCAACGCTGACAGCACGGCGAATCCAAATTCTTGCACGCTATTCTGCAACGGCGGCTTTCGTTCGACAAACAGTCGCAAGCCCCGTCCAACTGTATCCGCGATGGGAGCGGAGCGCGGCATCCCGGAAGCCCGATGCCAACCAGGGCCGGACTTCATCCTCGCGCAAGTAATAAGCGACCGGAGTCACCAGTTGATCGAAAACGTTAGCGTGAATTTCGTCGAATGGGTAGTGATACAGTGCGGCAAAATAATCGCTGTAAGGAAGTTTCGCCGGGCCTTTCCCATGAGCTCGCGGACGGTAGAAGATTTTTATGACGGCCCAAAGGGCGGCGGCGGGCGGAATCGAGGCGATCCGCAGAAGTGGCGCAGGCAACTTCGAAGTAATTGCCTTGCGCAAGGGATCCACATACCGGGTAATCCATTCGTTTCCGTCGTGGCCGTAAACCCAAAAGGCCACCCGTCCGCCCTCCCTCACGCGCGAAGCCAGACTCGCAAAACCGGCGGCCGGGTCCGGCAAATGGTGTAGAACACCGACGGAAAATGCCAAGTCAAAGACCGCGCGGACGGGCGGGTTCAACAAGTCGCCGATAACAACGTGGGCGTTTGGGAATTGCCGGGTGTGCGCGAAGGCAACGAATGCACTCTCGCCCAAATCCAGAGAGACAATCGCGCTTGCACCGTGCGAAGCCACAATTGCGGTATGGCGTCCCTTGCCGCAGCCTCCCTCGAATACAACGCGGTGCGTGAAATCCCGGGCGGCCAGCGGGGCTACCCAGTCGAAAAACTCCTGCTCATAATAGTCGCGAAGATCGCTCCAGCGTGTCCATTCCTCCGCAAATCGCGAGGCCGTCTGGAGGTTGACGCTGGCTAGGTTTGCAGGGAGGAGAATCGGCACGCCGCTGCGAATCGCGAAGTGTGCAGCGCAGCCGCGGCACACGAGGCTGCCGGCCATAATGTGACCATCCTCTGCCGCGGGCGAGGTATCGCTGCTGAGAGACAATTCGCCCGCGCAATTGGGGCACACAATGAAATTCAAGGCTTCGCGTCTCATCTCGATGGTGAAATTCCATGATACATCAAGCCCGACGGGGCAGTCTCAGGCCTCGACTCCGAGCAGAGGACGAAGCAAGGCGCTTGCGCCGTTCCAAAGAATCTGGACGCCGATACAAACGAGGAGGAAGGAGGAGAGCCTGAGGATGATGCTCATCCCGTTCTCGCCGATGATCGCGGCGAGGCCATCGGCAAAGCCATAGCAAAGATAGATGCTCAGCGCCGTGAGCGCCGACCCGATCACCGCGGCGAGAATGGCGAGGAGGTTCGGCCCCAGGTGGTGAGGCTCGTTCGCCCCGAGGGTGATGGCCATGGAGATCGACCCAGGGCCAACAGTGAGCGGCAATGTCAGGGGATAAAACGCGCTGCGAGAGATGTCCTCCAAGTTCACTTTCTTCTGAACCTCCCGGCCCCGGTCCATCCCGTCTTTGCTTTTCAGCATGGCCCAGCCGTTGGAAATGACGACGAGACCACCGCCTACCTGTACAACGGGAATGGAGATTCCAAAGAAATGCAGAATGTGCGTTCCGATGAGAAACGAGGCAATCAGCAGGATAAAACTGTTCCGAGCGACCTGGTACGCCAAGACGCGACGCGCCGGACGAGGATACTCTCGCGTCAAGGCGAGAAAGACGGGGCTGCCGCCGAGGGGATTCACGATGGGAAACAGGGCGCTGAGGATCAGCAGGGTACTCTTAGCGACTTCGAGCAAGGGACTCCTCCGCAGGGGAGAGTATAGCCGAGGCGCAGTTTTTCCGCGCAAATGGGGTGGTTTTTGCGGCGAGCGGGGCGAATTTGCGGCCTGAGATTGGACGGCTTGCTGGGTAGCCGTTTCTCCTCCACCGAGTGTTTTTGATCAAGCGTGTGGAGCCCAAGAGTTGAGTTTTGCGTGAGCGTAAGAGAGTGCAGAAGTGGTTGAAACCAAAGCGCTTGAATGTGTTGGCGAGTGATGAGGCCGGAGTGCTTCAGGAATGGGGAGAATTGGGGAATAACCCCGACTGCTTCGAAAATACGGCCACTGGCACCGCACTGGCAGCCCCCATCAAGCGCGCAAGCTGGTTTTATCCATCTGCACGATCCAAGCAATGGCGAAACGTTGTGGACGACACGCGTGGAGGGAGACTTTGGCAGAGTTGCGGAAGCGTCACCCTGGTCCGATGTGCAAGAACGGATGAAATGGGCGCTTAGGGTGCGGACCAGAGCACCTTTCTGTCTTTGCCAAGGAGTAGGAGGGCGGCAGCGGGTTTTCGTTCCTTTCGGCCTGTACCGACCACCTCACGTCTGCCGAGGACGGTCGAGAATCCTTCGTTGTCGGTTATCTCCAAGCCGGGCCCGCCGGCTTCTTCGCCAAGATTCACGCTGAGGCTTCCTGCTGAGCCACTCATGTTGAAGCTGGAACCCCCAGCCGAGGAATCCACCCACAACGTTGAGACTTCTTTGCCCGCCGGGTTTCTCAGACGTAAGAACGACCCTGTTGGACGGGCCACCAAGGTGGCCTGGGCCGTTCCGCTTTCGTCGAAAAGGTCTATTGCAGATGCGCCGTTTTGGATGGAAAGGCCTGCCCTGATCTCCTTGTCGTAGAGTCCTAAGCCAAAATGTGTCCTGTTTGTTCCGAGCTGAACTTGTTCGGTGGTTCCTAGTCCGTTCAGGACAAGGACGGGCTTGTCACCGCCCGCGAGCGACACGACCGGAGAACCCCTAGCGTCCAAGAGAGAGAGTATTGGACCCGACATTTCCATTGAAAGCTGCCCACGGATTTTCCCGGATGCATCCATTAAATGAAACGCGTTGGCCTCGACTACTCGGTTTGTTTGCTCCTGACCCATGAACAATACGGCGGAGATCAAGACTGTGACGGCGATTCCCGTCTTCTTGAGGCGACAATTTTGGGCTTCGAGTCTCCCTATGCGTTCGACAAGGGCTTGGAGATCAAGGTTGTGAGGTTGCATCGTACCTCCCTGTTGGCTGCATTCTCTCACATTGCGCGAAGGGAGAACGAAGCGCAACGTGGGGCGCGTGATTGCAACGCGAAGGAAGGGAGCAGTAGGCTGTGCGAAAACACAGCGTCCCAATGTTGAACCGATTGGCCTGAAACTCTTCCAGCAACTTCTGGGGCTGGAGGATGAAGGTCGAACATCGTGAGGTATAAACGCCGTCTCTTCTGGGATCCACTGAAGAGTCGGCGGCACGGGCTGCCCCCGCGGACAAGGAAGCAATACCGGGAGACCTAGCGTTTCAGTAACGGCTCGTCCGAACCCCAGGGGCTCGGAGAAGTTCGGCAAACCCACGCTGTGCTTCGCCCGAATCGCGACGTTTCGCCTCGTCCTGTTTCTTCGTACCCGATCGATTTCATCTCGTATTTCAACCTAGCATCTGCTACCGCTGCCAAGACTATTTCGAGTGGCGCGGGGGGGCAGATGGCCGAATTTTGTCAGCCTCGAAAGCGACCTTAGTTTGACTTATTTCTCCCCGTTGGGGTGGGCCATGCGTTCCGTCAGCGGATCTTGCCGAAACGTACCTGCGATGGCATGGGTCATAACCTCCATAGCACAAATGGCAGAAGCGCTGCTGTTTCTGAGAATGAGTACGGTTGCGGCAGACGCCAGCGAGATGGAAGCGCGCCCGGAGTAGCGGGTTCGGCTGCGCTCGTACTGGTCGCTGCTGACCCGTCTCAGAAATCTAACCGCATTCCAATCTGGATCTGACGCTGAGCGATGATGGAGTTGCTCGACTGTGTGGGCACTCCAAAGTGTGAGTTGAACGTGAGTGTAGGTGTAAACGAAGTTGGATTTGGGCACGCTGATCCGGCCGGGAGGCAGGCCGTGCCGGTGGTGTAGATTTGCGTGTCCACGCCAGTAAAGTTAGTGTGATTAAAGAGATTAAAGGCGTCCCCGGTGAGCGTAAATTTAACCTTCTCCCATATGTTGAACCCTTTCTCAAGCCGCAAGTCGAAGTTGGTCGTGCGCGGCATGGTAAAAGCGTTCGCACCGATGAAAGGCGGGCGGTTTGTACCGCCGGCCCCAAGGACCCCCGTGGACACTCCTTTGACACCGTTAATTGTCGGAGCGTTGCCTTGAATTAATGGGGTATAGGGCGCACCCGTAGAGGCCGCGACGAGTGGCGAAATCGTGAAACCGTTCAAAAGCTCCTTGAACAACCTGCTCTCGCCTTGATAGAGGTGGGGCGTCCATACGGTCCCAATGACAAACCGATGGCGAATGTCAAAGTTCGAGCTGCTTTTTTCCAGTGCGAGGTCAAACGGATTGACTACGTTGTTCGATGATGTGAAGGTCTGGGAACTTTGCCCATCGTCAATCGAATGCGAGAAAGTGTAGGAGCTTTGAATCTGGAAGGTGTCATAGAAGCGCCGATTTACCGCCACCACCAGCGCGTTGTAGTTCGAGTGAACGCCGCCGAAAACTGTCGTAATTCGGCCTAACGTTGTGTTGGGTCTGGCAGTGAACAAGGGCTCCTGGAACGTCTGCCCCTCCAAGCTCCCGCCCACAACTTTGTAAGTAATCGTGGCCGTTGGTGAAGACAAGTTCTCGTCGACGAATCGCGGCAGGTTCCGTCCCAGACTGCCCAAATAGGAAACGGAAAACACCGTGTTTGTGGAGATCTCGCGTTCGATGTCGAAGTCCCACTCATGCACCAGAGGATTTCGAGTATCCGCCGCAAAGACCACGACGTCCGGAGGATTTGCGCTGGAAGGCGCCAGCGCGATATTAGGATACGTAGGGGCTCCGATGGTGGTAGGCAGGTATGTAAAAGCGAGTTGCGCTTTGCCCACGATTCCCGTATTTGCAATGGCATTCACGATCGTCGAGTTGATGATCCGGCCATAAAACATTCCGTAACCGGCACGGACGATGGTCTTGCCGTTGCCGAAGACGTCATAAGCGATCCCGATGCGAGGCCCAAGGTCCTTACGGTCCGACGGAAAAGTATTGGAAGCAGGAAGCGCGGAATTCGGTATTTGTGGCGACGGCATCAACTCCGTTTCGTAGCGGAGCCCCAGGTTCAGTGTCAAGCGGGGCCGAATGTGCCAATCGTCCTGCACGAAGAAGGCCAGGTCATTGGTTGAAAACTCAAAGCGCGGAATTCCAAAGTCCTGGCCGAAGCTACTGAAACAAGGCACCGCCACAGTAGCTGGGGGCGTCCCGCTGGTGCTTGTGCAGCGAGGAGTCAAGCCATTTGTAAAAGCTGCAAAGTCGCTGATGTAATCTACACGGTTGTTGTAGTTATATGCCCCGGATTCCTGGAAAAGATTGTCGTCAATATCAGACACATGATTGACGTCGAAACCAAACTTCAAGAGATGCGCCCCATGACTCCACGACAAGGTGTCGGCGAGTTGGTTCCTGGTTTCCTTCGGCAAGGCACGACGGTCCAGGAAATTCGGCTTTCCAAAGGAGAAACCTCCCAGCCCGCCAATAGTGATCTGAGGCGAGATTCCTTGGGCGGAAACCGGCTCACCGGAGATTGACACTTGTGAGTTCTCGAACTCAAAGTCGCGTCCAATTTGATAGCGCAACTCGCTGGTGATCGCCGGAGTGAAAGTGGAGAGAAGTCGGAAGATGCCCCAATCTTCCTTGACGAAATCGTTTCCGAAGCTTTCCACGCCTCGCGATACAACACCGGCCGACTGGATCCCGGCAGGGGCAGCCCAGCGCAGCCGGTTGTAAGTGAATGATGCGCGGTGTTTCGAATTAATGTTCCAGTCGATCTTGGGAAGCAGAATAAGCTGATCACCTGTTCGGGGAACCTGTCCTGTGAGGGTTTGCAAGAATGTTAGGCCGACGTTTGCTTGCGAAGCGGTTATTCCCCTGGCACTCAAGGTGGACAATTCAGCAGTGGTCAAAGGCACAAAAAGGGCGCCTGGAGTACCCGTTGTCGCAACGGCGGGGAAACTCCGCAATTGCTGGTCACCGCTGAAAAAGAAGAAAAGCTTATCCTTCACAATTGGGCCGCCAACTCCGCCGCCGAACTGATGCCGCTTGTCTTCCGGGAGAAAAGGAACCGCAGTCGTCACACCATTCACTACTACCTTTTTGATTGAAAAGGGATTAATGGCACCCCAATCGCTGTTACGAAAATACCAGAACGCTTGTCCGCGAATCTGATTGGTGCCGCTCTTGGTTACGGCATTGACGACGCCGCCAGCAGAACGGCCGTATTCTGCAGAATAGTTCGAAGTGTTGATCTGGAACTCCTGTATGGCTGCTTCACTGGTGGAGTAGCTAATCCGAGTGCGCCCGCGCTCTTCACTGAAAAACGCTTGGTTGTTATCAGCGCCATCCACCGTGTTGTTATTCAACAAGCCCGATATGCCGCGGAAGCTTACAAGTCCGAATCCGCCGTCTGGCACGGCACCTGGACTGCTGAGCGCAAAGGAGGACCATCTCCGGCCGTTAATTGGCAGATTGTCGATAGAAGTAGAATTAATATTCGTGGAGAAATCCGCACGATCCGTGACGATCACCGGGGCTTCGGCGGTAGCTACGATGATTTCCGTTTGTGACTTAACGTCAAGCGTGGCGTCGATGGGTGTCAAGCGTCCGACCTCGACGGTGATATTTGTTGCTTTGTAACCTGCAAATCCCTTTGCAATGATCTCCAATGAGTAGAGGCCGGGCTGGAGGTGAGTCAAAGTATAACGTCCGATGCCGTCGGTCGTGGCAGTTGAAGTGCCCCCTGTGCCAAGATTACGCGAAGAGGCGCTTGCGCCGGGGACTACTGCTCCCGACTGATCGGTTACGAGCCCGCCGATGGCGCCGTCGGTAGTAGATTGCGCGAAAGCGGCGCAGGAGAAGAAGACGATAGCTAGAAGGGCGAGGCAAAATCTTACGATGGAAGGGCTCATGCCACTCTTATTCATTGAAGTTTCTCCCTTTCTCATTGCCGACGCTTCACACACCAGCGCGCGGACCTAAAACCCTCCGGGGGTGGAGTGGAGGTCCCCCACATTTGAAGGCGGATCACAGAGCTGCAAGCGCCGACCAAGACAGCACCAGCTTCCAGATTTGTTACCCATCTTCTACCACAGGAATCACGCGTATTGAAGCAACAACCTGTGGAAAACTTCGGCGCGCCGGCCACAATAACCTCGAGGCACCAAAACCAATATCTAATTCTAAGTCAATCGGGTTGCGCGAGACCAAGCAACGCAGATGGCGGCGGTATAAACGCCCTAAGCATAGATTGGCGCGTTACAAGTGTGTCTTGCCGCGCCGCACGCGCGTGCGTTACAGTCTCGGTGCCATGTTCGAGGAATGTGATGCCACTACCCAAAAAAGCCAAGCCGCAAGGTACCAGGTCGCCGCGGGAGCGGGTCAGAGTTCTAATTACAGGAGCCCGGATTCAAAAGCGCATTCAGGCTCTGGCTCGAGAAATCCGGAACGATTTTCCCGGCGAGCCATTGCATCTGATCAGCGTTTTAAAAGGCGGGGTTTTCTTTCTGACCGACCTGGCGAGAAGCATTCCGGGGGAGGTTTCTTTTGACTTCATCGCCGTGTCGAGCTACGGGCAAAAAACGCACTCGTCGGGCCAAGTCCGGTTGACCCGGGATCTGGACTCCAGCATCGAAGGAAAAACGGTCATCGTTGTCGAGGACATTTTGGATACGGGAATGACGTTGCGGTACCTGCTGCGGTTGTTCCAGCAGCGCAAGCCTAAGCATCTGCGCGTAGCGGTCCTGCTGGACAAGCCGGAACGGCGGATCGCCACGGTACGTGCCGACTACGTCGGATTTTCCATTCCCAATGAATTTGTGGTCGGTTATGGGCTTGATTACGCCGAGCGTTACAGAAACCTGCCCTACGTTGGGATCCTATTGCTTGGCCCCGGTTTGAAGAAGAAACCTGCGGAAGATTAAAGCTCATCGAGCAAACCATTCCCAACAGCGGAAGAAAAATTGAGTTGCCGGTGAAAAAATTCAATCATTCAATGAAGGGAACACTCTAAATTGAGGCTCTTTCCGGCAGGAGCCGGAATCTTCCATCGGGCGTCCTCGCAGAATGGCTTCAGGATGGCAGCATCTATTTTCAGGCGCCTGCTAAGGCCGCATGCGACTCGCCACGGCGCACGGGTCGGCCTCAGGATGGGAAAAACAATCAGAAATCACATCCATGCGTCACCTTCAAAGGGCTTACGCTTCGCCGCCTGATATAATATCTACTTCATGAATCCAACGGATGAACACACGGCAACAGTCGCATTGAACGGCGGAACGGAAGTCTCCGCCGAGGTCCTGGCGACACTCGCGGAAATCGGCGAGGAAGTGAACGCCTCGCTGGACCTGGACGAGGTGCTGGCCCGATCGGCGGCTTTGATCAAGCGACATATCGACTATGAAATCTTAGGCGTGCTGATGATCGAAGGGGATGGAAGTTATCTGCGGCACCGTTTCGCGATCGGCTATCCGCGCGAACTGGCGGACAATTTGCGGATTCCGCTGGGGCAGGGAATTACAGGAACGGCGGCTGCCACGGGTCACTCGGTGCGAGTCAGTGATACTTCCAAGGACGCGCGGTACATCAACGCTATCGATAACGTGCGTTCGGAACTGGCCGTGCCGCTGATGCTTCGGGGAAAGTGCGTCGGCGTGCTGGATATTCAGAGCCGCCACCTCGATTACTTTACTCGCGACCAACAGAATATTTTGACGCTGCTGGCCAGTCGGCTTGCGGTGGCCATTGAAAACGCGCGGCTGTTTCAGCAGGTACGGACGCAGGCGGACACGCTCTTACTGTTGAGCGAAGTCAGCCGCGAAACCGGCGCGATTCTGGAGGTCGAAGAGCTTTTGCGGCGGGCAGCAGAACAGACCAAGCGGGTCATTGATTACCAGATACTGAGCATCATGCTTTATGACGAGGAGCAGAAGATTTTCCGCCACCGGGTGGACGTAAAGCACGGCCATCGCGTGCAGGGAAAATTGCGAGCGACCTCGAGTGATGGCATCGTTGGGGCAGCAGCTACTCTGAAGGAGCCGGTTCTCGTTCCGGATGTGACCGTCGATCCTCGCTACCTGATGGTGAACCCTGAGACGCGCTCGGAACTGGCGATTCCCATGATGCACAAAGGAAAAGTGATTGGCGTGCTGGATTTGGAAAGCCCGCAACTGAATTATTTCACTGAGGATCACGTGCAGGCGCTTTCGATCCTGACGGCGAACCTCGCTGTCTCGCTGGAAAATGCGCGCCTTTACGAGCAGTTGGCCCGCGACGAGGCGCGACTGGAACGGGATTTGCAGGCGGCGAAAAGAATTCAGGGCGCGTTGCTGCGGCCGGTGCCGACGGAAGACTACGGCCTGGAGATGGCCGCCCGATACCTTTCCGCGCGGGAAGTGTGCGGCGACCTCTATGAGTTTCTGCGCTATGGGCCGCAGCAACTGGGAATTGCGCTGGGAGATGTGAGCGGCAAGGGAACGGCGGCGGCACTCTATGGAGCAGTAGCTATCGGAATCATGCGGAGTCTGGCCCCGCAAAAGCTGCAGCCCGCAGAAATGCTGAAGCAAATGAACCAACTGGTGGGCGAACGGCGCATCGAGGGGCGATTCATGACGGCGTGCTTTGCCACCTGGCAAAAGGGCCGTCAGAAACTTCGAGTGGCGAACGCGGGGCAATCGCAGCCGCTGCTGTATAAGGATGGACACTCAGGCAAAATCGAATTGACGGGCTTTCCGCTGGGCATTTTCGAAGAGGTGACCTATGACGAATGGTCGGTTACGCTGGAGTCCGGAAATATTCTTGTATTTCACTCGGACGGAATCGCGGAGACCATGAACAGCGAGGGCCAGTTCTTCGGGATCACGCGGCTCATGAAGCTGATTGAACAGCACCATGAAGCGTCTGCGACGGAAATTGCCGACGTGATTCTGCGGGAGGTGGATTGGTTCACCCAGAGCGCTCCGCTTTCCGATGACCGGACACTGGTGGTCGCAAAAGTCCGATGAGCCATTCGATTGACTCATCTTCACGCAGACTCAAATATGTCGATCCGGCTTCTTTCACGCCGCATTTCGGTTGGAAGAAAAACGACGCGCGGAGTGCCGCCGGCGAAGAAGTGGTGTGCGAAGGCGTGCCGCTGGATTTGGTTGCACAGAAGTTTGGTACGCCAACGTACGTATATAGCCGCGCGGCGATTGATGACGCCTATAAGGAGCTTCGCAGCGGGCTTGGGAAGCTTTCCCATACTTTGTGTTTTGCCGTAAAGTCCAACGGAAATCTGTCCATTCTGAATCATCTTGCAAAGTTGGGAAGCGGTTTTGACATTGTTTCCGGCGGAGAACTCCACCACTTGGAGCGCATCGGCGTGCGCGGTGATCGGATTGTTTTTTCCGGCGTTGGCAAGGACCGGCACGAAATTCGCGAAGCACTGAACTATCCAGTGCACGGACGAGGCAGACAGGCTGGCATTCTGCTTTTCAACGCCGAATCCGAGGCCGAGCTCGACATTTTGGTCGAGGAGGCAGCGCGGCTGGCCGGACGGGGAGGCAGGTCACCAGCGGCGGCGATTCGAGTGAATCCCGATGTGCAAGCCGGCGGCCACCCGCACATTGCCACCGGTCGTCACGAACACAAGTTTGGATTGGATTGGTCTGAGGCCAAACGGCTTTACCTTGCGCATCGCGATTCGAAATGGATCTCCTGGCAGGGAATCAGCGCGCATATCGGCTCGCAGATCACCACGCTTATTCCCTTTCGCCGCGCACTGCGGCGGCTGGCCGGTTTTATCGGAGAGTTGCGGCGCGCGCGAATCGAGCTGCGGTACCTGGATGTAGGGGGCGGGCTTGGAGTGCGTTATTCTGACCAGAAGCCGCCGACGCGAACGGAGTACGCGCGGCTGGTTTCGCAGATGGTGCGGAGACTTGGCGTGCACCTCTTACTGGAGCCGGGGCGTTCGATTATCGCTCCGGCCAGTGTTCTGTTGACGCGCGTGGTCTATTCGAAAATGAATCGGGGCAAAACGTTTGTAGTCGTGGATTCGGCGATGAACGATCTGATGCGGCCGGCTCTCTACGGGGCGATCCACCCCATTACAAGAATTGTGCGAGAACGGAAAGAAAATGATGCCGGTCGCGAACCAGTGGACATTGTTGGGCCGGTCTGCGAGACGGGCGATTGCTTTTTGCGGGATTGGCCGCTTGGGGAAGTACAGGCGGGTGACCTACTCGCCATTTGGGTTGCCGGAGCTTACGGAATGTCGCAAGCATCGAATTACAATGCGCGATGCCGTCCCGCTGAAGTTTTGGTCGAGGGCAAGCGCTTTCGGCTGATTCGCCGGCGCGAAACTCGCAACGATCTGCTGCGCACCGATGTTCTCGGCTAGTTGATTCCGGCTTGGCAGCTACGCTTCGCCCCATTTCAGCTTGCTGCGCAAAATCTCGAAATACGATTTCTTTGGCGGCTGGATGAGCTTGAGCGGCTCTTTTGCACGGGAGATGCGGACCAGATCCGTAGGTTGCAATGGAATACCTCGCTGTCCGTCGAGGGTCATAAAGACGGACTCCGTGTTCCCTGAGAGTTTCAACTCGACGGAAGATGAGTCACGGATTACAAGCGGTCGGTCACTCAGCGTGTGCGGACAGATGGGAGTGATCACGAAGGATTCCACGGTGGGATGCACGATGGGTCCGCCGGCGGAAAGGGAATAGGCAGTGGAGCCGGTAGGGCTGGCTACGATCAGGCCGTCGGCCCGGTAACGGCAGACAAAATCGCCGTCAATGGTGAGCTCAGGCTCGATCATGCGGGCGAGCGCGCCCTTATTGATCACCACTTCGTTCAGCACGCGCTGATTATCGATCACCTTGCCCGCGCGTTCGAGCTCGACGCTGATCATGACGCGTTCGCTGAGCGAAAAGCGGCCCTCCAGAGTGTCATCAAGGGCCGGGTGGAGCTCTTCCATGGTGAAGCTGGTAAGGAAGCCCAGGCTGCCCATATTGATGGGCAAGATCGGAATTCCTCGCGGAGCGGCCAGACGGGCGGCGGCAAGCATGGTGCCGTCACCGCCAAGCACAAGCAGAAGTTGCGACGCGTCTGCCACGCGCTCTCGAGTCTGACCTTTCGAGCCGTCCGCCAAAGAACTGGCCGTCTCTTCGTCGATGATTGATTGTATGCCGTGCGCTTCGAGCCACTTCAGCAGGGGAGGCACAACGACGACAAGATTCGAGCGGCGAGGGCGAGAAATGATGCCGATGGTTTGAACAGGTTGTCGGGGTTGCATGTCCGCCTGCGATTCTACTCTAGGAACTTTTTGCGTGCGTAGAGAAAATACTCCTGATTGCCTTCGGCCCCCAGGAGATGACTCGGGCGGATTCCGAGGTAATCCAGTCCAACGGATTCGACGCATTCGTGAACAGTCAGGATCGCCTTATCGTGCAACTTCTTATCCTTCACGATTCCACCGGGCTCAATCTCCTCGCGGCGCAACTCGAATTGCGGCTTGATAAGGATGAGAAAGCCGGCGCGGGGTTTTGCCACCGCTATTGCGGGCTTGACTACTTTCTTGACGGAGATGAAGGAAACATCAATCACCACGATGTCGACGCTTTCGGGAAGATCTTTAACGCGCAGTTCGCGCGCGTTCCGCTCAATTGGAATGACGTAAGGGTTCTGGCGCAGCTTCCAGTCAAGCTGTTCAACATTCACGTCGACGGCGTAGACGCGCACTGCGCCGCGCTGCAGCAAGCAATCCGTGAAGCCGCCGTTCGAGGAGCCGACATCCAAGCAAACGCAACCGGCCGGCTCAATCGCAAAGTCTTCTAGCGCGCCAGCGAGTTTCATTCCTCCGCGACTGACGAACTTCTGCCGCCGGCTGACGATTTCGATGCGCGCGTCTTGCGAGACGGGCGTACCTGACTTTTCCGTTCGTTGGCCGTCCACCTGAACTTCACCGGCGAGGATCATCGCCATGGCTTTCTGGGGAGATTCGGCGCAGCCTCGCTCGACAAGAAGAAGATCGAGCCGTTTGCGGTCTGCCTTAGGTTTCATGAGACGTTCGAACGATCAAGTGCGGCGAAGCACAAGGAATTCCGCGATTTCGCGGAGGCGCGCGGCGCGATCCGCGTATGGTGCGAGTTCAGCAATGGCTTCGGTGGCGAGACGATTGGCAATCTGGTGAGAGCGCTCCAGACCGTAAACTGCCGGGTAGGTTGCCTTTTGCTGCGCCAGGTCCTTTCCCGCGGTCTTGCCAAGTGCGGCGGAGGACTCCTCGACGTCAAGGATGTCGTCAATGACCTGGAAAGCCCAGCCGATGGTCCCGCCGAATCGCCGCAGGCGCGCGACATCTTCGGAGCTGGCCCCTGCGCACAAGGCCCCGGCCGTTATAGAAGCACTGATGAGCGCAGCGGTTTTCGAGCGGTGAATGTACTCCAGCATCTGCTCATCGACGGGCTTACCTTCGGCTTCGATGTCAGCGACCTGGCCACCTACCATTCCGTTGATGGTTCCGGCCGCAGCGGCCACTTCCGAGAGAATGGCGGCGCGGCGCTCCGCGGCGGCGGGTGTCGCTCCGATGGTTTCGAACGCCAGCGTAAGGAGAGCGTCGCCCGCGAGGATGGCGATGGCTTCGCCGAATTTCTTATGGCAAGTTGGCTTGCCGCGGCGGAGATCATCGTTGTCCAGTGCCGGCAAATCATCGTGGATCAAGGAATAGGTGTGGATCAATTCGATGGCGCAGGCAGGGTGAAGCGTGGGTAAGGCAACGCTGGCGAAGATGCGCGACGTCTCGAGACACAGGATGGGGCGGATTCGCTTTCCGCCGGCGAAGACGCTGTAACGCATTGCCGTATGAATGGAAGAAGGTTGCGCGGTTTCAGCCGGGAGGAGACGTTCAAGAGCGGCGTCGACGGCCAGGCGGTCTTCTTCGAAAAATGGGGGAAGTTTCATCGCAGCAGGGAATGGGGGCCCAGCGGGCTGCCGGGGCACATCACGATTCGGTCTCCCGCTCAGGGTCGAACGGCTCTGCGGCAAGCTTGCCATCGGCTCTCTTCAGGAGGATTTCCACTCGCCCTTCGGCCTCTTCCAGTTGCTTCTGGCATTCGCGTGAGAGCGCGACGCCCTCCTCGAACAGCTTCATCGCGTCGTCCAGAGAGAGTTGCGGGCTCTCCAAGCGGCGAACGACTTCCTCCAGGCGGGCAAGCGAGCGCTCAAAATCGGGTTTTTTCTGCAGTTCAGGTTTCTTAGTAGCAGGTGTATTCACGCGATCGGCCCGTATCCTTTGGTGGCGCCTATTCCTGACAGCGCCTACACCAGTAAGTTGACCGGCCGCCCTGCGCAATACGCCGGATCGGCTCACCGCAGCGGCGGCAGGATCCTCCCTCGCGGCCGTAGGCGCGAAGAATACGTTCCAACCCTTGGAACCACCACTCCGGATCGCGAAAGTTGGGCGCCGGATGCACACAGCATTCTAAAGCACGCGCGAGAACAGACACAATTGCTTTGTGCAAGCGGCGCGCCTCCCGCGGTTTCAAGGTGTTGGCGCGGCGGCGAGGGTCGAGACGAGCCTGCCACAGCGATTCGCAAGAGTAGATGTTGCCGATACCAGCGACCCGCGATTGATCCAGCAAGAAGTCCTTCAACGGACGCTTGGACGCGGAGAGCAATGCGGCCAAGCAGTGGGAGGTGAAATCGCGCGAGAGGGCGTCGATGCCCAAGGCGCTGAGGCCAGGGCAATCATCAACGGATTTCCAGACGTGAAGGCGGCCAAAGTGGCGGCGATCGGCGAAGCCGAGGACGCCTTTGTCCAGTTCGAGGGCAACATCGACGTGCACGCCGTTTTCACCCTGGTTGGCACGCTCCCGCAGTTCTTGGCCGTTCGAAAACCATAGGAGTTGGCCATCGAGCCGAAAGTGCATCGTCAGCAGCCCGCGGTCCAATACGAGAAGCACATATTTTCCTTGGCGATCGACAATGCGAATGCGGCGGCCCTGGGCTTGGCGAGCGACCTGCGCAGGGTCTTGGGGCTTCGTGGCGATGGGGTGAGGGACGTGAACGCAACGAATTTTCCGGCCCTGGACGAGGGGACGTAGCGTGCGAACGACAGCTTCCACTTCCGGGAGTTCGGGCATGAGCGCGGTACGGGATCAAGAACCAGGCTTGAGAGTGAGTGCGTGCCTGCGCGCGGTCGCCTCGGCCGCATCGCTGAACGCCGCGAAAACGGGTTTGCCTTCGTACCAGTAGGAGAATTGATCGGAGTAGTGGCTACTACCCGGCTGCCCGGATTGTCCTGCGGGGATGAGCAAAATAGAATCATCCCAATCTCCGGGGTTGCCAACAAAACGCATCGCGGGGCCGTGATGCTTCGACGCCGCGCGTACGCTGTAAACGGTTCCTGCCTGGGGCTTGTCCGTGATGCTGAGGAATCGCTTCAACAGACCATCGTGTCCAAGGGGATGGAACATATCCAAGGAGTTGAAGTACTTCCATGCCCAATCTTCAACGCGACCGCTCTTGGTCTGTTCGGCCAAATTGGTCACGGCAAGGTCAGCGGCGGCCGCCAGTAATTCGTCATAGTTCTTATAAGCCGCGGGCAACCACTTCGCGGGTCGGTCGGTGAGGACCTTTTGCAGAAAGGCGGTGCTCCGCCAGTGATAAAGATTGGTGTCTTTTCCAAGGAACGGCTCGAGGAGGAGGTCGATAGCCGCCCGGCGCGCAGCGTGAAGAAATGAGACTTCCGGAGAGCCGGCATCGGCGATTCCATTCCAATCCTTCAGGCCTTCGATGAGCGTTCGAGCGCGTGGGTCTTTGGGTTGCGCTATTTTCGCCGCCGCCATCAATTGATCCGCGAGGAAGAAGTGGGGATAACTATACGTGTCGGTCTGGACTTTAAGCATGTCCTCGGGGCGTAAATCGTGACGGTCATGCAGTAGATCGTAGATCCGCGCGGTGCGGTACGGCTCTTCCCAGCGATCCGTGAGATATGGTTTGTAATTTGGCCCCACGACACGCGCATTGGCAGTGACAATCAATCCACTTTCGGGGTTGAGCGCCTGCGGGAGTTGGTCAAACGGGATGTAGCCGGTCCACTCGTAGTCGTCCGTGTCTCCGGGAACAGGCACTTCGCCGTGGCCCTTTTTTCGAATCGGCACTCGCGCGGCCATCATGTATCCGATATTGCCCTCCACATCCGCGTAGACAGCGTTCTGCGCTGGGCCCCAGACGTGCCTCATGATTTCGCGGAATTCTTTCCAATTGTGCGCCTTGCCCAGCCAGTTGTAGCTGTTGACGAGTCCACCCGGTTCCGTCGCCGTCCAGCGCAGTGCGTAAGCCTTGTCTCCCTCGCGATGAACGATCGGGCCGTGGCGAGTCACGACAATCTTCAAGTGTTGGTCCGGCTGGCCTTTGATGCGGATGGTCTCGTCGATGACTTGCGCCTTCGTCCACGCGCCCTTCACCCGATACTCATCCGGGGAGGCCGGATTGAACGTCTCGACGTAGAGATCCTGAACGTCGGCGCCGTTATTGGTAAAGCCCCAGGCGATGTGGTCGTTGTGCCCGATGACGATCATCGGTGCACCGGGGAAGGTGACGCCTTTGACGTCCCATCCGGGTGCCGTGAGGTGAAGCGCATACCAGATTGATGGAATGGAGAGCTCGAGATGGGTGTCATTGGCCAGCAGGGGCTTCCCGGTGGCGGTATGGGCGCCACTCACGACCCAGTTGTTGCTGCCAAGACCTTGGCGAATCTCGCTCTTTGATTTCTGTAAAAACTGTTGGATGGACTGCGTGAGAGCCGCCGTCAAGTCTGGCCCACTTTCCGAAGTCAGGACGCCGGTCGAAGCCCCACGGTCAGCTTTTAGCACGGTATCCGGTTGCATGTCGTCGTCATCATCTTCATCGTCGGGGTCTGCTGCGGAACGTTGCGAGCCATCATCGATAACCTTGGGATCGCCGACGACGAAATGATCCATGGGGGCCTCTTGCGAGAAGAGATCCTTGGCACGGTCTGTCCCGGCGCGTTCCATGACTTTGGCACGATCTAATTCTCTTTCCCAGGTGTCCGTCAGAGTTCGGTACATGTAGCCTGAAATAGCTACGGTATCGGACGACTGCCAAGGCCTGGGCTCATAACGAAGGAGCGAAAATTCCAGAGGGAGATTGTTTCTGTGCTGCTCGATAAATTGGTTCACGCCACGCGCATACGCTTCCACCATCTTGCGAGATTCGGGGTCGAGAAGTGTGGCGTCACGCTCTGCGGCGCGGGCGAAGCCGTTGGTTCGAAACTCTTTGTCGATGAGAACCGTCTGGGGGCCCAGGATTTCAGAAAGCTGCCCGCGGGCGACGCGGCGCAGCAGATCCATCTGCCAGAGGCGGTCCTGTGCCATGACGTAGCCCTGGGCCTCCGCGAGATCTTCGCTTGACGCGGCACGGATGTGCGGCACGCCCCAGCGGTCACGTTCGACCGTGACCTCTCGCTGGAGACCAGGTAAGGAAGCGCTTCCGTCGAGTTGCGGCAGCGGGCGGTAGACAAACCACCACGCCAGGGCACCGGTTGCAATCACCAGAATGGCGAAGATCCAGGAGAACATCCGAAGAATGGTTCGCAAGCTCACTCCCACGCGAATTAGGCAAAAAGTGAGTGTAGAGGAGGTGCTTCGTGCGCGCAACCAAGTCGAGCACGACTGCGAGACGAAGCACCACGTTCTGGGAGATTCGCGAACCGTCTGCGAATGCTGTTCTCGATAGGTTTCAGCGTTATTTCTTATTGGGTGGCGGAGCGGGCTTCAGATCAGCGGCCGACTTCTGCAATTCGGTGACGGTCGAAGCGTTCAGCTCATAAAGAGCGGGTTCGTTTTCTCTTTTCGCCACGTAGTTGTTGCCATTCTTCGAAAGTATCACTTTTTCTACGCGCTTGCCCCCGTCGGAAGTTATGGTCAGGTCGATGGCTGGCACGGTGAATCCAGTCTCGGCAAACTTGCTGGCAGACAGGTCGCGGATTTTCTCAACGAGCGCGGACACCGTGACCGGGTCCATCTTTGCGCCATTGGACCACGAATCGCTGCCGCTGCGCGTCAGGAGATAGCTCTTGGAGCCATCGTGAAGCTCGATTTTGTCGGGTTCGGCGAAGCCGAAGTCGAAGAGCTTTTTGTTTCGGAAATCGTCGAGGCTCTTATTCAGTCCCGGTCCAGTAGCGCTCGAAATCTTATAGACGCCCGGGACCGCGCTGGACTTTGCGTAATAGTCGTCCTTGTTTTTCCGAACCTGCAGTTCCTGAGTACCGGAGACATCCGTCACCCTGGCCGCTGCAAAAGGAGTGCCCGAGCCGAATGCCGCAGACGCCTTATCGTCATCTTCACTTCCGCTCAAATCCATTCTTGCATCGTGCAAGGTCCGCAGCAGCTCTTCCGCTTGGGAGCGGTCCGCGCGGAACGGTTTCGGCCTTACGATCTGCCACTCATCTTTGCTGCGCGCCAGCGCAATGGTTTGTTTCTTGGCCGTCAATTCAATGCCAGAAACTTTGTCCGAATCAAAGGTCAGCAGGCGTTTGTCTCGCAGATCATTCGAACTCTTGACGAAGGCGTTCTTCTTGTAGCTCGCCATGGTAAACACGCGAGAATCTCCGGCCAGTGTCGCGTACGCGCCATTGCCTGCCGGTGTGTCATCCCCGACTAGGAGCTTTTGGGTTTTCCCATCCTTTTTCGTGATTTGCACTTCGATCGACGGCTGGGTGAGGCCGTACTGGTCGAAGTTGCTGGCCTTGTCTTCGACAAGCCGGTCTGAATTCAGCGACGTCAGAGTCGACAACATGTTCGATACTGCATCCTGATCCGCGGCGAGCGCCTGGGGCGCAGTGATTTGCCACTGCCCCGCGTCATTTCTCGCCAGAGCGATGCTATCACCACTTTTTTTCCGAATCGAGAGTGCGGCAATATCCGCGGCTTGAAGGGTCAGAATTTTCGGCGATGACTCGGTGTTGGAGTCCGCGGAGCTTTCCGCAGATTGGTGATGATTGGACCAATAGAGCGCGCCAATCAGGACCGACAGCACCATGGCAGCGACCACTAGATCGCGGATTTTCATAGGGGCGCACCTGATAAAGTCTTCGAGCGCAGAACGGTTACCTTCGTCGCCACCACACCGAGACTCCTGTAATCACAATTCCCAAGGGCAGTAGTCCAAGGCTGGTGATGCCCACCCAATTCAACTGGCCACGGGTCATAGTGATCCGGCGGTCATCACGGTCTTTCGGGCGAATGGAGATCAGATCCTCATCGGAGGCAAGCCAGTTCATGACGTTCATCGCCAGATCACGGTTGCCATTAAAACTGATAAACGAATTCGCGGCCCACGCCGAACTTCCCACCACGACAAATCGCCCTTCGGAGTTCTCCTTCCCTGTCCTGTAGGAGCCGGATGCTGCAATGGTCAGCGGTCCCTTCTTGTTTTTCGGATCGTTGGGATCGACTTCGGGAGAATTCAACTTGCTGGTGGCCAGGCTGCTCTCGGATGAACCAAACAGTTTCTCAACGGTCGTCTTGTCTGTGCTCTTCACGTCCATGGAGCGCACCAGCGGGAATCCTGTGGCGGAACCTTTCAGCTCGTTGACGATTGCGTGCCGCTCGTAATGGGTCACAAGCGCCACCTGCGGACCAAGACCGGCAAGTTGCCCAATGGGATTAAGGTCGAGGATCAAATCTTTGTCCAACGTGATGCCCCAGCTTTGGAGCAGGGCTGCCAATGCGTCGTTGTCGGCAATTTCCGAGCGGCCCATCTTCAAGGGAGGATCAAGAAGGAGCAGTGCTCGTCCGCCTTCTTCAACGTATTTTTTTATGGCCTCGACGGCGGGCTGCTGGTAGTCCCCGGTCGGTCCGGCAACCACGAGGACCATGCAATCGGGAGGGACCTCCGCTTTTTGCAAGAGACTGATCGACTTTGAGTTGTATTCTTCCTTGACGAGGAGGTCGCGCAGGCGCGAATAACCGCTTCTATCCGTGTCGTCGATCTGATGCTCTCCGCTTCCTGAGACAAAACAAACGGTTCGCGCATTGTTCTTGAGGGCGCGAATCAATGCTCCGGTGATATCTTCCTCGCTGGTACCTTTCGCTTCTTCTCGTTTCGCCCCGATTTGCAGCATGGTTGTGCCGTAGCTCTTGATTCCGGCTTCGCGGGCCAATTGTGGTTTCTTATCCACATCAACGAAATCGACATGAACTCTGCGAGAGAGTTTGGCATACAGGTCCAACTGATCTTTGGCCCGCTCGAAGCGGGTGCCCTGGTCAAAATAAGTGATCTTGGCGTCCTCTTTTAGGCCTTTGACGATCTTGGCGGTCTGTTCGGAAAGGCTGTACCGTTTGTTGGAGGTTGCATCGTACGTCTTGTCATAGCGATTGGCCAAGACATTTACCGTGCTTATGATGGCCACGACGACTAAAATATATAACGTTGCGTAACCAACATATTTTGTTTGCCGCGCCTTGAGAAGCTGCAGATTCACTTATGACCTCCACCGGAGTGACTCGAGTGAGCGCGCCGTCAGGAAGAGCCCCAAGAAAATAACGGTCACGTAGTAGACGGCGTCCTTGGAATCCAAGACGCCTTTTGTGAAGGATTCCATATGCGAGGTAACCGACATGTAGGAGAGCACTTGTGCCCAAGTTGAGGTTTCGTATCCGCTCGCCCATCCGAGAACGAAAACCAGGAGGCAGACACCAAACGATGCCGCCCCAGCAATGATCTGGTTCTTGGTCAGGCTGGAAATAAATGTGCCGATGGCCAGCAGAGCCGACGCCTGCAAGAGGAGCCCGAGATAACCCACGGCCATCGGTCTCCAATCGGGATTGCCATACTTGAAGACGAACGCAAGATTCAGTCCCGTCAGCAGGAGCATGCCTGCGTAAAGCGCCACGGCCGCGAGCCATTTTCCGAGGATTACCTCGAAATCCTGGATCGGAGAAGTGGCCAGCAGTTCGATGGTGCCGTTTCGCTTTTCCTCGGCAAATAGGCGCATGGTTATGACCGGTATGAAGAAAAGCCCAACGACGTTCATATTGCCGAGTAGTTGGCGAAGGATCTGTTCGTTGACGTTCATGGGCGTCATCTCGCCACGCATCTGGGAGGCCATGCTGTAAAAGACAAAGGCGCCCAGCATGTTCCAGAAAAACCACCCGAAGATCAGAGCAAACATGACCAAGAGAACATACGCAACAGGAGAAACGAAATAGCTGCGCAGCTCCTTGCGGAAAATAACCCAGATATTTCTCATTGTTCTGCTTCCTTTGTCCGTGCTTCTTCTGACGGAGCGGGAGCTTGCTCGCGCGTGAGCTGAAGGAAGATTTCTTCAAGACTCACTGCCGCAGTTCGCAATTCATTGAGGTCCCAGCCTGCTTCAACGACGGCGCGGGCCAGGTCTCCGCGCACGAATTTGTCCTTGGCGCTCTCCACCTCGAATGTGGCGCCACTCTGCTTTTTTTCCTTGAACGCCACTCGGCCGATGCCCGCGACCTGCTCGAGCCGGTGTTGAACACTGGCGAAATCCAGCGCACCGTTTCGCCCGCCCACTTCGACCAGCACCAACTCGGCCCCGCGCGCGCGGCTCTGCAAATTGCTCACCGAATCCGTAGCGACCAGCTTGCCTTTGTTGATGATGATGACCTTCTCACAGGTCTGTTCGACTTCCGGCAGGATGTGCGTACTCAGAATAATCGTGTGGTCGCCTGCCAGGCCTTTGATCAGATCACGTGTCTCGTTGATTTGCTTGGGATCGAGTCCGGCGGTCGGCTCGTCCAGGATAAGCACGTCGGGATTGTGAATAATAGCCTGAGCCAGGCCGACCCGCTGACGGTAGCCCTTGGATAGTTTTCCGAGCAGCTTGTTCTTCACCTCCCCGACCGCGCAGCGGTCGCACACCGTGTCGACGCGTTGCCGCAGCTCGGCGCCGGAGAGTCCTTTCAGTTTCCCAACAAACGTCAGGTATTCTGCAGTTTGCATTTCGAGATAAAGCGGCGGCGCTTCGGGGAGATAGCCAATACGTTTTTTCACTTCGAGCGGCGCTTCGATGACATCAAAACCGGCAACGGTTGCAGTGCCCGAACTGGGCGGCAGGAAGCACGTCAGCATCCTCATGGTGGTTGTTTTGCCGGCGCCATTCGGCCCCAGAAAGCCGACGATCTGGCCCCTCTCGACCTCGAACGAGATGTGATCCACAGCGGTATTACGGGCGTACCGCTTGGAAAGATCTTTTACAGTAATCATAGATTTTTTTGTTCTTGGAAGTAAGTCATCCTGTTTTGGCGCTGCACTAGTTAGCTGAACACTTCTTCGAACCGTGCTACTCGGAAAGAATATCCTAAAAAGGTCCAAAGCGTTATGTCAATACTTCGCCTGAAGCTTTCATTCTTTCCTGGTAGCCGAAACCGAGTCTCGGCATTCGTGAATCCAAAGAAGTTGGACGTACGCGGCCTAGAACGGTTGCCGGCGTCCCGCGGTAGTGCTGCTACAATGCGGTTGGAGGACAGAATCCAACTATGCTTGCGGTGCGCCTGATTGGCGTCCTGGCGTTGGTCGCGCTGAATGGTTTTTTTGCAGCGACAGAGTTCTCGCTGGTTGCCGTGCGATTGTCGCGCGTGCGGCAGCTGGTCGCCAAGGGAAGTACCCGAGCGCGGGTCGTCGAAGTGCTCCTGGGTGATTTACACCGCGTCGTTTCAGGCGTACAGCTGGGCATCACGCTTACCAGCCTGGCGATCGGCGCGCTTGGCGAAGCCACATTTGCAAAAATGTTTCAGGCGATTTGGCCCCGTAGCCTGGGAGCGCACACCACGCTTTTCACCCATGCCATCGCGCTTGCCTGCGCTTTCGCCCTCTTGAGTGCCTTGCACGTTGTAATCGGGGAATTGGTTCCCAAAACGCTCAGTTTGGCCCGTGCCGAGCGCGTGGCACTGCTGGTGGCCATGCCGTTTCGTTGGTTCCTGAACACTTTTCACTGGGCCATCCATTTGCTCGACCGGATATCGGGTGCCATCGTAAAGGCTTTGGGCGTTGCCTCTGGGCAAGTGCACGGCGTTGCTCATTCGACGGAAGAGTTGCAAATACAAATTCAACAGGCTCGCGAGCGTGGACTGATCGCCCGCGGTGAAGAAAAGTTCATCCTTAGTGCAATGGAACTTGCTCAAATCCAGGTTCGGGAGATCATGGTGCCGCGACCGGACATACATGCGCTTCCTGTAGAGTCTAATCTGGACGAGGTGATGCGCGTTTTCGCGACGACCCAACGTTCGCGGATACCCGTCTATCGCGGCACGGCGGACCACATCCTCGGCTTTGTTCACATTAAAGATATGATATGGATTCTCCTTGATCGCGAACGTCGCCTCGAAGAAAATCTATCGCGGCCGCCTTTCGATTTGCGCCGAATTTTGCGCGAAGTGCTCATCGTGCCCGAGACAAAGCCTGCCAGCGAACTGCTTCTCGAGTTGCGCACCCGCCACGTCGGCATGGCCCTGGTGGTGGACGAATTTGGCAGCATCCTCGGGTTGGTGACCATGGAAGACATTCTCGAACAGATGGTGGGAGAGATCCACGACGAGTTTGATGTTGTCGAGCGACCCCTTACACTGGCAGATGGGGCCCTTATTTTTGACGCGGCTTTGAATGTGCGCGACCTGGACACGCAATACAACATCACTTTGCCGGAGGACCCGGCTTACGCGACTGTGGGTGGTTTCGTCCTTGACCAATTGGGTTTCATTCCCAAAGGAGGTGAAAGTTTTGAGTATGGCAACTTTCGCTTCTCGGTCGTGGAAATGGACGGAAAGCGCGTTGCACGGGTGAAGATCCAGCGCATTCGTCCGACTGAAAATGAGAGCAAGACGCAGGGACCTCAGGAGGCAGTGTTGCAACCTTCCAGAGAGTCGAAAGTTTCAAGGGAGAACTTCTAGGTCGTTCACCGCAAATGGTGCGCTACCTCTTCAAACGATTTCTTCTCACACTCCCGGCACTCTGGCTCGTCCTCACGCTCGTCTTTCTCATGATCCACATCGTGCCGGGCGATCCTGTCGAACAGATGCTCGGTGAAGGTGCGGCACCGGGTCAACTGACTCAATTGCGTCATGTATTGGGGTTGGATTGCCGCTCCACGTCCAGTATGGACACTACTTGTGGCAACTCGGACGCGGCGATCTTGGGCAGTCCTTCAAGGCGCCTGTGCGCCAGATTGTCTTGGAGCGCTATCCCGCAACGCTTCAGCTCGCCTTTGTCGCGCTGCTTGTCTGCGCCGCAATTGCCATTCCTGCGGGAATGCTTGCCGCTTACCGGCGCGGCCAGACGCCCGACCGCGCTGTCGGAGGGTTGAGTTTCGTGAGGCTCCGGTAGAGAATGAAGGCGTGAGTCCGCCCAAGCACCGGATCGCCGATTACCTGCGGCCCAAAACGCTGGCGATGTTGTTGCTCGGGTTTTCTTCAGGCCTTCCCTTTTTTCTGGTCGGCAATACGTTCGGCTACTGGCTGCGCGATGAGCACACTTCCCTGACGGCGATCGGGTTTCTTTCCTGGGTGGGCATTGCATATTCGCTGAAGTTTCTGTGGGCGCCCTTGATGGATCGCGTCGACTTGCCGTTGTTTAAACGGCTTGGACATCGGCGCGGATGGATGATGTTCTCGC
>WNFP01000297.1_pt1 | contig 39150 bp, 37 predicted proteins | sample 5400201 | NCBI WGS metagenome assembly WNFP01 (sample SAMN13153355, study PRJNA577476) | soil metagenome | isolation source: 115 cm saprolite under Madrone tree | place: USA:California | collected 2016-06-14 | reverse complement strand
CACCAGCAAGATGATCACCAACGTGCTCATCCGATCCTCCGGTCCGATTCTGAGCCGCTCGCTATCCGTTTCCCCTGCCCCTAGAGAAGGCAACCCCTGTGCCAGATAGGTGGCGGGGCTGATCAGGGGATGCAACTCCCCAAGAAATATTGGAGTTCTTTCGGGACCGTCGAGTGATGAGGGTAGAGCCTGTTCAGTGCGGCGAGAGAAAAACTTTCCCCCTCGGCAAGCCCAACCCACTTGAAGAGACCGGCCTCGGCCCCGTACGACTTGCCAGTACGACATGCCCGTACAACATGGATGATGGGCATATCGGTTGCATCTCTTCCACCGCAGACGGTCCCGGCGCAGACGGTTCCGGCAGAACCGTTATCTCTCAACACGAAGAAAGGGGAACCAGATGAATCGCGACATCGTAGGCGGCAAGTGGCAGCAGCTCCGCGGCAAGGTGAAGGAAGAGTGGGGGAAGCTCACCGATGACGATCTGAAGGTGGCTGAAGGGAAGTTCGACAAGCTCGCGGGTCTCATCCGCGAGCGGTACGGCTATACGAGGGAGAAGGCGGAGGACGAGCTGGAGCGCTTCTACAAGAAGCACGTCTACGTGGACGAGGAGGTCAGGCGGTAGAGGCATCGTCTTCGGCGGGCGGGGGCCGCGATCCGGCTCCCCGCCCCGTACCGGGGTGCCCGTATCGGGGTGCCCGTACCGGGGTGAATGACGGGAACACCCGTCATTCCTTCCTGGTAGGTACGTGATACTCGATTCCAAGAACAGGGGGAGATTGACATGACTCAGGCGAGAGTTGTTATTGTTCCTCTTCAAGGACCGGTGCGCAGGCGGAGACTCGACCTGGCGCTGGCATTGGCCATGCTGAACAAGGCAGTGAGCGTCCACGAAAGAACAGAGCGGGCGAGCCGTGCCTTGGCGGCTCTGGATTCCCGACCGCATGCTCTCGCCGGGTACCATGCGGAACCCATGGGCGCGTGAGTACGCCCTGACCCCTGGCCGTTACATCTGGGGCAAGGCGCCCTCCGGGTTCGCCAGGGAGCTCAGTGCTCTCGTGCCGCGCGGGGGACGAGTCCTCGATCTGGGATGTGGCGAGGGTCGGGATAGCGTCTACTTCGCCTCCCGTGGTTTTGCGGTCACGGGGGTAGACGCCTCTGCGGCCGGGTTGGAGAAGGCGGATCGGCTTGCCGCCGAGCAGAGAGTGAGTGTCCGGTGGATGTGCCGCTCAATGCTCGACCTGCCGGTGATCGGAAAGTTCGACCTCGTGTATTCCTGCGGCTCTATCCATCATGTGTCCAAGAAAGACCGGTGCCGTCTTTTCCGGCGCCTCAGGACGCTCACGCGACCGGGCGGCGTGCACGCGCACATCGTGTTCACGGACGTGACGGTGTACGCCGAGAAGGGCGAGGAGATCGACTACTTCGTGCCGGGTGAGCTCGGCAAATTCTATTCGGACTGGCTCGCGCTCCGGTACGAGGAGGGAGCCATTCCATGCTCCCAGGACGGGTCCTCCCACTCCCACAGCATCGAGCGTATCGTCACCAAGCGCGCCCGGCCGGGCGCCACCAGGACTGATTTTCCTCCCCGAATTTTAGCCTGATCGCGGGATCAGCCCCAGAACCCTGCCGCTAGCGGCGGGCTCCGGCCACGAGGAGGACAAGGCCGCCCACGAGAGCGACGCCCCCCAGGACCGGCGGCAGCGGAATGGTCTTCTTCGTTTCCTTGGTGGCGGTGATCGGCCCGACCTCGAGCACCTTCTCGGACTTCGTGTAGGTGATGCCCTGATATGCGAGCGAGAGAATGCCCAGCACCAGCAGCGCGATACCGACGATTCTCAATGCCGCCATCTTCTCGTCTCCTTTGCGGCGTTGCGAAATGAGAAGCTGGAGGCCGGGACGACCTGCGCCCGCCGCCTCCAGTTCTCTTCATGCACCCCGACCCGCGGGATCGGGGCGCTTGTTTCTGGCTCGTGCCCCGATGTCTAGCGCCGGGGCTCGTCCTGACCCCGATGATCACCCTGTCCAGCCTTGACGGGGCGCTTCAACTCCTCGTCCTGCTCATCGCCCATCCCGCCCTGGCGCTGTCGGCCCTGATCATTCTTCTGATCGCCGTGCTTCTGATCGTCGTGCGTCTGGTCGCCGTGGCCCATGTGGCGCTGTCTGCCCTGCTGGTCCTTATGCTCGTCCTTCTGATCGCCCTTCGCCTTCTGCTCGCCCTGATCCTTCTTCATGAAGAAGATCTCCTGTCTCTGGTGAGCTTCTCGAATGTCACGTGCTTCGCACCTGGCTCTCTACGCAAAGGCCATGCCGACATCTGTGTCGTTCCGCAGCGATGAAACGGACGCCGCCACACGGAGTTCGAAGACACATCGAAACCCGGGAACTTTTTCTTTGTTCGCGAGCAGGAAAATCTTACCGGGAAGGTTCGGGGCATCGGGGCGGGGCGTCCCGGATCCGAGATTCCCAAATCCATGGAAAAGATGAGCACGGGCGACCGCGCGGGGCGCGGGCATGTCTCTTGCTGCCTGAAATCAGTTGGGCATCCGTAGAGGCTCATCGCGATCGGGCGTGGCGCGGAGGACGGCGATGATCAATTTCATCATGGGCGCGATCGCCGGGGGTCTCGCCGTGTGGTTCTGGGGCGACGATCTTCGCGCATACGCCGACGACAAAACCAGGGACGTTCGTGACAAGGCCGTGGAGAAGCTCCAGACCGTGGAGGAAAGGGCCACGGATGCACTGGACAGGGCCAAGGAGCACGTGAGCTCGACGCTGCAGGCCGGACAGGACGCCATCCGCCCCCGGATGAGCTAGTTCGGGGCCGAGGGCAAGATCCATGGCGCGCGGTATGACGAAGGCGAGGATGTCGGCCGCCTGTCTCCTGAGCGGAGCGACTCTGCTCTTCGGCTGTGCCGCCGGAACGTCGGCGCCGCCGTCGCGCGGCTCCGCGGAGCCGGCCGGAGCGACGGCGAGGACGACGACCGTCGACCCGGCGCAGGGCGAGCGCCTCAAGCGCATCATGGTGCCCCTCATCCAGGCCATGAATCACCCCCGGCCGCTCAACCAGGTCAAGGTGGGCGTCATCGACGATCCACAGATCAATGCGGCGAGCGCCGGCGGAGGCGAGTTCTATGTCACCGCCGGCCTGCTTCGCCAGACGAATGACGAGCAGCTCATGGCCGTTCTCGCCCATGAGATCGCCCACGACGACCTGGGCCACGTGGCCAAGGCGCAGGCCCTCGGGGTCGGTGTGGGCATAGGCGCGATAATTCTCGATCAGATCTTTCCCGGCAGCGGCCAGCTGGCGCCGGTAGCCGGCGCTCTCATCACCCGGAGCTACAGCCGCAAGGAAGAATACGCAGCCGACAAGCATGGCGTGACGCTTCTCAGTCGCGTCGGGCAGCCGAAGGAGGTCATGATCAATACACTGACCTGGCTCATGCAGAGGGAGGGCGCCGGCGGCGGTGGCGGCTTCTTCGCCACCCATCCTGCTACTGGGGACCGCATCGAAGCGTTGCGAGGACTGTGAGCCGCATGCGGCAGCCCGGGCACGCAAACATATCGCTCTCCGCGCGCCGCATCTCCCGGCCAATCGCCCTCGGCCTGATGCTGTCGGCCAGCGCCGGCTGCGCGCATCACGACCCCGTCCTGCGCCTTCCCGCGCTCCACGCGGGAGAGCCCGCCTTTTCCGCCACGCTGGGCGCCTATTCCGGCTCGGCGGCCGTCTCCGGCAACCGCGTCGAGATCCTCCTGAACGGAGACGAGATCTTCCCCGCCAAGCTGCGCGCGATCAGAAGCGCCCGGAAAAACATCAACTACGCGCAGTACGTCTTCGATGAAGGACAGCCCTCCGTGGACATCGCGAACGCCTTGGCGGAGCGATGTCGGGCCGGCATCACCGTGAACCTGCTGCTCGATGGTGTCGGCACGCTGACGATGCCGGAGGAGTACCGGAAGCTCCTGCACGAGGCCGGCTGCCGGCTCGAAACCTTCCGGCCGCTGAATCCTCTCGCCTTCGACCGCTTCAACTACCGCAATCATCGCCGCATCCTGGTGGTGGACGGCCGCGTGGGAATCACCGGGGGCTCCGGCACCAGCGGGAAGTGGGGAGGCAATGGACAGACGCCAGACCACTGGCGTGACACCGACGTGTGGGTCGAAGGCCCGGTGGTCGAGCAGGTACAGGGAGCCTTCGCCGAGAACTGGCTCGAGGCTACCGGAGTCGCCATCGGCGGGAGCGACTACTTTCCCAGACCGCTCAAATCGAAGGGCGTGGTGGCGGCCCAGGCGGTGCGCAGCTCGCCGTCAGGGGGGAGCGCGGCCATGTACGTGGTGTTCCTCCTCGCCATGACCTCGGCGCAGCGCTCCATCTACATCACCAACCCATACTTCCTGCCCGATAACAAGATGATCGATACCCTGGTCGCGACGGCGCGCCGAGGGGTGCGCGTGGTCGTACTCCTGCCCGGCGCCATCGATCACAACCTGGTCCGCCAGGCGAGCCGGTCCGAGCTGGGCCGGCTGCTCGAGGCGGGCGTCGAGATCTACGAATACCGGGCTGCCATGCTCCATGCCAAAACCATGGTGGTGGATGGCCGCTGGGCGACCGTCGGCAGCACCAACCTCGATCGCCGCTCGTTTGACCTGAACGACGAGCTCAATCTGGTCATGTACAACGAGACCGTCGCGCAACGGCTCGAGCGGGTGTTCCTCGATGACCTCACGCGCTCCCGGCAGGTGACATACGAGCAGTGGCGGAGCCGAAGCGTCGTGAGCCGGTTCCTGGAGTTCCTGTCCATCCCGATTCGCAACCAAATGTAGCGTCGCGGACTATTGACGACCGGGATACGCTGAGAGTTGTGATAGCTCAGACGGCCCGGCGCACGCTTCTCGTCTTCGCGCTGCTCCTGGCCTTCGCGCACTCGGCCGGCGACACAACGCTTGCCTCCGGGCCGACCGGGATCAATCCGGCCAGCATCCTCACGGTCGACGGATTGTCGCCCGCGTCCCGAGTTGGGCGCACCTTCAGGAACCTCGACCCGGGGTACAAGCGGGCGTCGTATTACGAGCGGCTGCATTCCCTGATCGTGGGCGGCACCTGGCTCGTGCCGGAGTCCCGTGTCGCGCCTCTCGCCACCGTGGCCCCGGACGTGCGGGCGTTGCGGGAAAACGCCAGCCACGCCACGGTGACCTGGATCGGCCACTCGACGCTCCTGGTCCAGCTCGACGGGGTCACCTTTCTCACCGATCCCACCTGGGCCGAGCGAAGCGGGCCTTTCGGCGGCCTCGTCGGCGTCCGCCGGTACACCCCGCCCCCGGTGAGCCTCGAGGACCTGCCGCCCATCGACTTCGTCCTGATCTCACACGATCACTACGACCATCTCGATGAGCCCACCGTCCGGCGACTCGCGCGGATCTTCAACCCGACCTTCGTGGTGCCCCTGGGAATCGGGGCCTGGCTCGCCGACCGCGGCATCACGAACGCGGTCGAGCTGAACTGGGGACAGTCCATCACGGTCAAGGGCCTCACCGTCGTCTGCACCCCTGCCCAGCACGGCTCGGGGCGCACCCTGATCGATCAGGGCCGCCGGCTCTGGGCGTCCTGGGCCGTCCTCGGCTCCCAGCGCTTTTATTTCGCGGGAGACACCGGGTACTACGCGCACTTCAAGGAGATCGGAGACACGCTAGGCCCCTTCGACCTGGCCGCCCTGCCCATAGGCTCCTACACGCCACGCTCGATCGCGCGGCCTGTGCATATCTCGCCTGAAGAAGCGCTGCGGGCCTGGACCGACCTGCGGGCCGCGCGCTTCATCGGCATCCATTGGGGCACCTTCGATCTGGCCCGGGAGCCGTATGACGAGCCGCTCGCGCGGCTTGCCTCGGAGGTAGAGCGGAGAGGGCTGGATCCGGCCGCCGTGTGGGTACCCAAGCCGGGTGAGACGGTCCCGTGGTAAGGATCGCGTGAAGCAATTTCACGCGGCGCGCTACGATCGCACCGCGATGATCGACCATCTCGTCCTGGCGATCCAGAGGCTCGTGGATCGCTTCGCCCGGTGGGTCCGGCTCGGGCCCCCGGCCGAAATCTTGCCGCGGCGCTTCCTCATCATCCAGATCGACGGGCTTTCGAACCAGGTTTTCGAAAAAGCGCTTGCCACCCGCATGATCCCCAATACGGCCCGGCTCATCAAGAGCCGGCGCTTCGAACGGCGCCCCATGTCGGTGGGGCTCCCCTCCTCGACTCCGGCCTTCCAGGCGGCGGCCATGTACGGGGTCAAGCCGGACATTCCGGGCTTCCACTACTATGACAAACGCGCCCGGCTGGAGATCCACTTCCCGAGGCCCGGCGCCGCGGACTTCGTAGAGCAGCGCCATGCGGGGACGCGGCGCGGGATTCTCCACGGCGGCTCCTGCTACGGCTGCGTCTTCACCGGCGGCGCCGAGGATAGTTTGCTCACGTTCGCCCGGCTGTTGACGCCGCAGCGCTCCGGGCTCTCGGTGCTGCGTCTGGCTCTCTCGGTCGCTCTGCTCGGCTGGGTGGTGGTGAAGAGCCTCGGCTTGAGTGCCGCCGAGCTGGCCCGCTTCGTCGCGCGCGTGGCGACACGTCCGCGCACCGCGAGGCCCGAAGGCCTCAGGTGGCTCGGGCTCAAGATCGTGTTCTCGGTCTGGGTGCGCCAGATGTTCACGCTCAGCGTCTCGGCCGATCTGTACCGGGGCGCACCGGCCGTCTATGTTAACTTTCTCGACTACGACGTCTTCGCCCACGCCTTCGGTCCTACCCATCGGTCGGCCGTGCGAGCCCTCCATCACATCGACAACTCGATCGGCCAGCTCGCGCAGATAGTCGAGCGTCTGCCTGAGCTCGGCTATGACCTCTACATCCTGTCCGATCACGGACAGACACTCACCCGCTCCTTCGCCCAGGTCTCCGGAGGCCCCTCTCTCGAGGACGTGACGCGAGCCATACTGGGCGGCAGCACCGGGGTGGTCAACCGAGGCCCTGCGCGCGGCCGGCGCCATGTCGGCGTCGCCCGACAGCTGTCGCGCTACCGGCGCGTCAAGGCACAGGGTCTCCTCCAGCGATTCTTCAATCACGTCGAGCGGGAGTGGCGCCCGGAGACTCGCCGCGAAGAGAGCGCCGCGGGAAGCGTCCGGATCATCACGGCCGGGCCCAACGCTTTCGTCTATTTCCTGGATGATCCCGCCCCGGTGGTGCTGGAGGAGATCGAGCGCCGGCATCCGGGCGCGGTCATGCGCCTCTCGGAGCATCCGGGCATCGGTCTCGTGCTGGCGCGATCGGCCGACGGGCCGATCTGCTGGTGGCGAGGACGGCGGGTGGCCCTGGACGGCGACGGAGCGGACGGGCCGTTCGCGGAACGAGAGGACCGCGAGCTGGTGCTCTCAGGCCTCCGGGACCTGATGGCCATGCCCAGCGCGGGGGACCTGGTCGTGTACGGCATCGGAGCGCCCGAGAACGACGTGTCGTTCATCGACGAGCGGGGCGCGCACGCGGGACCATCCGAGAGCGAGATGCGCACGTTCATCGTGTGCCCCGTCTCGGTGCCATTCCCGGCGCCGCTGAACCATCCCATGCAGCTCTATGCCCACTTCGCCGCGTATCGGAACGAGGTGCCCGCGATGCTCCTGGCGATGGCTCTCAGTCTGGCCTGACCGACGAGGCGCGGCCGAGACGCCGGCGCGCTACCCGCTGGATCAGGCGGGCACGTGGTCCAGGTCGATCAGCCGAAAGGGTGGACTCCCTGGAGCCACCTTCAGCAGAAGCGGCAGGCACACGTTGTAGACGGGCACATGACCGCGGGTGCGGCCCTCGGGCCGCCCGTGGTGCGCGTGGCCGTGTAGCACGATGGTCACCGGATAGCGGAGGAGAGGCTCTTCCAGGCGGCTCGACCCGAGAAACGGGAATATCTCGTAGGGCTCTCCCTCGACCGTCTCGCGGATCGGCGAGTAGTGGAGGAGGGCGACGCGCTGCGTGGTCCGGAGCTTCGCGAGGGCCGATTCGAGCTTGAGGGACTCGTCGACCGTCTCCCGCACGAATCGCTTGATGACGTCCTCGCCCCATGGTTGAAGCGCTCTCTCCCCGAACCCGCCTCCCAGTCCCTTGGCGCCCGCAAAGCCCACGCCGTTGATCTCATGCGCATCGCCGTCCAGAACGATGACTCCCGCATCATCGAGAATGGCCTTCACCTGGTTCACCTCGCCGGACTCGTAGTCGTGATTGCCCAGCACGGCGACGATGGGCGTCGTCCTGGCCGCGGCCAGCTCCTTGACGAGCACCCGCGCTTCCTCCGCGAGCCCGTAATCGGTCAGGTCTCCGCACAGGGCGAGGACATCGGCGGCAGCGGCCATGGCCCCGAACAGCGCCTGGAAGGCTCCCTGGGACGCTTTCTTGCAATGGATGTCACCGACCGTCGCCACCCGCATTGTCCTCGCCTTTCCCCGGGTCGATCGCGGCGGTCCAGCGCTCGACATCCTCCGTGGTCAGCTGTCCGTGGGGTCTGAGCCGCCCATCCTCATAACCCCACCGGGATATGTCCGTCAGGTACTGCTCCCGGGACAAGAGTGTTCCCCGGCACAGGCGCTCATCGGTCGGCGGCCCTCCCGAGTCCCGCTCCAGGGCACGGCAAAGCCCGAGCATGACGTCGTCCGGAATGGCCCCTCGCTCACCGGGATAGATGAAGCCGAACAGGATCAGGTGGCTCAGGAGCACCCGCCAGTGCGGCCCGAACCTGTCCAGCAGCCGGCGCCAATCGAGGCGCCCGCGACAGGCTCGGATCAAGTGCGCGACGTCTGCTCCGTCGTACCGCTCACGCTCCATCACGAACGACTTCGACCAGATCATCTCCTCGGGAGGGCAGAGCTTGACCCCCACGCCGAGGACGACGGCGGGGTGGCTGTAGGTGAACCAGTGGTCATCGACCTCGGTGAGGCCGTTCCCCGATCCGTAGATCACGTCGATATAGTCGCCCTCGACATGCGCCTTGCCCAGCCAGTGCGGAAACGTGAGGTCCGTCTCGAAGCCGGCCGCCGACATCCCATCGAGGAGAGCCTCCGCGTCCGACTGGCGCACGAAGACGTCCAGGTCCTTCGTACCGCGCACGCCTCCGGTATAGTGGCGAAGCGCATGGCCGCCGCCAACGAGAAACGGGATGTTCAGGCGCGTCATCAGCTCGAGCGCTCGGCGATGACGCCGGCTCCGTATCTCCCGCCTCGCGACTCCCCGGTCGGTCGATCGCGGTCCGTCGAGTGTCCTCATGATGTCTCTGCTGTGCCGGCGCATCCCCGCCGGCTTCAGCGCCTCACCACGAGCTCGGCATCGCCCCGGCGCGAGAGAAGCTCGACGGCCGCGGTCTGGCTTCCTCGTGAGACCACGAAGTCGAGGCTCGAATCCCGAAGACGCAGGTCGCGGATCTCCACCCAGTCCAGCCATGAAGGCAAGACGGGATGGATAAGGTTGAGCCGGTTGCCACGAGCGTCGGGGGACAGACCGAGCATCGCGCTCAGGAGATGGAAGGGCACGCTGGCCGCCCAGGCCTGTGGGGAGCACGCCACCGGATAGCGGGTCGGCGCCAGGCCCGGCGCGCGCGCGAATCCGCAGAAGAGCTCGGGCATCCGTGAGCCCTCCCACTCGAGGGCCGCATCGAAGAGCGCGGTGACGATCGAGAGGAACGCATCCATCTGCCCGTACCGACTGAGACCGGCGGCGGCGATGGCCGTGTCGTGCGGCCAGACCGAGCCGTTGTGATAGCTCATCGGGTTGTAGAGCTTCTCTCGGGTCGAAAGCGTCCGGAGACCCCAACCCGAGAACATGTCCTCGGCCATGAGCCGGTCGGCCACCGTCTTCGCATGTCCTTCCGCGGCGATGCCCGTCCAGAGGCAGTGAGCAGGATTGGAGGCCGTCACCCGGCACGGCACGCTCTCGCCGTCCAGGGCCAGGGCGTAGAAGCCCTGGCGATCCTCCCAGAAATCCTTCTCGAAGCGCTCGCGGAGACGGCGCGCGGTCTCGCGCAGCGGGGACGCGACCTCGCCGCGCCCGAGCATCTCGGCGACTTCGGCGCCGCCGAGAAGCGCGGCGTACTTGTACCCCTGCGCCTCGACCACCGCGATGGGCGAGGCGGCCAGCTCGCCGGATGCGTGCATGATGGCGTCGTGCGAGTCCTTCCATCCCTGGTTTCCCAATCCCATCGGCGATCGACAGCCATACGTGAGATAGCCGTCGCCGGGACCCGGACCCACGATCCACGCGAGAGCCCGCTCGATCGGGGGCCACAGCTCGAGGGCGAGAGCGCGGTCGCCCGTCCAGCGCACGTACTCCGCCATCAGCATGACGAAGAGCGGTGTCGCGTCCACCGAGCCGTAGTAGGGGATGAACGGGATCTCGCGGCAATTCGCCATCTCGCCGGTGCGGAGCTCGTGCAGGATGCGGCCTGGCTCCTGGTCGGTGAAGGGGTCGTCGCGGGTGCCCTGGTGCCGGGCCAGGAACCTCAGCGTCCCCCGGGCGATCTGCGGCTCGAACGGCACCATCTGCAGTGCGGTGATCAGGCTGTCGCGGCCGAAGGGCGCGACGTACCACGGAATGCCGGCGTACGGGATGGAGCCGTCAGCGGTCTCGGTCAGCAGCATGTGCACGTCGTCTCGCGAGCGCCGGATCCACCCGGTAAACCCCCGGTGCGAAGTGGTGATGCGCGACGTCTGCTGGGAGCGCCACTGATTCTCCTCCCGGCGCTGGCGCACGATCTCCGAGAGGCTCAAGGAGGCGTCCGGGCGCGCCTCGGTCTCCGCGGTGGCGACCGTGACCGACAGCTCGAGCCGGCCGCCCGCCGGCACGGTGAGCTGGTACGTGACGGCGCCGGGCATCGTCTCCTGCGGCCGCGGCTCGAAGCTGAGAAGGGTCGTGCGCACCACCTTGTCGAGGCCGCGATAGGACAGCTGCACCGTCGCGCCCTCGCATACCGGCGTCAACCGCTCGCCGCGCCGCTCCCGCCTGAGCCCCCGAACCTCGAAGACGTCCACGAAGTCGGCACCGAAGCGCCAGTCGAGGTCGACGCGCACCGGCGCGGTGGCGAAGCTCTCGATGGTCAAGGTCTGGCTCAGCTGGCGGCCGTAGAGCGTCAGGCGTCGGCCGAGATGAAGGGTGCGCCCCGCGACGAGGATGGTGTCGCCGTCGAGCACATCGGCATTGGTGAGATCGACCGCCACTTGCAGATTGTCGCCGGACACGGCCGAGTTCAGCAGCAGCGGCCGCTGGCCGTGGACGCGAAGGTCGAAGTGGTCGAGGAAACGTGTGCCGCCGACGTAGAATCCGAACTCGCTGTCCGGGACATCGGGAAAATCGCCGCGCCGGTCGGCCACGAAGAATGCCTCGTCGTGCTTGAGGACCAGCTTCGGCAGGTCCGCCGTGAACGTGGACGCAAGAATGTAGTACTGGTCGCCGACGGCCATGAGATCGCCGTGGACGGGCTCGCTCACGCGGTGCGCTCCTGGCCGGCCAGGCTCCGGTAGAGCGCCTCGTAGCCGTCCACCATCCGCTCGACGGTGAATCGCGCCAGGACTTCCCGGCGGCACTCCGCACGGTCGATCCCGTCGAGCCCATTCACCGCCGCCTCCATGTCTTCGAGGGTGTCGGCGATGAACCCGGTCCTGCCGTGCACGAGCAGCTCCGGGACCGAGCCGCACGGCCGCGCGATGACCGGCGTGCCGCAGGCGAGGGCTTCGATCATGACCAAGCCGAAGGGCTCGGGCCAGTCGATGGGGAACACCAGAGCCTTTGCCTGGCCGAGAAAGTGGGGCTTGGCGTCCTCGCCGATCTCTCCGATGAACTCGATCAGCGGATGGTCCATCAGGGGCTCGATCTCGTCCTCGAAATAGCGGCGGTCGACTGGATCCACCTTGGCGGCGATCTTCAGCGGGAGGCCGACGCGCTTCGCCAGGGCGATCGCGAGGTCGGGCCGCTTCTCCGGCGAGATCCGGCCGAGGAAAGCGAGGTACTCGCCGCCGCCGGGGAAGAAGGGGTACCCGTCCATCGGGAGCCCGTGATACACGGTGCCCGCCCACGTCACGCCGAACCCCTTGAAGGGCTGGCGCTGGGCATGGCTGATCGATACGAGCGGCTCCTCGCGAAAATATTTGAAGATGGGGAACGTGTCCGGCAGATCCAGCCGGCCGTGAAGCGTGTGCAGGCTGGGGGCGCGGGCCAGGCGAGAGAAGGGAAAAGCCAGGTGCCCCACGTGGCAGTGGATCACGTCGAATTCCCTGGCGCGCTCGAAGACCCCCGCCAGCTCGAGCAGGTGGAAGACCAGGTCGTCCTTGGGCGGGGAGCCGAGACGGAGCGCGCGCGGCGCGGGAGCCACCAGCCTGGCCCCCGTATGAGAGTCGCCGCTCGCGAAGAGCGTCACCTGATGCCCGCGCTCGACCAGCTCCTCGGTCAGATAGCCGACGATCCTCTCCGTGCCTCCGTACAACGCCGGGGGCACCGGCTCGTAGAGCGGAGAAACCTGGGCGATCCGCAGGCGGCGGCTCACGACCTCCCTCCCGCCCTCATATTCACGACGTCGAGAGCGAGGAGTCCGGCCCGATCTCCGCGCGAGTGAGAATCACGGGGGTGTCGCTCGGCCAGTCCTCGAGGGCGGCGGGAGGAATGCTCGCCTTGCGGGCCAGCACCGGACCTGTCACGCTCTCGAAGCCGGCGGTGACCACGCGGCCGCCGACCTGTTCGCGGGACACCGCCGGGGGCGCCTCCTGGAGGACGACGTCCACCCACCACTTCTCGTCGGCATCGGCGTACTTGATGGCCCAGAGTCCCATGGCGCCAGCGCTCACGGCCGCCAGTAGTACGGGTATCCGTAGTGATCGTGGAGCCGGGTTTCGTACTCCCGCGGGATGTCGGCGCTCGGATCGTACGGCGGCGATTCCTCGATCCGCTTCTTGTCGATATTGACCACGAGCAGCCGCTTTTCGGGGACGACACTGCTGAGCCATGCCGTCGACAGGAGCACCTTCCGGCCTGGCAGCCAGCCACCGGTGTCGATCACCAGGTATCGGACCTTGAGATCCGAATCGCCGAGCAGGATGTCGCTGACGTGGCCGATCTCGCCGTCCGTCGCCAGGATCGAATAGTCGAGCATCTCCTTGATGCTGCGCAGCATGATCAGCCCCTCCTTTCCTGGCCTCGCGCGGCCTGGCCCTCGTCCTTGCCGAGGGCCTGAATGAGCGTGCGCAGATCGTCCGCGTGCTCTTCCTCGGTGGCGAGGATGCCCTCGAGCATGCGGCGGGTGGTCAGATCGTCCTCCCCGATGTAGCGAATCATCTCCGCGTAGGAGTCGATGGCGATCCGCTCCGCCACGAGATCCTCTTTGATCATGTCCACGAGTCCCTCGCCCACGACGTATTCGGAATGGCTGCGGGTCAGGAGCCCGTCGGGGTTCAGGTCGGGCTCGCCGTCCAGCTGGGTGATCCGCTCGGCGATGAGATCCGCGTGGCCCTGCTCTTCGCCCGCGTGCTCCAGGAACTCCTCGGCCACGGCCTGCGCGTGGATGCCCGACGCCATGTAGTAGTGGCGCTTGTAGCGGAGGACGCACACGATCTCCGTGGCCAGCGCCTCGTTCAAGATTCGCAGCACCGTGTCGCGGTCTGCGCGGTATCCCTCCGTGACCGCGCCTTGCTCCATGTGACTGCGGGCACGCCGGCGCAGCTCCTTGATATCCGTGAGAAAGGGTTTGTCCATGGCGTGTCTCCTCTGTGAGCAGTTGGTGTCGACAAAAGTATCGATTGCCAAGAGCATGCCAAGAATCTCGCCCTGGCCCTGCCGGGCAAGCTGTCGAAAATACGACGGTTGACGACGCGGGTGCATGGCGGGTTGGCTCAATTGGAAAGAATCACCCGGTAAGAAGAAGTCGTGCCGCGCTGCCGAATTCGCGCTCGGGTCTCGCGGTCGGCCGGCAGTGGCAAGACATTCCTCGTACTTGCAGGTGTCCGTGCTTCGATCCGACGTCTTGAAGGAGCAGCGACAGTACGAGCACATCAAGGAGTCGGCTGAGAAATCCGGCCGGTACGGTAACCGCGCCAAGGAAGTCGCCGCGCGCACAGTGATGAAGGAGCACAAGAAGAAGGGACACGCGAAGGGCACGTAACTCCTGCCCCCGAGCCCAGCGCCGCTTTGCGCGGCGCTGGGCTCAACTTTCCTAGAGATCCGCCGCGAGCTTCTTGATGTCCCGAAGAATCACCTGCCAGCGACCCAGCGCCGCCCGGACCCTCTCGGGATCCTCGCCCACCCGCAGGAGCTGGACCTGTTCCGAGAGGATCGTCCGGTACCTCGTGGCCATGCTCACGATGTTATAGAGTCGCCTGTCCCGCTCTTCCAGGAGCTCGAGAAGATCGGTGTCGAGCGCGTCGATGGCACGAAGTCTCGCCACCGTGTCGGATGTCACTCGCTGCATGGCACACTCCCTCCACGAGTCGGTATCGGCCCGTGCTGTCCAGACCCGCTAGGGTCCCTGCTCGTTCTTCGCGTCGACCTCCTCCCGGCTCCGCAGTTTCTCCAGGAGCTGGGCAAAGGAGGAGGTCCGGAGAATCGAGGTGAACTGACTCCGGTAGCTCGACACCAGGCTTACGCCATCCAGCACGACGTCGTAGACCGCCCACCGCCCGTCATGGTCCACCAACCGGTAGTCAACCGAGGTTTCCCCGAACCGGCTGGTGGCGATGCGAGATGTCACCTGCGCGTAGGAACCATTGATCGTCTCTCCGAGAAAAGTTACGGCCGCCGGAGGAACGCGACGAAGGCCACTCAAATAGGATCGCTCGAGCAACTCCGTGAAGAGTCGAACGAACTCCCCTTGCTGGTAGGGTGAGCCCTCCTGCCAGTGGTCGCCCAGCATTCGACGGCACATCTCGTCGAAGTCGAACAGCTCCTCCGCCACACGACGGGCCTCGGCCCTCTGCTGGCCGCTCCCGACCGCTGCCAGCACACGCGTGACGGAGGACTTGACCACGTCGAGGGGCTGCGGCGGTGCTGCCCTCCGGGCTGCCGCCTGATCGAGCTCGGTATCCGTCGGAGTGCTCTGGGCGAGGGCGGGAAGCGAGCCGGATGCGAGCGCGCCGGCGAGTATCAACGGCACGAACGGCCGCCGAATGCACCCGATCGAGGATACCTGAAGCCCTTGGCCCATCGTTTGCCGCCTCTCCCGCCCGAAGGCGCCACCTCGCCAGCAGCACAAACGTGATAGCAAGGCCCGTGCCCAGTGCTTCCTCCACCGGCCGATGCGTTCAAAGCTCCATAAGAAGCTCCGCCTGTCCGTTCAGGTTTCTCAGAAGGCCTGACGGCGGTTGGCCCCCCGTCAGTTCGACCCGGTAAATATGGTCAATCCGGTCGGCGCCGCCCCCGGTCACACTGATCGAAAGCCCAAACCCTCATGTCCAATCGGGGTTTCTCTCCGCAAAAACCCTGGACGGTTTGGCACACGGGATGCTGCCTCTTCCAGAGCAATGGCCTACCCCCTTCCGAAATGGCCCCGACGTCCCAGCGGAGATCGCCTGGCCTTGACGGCGATCCTGGCCGCTGCCGCCGTCTTCATCCCACTGCTGGTACTCGTGGGCGCCTCGTGGCACTACTCGCTCCCGGAGCCCGGCGCGAGCGTGCCCGCCATCCGCGTGTACGCGGGGACGGAGCCGATCGGCACCGTCTACCCGGCACACCGGGCCCAGATCTGGGTTCCCCTCACGGAAATCCCCCGTTCGGTCGTCGACGCTGTCCTGATCGCCGAGGATCGTCGCTTCTGGAGCCACGCGGGGGTGGACGCGCTGGCCGCCACTCGGGCGGTGCAGGTCAATCTGAAACGCGGCGAGCTTCGCCAAGGCGCCAGCACCATCACCCAGCAGCTGGCGCGCACGCTCTTCCTCGACACGCAGCGTAGCTGGTCGCGGAAGGTTCGCGAGACGGCCATCGCCCTCATGCTCGAAGTCAGGTACTCGAAGAGCCGGATCCTCGAGGCCTACCTGAACAACGTGTATCTCGGCCAGGATGGAGATGTCCCCGTCTACGGATTCCCCGCTGCCGCGCGACGCTTCTTCGGCAAGGACGTGGCTGGTCTCGAGATCCACGAGGCGGCCTTGCTGGCCGGCGCGATCCGCGCGCCCAATCGGCTACTCGGCGGAGCGCGATCCGAAGGACAAAGGCGTCGGGACGAGATCCTTCTCGCCATGAAGGACCAAGGGCTCGTCGATGCCGCGACCCTGCGGGCGGCCACCTCGAAGCCGGTTCCCCGGCGGTCGACCGATTTCGGCCGCACTGCGCCGTACTTCGTCGACTTCGTCGCCGCCGAGCTCGCCCGGAGGGCGCAGCTTCCGACATCGGGCGAGATCAGGGTGCAGACGACGCTCGATCTGGCGCTGCAGCGTGCGGCTGAAGTAGCCGTCCGCAACGGGATCTCGCGCATCGAAAGGGCACGCCCTCAGCTTGCCGGTCAGGTGCAGGCCGCCGTCATTGCCATCGAGCCCGCCTCCGGCGAAATCCGGGCCCTCGTGGGCGGCCGGAGCTATGGCGAGAGCTCTTTCAACCGCGCCACCCGCGCTGCCCGCCAACCCGGATCGATCTTCAAGCCCTTTGTCTATCTGGCGGCCTTCGAGGCCGAGCGTCGCGGTCAGGGCCTCACGCCGGCCTCCCTGCTCTCAGACGAGCCATTGTCCGTGCAGGCCGCCGGCGTGAGCTGGGAGCCAAGGAACATGGATGGTCAATTCCATGGACGCGTGACGGTTCGCCGGGCCTTGGAGCAGTCCTTGAACATCCCGGCCGTTCGCGTCGCGCTGGACCTGGGCCCGAACCGTGTGGCGGACGTCGCGCATGCCATGGGGATCGAGCACCCGCTGGCCCCGGTGCCCTCGCTCGCCCTCGGCACCTCCGAAGTGACGCTGCTCGAGATGACGAGCGCCTTCGCGACTCTGGCCAATAGTGGACTGCGGTCGGTTCCCACCGGTCTCGCCTCCGATCTCTCGGGCACCGGGCCAACTCTCGCGTACCTGCCGGCGTCGACCCGCGCGGTGTCGGCCGAGTCCGCCTTCTTGATCACCAATCTATTGCGTGGAGTCATGAGACGGGGCACGGGCGCGAGCAGCGCCGGGTGGGGACTTCAAGATCTGACGGCAGGAAAGACCGGAACCACCGACGGACTTCGCGATGCCTGGTTTGTCGGCTATACCCCAGACCTGGTCGTTGGCGTCTGGGTAGGGCTGGACGACGGTAGCCCGCTCGGGCTCACCGGGTCACAGGCGGCACTGCCCATCTGGGGCCCCGTGATGCAGGCCGCCGTACGAAAGTCATCGCCGACGCCCTTCACACCTCCGCCGGGCGTCGTCTTGGCCAAGGTGGACCGGCTCACGGGAAGACCGGTTTCACTGTGGTGCGACAGCGACGACGTGGTCCAGGAGGCATTCCGGGAGGGGACGGTGCCCTCCGACGAATGTGATGCTGTAGTTCGAACCGGCGTGACGGCTGTGCTCGACTGGTTCCAGAAGCTCCTCAAGTAAGCGCAATCCCTCCGCAGTCGTGTCCTCGGTCTCGATCCCTCCGCGTCCGCGTGCTGGAGCGTCCGGCGTCACTCGGGATGATCCGCGGGTGAGGGTCGGAATTACCCAGTCAAAGGGTGAGGATGCAAGCGTTGCCGTCAAGCAACGCAAGTCGGTTGGACTTCAGGTTTCAGCTATTTGGGGAAGCTGGCACGACAGTTGCGAATCCGCTTCGGCAAGGAGGACACGACAATGCTCTATTACGCGCTGATCTTTCTCTTGGTTGGGCTGGTAGCCGGCGCCCTCGGCCTCTTCGGGATCGCTGCGGTTGCCTCTCAGATCTCCTGGATTCTCTTCCTCATCGGTGTCGTCATGCTGGTCGTGCATCTGGTCTCGCAGGGCAGCCGTGGGGCACGGGTTCCCTGATGGAAGTCGGGTACAAGCTGTCCAGCGAGGAGCAGGGACCGAACGAGCTGGTCCGGTATGCCGGGCTGGCGGAAGAGCACGGCTTCGGCTTCGCGCTGATCTCGGATCACTTCCACCCGTGGATCGACCGCCAGGGCCAGAGCCCATTCGTCTGGAGCGTGATCGGCGCGATCGCGCACACGACCAAGCGGCTTCGACTCGGCACGGCCGTGACCTGTCCGACGGTGCGCGTTCATCCCGCCATCGTCGCGCAGGCCGCGGCCACCGCGGCCACCATGATGCCCGGCCGATTTTTCCTGGGCGTCGGCACAGGCGAAAACCTCAATGAGCACATCGTCGGCCAGGGCTGGCCGGCCACGGCCGTTCGACAGGCCCGGCTGCGGGAGGCGATTCAGATCATCAGACTTCTGTGGGGCGGCGAGATGCAGAGCTACCACGGCTCCTTCTACACGGTGGAAAACGCGCGCCTGTACACGCTGCCGGCCAAGCCGCCGCCGCTCCTGGTTGCGGTGGCGGGTCCCATGAGTCTCGACATTGCGGCGACCTTCGGGGACGGCATGATTGGGACCGAGCCGGACAGGAAGCTCGTGAAAGGCTTCAAGAAAGCCGCGGGGACGCGAAAGCCCTGCTATGGCGAGCTGACCGTCTGCTGGGCGAAGGACGAGGACAAGGCGCGCCAGACCGCTCGCGAGCGGTGGCCCATACAGGCGATGGACGCGGCGCTCGCATGGGAATTGCCGCTCCCCGCTCATTTCGAGGCCGCGGCCGAGCTGGTCACCGAGGACACCATAAGCGAGTCGATGGTGTGCGGCCCCGATCCGAAAGATCACCTCGAAGCCCTCCAGGAATATGCCGACGCCGGATACGAGCATGTCTGTGTCCATCAGGTCGGTCCCGACCAGGAGGGCTTCATGCAGTTCTACAAGAGGGAGATTTTCCCGCGGCTGAGAGTCGGTCGTAAGAAAGCGGCCTAGCTTCACGCACACAGGAGGATAAGAACATGGTGGAATCGAGATCAACCGTGGTTCAACGGTGGGACGCGGCCCCCTGGCTGGTGAATTGGTCCGCCGTCTGGGTCGGCGCGCTCGCCATGCTCACGGTCGGCCTGATCTTCGGGCTGATGGGCATCGCCCTCGGCGCTTATCAGGAAGCCCGCATCGCCAGCTGGCACAAGTTCCAGATGTGGGCGTTGGTCCTCAGTGTCTGCGGCGCGTTTTTCTCCTCCGTGGTTGGAGGCTGGACGGCCGGCAAGATTCTCGGAGACCGTCTGGCGGAGAGGGCCATGCTGCACGCAGCCATCGCGTGGGTCCTTACCGTGCCGATGCTCCTGGTCCTGGCCTCGCTCGGGGCGGCCGGCTATTTCGGGGTCTGGTATCACGGCCTGGCCGGCACTCCGGTCTGGGTAACGCCCACGGTCGTCGCCGACCCCCAGGCGGCGGCCATCATGGCCCGCAACGGAGCGCTCGGTGCCTTGACGGCGCTCTTGCTCGGGCTTGTCGGAAGCGTGGTAGGCGGCTGGATGGCATCCGGCGAGCCGATGACGTTCACGTACCATCGCACCCGGGCCGCGTTCGTCGCGGGCGGCTCGAAGTAGGGAGGATACGACCATGGTGCTCATTCTCCTGTGGCTTCTCGGAGTACCGCTGAGCCTCATCCTGATCCTGTTCCTTCTCGGCGTCGGCCACTAGGATGCAGCCCTCTCATTCCGAGGTCTCGGACACTGACGGAAGGCCCGTGGACCGCGGGACCGGGCGGCTCGATGATCTGCTGACGCCGGTACGGGACGGCCTCGAAGAGGTGGCCCGGGATCTCGGCGAAGCGCTCACGAAGGCCGGGGACGCGCTCAAGAAGTTCCGGGACAGTGACATCGCGGAGCTGATGCGGCGCTCGCCCGTGGCTGCCCTGTCGGTCGCTGCCGGTATCGGCATACTGGCCGGCTTCTACCTCTGGGCCCGGCGAAAGTAGCAGGGCGGTGCTTATCCACGAGAAGCCCGGCCACGAACGCCCGGACACCGGGCGAAGCATCTTCGCGCTCGTCGAAGAGCTCTTGCGCAATACGGCGAAGCTTCTCGATCAGAAGCTGATGCTGCTGCGCCTCGAGGTCGAGGACAGCCTGGGCACGCTGATGCGTCACCTGGCGGTTCTCTTGATCGGCGGCGCGCTGGCGGGCCTGGGTCTCGTGCTCTCGAGCATCGCCCTGGCTCTCTGGATAGGCAGCCAGGTGGGATCCACCATTGCCGGGTATGCCCTCACGGGCGCCGGCTTCCTATTGGCCGGCGCCGTCCTGGTGGCTGTCCGTGTCAGTCGCGGCGTAGGTCCCCAGCGCCCCCTGGCGGGACGGACCATGAAGGAGCTGGAGAAAGACACGCAATGGCTGAAGAGCGGGCTCTAGACATCAAGCGGGTGACGAGCGCAATGGACACGACGCGGCAGTCCATCCAGGACACGCTCGGGGAGCTCAAGGAGCGCGTCCAGGAAAGCGCCGACTGGAGACATCAGGTCGGTCGACGCCCCCTTACAAGCATATGGGTGGCGGTGGCATGCGGCCTGGTGCTTGCTCGCATCCTGATCCCCGCGGCCACGGGTGCCCGCCGCCGGTTTTCCGGCTCCTCGCAGGAACAGCGGAGCGGAATCGCTGCCCTCCCTTACCTGTCCGGAGCCATCGGTCTCCTCGGTCAGCTGGGAGCCTTCCCTCCGGTCCTGGCGCAGCTCCGGCGCCTCGTCGGCCATCTCGGCCCCAGGTCCCGCAGCGGGTGACTCGGCGTCAGGTCCCGTTCGAGAAGGCAGCGTGCGACGGATTCAGTGGCGTGATCCGACCCCGCCCTCCTCGCCGAGGGCTCTGGCAAGAAGCGACTTCAACTTCGCGGCATCCACAGGCTTGGGAAGGTACGCGTAGGCTCCCTGGGCGGCCGCGCGACGCCGGGTATCGCTGCTGCCGTGCGCCGTCATCACGATGACGTGGATATCCGGCTCGTGACGCCTGACCGCCTCCAGAAGCTCGAGCCCGCTCATCGCGGGCATGACGACATCCGTGATCACGACCGACGGATGAACCACGCCGACCTTGTCCAGAGCCGCTCTGCCGTTCTCGGCGGTCTCGACTTCGTACCCCCACGCCGCGAGCAGCGAGCGCATGCCTTCCAGCGAGTCGGGATCGTCATCGGCGAGCAGAATCCGCCGGGTGTCCGGGCTCGGACCTCTATCCGTTATCTCTTCACACATACTTCCTCGCATCGCCCTACTTGTCCCCTCCCATCCTCCACCGCCGGGTCTTGTTGTGGAGCGTCTTCGGAGTCGTCCCGAGGATGGACGCGGCCCGCGTCTTGTTGTTGTTGACCGACTCGAGTGTCCTCAGGATGAGCTCGCGCTCGCCCTGCTCGAGGGTAGTCCCCAGAGGCAGGAGGACTCCGTCTCCATTGCCCTGCTCACGCCGTTCGGGTGGCGCGAGGCCGAGCGGGAGCAAGGTCGGGGTGATGAGGTCTTCAGCACAACCGACCACCGCCCGCTCGATGATGTTGCGAAGCTCTCGAACATTTCCCGGCCACGCATGATCGCGAAGCCGCATCATCGCGGTCTCGTCCACGCTCTTCACGTGCCGATCGTACTTCCCGTTGAACTCGGCGATGAACGACTCCACGAGGAGCGGAATATCATCGACGCGACGACGCAGGGGTGGCAGGGAAATCGCCAGGACATTGATGCGATAGTACAGGTCCTCGCGCAGCAGCTTGTCCCGCACCGCCTGCAGCGCGTCCCGGTTTGTCGCCGCCATGATCCTGACGTCCACCTTGAGCTCGGTCTTGCCTCCGATGCGGCGGACCACGCCGTCCTGGAGAATCCGCAGGTATTTCACCTGAAGGGCCGGGCTCATCTCGGTGATCTCGTCCAGAAAGATGGTGCCGGTGTCGGCCAGCTCGAAGTAGCCGGCCTTCCGCTCGTGCGCGCCCGTGAAAGCGCCCTTTTCGTGACCGAACAGCTCGCTCTCCATCAGGGTCTCGGGGATGGCCGAGCAGTTCACCGCCACGAAGGGCCCCTTGGCTCGGGACGACATCTGATGGATCGTGCGCGCAACCAGCTCCTTGCCCGTCCCGGTCTCTCCGGTGATGAGCACGGGAGCCGAGCTTGCCGCGGCCAGCTCGATCAACCGATAGATCTCCTGCATGGGCGCGCTCGCTCCGAGGATCGGGCCAATACCGAGGCTCTCCTTGAGCTGTCGCCGCAGTAGCGTCACCTCGCGCAGCATCTCGCCGCGCTCCACCGCCTTGTCCAGCAGCACCCGGAGGCGTCTCGGGTCGACCGGCTTGGTCAGGTAGTCGTAGGCGCCTTCCCGCATGGCGGAGACTGCCGTCTCGACGGTTGCGTGACCCGTCAGGAGAATGACGGCGGTATTGGGGTTGAGCTCGGCGAGGGGCTTGAGCAGGGCCACGCCATCCAGTCCGGGCATGACCAGGTCCGCGATGACCACCGACGGTCCGAACGCGGGTACCCGCTCGAGGGCGTCCTTGCCATCGATCGCCTCTTCGACCTCATAGCCCCATGTCGAGAGCAGATCCGCCAGACCCGATCTCGCTGACTCGTCGTCATCGGCAATGAGAATCCTACGCTTCATGTATTCCCTCCCTCGCTGCGGTGATCGACGCTAACGCGTAATGGGCACGGATGTAGCAATGCGTGTGCCCAAATTTCCGACCTTGTCAGCGCAATCCAACTCACCTTTACAAAAGGAGATTTCTCCTGTCGAGCATCGACGAGAGCTTCGGCGCTGGGGCCTCTTTGGGTAATATCTACCGGGTAGATTCTACCGTCAAAGCGGTTGGTACCCGGACGGTGGCCAAGAGGCGCGCCTTGCCGAATTCCGAATCTGCGCCTATAGTCCGGACCCTCGCATGACCAACGGGAGCCAGGGAGCAGTGAAGCAGAAGGGGCCGGCCCATACCAGCGCCAATGGATGGCGGGGCGGCCTGTCAATCCGTGCCCGCGAGATCATCGTCCTCGGCCTGCTTACCTTGTGCGTCGTCGCACTCAGCACAGCCGTGCACCTCTATCACGTGCGGCAGATTGTCTGGTCGTCCACGCTCCGGGAGGCCGATCTCGTCGCGCGCCAGATCTATTCGCAGAGCGCGTGGGCGCTGTCACGGCGCTCCTCGCCGGACCCGCGCGCCGTGCTGAGCCACGACTCCGATCTCCGGGCGCTCCTGAACGCCAGCGTGGGGTACGCGCCGTGGCTCCTCTATGCGGCCATTACCGACAGCAACGGCCGGGCCATCGTTCACAGCGACCGCAAGCGCGAGGGGCAGCTCGTCCCGCCGCAGAAAAGCCTTCGGGAGCTGATCGCCAATCACCCTCTCCAGCGCATGCTGGGCGCCGAACCCCCCTTCCCGATCTACGAAGTCACCGTGCCCTTCAATGCCAGCGGCGGGGTCAGCGACGGGTCGGTCTTCGCGATCCGGCTCGGCATCGCCATGCCGCTCCTACGGGACCGGCTCAACGACGCCTTCTGGTACACCCTCACCCTCGGCGCCATCGCGCTGGCGGCGGCCCTCGTGGTGGCCCTCGCGCTCTCGAGCGTCACCCTCAAGCCCATTCGCAAGCTCGCCGAAGACATGGAGCGGCTGCGGCGCGGGGAGTTCGATGTGGGCGACAACGGCGGCCCGAAGGACGAGTTCGGAAAGCTGGCCTACCAGCTCCAGATGCTCGGCAAGCAGATGGAGTCGGACCGCACGCAGATCCTCGCGGAGCGGAGCGAGCTCGACAGCGTCCACATGGCCGTCGACCACCTCGAGGACGGCATTCTGTTCGCGACGGCCGATGGCCGCATCGTCTTCGCCAACCGCTCCATCGAGACAGTGCTGGGGCGGCCGGCCAAGGACGCTGTCGGGAAGCATCTCCGCGACGTCTTCGCGCCGGATCACGCGCTCCGCCACATGATCCTCCGGGCCATGGAGGACGTGGCGGTAACCCGGAACGCGAAGATCGAGATCCCGACAGATGGCGCTCCCCTGGAGCTGCTGGCCTCGGTCTTTCCGGTCTCCGGCAACGCCTCCGCCTGCGAAGGAGCCATTCTCGTGGTGCGGGACCTCAAGTCGGTCGCCGTCTCGGCCCGAACCTTCCAGTCCCTCATCCAGTACTCGGCCCAACTCGCCGCCCTGGGCCAGATCACCGCCGAGGTGGCGCACGACGTCAAGAACCCGTTGCACGCCATGGTCGTCCGCGTGGCCTTCTTGAAGGAGCGGCTCACGAGCCCGCCTCCCGACGTCGTCCGGAGCCTCGACGTGCTCGAAGCGGAGATCAATCGGGCGGCGGCGGTCGTCGACAGGTTCATGGAGGTCGTCTACCCAGCCGACGCCGTCCGGCTGCCCGTGGACGTCAACGGCCTGCTTCGCGAGATCACGGTCCTGCTTCAGGCCGAGTGGCAGGCCAAGGGCGTGATGCTGACCGTGCACGCGGACCCGAACCTGCCGCCGGGCCGGGGCGACGAGCAGATGCTGAGGCGCGCGTTCATGAATCTCATCGTGAACGCCTGCCAGGCCATGCCGAACGGAGGGGAGGTCACCGTCACCACCGAGGCGGAGGCGGATGCATACGTGAAGGTGGCCATCAGCGACTCGGGCGTCGGCATTCCTCGCGAGGATGTCGAGCGGATCTTCAAGATGTACTACACGACCAAGCCAGAGGGCACGGGCATCGGCCTGGCTCTGGTCCGCCGCGTGGTCGACCTCCACCACGGCAGCATCGAGATTCGCTCCACCGTCGGTCAGGGCACCAGCGTCATCGTGCGGCTGCCGACAAAACCCGCATCATGAGAGCGGCAATGCCGCGAGCCACTCCGGCCGGATTCCGAGCTCGTCAAGAGTCTTGACGACGCGCTCGGGTGTGCCCAGGTCACACCAGGACACCTCGGACAGACGCATCACGGCGAGCTTGTCGGAGCAGCGCTCCAGGACGGACCGGGAGAAGCTCGCGCGCTCCGCAAGCTCGTAGGCCTGGCCGGTGGCCCATCGCTCGTGCTCCGTGCCCAGGAAGTCGTCGAGGCGCGCCAAGCGCTCGTGAAGTGAGGGCAGGCATGTGCGCCCGGCGTCGACGAGCGTGGACGCACGGCCCGCGAACACGAAGGTGTTCCACAACGCGCCCGACCTGAAGAGCTCGTCGGCCCTGAGCTGGGTCGGCTTCTCTCTGAAGCTCAGGACGCGGTGCATCGGTCTCCGTCCCGACCTGGGCAGGGGCTCTCCGAGCTCTATCCAGCCATAGTCCGTCTCGGGCTCGCTCGGCTCCGCCCCCAACAGGACGATGCGTTCTGGGAAGCGCTCGAGAGACTCGACGATCTCGGCGACGTGCTCCATGAAGACCTCGTCGTCGGCCACGAAGTGGTCCGACGGCAGCACTATGAGGATGGCCTGGGGATCCTGAGCCATGATCCGGTGGGCCGCCAGCAAGACGGCCGCCGCGGTCCCGCGATCCTTGGGCTGCTCCAGGACATGAGGCATCGGCGACTCGTGGCGCAGCTCCGCCGACATGTACGAGCCCTGCCCAGCCATGGTCACCACGATCGTTCTCTCGGGGGGAATCAGGAGGCTGACCCGATCGAGCGTCTGACGCAGGAGGGATTTGAGCCCAGTGAGCACGGCATACTGCTTGGGTCTGTCCTCGCCGTACAGGTGCCGGGTCAGCCCTCTCAGTCGCATTCCCTTGCCACCTGCGAGCACGACTCCCCAGGCATGGGGTGGGCCGTCATCGTCTGGAGACTTCTCCACTGCTGGCGTTGGTTGCCGGCAGATCCCCATCATGAAGGCGCCTCCTTATAGGCGAACGGCTGGCTCTCGGAAAACCGTTCTGGCCCACCGCAACCGTCGTGCCAGCCTCAGGCAGGTGTTTTGAAGGTCTAACATTTGAATATGTCGAAGAAATGATCACTAGGTGCTCTTCAGGCCGGTTTCACCACCGTTCCCCAAATTCCCGCGTTACCGATTTACCCGGTAAATCCAACCTTACCTAGCAAGCGCGGCGCGACGGACCATCACCCTCAGTGCAAATGTCTGAAAGTCAACATTTGCTGGCGACCCCCTCGGGGGCATATGACTTGCAGCCCACTTCATCACCCATGACGGACGTCACGGAGCTCTTCGCGCAGGTGGTCGCCGCCCTCGGGCGGCGGCGAAACGCGACGTATCGCGTCCAGCTCGGGGCATCGCTCGGATTCGATCAGGTTGCGGCGCTTGCCCCGTACCTCGACGCGCTCGGGATCAGCGACGCGTATCTCTCGCCCTGCTTCAAGAGTGGCCCGGGCAGCTCGCACGGCTACGACGTGACGGACCACAATGCCTTCAATCCGGAACTTGGCAGCGCCGCCGCCTTCGACCGCATGGCTCTGGCGCTCGAGGAGCGCGGCGTGGGCGTCATTCTCGACATCGTCCCCAATCACATGGGAGTGGCGGGGGACGCCAACCCCTGGTGGATGGACGTGCTCGAGAACGGACCAAGCTCTCCCAGGGCGGGCTTCTTCGACATCGAGTGGACACCGCCGAAGCCGGAGCTGCGCAACAAGGTGCTCCTGCCGGTGCTCCCGGACCAGTACGGTCTCGTGCTGGAGTCCGGGCAGCTCGAGCTCGAGCTGGAGGACGGTGCCTTCCTCCTCCGGTGCGCGGATGCCCGGTTGCCCATCAGCCCCGACTCGTATTCGCGAATCCTCACCCATCGCCTCGAGAGCCTCGCGGCCCGGCTCGGCGAGGACGATGTGCATCTCCGGGAGCTCCGGAGCATCCTCACGGCCCTCATCCACTTGCCGGACCGGACGGATACCGATCCGGGGCGGATCGAGGAGCGGCTCCGGGAAAAGGAAGTGGTCAAGCGCCGGCTCGCCGCGCTCCTCAAGGAGTCGCAGGACATTCACGACTTTGTCGAGGACAACGTTCGGGCCTTCAACGGAACACCCGGCAACGCGGCCAGCTTCGACCTCCTGGACGGCCTGCTTGCCGATCAAACGTACCGGCTGGCCGACTGGCGCGTGGCCGGCGACGAGGTCAACTACCGCCGTTTCTTCGACATCAATCATCTGGCCGCCATCCGGATGGAGCGCCCCGAGGTCTTCGCCGCCTGCCACGAGCTCACGCTCCGCCTGGTCGGCGAGGGCAAGGTCGTGGGACTTCGCGTCGATCACCCGGACGGCCTGTACGCCCCCGCGGAATATTTCCTTCGCCTCCAGGAAGGCGCGATCTTGGCCGCGGCGCGCCGGCTCATGCCGTCCCTCGACCAGCCGATGGCGGAGGCCCTCGTCGCCCACTACCGCGCCGCCGCGAAAGCCCAGCCGGGAGGCGCCGCGGCGCGTCCGCTCTGGATAGCGGCGGAAAAAATCCTCATGCCCGAGGAGCCGCTCCCGGAATGGTGGGCGGTGGCGGGCACCACGGGCTATGACTACCTGGCGTCGGTCAACGGCCTCTTCGTGGACCGGAGCACCTCGCGGCAGATGACCGCCATCTACACGCGCTTCGTCGGGCCGGCCGAGCCCATGGCGGACTTGAGCTATTCCGCCAAGCGGCTGATCATGCAGGTCTCCATGGCGAGCGAGATCATCCAGCTCGGCCTGCACCTCGATCGAATTTCCGAGCGCAACCGCCTCTCACGCGACTTCACGCTCGCGAGCCTCGTCCGCGCGATCCGGGAAGTCATCGCGGCTTTCCCCGTTTACCGTACCTATGTCGGCGACCCGGGCGAGGAGCCGAGCGACCGTGACCGCGGCTATGTCAACCGCGCGGTGGCCGACGCCAAGCGACGAAATCCCACGGTGAACGTGTCGATCTTCGACTTTCTGCGCGATGCCCTGCTCATGCGCCACCCGGCGAGGAGCTCCGCGGAGGAGAGGGCTGAGCGCAGGGCGTTCGCCATGCGCTTCCAGCAGACGACGGGCCCCGTCACCGCCAAGGGCGTGGAGGACACGGCGCTCTACGTCTACAACCGGCTGGTCTCCCTCAACGAGGTCGGCGGCGAGCCGGCCCGCTACGGCGAGTCCGTGGCCGCCTTTCACGAGAAAAACGCGAGGAGGCTCGCGCGATGGCCCGACTCCCTCGTCTGCACGTCCACGCACGACACCAAGCGTGGCGAGGACGTGCGTGCCCGGATCAGCGTGCTCTCGGAAGTGCCGGCGGCATGGGCCGCGCACGTCCGCCGCTGGCGGATGATCGGCCGCCGCTTCAAGCGTGAGGTGGACGGCCGCGTCGCGCCGGACCGGAACGACGAGTACCTCCTGTACCAGACGCTGATCGGGGCCTGGCCCGACCGCGATACCGCGGCGACGGCCGGGTCCTTCGTCGAGCGTGTGTGCCGCTACATGGAGAAGGCGACGAAGGAGGCCAAGCGGCACACGAGCTGGGTCAACCCGGATGCCGCCTACGACCAGGCGCTTCGGGAATTCGTGATCCGGCTCCTGGGCGCGGGCAGTCCATTTCCCGCCGCCTTCAGGCCATTTCAGCGCCTCGTGGCCCTCTACGGCTCGGTCAACTCGCTGGGCCAGCTGCTGCTCAAGATCGCGGCGCCCGGCATTCCAGACTTCTACCAGGGGTCCGAGCTGTGGGACTTGTCGCTCGTCGACCCGGACAATCGCCGGCCCGTGGACTTCGCCTTCCGCCGCACGCTACTCGACGAGATCCAGGCGCGAATCGGAGAGAACCCGCACGATCTCGCCTCCCTCTGCGCGGAGCTGCTGGCGGCGTGCCCCGACGGCCGGATCAAGCTCTACGTGACTCACCGCGCGCTGACGCTGCGTCGAGCGCGCCCCGCTCTCTTCCACTCCGGGCGCTACCTGCCGCTGTCGGGGACCGGTGCCCACGCGGAGCACATCGTGGCTCTCGCTCGCCTCGATGGCCAGGATGCCGTCGTGGTGGCCGTGCCGCGGTTGGCGGCCCGCCTCACCGGCTTCGATGGACGGTTCCCTCTCGGTCCTTCCGCCTGGGGGGACACGCGCATATCCCTCGACGACCCCAGCCTCGAGGGCATCTACCGGGACCGGTTCTCCGGTCTCCGGATCGCCACCGAGTGGCGGGACGGCATGCTCACGCTGCCCGCGGGAGCGCTCTTCGGATCCCTGCCCGTGGCCATGCTCGCGCGCGAGGGAAGCGAATGACGCGGCCGCGGGCATACGCTCCGGCGACCTCGCTCCGCACACGCCCGGGGGCGCCGTATCCACTCGGGGCCACGTGGGACGGCGCCGGAGTCAATTTCGCCCTCTTCAGCGAGCACGCGACGGCCGTCGATCTCTGCCTCTTCGACCCGAATGACCCGGCCCGCGAGATTCAGCGCGTGCGCATGCACGAGCAGACGAATCAGGTGTGGCACGTCTACCTGCCGGAGGCGAGACCGGGGCTTCCCTATGGCTATCGCGTGCACGGCCCGTACGAGCCGGAGAACGGGCACCGGTTCAATCCGGCCAAGCTCATGCTCGACCCGTACGCAAAAGCGATCACAGGATCCTTCACCTGGCATCCTTCGCTCTTCGGCTACCGGCTCGGCGATCCGGCCGACGATCTTGCCCCGGACGACACCGACAGCGCTGCCTACATGCCCCGGTGCGTCGCCATCGATCCGGCCTTCAGCTGGGGCGACGACCGCAGGCCTCGCACGCCGTGGCACAAGACCGTGATCTACGAGCACCACGTCAAGGGCTTCACCGCCCGCCACCCGGAGATCCCGAGGGAACTTCGCGGCACCTATGCCGGCCTGGCGTCGCCCGCGGCGGTGGACTACCTGAGCCGCCTTGGCATCACGGCCGTCGAGCTGCTGCCGGTGCACCACGCAGTAGCGGACCGGCACCTGGTGGAGCGCGGCCTCACGAACTACTGGGGCTACAACTCCATCGGCTTCCTCGCGCCCGATGCCCGGTTCGCGTCTTCAGGAACCTCCGGAGCCCAGGTCGCCGAGTTCAAGACCATGGTCAAGACCCTCCACGAGGCCGGCATCGAGGTGATCCTCGACGTGGTCTACAACCACACGGCGGAGGGCAATCACCTGGGGCCGACGCTCAGTTTCCGCGGCATCGACAACGCCGCCTATTACCGCCTCGTGCCGGAGAGCCCGCGCCACTACATGGACTACACCGGCTGCGGCAATACGCTCAACATGACCCACCCGCGCACGCTCCAGCTCATCATGGACAGCTTGCGTTACTGGGTGCTCGAGATGCACGTCGACGGCTTCCGGTTCGACCTCGCCTCCGCCCTCGCGCGGGAGTTCCACGACGTGAACCGTCTCTCGGCATTCTTCGAGGTCATTCACCAGGATCCCGTGATCTCCCAGGTCAAGCTCATCGCCGAGCCGTGGGACCTGGGCGAGGGCGGCTACCAGGTCGGCAACTTCCCGCCGGGATGGGCCGAGTGGAATGGAAAATACCGGGACGCCATCCGCCGCTACTGGAAGGGCGACGAGCGCCAGGTGGCCGACCTCGCCTATCGCCTCACCGGATCGAGCGACCTCTACGAGCAGGGCGGCCGCCGGCCGTCCGCGAGCATCAACTTCGTCACGGCGCACGACGGCTTCACCCTCGCCGACCTCGTGGCGTACAACGACAAGCACAACGAGGCCAACGGCGAGGACAACCGGGACGGCACGGACGACAACGCGTCCTGGAACTGCGGGGCCGAGGGCCCCACGGATGACCCGGCCATCGCGACCCTTCGCGAGCGCCAGACGCGGAATATCCTGGCCACGCTTCTCCTGTCCCAGGGAGTCCCCATGCTCCTGAGCGGAGACGAGACCGGGCGGACGCAGCACGGCAACAACAACGCGTACTGCCAGGACAATGACATCTCGTGGCACGTCTGGCCCCTGTCGCGGGCGAGCCTGCGCCAGCTCGAGTTCACCCGCAAGCTCATCCGCCTGCGCCTCGACAACCCGGTCTTCCACCGCCGCCTCTTCTTCCAGGGCCGCCGCATCCAGGGCTCGGCCGTCAAGGACCTGTCGTGGTTCCGCCCCGACGGCAAGGAGATGACGGAGGACGAGTGGAACAACGGCTTCACGCGCTGTCTCGGCCTGCGCCTGGCCGGGGACGCCATCGAGGAGACCGACGAGAAGGGCGAGCCCATCGTGGGCGACACCTTTCTCCTGCTCCTCAACGCGCACCACGAGCCGATCCCCTTCGTCCTGCCCGCCCATCGCGCGCGCGTGCGGTGGGAGCTGGTTCTGGATACGCGCGACGGGAGCGCGGGCCCGCGCATGCCGGTCTTCCGCGCCGGCGACAACTATCCCCTCGAGGCGCGCTCGCTGGCGGTGCTTCGGCTGCGCAGACCACGGACGCCGGCTTGAGGGGAGGGCCCGCAGTAAGGCGCGCGCACCGGATGCCGTTCGGCGCCGAGGCACGCGACGACGGCACCACGCGCTTCCGTCTCTGGGCTCCTGCCGCGCGCAGCGTCGAGCTCTGGCTCCGCGACCGGCAGCGGGGATTCGCGATGCCGCGTGATGCGGCCGGCTGGGCCGAGTGGGTGACGCGGGACGCGCCCCCGGGCTCGCGGTACTCGTTCAGGATCGACGGCGAGCTTCTCGTGCCCGACCCGGCCTCACGCTTTCAGCCGGACGATGTCCACGGGCCCAGCGAGGTCGTCGACCCGTCGGCGTATGCCTGGTCCGATGCCGAGTGGCACGGCATTGCCCCGGAACGGCTCGTCTTCTACGAGCTCCACGTGGGGACGTGTACTCCGAAGGGCACCTTCGAGGCGCTCGCCGAGCGGCTCGATCACCTCGCCGCGCTCGGGGTGACGGCGGTGGAGCTGATGCCCGTCGCTGACTTCCCCGGTCGGTGGGGCTGGGGCTACGACGGAGTCCTGCCCTTCGCTCCCGACGCCAGCTATGGACGGCCGGAAGCGCTCAAGGCCCTCGTGGATGCCTGTCACGCCAGAGGCCTGGCCGTCTTCCTCGATGTCGTCTACAACCACTTCGGCCCGGAGGGAAATTACCTGCATCGCTATGCTCCGACCTTCTCCCGTCGCGACCGCACGACGCCCTGGGGAGATGCCGTCAACTTCGACGGGCCCGGGTGCGAGGTCCCGCGGGCCTTCGTCGTGCACAACGCGCTCTACTGGCTCGAGGAGTTTCACCTCGACGGCCTCCGATTGGACGCGGTGCACGCCATGCCGGACAGGTCCGGCGAGCACGTGCTCGCAGAGCTTGCGCGCGCGGCGGCCGAGGGCCCCGGCCGCCACCGTCTCATCCATCTCGTCCTCGAGAACGACGCCAACGAGGCCCGCTACTTGGCCCGTACCGGTTCGGACAAGCGTCCCTTGTACCAGGCGCAGTGGAATGACGACCTGCATCATGCGCTCCACGTCATGCTCACCGGCGAGACGAGCGGTTACTACGGGGACTACCAGCCGCCCCTGCGCCATCTCGTGCGCTGCCTCAGCGAGGGCTTCGCGTTTCAGGGAGAGTTGTCCCCGTACCGCGGCCGGCCGAGGGGCGAGCCGAGCGTCGGCCTTCCGCCCACGAGCTTCGTGGGCTTTCTCCAGAACCACGACCAGATCGGCAATCGTGCCCTCGGCGAGCGTATCACCGCCCTCGCTTCGCCCGAGGCGGTGCGCGCGGCCACCGCCGTCCTCTTGCTCGCCCCGGCACTGCCCCTCCTCTTCATGGGACAGGAGTGGGCGGCCCCGGAGCCCTTCCTCTTCTTTTCGGACTTGGGCCCGGATCTGGGACCGCTCGTCTCGGAAGGGCGCCGCCGTGAGTTCGCGCGCTTCCCGGAGTTCGCGCATCCGGAGGCGCGGGCGCGGATCCCCGATCCCCAGGCGGAGGCGACGCGAGCCCGCTCGGTGCTCGACTGGACACGCATCCAGCAGCCGCCGCACGCGGAGTGGCTCGCCTTTCACCGGCAGCTCCTCGAGGTGCGGGCGCGTGAGATCGTCCCGCTTCTCACGGGCGAGCCCACGCCCGCCACGGACTCGACCCTGATTGGAGAGTCTGTGCTGGAGGTCACGTGGGCCTTCCCGGACCAACACGTGCTCCGCCTGATCGCCAATCTGGGCCCCCGGACCGTGGCGCATCCGGGACCGATGCCGCACAGGGGCCGCCAGATCTACCCGCTCGGCCCCGCGGCCGCCGCCTGGCCGGAGCTGCCGCCGTGGAGCGTGCGCTGGTACCTGTCCGAAGCGGCGCGGTAGCAGCAAGCCCCCGACTTCGACTATCGGACCGTGAGCGAGGTCAAGGTCGCGCGGTGCGGCGCGTTTCCCTTGTCGGGCTGGATCACGATGCGGACATGCGTGACCCGCTCGGCGGGCATGGACCATTCCTCTCGCTCGAACGCGGTGCCGGGGCTGAAGTTGAACTCCTGGCGTACCCGCTCCCGATATGTCCGGCCGCCATCGTCCGACAGCGAGATGGTCAGCACGTTCGTCCGGGTCGCGTCGGGCTCCTCCGCTTCGATACCGACCGCGCGGATGGTCTGCGGCACGTCGAACGCCAGCACCAAGGTCTGCTCCCCGTCGGCGGCGGCGATCCAGCGGGTGCCGCCGGGGCCGTCCGAGGCGTCGAAGAGGTGATCGACGGGATGGTCCGGCGCCTCGGAGGTCACGAGGACCGTGGCCAGCGCGGGGATGTCCTTGACGTCGGACGCGCGCGCCCGGCCGGCGGGGAGATCCGTGAGGATGTGCTTGCGAAGCATAGGCCGTCCCTCCTTCGCGGCTCGGGCCGCGGCTTCGATCATGCCAGGAGGCGCACGATCCCCGCGAGCGGAATCGCGATCCAGTCCGGGCGGTTGTTGAGCTCGTAGCGCAGCTCGTAGCAGGCCTTCTCGAGCTCGAAAATCGCGCAAGCCCGTCGCGCCGCCTCGGCGGATTGCGGCAGCAGGCGGTCCGCGCTCGTACCGACGGCCACGCCATAGCCGCCGAGGAACGCGCGCACGGCCTGACGCTCCCAGGCCTCGAGGGCGGGACGGAGCCGGGCGCGCGTGGCTTCAGGGTGGGCGGCGAGTGCCGCGTGAACCGCATAGTCGAACGAGCGCAGCATGCCCGCGACGTCGCGCAGCGGACACTGCTTGGCGCGGCGCTCCTCGGCGGGGCGCGCCGGCTCGCCCTCGAAGTCGATCACCACGAAGCTCTCGGCGGTCTTGAGCACCTGGCCCAGGTGGTAGTCGCCGTGGCAGCGGATCTTGTGCACCGTGCCGTCGGCGAGCGGGAGGAGATCATCGGCCCGCTCCATCCGCGCTCGCGCCTCGAGGAGCGGCGCGAGCGCCGCGCGGGCGGAGGGATTCCGGGCGGACACGACACCGATCTCGTCCGTCAGTCGCTCGAGGTCCTGGACGATGGTGCTGCGCCAGCGTCTGACGTCCTCGCCGGTGATGGGCTCGGGGCGAAAGGCCGGAAGGTCGGGGTCCGAGGCCAGCGCCGCGTGGAGCCTCCCGGTCACCGCACCCAGCTCGCGGACGTCAGCGAGGAGATCGACGGCGAGCGCGGCGACACGGGACTCGACGGCCACGGGCTCGACGGCGGCGGCGCCGTGCGCGCCCGCGAGCTTCTCGCAGAGGCTGCCGAGCCCCGCGAGCGTGTGGGTCCAGCCGTCGCCCGTATTGGCGACGAATTGCTGGAGCAGCGCCACGGTGGCGGTCTCGCCCGGGCCGGCATACTCCACCCAGCCGGCGAGCCGGGGCACGTGGGTGAAGCCGGGGCGGTTCGTGAGGAAGCGCAGCATCTCGAAGTCCGGGTTGATGCCGGACTCCGGCCTCCTGATGGATTTGAGAATCAGGCGGCGGTCGAAGAAGATCGACGTGTTGCTCTGCTCGCCCGTGTGCGGCCTGGCCGGCGCGCGATCCGGCGGGTCCCACGACGGGTGATCCCACGGGTCCACGGGAGCGCAGCGAAAGCTGCCGCGGGCCGACGCGAAGGCGCGCCGGGACGTGATCGCGTCGAGCAGGCAGAGGCCGAAGTCCGGATGCCAGTGCGCGTCGAAGAGGGCGAGGCCCGCGAGCGGGCCGATGGTCCGCGCCGCGTCGGGCGGCGGCGGGCCGAGCGCGACCGGCACGTAGTAGCGGGCCTCGTCCGCGCGGATCAGCAGCAGGACGAGCGGCGGATCGTCGCGGAGCGCGGCCCAGTCTTCCACGCGCACGATCCCCAGGCCGCGCGCCTTGGCGGCGAACCAGCGCTGGCGCTCGACGAAGGCGCGAAGCGCGGGCGCGCCCGCCCCCGCGAGATGCCCCACCACCGCCGCCGCGTCACAGCGGAGTGTTTTCGATGCCATAGAAGGCCTGTTCGGACAGCGGCGGCTGGAGCCGAAACCAGTAGTACCCGTAGGGTCCGAGGGTGATGACGTACGGCTGCGTCCCGATGGTCGGGAAGCGGCTCTCCCCCAGCATCTCGACCGGAGTATGGCCGGCCCAGGCGCGCAGGTCGAGCTCGATGGGCTGCGACGCGCTCGAGAGGTTGTGCACCGCCAGCACGGTTTCGCCCTCGTAGGACCGGACGTGGGCCACCACGCTCTCGTTGGCGGGGCGCAGGAAGCGCAGCGTCCCGCGGCCGAAGACGCGGGTCTTCCTGCGCACGGCGATGAGGCGCTTCATCCAGTTGAGCAGCGAATTGGGCGTCCGGAGCTGCGCCTCTATGTTGATGGCCTGGTAGCCGTAGACCGGGTCGACGATCAGCGGCAAGAAGAGGCGCGCGGTGTCGGCGCGGGAGAAGCCGGCGTTGCGGTCACCCGTCCACTGCATGGGCGTGCGGACGCCGTTGCGATCGCCGAGATAGATGTTGTCGCCCATGCCGAGCTCGTCGCCGTAGTAGAGGATCGGGCTGCCGGGCAGGGTGAAGAGGAAGGCGGTGAGCAGCTCGATCTTGCGCCGGTCGTTGTCGAGCAGCGGGGCCAGTCGCCGCCGGATCCCGACGTTCAGCCGCATCCGCGGGTCCTCGCCGTAGGCGTAGTACAGGTGTCGGCGCTCGTCTTCGCTCACCATCTCGAGCGTGAGCTCGTCGTGGTTGCGGAGGAAGAGGCACCACTGGCAGGCCGGCGGGATCTCGGGCGTGTGCAGGAAGATGTCGGTGATAGGCCGGCGGTCGGCGTGGCGGACGGCGAGGAAGACGCGCGGCATGAGCGGGAAGTGGAAGGCCATGTGGAACTCGTCGCCGTCACCGAAGTACGCGCGCACGTCCGTCGGCCACTGGTTGGCCTCGGCGAGGAGAATCCGGCCCTCGTAGTGCGCGTCCATCCACGCGCGGACCTCCTTGAGGTACGCGTGCGTCTCCGGCAGGTTTTCGCAGTTCGTCCCGGTCCGCTCGAAGAGATAGGGCACCGCGTCGCACCGGAAGCCGTCGAGGCCCTTGTCGAGCCAGAAGGCCATGACGCCGAGCATCTCCTCGCGGACGGCGGGGTTGTCGTAGTTGAGATCGGGCTGGTGGTGGAAGAACCGGTGCCAGTAGTAGGCCTTGGCCACCGGGTCCCAGGACCAGTTCGACGGCTCCGCGTCGACGAAGATGATGCGCGCGTCGCGGTAGGTCTGGTCGTCGTCGCTCCAGACGTAGTAGTGGCGAAACGGCGAGTCGGGCGAGCGGCGCGCCGCCTGGAACCAGGCGTGCTGGTCGGAGGTGTGGTTCATCACGAGATCCGCGACCACGCGAAGGCCCCGGGCGTGGGCGGCCTCGAGGAACTTCTCGAAGTCCGCCATGGTGCCGTAGTCGGGATGGATGGCCCGGTAGTCGCTGACGTCGTAGCCGTCGTCGCGGAGCGGCGATTTGAAGAACGGCAGTAGCCACAGGCAGTCGACGCCCAGCTCCTTGAAGTAGTCGAGCTGGCTCGTGAGGCCGGCGAAGTCGCCGATCCCATCGTCGTTGCCGTCCTTGAAGGCGCGGACGTGCAGCTCGTAGAAGACGGCGTCCTTGTGCCACAGCCCGTCGCTGGTCGTCATAGCTCAGGCCGCCGCCGTGGTCGGCGGGGCGCCGCCTCGCATCCGGATCTCTTGAATGGCCTGGCGATCTGTCAGCATCGCGCTAGATGAAGTACTGGAAATCGCGCTCGCGGCGCCGCCACCGCTCGATCTGGTAGATGCGGGCGGGGGAGACCTGGGGGTCGAGCGTCACCGTCTGCCGCGCGCCGCGCACCAGCGCGCGACTGTCGGTGAGCAGCTCGTGGATCTCGTACGTGTCATCGGGCGTCAGGCCCAGCTCGTCCAGCGGGAGGTGCAGCGGCGCCTCGTGCACCGCGAAGGGGTCCAGGTTCACCGTCACCAGGACCACATTGTCGCGCCCCTCGGTCATCCTGCTGTAGAAGAGAACGTGCGGGCTGTCGGCCTGGTGGAAGCGGAGGTTCCGCATCGTCTGGAGCGCGGGGTTCTCGCGCCGGATCCGGTTGAGCCGGGCCACGTAGTCCTTGATGTGGCCCGGCCGGTCCCAGTCCCGCACGCGGATCTGGTACTTCTCCGAGTCGAGGTATTCCTCGGTGCCCGGCACCGGCGTGGCCTCGCAGAGCTCGAAGCCGCTGTAGATGCCCCAGAGCGGCGAGAGGGTCGCGGCCAGCGCCGCCCGCATCTTGAACGCGGGGGGCCCGCCACGCTGGAGAAGCTCGGGCAGGATGTCCGGCGTGTTGCAGAAGAGGTTGCCGCGGAAGTATTCGGCCATGTCCGACCGTGTGAGCTCCTCGAAGTACTCGGTCAGCTCCTCCTTGAAGTTGCGCCAGGTGAAATACGTGTACGACTGGCTGAAGCCCGCCTTGGCGAGAGCCTTCATCATCTTGGGCCGGGTGAACGCCTCGGAGAGGAAAATCACGTCGGGATGGCCATCCTGGACCTCGCGGATCAGCCACTCCCAGAACTCGAGCGGCTTGGTGTGCGGGTTGTCCACCCGGAAGATGCGCACGCCCTCGTCCACCCAGAACAGCACCACGCGCACGATCTCGTCCCAGAGTGATTCCCACGCCTCGCACGAGAAGTTGACTGGATAAATGTCCTGGTACTTCTTCGGGGGATTCTCGGCGTACTTGAGCGTGCCGTCGGGGCGCCGGTAGAACCACTCCGGATGCTCGCGCACCCAGGGATGGTCAGGCGAGCACTGAATGGCCAAATCGATCGCGACCTCGATGCCGAGCGCCCGTGCGGCCTCGAGGAGGCGCCGGAAATCCTCGAGCGTGCCGAGCTCGGGATGGATCGCCGTATGCCCGCCCTCCGGCCCCCCGATGGCCCACGGGCTTCCCGGATCCGTGGGCCCCGCTACCAGCGTATTGTTCGGACCCTTGCGGTGGGTCCGGCCTATCGGGTGTATGGGCGGCAGGTAGACGACGTCGAAGCCCATGCGCTGGATGTCGGGGAGCCGGCGGATGCAGTCGGCGAAGGTACCGTGGCGTTCCGGGTCCCGCCCCTGCGAGCGCGGGAAGAGCTCGTACCAGGCGCCCCAGCGCGCGCGCGCGCGATCCACGACGACCTCGAGCTCGCGGTCGTAGCGGGCGCGATCCTTCCGCTCCTGCAGGCCCGACATGGCCCGGCGGAGGGCGGGGTCGAGGAGCAGATCGACGCGGGCCTGCTGGCCGGGCGCGGCATCGTACCGCTGGAGCGTGAGGCGGAGCGCCTCTTCCGCCGCGGCGTTCGCGGCGGCCAGGCGCACCAGCTCTCGGCCTTCCAGCAGCTCGCTCCCGAGGTCGGTTTGTCCGGCGGCGAGGCGGCGCTCGATCTCGTCTACCCAGGACCCGAAGACGTCGGTCCACGCCTCGATGGTGAACGCGTAGCGCGTGTTCCGCTCGAGCGGGATCTGCCCCGCCCAGCGGTCATTGCCCGCCGGGCGCATGGGTGCCTGGATCCAGCGCGATTCGTCCCGGGCGCGGTACAGGATCACCGCGTCGAGGAGATCGTGGCCCGCCTTGAAGATGTCGGCGGAGACCTCGAGACGATCGCCGACCTCCCGCTTGCAGGGATACCGCCCGTCGTCCACCGCGGGCTCGACGCGCTCGATCAGGATGGGACGCAGCCGCTCCTTTTTCATGGTCTGGGACCTCACCGCCAGCGGTCCACCAGATACGGTTTCCACTCCTCGAAGACCTGGCACAGTCGCTCGGTCACCTTCGCCACGGCGTCGGACGGGCGGCCTCGCGTCTCGTAGATCACGGAGGCCACGCGGCCCAGGTAGAGGGGGGCGAGCGATTGCGCGACGTGGCTCCGGTAGACGACGCGCGCGCGATAGGACAGCAGGAAGTCGTACACGACCCGCGACCAGAGACCGTCCGGGAACCGGAGCTCGCCGATAGTGCTTTCGCCCAATGTCAGCACGTCGC
>WNFP01001069.1_pt1 | contig 39224 bp, 34 predicted proteins | sample 5400201 | NCBI WGS metagenome assembly WNFP01 (sample SAMN13153355, study PRJNA577476) | soil metagenome | isolation source: 115 cm saprolite under Madrone tree | place: USA:California | collected 2016-06-14 | reverse complement strand
AAGTCGATCTTTATGTGCTCACTAACAAAAACGGGGCGGAAGTCTCCATCACCAACTACGGCGGGGCGGTCGTCTCTCTAAAAGTTCCGGACCGCAACGGCAAGCTCGCCGATGTCGTCCTCGGTTACGACACCGTCGACGGCTACATGAACGACAAGGCTTACTTCGGCGCGCTCGTGGGCCGCTACGGAAACCGTATCGCGCATGCGCAATTTGTGCTCGACGGCAAAACCTACACGCTCGCCAAGAACAACGGTGAAAACAGTCTCCATGGCGGCGTAAAAGGTTTCAACAAAGCGCTGTGGGCCGCCAAAATTCTTCCCGCCAAAGACGGCCAGTCGCTCGAACTCTCCTACCTCAGCAAGGACGGAGAGGAAGGCTTCCCCGGAAATTTGAAAGTCAGCGTCGTTTACACGCTGACGGATACCAACGCACTAAAAATTGAGTACACGGCCACCACTGACAAGAAAACCGTCGTCAATCTCACTAACCACGCTTACTTCAATCTCGCCGGCCAGGGTTCCGGCGATATTCTTACCCACCTGCTTACGATTCAGGCCGACCAGTTCACTCCGGTCGATTCCGCTTTGATTCCCCCTGGCGAGCTTCGCGACGTCATGGACACGCCGTTCGACTTTCGCAAACCAACCGCCATCGGCGCGCGCATCGATCAGCCCGACGAGCAGCTAAAACTTGGCGGCGGCTACGATCACAATTTTGTCTTGCGCATGCCCATGGACCATGGAGAATATCTCGCCGCGCGAGTCCTTGAGCCCTCTTCCGGGCGCGTCATGGAAGTTTGGACCACTGAGCCCGGCGTCCAGTTTTACACTGGCAACTTCCTCGACGACAAGACTATCGGCAAGGGTGGTGTCGCCTACCCGAAGCGCTCTGCCTTTTGCCTGGAAACCCAGCACTTTCCCGATTCCCCCAACCAGCCGAGATTCCCGTCCGTTGTCCTGAATCCCGGCGCCCGCTACCACACCATTACCACCTACAAATTCTCCGTCGAAAAGTGAAGATGTCGCACCGTTCCCGCTAAGCAGTTTCTTCGCGGCGTCGTTCGCACTCCCACCGCGCAGAAACTCTCTTGTTTTCGGAAGGCCGTCCTTCGCTTGCGACCTACGCGATTCCGGGCAACAATGGACCCGATGAACAGTTTTGACGGGTTACGAGTTCTGGCGCTGGAGAGCCGCCGCGGCCCGGAGCTTGCCAAATTGATTGCCACCTATGGCGGCGAACCGGTTGTCGCGCCAGCGATGCGCGAAGTGCCTCTGGAGTCCAACCAGCAAGCACTAGCCTTCGCGGCGGCACTTTTCGCTGGCGAATTCGACATGGTGATTTTTCTAACCGGCGTTGGCACGCGAGCGCTTCTTAGCGTCGTCGAGACTTCTTACAAACGCGAGGACTACATCGCGGCGCTGCAACGCGTGAAAGTGGTTGCGCGAGGTCCGAAACCCATCGCGGCTTTGCGTGAACTCGGGATAACACCTGCGATCACGGCTCCCGAGCCAAACACCTGGCACGAGCTTCTGCGCGCGCTCGACGAAGCGGCCGCCTCTCAAGAGCAATTGGGCTTGCGTGGGGCCCGCGTTGCCGTACAGGAATACGGCGTATCCAATCCTGAATTGCTGACAGGGCTTCGTGAGCGAGGCGCCATCGTCACTCGCGTGCCCATCTATCAGTGGGCGCTGCCTGAAGACATTGCCCCGCTTCAGGCCGCTGTGAATGAACTTGCTGCAGGCAAGATTGATGTTGCGCTCTTTACCACGAGCGTGCAGGTCGCGCACCTATTCCAAATTGCCGCGCAGATGAACATGGAACAGTCAGTCCGAAAAGGTCTTAGCCGCGCGATCGTTGCTTCGATTGGGCCGACTACATCGGAAGAGCTGCAGCAGCACGGAGTTCGGGCCGACTTCGAACCGTCCCATCCAAAGATGGGTTTCCTGGTGAAGGAGGTGGCCGAGCAATCGGGAGAACTGCTTCGACGAAAACGGCAGGGAATTGCATCTGCTGGGTGAGGCAAACTACTCTAATTTAGACTAGCGAACTAGTCTAAATTAGAGTAGTGCAAATTCAGCGCGAGTTTGCGCCTGCCGTCGCTCCCAAGACTGACTCAGCGCCAGGAATCACTTCGAAATCGACGCCGGCCTGGGCCAAAGCTTGCGCCTCTTCGTCAGGCCGCGCAGACGTGAGCAGGTCGCTCCCTCTCAGGCGTACGACATGATGTCCATCACGCGCTGCCGAGATGAGCAGGGAATGAATTTTTTCCTGGAGACTGCCCGCTTGCGCGTCGAGCTTGTGGACGCTGCGCACTTGCGCCGAAGCGGGGACCAGTTCGAGGATTTCCGGCGAGACCTGGTCGTCATACAGAACGACCTCAGCCGCGCGAAGCACGCGCACCGCCTGGTTGCTCAAAAGATCGGGGTCGCCGGAAGCGGTTCCTACCAGATAGACTTTGCCTTTCATGATTGGGGCTTGCATTGGATGCCATCCCGCCACTGGCTTGAGCCGGTTCCCCTATTGGGGGCGGCTCGAAAAAACTGCCAGTGGCTAATACCACACCAGAACACTAACACCAAGGTGGACCGGCGGAATCGCGGAAGAATGAATTTTGTGAATCGATATTTTGGATAATGGTCCGCATTTCTGCTCCGAAAATAAGGGCTAACTCTTTTGTATTCAGCCCGCCACGGCGGGCGCCCCTGCCGCCGCGCGATGTAGCGCCCGCCATCCTTGGCGGCGTTTTTGTTTGCGCCGGAGGAGCCGTTTGATACGCTTGGCTGCAACGTTAATTCCCGCTGTCCGTTTAGCCAGAGGATTTCGACCGGAGGCGGTTTCGACGGAAAGATTCGAACGCTTCCTCGCTGGCGTCCTGGTGTAGTAGGCGTTTGCGTTCCTCAGGATCGATCTTGGCAGAATGAAGCTTCTCGCGGGCTTCGCCTAACCGCATCAGCCATTCTTCGTATTCCGGGCCGAATTGATCTTCGAGCTGTTTTCTAAGGCGCTGGGACAGGGCCGGGCTCAGCCCGGCAGTGGAGATGGCGATCTGGAGTGCCCCGCGCTGAACGACGGAGGGATAGTAGAAATCGCAAAGGGCGGGAACATCCACGATGTTGCAGAGCACACTACGGCGAGTCGCTTCTTCGAAGATGCGCTCATGAAGTTCCGTGGAGGACGTGGCCGCAACGACCAAGAACATTCCATCCAGATCGCCCGGTTGAAAAGTGCGCTGGCACCATTCGATGGCATTTGATTCGGCCCAGGAGCGGACTTGCGGCGTTGCTTCTGGCGCGACAGCGCGCACGCGACCGCCAGCCTCCAGCAGGCTGGCGATTTTGGATTCGCCAACAGCGCCCGCTCCAACCACGAGGCAGGGCCGGTCCGAAAGTTTAAGGAACATGGGGAAGAGCTTCTCGGGTTTCATGCCAACAGTCGGCGCGCTCCTCGCAGAAACTAGGACATAAACTCCGGTGCAAATCCGAGCCTTCATTGTACTCAGGTCGCGCTAAGACCGCTGTGAATTTGGATTTATGAGAGACGATTGGGAGTCAGGAGAGCGGTCATCTGGAGAACGCGGTGATAGTAGTCGCGCTGGGTAAGTTGCGAAGCGGCGGCATCGTCGATGATGAAGGTCACGTCGGGATGGAGTTGAAGAGCGGAAGCGGAGACAGCAGAGGTGATTGAGCCTTCGATGGACTTCGCGACGGCCGCGGATTTGGAGGCGCCGGTTGCGAGCAAGAGAACTTTGCGCGTCTCCAAGATCGTGCCAATGCCCATGGTGATGGCACAACGCGGGCTTTCTTCACCCGGAGCGAAGGTTTTGGAATTGTCGTCGAGCGTTTCCTGGCTCAGAACTTTCAGGCGCGTGCGGGAACCGATGCTGGAAGTCGGCTCGTTAAAGCCGATGTGGCCGTTGCGTCCAATGCCCAGTAGCTGGAGGTCGATTCCGCCGGCTTTGCGGATAGCTTGTTCATAGGAGGCGCAGTATTGATCGTAATCGCCGCGAATGGTTCCGTCGGGAATGTGAATGTTGCGAGGGTTTACATTGACGTGCGCGAAGAGGTGCTTGTGCATGAAATGATGAAAGCTTTGAGGATGCGCGGCGGGAAGTCCGAGATATTCGTCGAGGTTAAAAGTAACGACGCGCGAGAAATCGAGCGAGCCCTGCTTGTGAAGACCCACGAGATGTTTGTATACGCCGACCATCGTGCCGCCAGTGGCCAATCCAAGCACCAATGCGGGCTTCTTATGAACCGCCGTGGCGATGAGTTGCGCGGCCTGTACGCTGATTTCTTCGTCGTCGCGTTTCAGGATAACCAGCATGCAGCATCCTCTCTGACCGTACTTTACCTGTTGCCGGAAACAACGATCAGCCGGCGAAAGAAATACGTCAGCCTACCGGAAGCGTCGAATGACAAGATTGTGCCGGTCCGAGCGATAAAAGCCCAGCACGTACATGATCGCCTTGCCCTTGGTGGAGTAGATGACCTGGCGAATGCGCAGCAGGGGATCGCGGCGGGGAATGGCGAGAATCTCCGCGATTCTCGGATCGGCTGCGGTCGCGTCAACCTCCTCGTCGGCATAGCCAAGTTCGATCTTGTAATTGCGTTCGAGAATTCCGAAAAGAGATTCCCGGCCGATGGGTGCGTCTAGGAGCCCGGAGAATTCGGCGGCGCTCAGGTAGCAAGTCTCCAGAGCAAAAGGCTCACCCGCGGCATGACGCAAGCGCTCGAGTTTGATGATGTGGCTGGTGGGCGGAAGAGAGAGCCGCGCGGCAGCTTCGTTTTCATTGTCGAGCACTTTGGCGAAGAGCACCTTGGATGCGGCCGTGAGGCTGCGGCCGGACATCTGCTCCGTATAGCTCATCAATTTATTGAAGTGAATTTTCGGGGCGGCGACGAACGTTCCGATACCGCGGCGGCGCTCCACGATTCCTTCGCGTTCCAGCGAGGCCAGGGCGTGACGCGCGGTCATAAGGCTGACCTGATGAATTTTGGCGAGGTCGCGCTCGGAGGCCACGGCGTCACCGGGACGCAAAAGCCCAGCGTCAATGCGCTTGCGGATAGCGCCTTGAATTCTTTGGTAGGCGGGCAGGCCGTTGCGGTTCTTCGGTGGCATTTTCTCTCTCGAATCGGCGCGTGACCTCTGGGGGGACGCGTGGGTGGAAGCTGCCTTCACGACAGGAACGATATTCTAATCTGAGTTTGCGTCAAGCGCGGAAAGCGCACAGCTTCCCATCTCCACGGTGTTATAGAGCGACCCCCAAAGGTGCTATAGCGCGCCATTAGAATATCTTTATATCATAGGAAATAAAGCTTGACACGGCTAAAGTTGTGCTATATAGCTATGCGCAATCCGGCCATATAGTTGGCCAAGCGCCCGCCGCGGCGGCCGCCGTGCGTCTTCCGGGGCGGGTCGCTGGGAAGAAAGGCCGAGGTTTTTTCCGAGCTGGGCCCAAGACGTGAAAGAGAGATGGGAATGAAAAACAACAGCAGCGGACTCGGCAGTACGATCAAGAACAAGTGGCAGCAAACCGCTGGGGCCATGAGCTACAGGAACATCGCCAGCGGATTAGCCGACGAAATGCTGGGTTTCATCGGGCCAAACGAATCCCGCAGATGCAGCCCACCATTCAAGATGGTCATCATCGACAAGCGCGGCACGGTGGTGTTTGAAGGCAAAGTGAGCAAGGGCGGGAAGGTGAGCCCTTTCGGATCAGAGCGCACGGTCGAGCACTCCCATTTTCCTGCTACTGCATTGCTTACAGACAGCTCGTTCGTCACGCGCACATTCCTCATCGAGAACGCGGCGCCCGCTAACAACTGATCCTTGTCGAGCGGACGAACCCCGCAAGCGCCGCGAACGGTGCGGAAGGCATCCATCGGCTGTGCCTCCTCAGGAGTTCAGAAACGCGGTAAGCTCAGTGTTGAATCGTTCGTGATCTTCGATATTGGAGAGATGCGCGGCATTCAGTTCAGCATATCGAGCGCCTGGAATGTGCTGTGCGAGAAAACGTCCGTCTGCGGGCGGCGTCGCGGGATCGTGGGCTCCTGCAATCACTAGAGTTGGTTTGCGAATTTTGTCCAGTTGTTCGCGGAAATCAAAATCACGAACCGCGGCGCAACAGGCGGCGTAGCCCTGCGGATTTGCCTCCTCGACCATTTTCAACGTGTTTGAAATAGTTGCCGGCGACTTCTGGCGGAAAGCGGGCGTAAACCACCGATCGACGACCGCCGAAGCCACCGATTTCATGCCGTTTTTTTGAACGGCATCGATGCGCGCGTTCCAGGCCTCTGTAACTCCGATCTTTGCTCCGGTGTTGCAGAGAATGAGTTGACGCAACCTCTCCGGCGCGTTCGCTCCCAGCCACATGCCAATCATGCCGCCCATGGACAGCCCGCAAAAGTGGACACGGTCCAGATCCAATGCATCCAGCAGTGCAATGACATCTTTCCCGAGCTGCTCAATGGAATAAGGGCCCGGCGTGGACGAGGATTGCCCGTGACCCCTGGTGTCGTAACGCAGGCAGTGGAACTTCTTACGAAACTCGTGGACCTGCGGGTCCCACATGGAATGGTTCGCGCCGAGGGAATTCGAGAACACCAGGACGGGCGACCCACCCTGGCCCTCCAACGCGTAATGAATGCGGACATCTCCAGACTTAAGGACGGGCATCGAGCTTATTCTTCTCCCGCGGAAGTTTTGCCACAAGTGGCGGCGCGGTCAGACAATGCTAGACGCGTTCGAGAATCAGGGCAATTCCTTGGCCTACTCCAATGCACATGGTGCAGAGCGCATATCTGCCATTGGTGCGCAAAAGCTGATAGAGCGCCGTGGTTACCAGCCGCACGCCGCTGGCACCTAGGGGATGCCCAACAGCAATCGCGCCACCGTTGGGATTGACGTGCGTGGCATCGTCTGGAAGACCTAACTCGCGCAGCACCGCCAGCGCTTGCGACGCGAAGGCTTCATTCAACTCCACAACGTCCATTTGGCCGAGCGACAATCCAGCCTTGGTCAAAACTTTACGGGTTGCGGGAACCGGACCCATGCCCATGATTCGCGGAGCAACGCCGGCGGCCGCGGCGGCGACGACGCGGGCCCTGGGCGTCAATCCGTGCCGCTTCAGCGCTGCTTCTGAAGACAGAAGCAACGCACAAGCGCCGTCGTTCACTCCCGAAGCATTTCCTGCGGTGATTGTGCCATTCGGTTTCACTACCGGCTTCAATTTCGACAGCGCTTCGAGCGTGGTGTCCGGCCGGGGATGCTCGTCCTCACAAAAAAGAATCGGCTCACCCTTCCCTTGCGGGACAGGCACAGCCACAATTTCCTGCTTCAGCCTGCAGTTGCGGATGGCGTCGGCAGCGCGTTGCTGGCTCCGGAGCGCGAAAAGATCCTGATCTTTGCGCCCAATTTGAAATTCCTCGGCTACGTTTTCACCGGTCTCCGGCATCGATTCAACACCGTACTTTGCTTTCATCAGTGGATTGATGAACCGCCAGCCAAGCGTGGTGTCTTCCATTTTCATGGAGCGCGCATAGGCGCTGTCGGCTTTCGCTACGACGAAGGGCGCTCGCGACATGCTCTCGACGCCGCCGGCAATCATGAGATCCGTCTCGCCGCATTTGATAGCGCGCGAGGCGGACGCGATGGCCTCCATGCTCGAACCGCAGAGGCGGTTTACCGTGCTGCCCGGCACTTCTTTCGGCAGGCCCGCGAGCAAGAGCGCCATTCGAGCGACGTTGCGATTGTCTTCGCCGGCTTGGTTGGCGCAGCCGTAAACGATGTCGTCGAGGGCGTTCCAGTCGACACCTACGTTGCGCTCGATCAAGGCGCGTAACGGAATCGCCGCGAGATCATCGGTGCGAATCGAGGCCAGCTTTCCGCCGTAGCGTCCAAACGGCGTTCGGATGGCGTCGCAGATGTAAGCAGTCTCCATGGTCATACTTGGAATTTCAGCGACACCTATCTTATACGGGAGAAGCGCGATGCGCGCCATCGGCTTAGGGAAGACGCGGATGTTACGCGGTTTTCATGGCTCGCTTGACGCGACTTGCTACAGCTGGGCCAAAGGAAGCTGGCTGGCACGGCCAGGCCTCACCCAGGGAATAAATGCAGCGGGCCAGGAATCCTCGATGCTACTTTTGTCTGATGGTAACGGGCTGAAGCAGTTTGAAATCGAGCGCCGCCTCTGCCGCGAGGGTGATGTCGCGATTGCCGGTCAATCCCGCGCCACCCGTACCCGCTGCGGCGCCGATCAACGCACCGATGGCAGCGCCTTTGCCTCCACCAGCAACGGCCCCGATGGCCGCGCCACCAGCGGCGCCACCGCCCACCATGGCTGCTGTGCGCTTGCCTTTTCCTTTGCTGGACATGGTGGCACCGGACGTCTGAATCTCATGATCCTTCCCGTTCACCGTGACGCTCGTGAGTGTGAGGCTCAACACGGCACCACCCTTGAAACGGCCGGCAGCTTTCGCTTCACTCACGACTCCCTCGGCTCGGGCACCCTTTGGGATGGCAACCTTTCCGTCGACTTCAACGGGAGATTCGACCGTCGCTGTGAACCTGTCGCCGGATTTATTGGTTTTCGAGCTTATGGTTTGATCCAAGACGACGGCGATCACGGTATCCGCAGGAATGACCAGAGGTTTCGGCTCGATGGCCTTTTTCACAGCGGTCTTTGCCGCGTCCGCGACGGACGGAGCAGCGTTGTTGGCGTTGGCGTCGGGGCTGGATTGCTGATCAGCCGGCTTTTGACACCCCGCCACCAGAACAGCAATGGAAAAGGCCGACAGCGAAATTTTAGCAAGACAGCGATTCATCAAATCCTCCCACGGGCTGGAAATCTTTATTCTCTAAACATACGCTCATCCGCGATGAAGTCAATTTAGCTTGCGCAAAATTCAAAACGAAGAATGTGTCCCAATCTGGTACGCGTTGCTGATTCTGGGCCTTCCTAATTGTACCGTCCCAGGTTTGATTAGGAAAATCCAATCTCGGCGAGCCGATAACTCTTCTCCCCAATCGCGAAATATCAAAAATAATCAACGAATTGACGCCAAATTAGCGTTTGGCGGGTGGGAGACCCATCCGAAACAGGCAGCGGACCTTGATCCTGCCTTGGCACATAACTTGCACCTATTTTCCGCGGCCTGCGCTGTTTATTCGTGGTCTTGCTTGCCAAGGTTCGACCAAGGGCAGGGAATCTCGAGTCCATTCGGAATTCGTGGACGCTTTGCGCGCACGAGGCGGGAAGGTAGAGGCGTAGGTGCCGATTTGATACAGCCTGCACCTGCAGTTCATGAGCATGAAACACGGCAAGATGCCGGGCAACACGCAAGACGCGGGCGCTCGAGTACTCCGAACCAACTTTCGGAAGATCGAGCGCCGTGAGTGGTGGTTGTGGATGGCAGCGGCGGTCATAACGCTGTTACTCACGGTCGCGCTAGCTTCATTTCTGCTCCCGAATTCGTCATCGCCCAGGGATTTTCAAGCCCTTTATGTTCTCCCACAAGCTGTGCGAGGCCTCGTGGCCCTGGTTTTCTTGTTCGATCTCTATACCATCTATCAGCATCTGCAAATTCACAGAATTCGCCGGCAGCTGATCGAACGGGAAGAGCTTTTTCATTTGATCAGCGAGAATGCCGCGGACATGATTGCCGTCGTGGATTTGGAAGGCCGCAGGATCTTCAACAGTCTCTCCTATCAAAAAATATTGGGATACTCGCCTGACGAGCTTCAAGGGTCATCGGGATTCGAGCAGATTCATCCGGACGACCGCGAGCGGGTCAGGCAAGCTGCCATCCGTACTCGTCAATCGGGGATGGGAACAACCCTGGAATATCGTTTCCGTCACAAGAACGGCGGCTGGATGGTGCTGGAATCGGTGGCCAGCGCGATCCGCAACGAAAAGGGCGAGCCCGAGAAACTTGTAATCGTCAACCGCGACATTACGGAACGCAAAAAAGCACAGGAGGCCTTGTCGCGCTCGGAAGCAAGCTTCCGGTCTTTGGTCGAGGGCGCGCCTTATGGGATTTACCGCGCCACCATGACTGGCCAGTTCCTGGAAGTGAATCCAGCCTTTCAAAGAATGCTTGGCTATGATTCTGCTCAAGAACTGTTCAATGCCGATCTTGCGGCGCAAGTTTTTCGCAACTCCGCGGACTACGAACGAATGAATGAACTTCTGGCGGAGTCGAAAGTCATGAAGGACATCGAACTGGAATGGAAGCGGGCGAGTGGCGACCCGATCGTGGTGCGATGCTCAGGCCACCGCGTGGACGGCAAGGACGGCGGTCTCGATTACTTTGAAGTTTTCGCGGAAGACGTGACCGAAAGGCGCACCCTGGAGCGCCAACTGCGAATGGCTCAGAAGATGGAGGCGATCGGAAGGTTGTCGGGAGGGATCGCCCATGACTTCAACAATCTTCTGGGAGTCATCATCGGGTATAGCGGCGTACTGAAGAAGTCCCTGGACAAGAGCCAGCCCAATTACGAATTTGCCACGGAGATCGAAAAAGCAGGCCAGCGCGCGGCTTCTTTGACTCGACAGTTGCTGGCTTTCAGCCGGCAGCAGGTATTGACACCCTCGGTCCTGAGCTTGAATTCGCTGGTGGCGGACATGGAAAAAATGCTGCCTCGGCTGCTAGGCGAAGATATCAACGTTTCCCTGGCTCTGGATCCGGAGCTTGGAAATGTCAAAGCCGACCAGAGCCAGATCGAGCAGGTGATCATGAATCTGGCTGTGAATGCCCGGGATGCCATGCCTTCGGGCGGGGAACTCCAGATCCGAACCGCCAACGTAGAACTGAACCATGCGTACACACGGGAACATCCAGGTTCCAAGCCAGGGAGCTACGTGATGCTCGCGATTGCAGACTCTGGCACTGGCATGAACACTGAGACCATCGCGCATATCTTCGAGCCGTTCTTTACCACCAAGGGCGTGGGACAGGGCACGGGCCTCGGACTCGCGACCGTCTACGGCATCGTGAAGCAAAGCAACGGATATATTTGGGTAGACAGCACCCTGGGCAAGGGAACGATTTTTCAAATCTACCTTCCCCGGCATCTGGACGCTCAGGAAGTTTCCGGTGCTAAGGTTGAGGTCAAATCAACCGAAAGACCGCACGGATCAGAAGTGATTCTTCTGGTGGAAGACGCCGACCCCTTGCGGAAACTGGCGCAAGCATTTCTCGAGTCAAATGGATTCCGCGTGTTGTCGGCCCCGTCCGGAGAGGCAGCCCTCGAGATCGCGGCTCGTCATTCGGGCATATTCGACCTGCTGCTCACCGACGTCGTGATGCCAGGGATGAACGGCCGCGTTTTAGCGGAGAAATTGTCGCTGCAGCGGCCCGGGCTGAAGGTCCTCTTTATGTCCGGATACACGGACAGCTTCATCGCCGGCCATGGAGTTCTGGAGGCGGGAACCAACCTTTTGCACAAACCGTTCACGGAAGAAATTCTGATCAGCAAGGTACGCGAAGTCCTGGACAGCGCCAGGAAGCCTTTGCCCCGCTTTAAAACAGAGTCAGACGCCGTGCCGGGCGGCAGCCGTTCTCGCTGATAGAGGGAGTCGACCGATGGGAAAGTTGCTGGTGGTTGATGACGATGCGGCGCTTCGGCGGCTGATGCGCCTCGAACTCAGCGACACCTACGAAGTCATTGACACAGGAGAACCTGAAGCGGGATTGGCTCTCGCGCTGGAGCACAGGCCCGACGCCATCCTGCTCGATTTGCGCATGCCCAAGTATTCCGGCTATGAACTGTGCCAGACGTTCACCTCGTTCAGCCGCACACAGATGATTCCCGTAGTTATTGTGAGCGGCGAGGCCGGCGCGCAAACCAGGGAACATTGCAAGCAGTTGGGCGCGGCGGCGTACTTTGAAAAGCCGTTGGACTTTGAAGCGCTCAAAGATTGCCTCCGGGGAATCGTCAAGCCCCGGCGCGACGTTTCTCGCGCCGAAGTGCGCGTGCGGCTTCGCGTGCCGCTGAAGCTTCGAGGCAAGGACGCGCACGGGAATGAGTTCGAAGAGCCGGCGACAACAGAGAATGTCAGCCTTAGCGGTTTTCTGTGCAGCTGTGGCAGAGAGATCTCGGTTCATTCCGTCGTGGACGTATACATGGCATCCGGTCGCAACGAGCACGTGGGCAAAGCAGAGATCGTACACTCGAACGACAAGGCCGCGCCGCTCTGCCGTTACGGGTGCCGCTTCACTGAAAAAAACGGCCCGTGGGTCCTGGAATAGTTGTTTCGCTTCCGGCGGCAAGGCGGCTCCAGTAGCGCCTCGAGCCAGGTAATTTTCTGCTTTAGCTCTCGGATTTTACCGGCTTACTCAGAGCCTGGATGTCGCTTGCCGTCGCTAACCCAAGGCTGTGGACAGATGCCGTTTCCGTGCGCACTGCTTCCCATGTTTTTTCTGGAATGTTCAAGAAGATATTCGCCACCCGCGGGTCATAGAGTATTCCCGCTCCTCGTTCGATTACTTCGCGTGATGCTCTGAACGGGAGGGCGCGGCGATAAGGCCGGTCGGAAGTCATGGCGTCGAAGGTGTCCGCCACGGCGAATATTCTCGCACCCACTGGAATCGTCATGGCCTTCAAGCTCCGCGGATACCCGCTTCCATCGCAACGCTCATGATGCGAGAGGATAATTTCCGCCGCGTCGGCAAGAAACGGGATTCCTTTTACCAGGTCATACCCAATCTGCGCGTGGCGCTGCATGATTGTGCGTTCGCTATCGGTAAGCGGGCCCGGTTTGAGGAGAATCGCGTCCGAAATCGCCAGTTTGCCGATGTCGTGCAGCCACGCTCCCATGGCGATATTTCTAATCTGCTTCTCCAGGCCGCCCATCCCCCTGGCGATTTCGATGGAGTACAGGCACACGCGCCGCGAGTGTCCCGCCGTCGGACTGTCCCGCAAATCAATGGCTGCTCCCAGTACTTCCAGAGTGTGGTCGTAGCTGCGCTCGGTCTGGCGCAAGGCTTCGCGAAGTTGTTTGGTCTGTTCAGCGACAATTTCCTCGAGATGGTGGCGGTAGCTTTCGACTTCCTGTTCCAGCCGCTTCCTGTGCAATGCCCGCGTAAGACTGGCCAGCAGAATATTTGCATCCACCTGCAGTGGCTTGACCAGGTAGTCGTCCGCGCCCTGCCGCATCGCTTGGATGCCTACGCGGATGTCATCTACTCCGGTGACCACCAGGAAAGTCAGATGGGGATAGCGTTGTTTCACCTTCGCCAGAAGCTCCATTCCGGACATTCCCGGCATTTGCAGGTCGGAAATCACCGCATCGATCCGCTGCCTCTCCAGGATGCGGAGCGCTTCTTCGCCGCTATCGGCTGTCTCGCACGGAAATCCGAGGCGTGCGAGTACCACAGCCATGACTCTTCGGACCGAAGCCTCGTCGTCCACGATCAACACTCGCAAGGCGGCCGCATGAGCCAAGGGGACTGCTTCAGTTCCCAAGTCAAATTCCGAGTTTGCTTCTCTGAATGAGTTCGTCGAGATCGCTGCTCTCCTGCTTGGTGGAGCATGCCCTGCGTGCCGGTGTGGGCTCAAGTGTCCGCCGTTATCAGACGCAGGGTATACGGTGGTGGGTCTCACTGCACGGAGGAGACCATCTTGCCCAAAATTTTGGCGGTCGAAAGCCCCGCAAAGTAACCTTAGTTAGTCGCAGCCATCCGAAGGCTGGAAATCCCATGTCCAATCAAAGTTTCAATGCGGATTCAGTTCCCACAATGGAACGAAGAGCCGGGGTTCCGGCACTCAAACCTTAATTCGCCGCGGATTGCTGATACTCTTTGCGCTAACACCCGCTCGCATTTTCTTGACACTCGTACGCGCTCCCTCCACACTGAGTGCACCCCTTCAAAGTCTAAGTGTCTCGTGTGAGCCGATGCGCATTCTTGTCGCTGAAGATGACGCGCCGCTTGCGGAATTTCTGCGCCAGCGGCTCGTGCAAGAGCAATTCGCTGTACAAGTGGTTTCCACTGGGCCGGAGGCGCAACAGCTTGCTTCCGAGCAGAGCTACGATCTCGTGCTTCTAGATCTAAACTTGCCGGGAGGCGCAGGGTTGGATGTCCTGCGCGGCATTCGCTCCAAACGGCCGGATTTGCCCGTAGTGATCGTGACGGGCACCGGCATGGTCGAGGAGCGCGTCCGCGGGCTTGACGCCGGCGCGGACGACTACGTCGCAAAACCGTTTGCTTTCGACGAACTGGCCGCGCGCATTCGTGCCGTTCTCCGCCGAGGGACTCGGCCCGCGGGCTCCATTCTCAAGATCGAAGACCTCGAGGTCGACCGCGTCAGTCACACCGTGCGCCGCGGAAGCCACAACATAGAACTCAGCCCGAAGGAATTCGCTTTGCTGGAATTTCTGATGCGCCACGAAGGCCAGCCCGTTTCCCGCACTTCCATTGTCGAGCAAGTGTGGAAACTCAATTTCGACACCACGACGAATGTCGTGGACGTCTACATCAACTATCTTCGCCGCAAGGTCGATTCCGGATACGACCGCGCCCTCATTCGAACGATTCGCGGCGTCGGCTACCAGATCGGCGCCAACGGCCGGCGCGTGTAGAGGGCCGAAGAATTCTCAGTAGCTTATTCAGCCACAAGGCTTTTGGGGGGCGGATGCATTTGTCTTCGCGGCGCTTTGCTGAGCGGTGCCGCACGGCGGGACTGGTTGTCTTTTGACTGCCTGCAAGATATTCGCTTCTGAACGGTCAACCCAGCCAACGGCTTTCAGGTCTTCTTGGGCTTTCGACAAATACGACCTTGCCAAGTCAATATTGCCAGCCTCGTTCTCGAGAACGGAAAGGCGCGCTTCAATCAGCCCGCGGTTCATACGCAATGCCTTGTTCATAGTGGGATCGATGCGGGACGACTGGACGCCCTTCGCATAGAGGTCGAGAGTGTTAAGCAAGTCTTGTTTCGCATCGCTGGAGTTCTTATCGTACTGGCCTTCGGAGACGGCAACGAATATTCCAGCCCAAGCAAAGTAACGGACTGTTGCGTATTTTTGAGAGTATCTTTGAAAGGTCAGATACCCACCTGTAGCGCCACCCGTGACAATACCAACAATCACGACGACCGATTGCAGGAGGATTTTCTTCATCTCGAACCTCCGATCGATGGCGAATTCGAAATGCGCTTTCTCAGGAGAATTTCGCGAATGTGGGCCTCAGAAGAGTCCTTCAACCCCAATTCCTTTAGGGTCTGCCCAGCCTGGGCCATGTAATCTTTAGCCAGGTCTGGGTTCCCTGCCGACTCTTCAATCAGTGACAACTCGCCGTAGCACCACCCCAAATCCGCTTTCTCCGGCCAGCCCCATAAGGTACTTGTGCCTTGCGTCTCCTTGTGAATCTTGATTGCATATTGCAGTGCCTCTCGGGCACTTTGCGGATCGGCGTAAATAAACTCCTTTTTAGCAAAGTCGTCAACAATGACCTCTTCGCTCCACATGCCCATCACTTTCTCTTTGTCGATGAATTTGTGTTGAACCAGGTAAATCCCCAGAGGGAGACCAAGTGCGGCTCCTAGGAGAAGCAGCGCCAAGATACGCGATATTCCTTTCATTTGCTGTTAGCCTTCGCTAAGGTAACTGTGACAGCTTCGCTTGTCGTTGACACCAGACCAAAGGTCCAGCTGTTTCTAGGTGGCAACAAGCCCTTCAATAAGTTCTCAGTTTTCTGATTAACGCATTTATCGAAGAAGTGAAGTCTGTCGTGTAAGCTAGCGGGCAGATGTTGGGAATGCACCGGCGGAGGTTTCCTTGGTAGAAAATTCCAACGCTGTGCGTGCCGTGGTATGGGCCGGCTTTGCGTGCGGGGTACTGGACATTACTGCCGCGCTTGTTGTCTACGGCTATTTTGGCCTCAAGCCGGCGCGCCTGCTGCAGGGAATTGCCAGCGGATTGCTGGGGCCGAAGGCATTCGAGGGCGGACTCGCCATGGCGCTGCTTGGCCTTCTTTGCCATTTCGTCATCGCATTTGGGGCGGCTGCTGTCTATTCTGCAGCGAGCCGCGCTATTCCTTTCTTGATATAGAACGCTGTCATCTCAGGCGCGCTCTATGGCGTGGCCGTCTATTTCTTCATGAATCGCATCGTGGTGCCACTCTCCGCTGCCGTCAAGCGTCCGTTTTCCTTGAAGTTGATGATCATCGGTGTGGTCATACACATTTTCTGTGTCGGACTTCCCATATCCCTTAGCGTGCGCCGATTTTCTAGGTAAACCGGCGCCACGGTTCTCGAGAGTTGCCGCCAGTTTGGAAAGGAGCGCCCGCTTGGCCACGACCGGCGCCTGGCCTTCCACTTCACGGATCTACGATTTATAATTTGTTTCATGGCGAATCCCAATCCACTGGCAGGCGTCGTTCCGCAGGTCGTACATCCAAAAAACGACGGCGAAACCACCATTTCCCAGTACGTTGAGAAGATCGAAGGTGAAGTCGCACTCGATACCTACGTCAAGGCGCAGACGTCTGCACCCGAAGTCGTGAAGCGTATTACGGAATTGGAGAACTGCCTTCAGCGCCTAGCAAGCGCCGTCATGTCTTCAGGGGACGTCGACGGGCATCCGGAATTGCGCGCTGCCGCCGAGGAAGCAAAACTGGTGCTCAAGAATCGGCTCGAGGTCGATGACGCCAAGCATCGATTCCACAGCGAATTGGGACCCTTTAGAGACGAGTTGCGAGTCATCAAGGACGAATAGCTAAGACAGTTTTTGAGCGCGGTGCTGCGCCGACTTTGCTATCCTACGCCGCGTGAAACCTCTCTTCCTGATTGACACCGACACTGCTTCCGATGACGCCGTCGCTTTGATCATGGCGCTGCGCTCTCCCCAGGTGGGCGTCCTGGCGATTACCACCGTTGCCGGAAACGTTGCCGTCCAGCAGTCCACACGCAACGCCCTCTATACTGCGGAACTCTGCGGCTCGGACGTTCCCGTTTTCATGGGCGCGGAGGAACCATTGAACCGCCCGCACCAGAGCGCGCACTGGTTCCACGGTCGGGATGGCTTGGGAGATCATGGCTATCCGCCCCCGCGCAGATCGCACGAAAAACTGCCCGCTCTTGAGGCGATTATCTCCATGATCGAATGCCATCCGGGCCTGGTATTGGTGACTCTTGGCCCCTTAACAAATGTTGCTTTGGCTCTGCAGCTAAATCCGGACATCGCCGACAAGGTCGGACGCTGCGTGATCATGGGCGGCGCGCCATGTTGCGAAGGCAACGTGACTCCCGCTGCCGAGTACAACATTTGGTGCGACCCGGAAGCCGCGCAAATCGTGCTCCGCAGCGGACTTCCCATTGAGTTGGTGGGCTGGCATCTCTGCCGCGGCGACGCCGTATTGAACCCAGAGGATATTAGGCACGCATTGAAAATTGGCACCCCGCAAGCGCGCTTTGCCATAGAATGCAACAGCCGCGCCCAGGAAGCCTACTTCGAGCAGACTGGCGAGCATGGAATTTCGCTGCCGGACCCAGTGGCAATGGCCATCGCGCTGGACCCGACCATCGTCACGCAGCAAAGCGAGCACTATGTGGACGTGGAAACCTCCAGCGAATTGACTCGGGGCATGACGGTAGTGGATCGCCTCAACGTGGCTGGCAACGAACGCAATCGAGCCGTCTGGGCCCCAATTCTGGATCGCGGCAGGAAAGCCAAGATTTACTGGACCATCGACAATGAGCGATGGAAGCAGGCCCTTTATTCCGCGTTAACATAAACATAGGATCGGGATGCTGCGCCGGTTCTCAAAGCGTAGATGTCTCGTATGTTTCTAAAAATAAAAGACTTAGATATGTTTTCTCCAAGCTTTGTTGGAACCCTCTCCGAGGGCAACTTCTTTCCCATTGCGGTGTTCTACCTGATGGGAGCCATAAATGAAATAAGGTGTCACGCTCTCGTTGGCTAGAACGTCTCATAAGAGGGCCTAAGCGGCCCGCGTCCAGCTAGAGAACAGGGGATTCGTCATGAAGACCATGACATTTACGAGGAAGAGCGGCTTAACGATGCTGTTGGGTTTAGCCGGTCTTTTGAGTTTTGTGGCGCCGCAAGCGCGAGCGGATGAAAAAGATCCGCCAACGCGCGTCGCGCGCATCAGCTACGTGGACGGTTCGGTCTCCCTTCAGCCCGGCGGTCAGGGCGATTGGGGCAGCGCCGCAAAAAACCGCCCGATCACCATCGGCGACAAGATCTGGGCTGACAAGGATTCTCGCGCCGAATTGCAAGCCGGCGCCGCCGCCATGCACCTCGGCAGCATGACCGCGCTATCCTTCCTGAATCTTGACCAGGGCATTACGCAGATGCGCCTTGCGGAGGGCAGCCTGAACTTCCGTGTCAGAGAATTGCGCCAAGGCGATCTCTACGAAGTAGATACGCCAAACCTGGCTTTCACCGTCAAAGAAGCGGGCGCTTTTCGCATCGATGTCAATGAAAACGGCGACTCCGCTCGCGTTACCGCGATCCGCGGCGAAGGCGAAGTTACCGCTGGTGGCAAAACCTATGAAGTTCATTCCGGTGAGCGCGCCGAATTCAATGGCATAGACAATATTCAATACAACATTGAAAAGGCTCCGGGTCCCGATGGCCTGGATAGCTGGGCTGCTGAGCGCGACTTGAAGGAGGACAACTCCGTTTCAGGGAAGTACGTTTCGCGCGACACGCCTGGCTACAGCGATTTGGACGACTATGGCGACTGGCGCGATGAACCGGAATACGGCCACGTTTGGTATCCGCGCGAAGTTGAGCCGGACTGGGCTCCTTACAGCTATGGCTATTGGAACTGGGTCGGCCCCTGGGGCTGGACTTGGGTTGACTATTCGCCATGGGGTTTCGCGCCTTACCATTATGGCCGCTGGAATTATTTCGGTGGCAGGTGGGGCTGGTGCCCCGGACCGTATTATGGTTATCCGATCTATGGACCGGCTTTTGTCGGTTTCTTCGGCGGCGGCTTTGGCTTTGGCGTCGGCTGGTTCCCGCTGGGCTGGGGCGAGCCTTACTACCCCTGGTTTGGTTGCAGCCATAATTTCGTCACCGTCATCAACGTGCACAATACGGTCATCAACAACACGACCATCGTTAACAACAACGTTCACAGCTACAACTACATGCATGCGCACGACGTACATGCAGTGACGGCAGTCAGTCGCGAGGGTTTCGTCAAGGGCCAGGCCGTCAATCGTGGCGCGGTCCACGTTGCTCCGGCTGCCTTGAAGGGCGCGCAGGTGTCGAACCCCGTCGGGCTCAAGCCCACACAACATAGTGCTCTCGGCGCAGCGAACGTGAAGTCTCACGTTGCTACGCCCCCTGCAGCGGTGCAGAATCGCGCGGTAGTTGCACGGACGGCGCCAGCGCCAGCCGCTTCGCACGTGCCGGTTCGCACGGTAAATAGCAGAGGTTTGGTTGCCGGGCGCGTGGGTAACGCACCGATAAACAGTGTCCTGAATCATTCTGCAGCGGGTGCGACGAACCAGCGCGCTGTCGCACCGAATACGCCATCGCACAACGCCCCCGCGACGAACAATCGTCCGGGCAACTCGCCTGCGATAAATAGCCGTCCGGGTAACTCGCCCGCGATCAGTAGCCATCCGGGCAACGCGGGCAGCGCACCAGCGACGACTAGCCGTCCGAATTCCGTGCCGAGCACTTCCGGCATGACTCCCCGTCAGCGGGAGCTCTCGCAGAATCGCCCACCCTCGGCCATTACGAACTCGAACCGGGCCTCCGCCAGTGTCCCGGGCAACACTGCTTCGCAGCGTGCTGGCAATAGCCCACGCACTTGGGACGCGCAGGGAAACACTACGGTTGGTGGCCGCGCACCGGCAGGTTTCGGAAGCTCCAATCGTCCCGCGAGCGCGCCCACTCAAACGGCTCGTTCGAATGATGCAAATCGTCCACCATGGGCACGCGGAGGCGGGCAGCCTTTAGTTTCCAATGGACAGGGCTCGCGCCCACCCGCGACGAATGGCCCAGCGGGAGAATCCGCGAGACCTTCGACGCCGAGTTACAGCAACAATCGCCCAAGCTCTTCCAACAGCGGCCGTTCTTACAGTCCGCCACAGCGTTCCTACAGTAACAATTCCCCTTCATCTGGGAACCGCGGATATTCGCAGCAGCCCTCTTACAATTCGGCGCCCTCCCGCTCTTATTCAGAGCTGCGAACTTACTCCGCGCCTAGCCGCAGCTATCCAGCTCCGTCGCGCTCCTATTCCGCACCTAGCCGCAGCTATAGCGGCGGAGGCGGCAGCTCTCGCGGCGGTGGAGGCGGGGGTTATAGCGGCGGTGGTGGCTCTCACGGTGGAGGCGGAGTCTCGCACGGCGGTGGAGGTGGTGGAAGTTCACACGGCGGTGGAGGCGGCGGTGGCGGTAGCAGCCATGGCAGCAGCGGCGGTGGTAGCTCACACGGTGGAGGTTCCAGCTCGCACGGCCGGCACTAAATCTTTTCCTAATTGAAAGGCTCGCCCGAACGTTCCGGACGGGCCTTTTGTTTTTTAGGCGTCGACTCTGAATGAATCTGAATGAAATTGTCGCGGCCTCGCACCGCGTTGCTTCCAACTGTTGGTGGCGTGACGCCGACACAACTCTTCCCGCCCGTCGGTGTTAGATAAACTGAAAGATTTCGTTACCGGCATTTGCTGTTTCGACATGGGGAATTTGCACGGCAAGTGCTCTCTATCGATGAGGTGATACTGTTCCAAGTGAGCCCAGGCAATTTACCCAGGAACGTGAAATGACGCGGCGCAAGTAATTCACGGCCGCTCAAGTTTCAGGAGAGATTCCGACATGAGAAAACACCTGCTCAAGTTAACAAGCCTTCTTAGCGTCGCGCTGGCGGTGGCTCTCTTCGCGCCACAACGCGCTGCTGCCGATGAGGACGATCCGCCCAGCCGCGTTGCGCGCCTCAGCTACGCCCACGGCACCGTTTCGTTCAACCCGGCGGGCACCGACGACTGGGTTTCCGCGGTCGTCAATCGCCCGATTACCACCGGCGATAAGCTTTGGACCGACAACGGCTCACGCGCCGAACTGCACATTGGCTCGGGAAATCGATACGCCCAATCTTGCTTTCTCTGTGCTTCGTCCTGGCAGCTACAAGATCGACGTCAATGAAGCCGGCGACACCACCGTCGTGACCGTTCGCGACGGGGAAGGCGAAGTCACCGGCGGCGGCTCCGCTTACACGATTCATTCCCGGGAAACCGGCACATTCGCTGGGATTGATCAGCTCGACGCCGACGTTCAGCGCTTCAGCCCGGACGAGGATGACTTCGACCACTGGTGCTACGATCGCGACCGCCACGCCGACCATTCCACTTCCGCCCGCTACGTCTCGACGGACGTCATCGGTTACGATGACCTCGACGATTACGGAGGCTGGCGCGATGCACCGGAATATGGCCACGTTTGGTTTCCGCACACCACCGTGGTCGGCTGGGCTCCCTATCGTTACGGCCACTGGGTTTGGATTTCGCCCTGGGGTTGGACATGGGTTGATGATGAGCCCTGGGGATTTGCTCCGTTCCACTATGGCCGCTGGGTTGCCGTCGGCGGTGTCTGGGGTTGGGTGCCGTGCCCGCCGCGTCCCGTCGGAGTCGTTTACGTGCGCCCCGTGTACGCCCCTGCTCTCGTCGCCTGGGTCGGCGGCCCGCACTTTAGCATTGGCATCGGAATCGGCGGTGGTGGTGGCGTCGGCGTGGCCTGGTTCCCGCTCGGGCCGCGTGACGTCTACTGCCCGTCGTATCACGTTAGCCAGCGCTACGTGCAAAACGTCAACATTTCCAACACTACCGTCATCAACCAGACCAACATCACCAACGTCTACAACAACGTCTACGTCAACAAGACCGTAAACGTCACCAACATCACTTATCAGAACCAGACCGCTCCGAATGCGGTTACCGCCACTTCTCATCAGGCCTTCACTTCCGCCCAGCCCGTTGCTCGCAATATGGTGAAAGTGGATGCGCGCGAAATGGCCTCCGCGCCCGTCGCTCCGCTGACGCCCAATGTTGCGCCTCAGCAGCGCAGCGTTATCGGTGCGGGTGCCTCCGCTTCTGTCAAGCCGCCCGCCGCTTCCTTCAGCCGCGCGGTTGTCGCGAAGACCGCTCCGCCGCCTCCGCCCGCTCCCTTCGTCAAGCAGCAGCAAGCCATTCAAGCCAATGGCGGCAGGCCGCCCGAGGTCTCGCAGGTTCGCCAAGTTCAGGCCGAGAACACGCAACAAGCCCGCCCGAACATCAAGATCGCTCCGCCCGCCCAACCCGGCACGCCGCGAAACGTTCAGGCGAATCGTCCCGCCGGCAACATCCAGAACGCCCCGGCGAACGCGCAGAACAACCCGGGTAACGTGCAAAACAATGAACGCAAGGTGCAGAATAACAACAACCGCCCGCCGTCGGTGAACAATTCCGCTCCGCCGAATTCCGGCAACAGGCCGGTGAACCCTCCAGCTAATGCTGGAAACGCTCCGACGAACACGGGCAATTCCTCCAAGGTCTACAACGATCGTCCGCCTTCTTCGCGTCCGTCTAACTCCGGCCCGTCATACACAAACCCCGTGAACCCGCAGCTCGACCAGAAGCATCAGCAGCAACTGGATCAGCTCCGCCAAAAACAGGACCAGGAGCGCCAGAGGATCGAGCAACAGCAGCAACAGGAACGCCAGAGAGCGGCGCAGCAACAAGCTGACCAGCAACGCCAACAACAGCGCCAGCAGCAACTCGATCAGAAACACGGGCAGCAGCTTCAACAGCTCGAGCAAAAACACGGCCAGCAACAAGAAAAACTTCAGCAGCAACAGCGGCAAGAGATCCAAAAACAGCAACAGCAGCAGAAGCCGCCAAAGGAAGACAAGAAGCCGCCAAAGGATGAGAAGAAGCCTCCCCAACGCGGCTAGCCATTGCTTTGGCTCAAGTACCATCTCGAACGGGCGAGCCGACCTGGTCGGCTCGCCCGTTTCTCTTTTTCGTGCGCCGGGATTTTCCCAGGTGAAACGTCTTCACGGCTCGCGTAAGATTTCTCTTTCGTGCTCATGCCTAAGCGTCCCAGTTCTCGTCCTCCAAAGAAATCTCTCGCTGCCCATTTCGATCTCCGTCTGTTTCGTCTGAAGGAATTGCCGGAGATTCATGGCGGCGACGATCTATCCGAGCAAATTGCAAACGCCGCCCGCAAAGCGCGCATCCGTTTCGAAAACGGCGACATCCTTGTCATCGCGCAAAAGATTGTTTCGAAAGCGGAGGGTGCGGTGGTGCAGTTGCAAAGTGTCGTGCCTTCGCCCCAGGCACAAGCCATCGCCGAGCGGCAAAAGAAAGATCCCCGGCTAGTGGAAGTAATCCTTAGAGAATCGACCCGCCTCGTCCGTACCGATCCAGTCCTCATTGCCGAAACGCGTCATGGCTTTGTCTGTGCGAACGCAGGCGTCGATCATTCGAACGTTCCCGGCGACGACGTAGTAACTCTGCTTCCGCACGATCCCGATCAATCCGCGCAAAAGATCGCTGCCGCACTTCGCAAGCGAACCCGAAAGCGCGTCGCTATCATCATCAGCGACACCTTCGGCCGCCCCTGGCGTCTTGGTCTGACCAACGTGGCCATTGGCGCGTCAGGCGCTCCCGTTCTCCGTGATTTGCGCGGCACTCCCGATCGCCACGGCAAGCCTCTCGCCGCCACCATTCTCGCCGTCGCCGATGAGCTCGCCGCCGCTGCCGGCCTCTTGATGGGCAAATCCGAAGGCTTTCCCGTTGTCCTCATCCGCGGCTATCGCTTCAGGCCATCCTCCGATCCCGCCACCCGTATCATCCGCCCCGCCAACGAAGATTTGTTCCGCTGATTCTTTCTTCTCTGTGTCCTCTGCGCTCTCTGCGCCCTCTGTGTTAAATTCCTTATGTAGCCGTAGCTGCCTCGCAAAATGTTCACCACACTCCATCCCATCGCTCGCGAAGACGCCATTCAACTGGCCTTCCAATCCCCCCTATCCCAACTTCTCGCCTCGGCCACCGAACTCCGCGCCCAAGGCAAAGGAAATGTCATCACGTATTCGAAAAAAGTTTTTATCCCGCTAACCACTCTTTGCCGCGACTATTGCAGCTACTGCACCTTTCGCAAAGACCCCGGCCAGCCTGGCGCGCACTTCATGACCCCGGACGAAGTCCTCGCTCTCGCTGAACGCGCCCGCCAAGCCGGTTGCAAAGAAGCTCTTTTCAGTCTCGGCGATCAGCCCGAAAAGATTTTCCCTGAAGCCCGCGAATTCCTCCGCGCCCAGGGCTATTCGCGCACGCTCGACTATCTCGCCGCCATGTGCGAACTCGTTCTCGAAAAAACCGGCCTGCTCCCTCACGCCAATCCCGGTGTTATGGACCGCGCCGCTCTCGCGCGTCTGAAAGATTCCAACGCCAGCGTCGGCCTGATGCTCGAAAACGTCAGCCCTCGCTTGATGCGCGACGGCCTTCCACACGCCAAAGCTCCGGACAAAGTGCCCGCGCTCCGTCTCCACACCATCGAAGAAGCCGGCAAACTCTCCATCGCTTTCACCACTGGCATCCTGATCGGCATCGACGAAACCATGGAAGAGCGCATCGACTCGCTCTTCGCCATTCGAGCGCTCCACGAAAAGTACGGCCACATCCAGGAAGTCATCATCCAGAATTTCCGCGCCAAACCGGAAATTCCCATGGCCACTCACCCCGAGCCGTCACTTGAAGATATGCTGCGCACCATCGCTCTCGCGCGCCTCATCCTCGGCCCGCAAATGAACATCCAAGCCCCGCCAAATCTGAGCTACGACGATTTCCCGCGTTTGCTCGATGCCGGCATCAACGATTGGGGCGGAATCTCTCCCATCACCAAAGATTTCATCAATCCCGAAGCTGCTTGGCCGCAGATTGCCCGGCTGCAATCCGAAACCGAATCCCGCGGCTTCCTCCTCCGCGAACGCCTCGCCATCTACGCCGAATTCCTCCCGCAAGAAAAATTTCTTTCGCCAAACGTCCGCGCGAAAGTGAATCTCTTGTCTCTCAATGGAGGAAACGCTATGTAGGGGCCGGGCTTCACCCCGGCCCTTTGGGAGTGCGGCGGTTGCTTGCCCTGAACCTCGAAGGGCCGCCGCTTTTCCTCCTGACAACCGTGCAACAGCACCGACCATGAAACCATCCCTAAAAATCACCGCCCTTGCCGGCGGCGTAGGCGCCTCGAAACTTCTCCTCGGCCTCTACGAAGTAACGAGCCCATCCCGTCTGACCATCATCGTCAACACCGGCGACGACATCGTTCTCCACGGCCTAAAAATTTCCCCAGACCTGGACATTGTCACCTACACGCTCGCGGGAGTGGTCGATCCAAAAAAAGGCTGGGGCCTTCGCGCCGAAACTTTTCATGCTCTGAAACACCTCGCTGCCTACGGCCGCGCCAATTGGTTCAACCTAGGCGACCGCGACCTCGCCACCCACATTCATCGCACCGCCATGCTTGCCGAAGGAAAAACACTTTCCCAAGCCGCCGACTCCATTCGAATCGCGCTAGGCGTCAAATCCCGCCTCCTTCCGATGTCTGACAGTCCCGTGCCCACCATCATCGATTCGAACGAAGGCCCGCTTCATTTTCAGGAATACCTGGTAAAGCGCCGCACCAAACCAATCGTGAAGGGCATTCGCTTTGCAAATATCGAATCCGCGCAGCCTGCTCCTGGTGTCCTCGAAGCTATCCGCGACGCCGACCGCATCCTCGTCTGCCCCAGCAATCCGCTGATCAGCATCGGCCCAATTCTCGCCGTTCCCGAAATCCGCGACCAACTCCGCGCCCATAAAGAGAAAGTTTTCGCTGTATGCCCCATCGTCGGCGGCAAATCCCTCAAAGGCCCCTCGGACAAAATGCTCGCCCAGCTCGGCCACAAACCCAGCGCCCTCGGCGTCGCCAAACTCTACGCCGACTTCACCGCCACCTTCGTCATCGATCCCGCCGACAAATCCCAATCCGCCGCCATCTCCGCCCTCGGCATGCAAGTCGCCGTCCTCCCGACGGTCATGAAAACCCGCGCTCAGAAACGCAAACTCGCCCGCGCCCTTTTGTCTTTAGCTTGATCTCTTTGCTTGTAGGGGCGCTCCCAAACTCCCGCCAGCGGAATTCGAGGACCCTGCTAGATCAAGGGGTCGACGGTGCCGGAACTCAACGAGCGCTGCGGATTCGATTAAGTCAAAGCCTCCACCCCGCAAGAATCTCCTGACATCGTCATCTTGGCCGGACACTCGTGCCTCCAGCAATATGCGCTCGGGGAGGAAACTACGCCGACACCCTTTTTGGGATATGCCCAGGGAATCCAAGGGCTTGGATCTATCTTCGTTTGACTTGCCTGCGGTCCGGGCCTAACATGGCCCGCCAAGAGCAAGCTCCTCCTAATTATGGTCGGACAGACCATTTCGCATTTTCGAATCCTTGAGAGGCTCGGTGGCGGAGGGATGGGTGTCGTCTACAAAGCCGAGGACACCAGTTTGGGTCGCTCAGTGGCGCTGAAGTTCCTTCCCGAAGAGCTTTCCAGAGACCACCAGGCTGTCGATCGTTTTCGGCGGGAAGCCCGTGCCGCATCTGCCTTGAACCATCCCCATATCTGCACGATCCATGCTATCGATCAGCACGAAGGCGTGTTCTTTATCGTGATGGAGCTACTAGAGGGCCAGACGCTCAAGTATTACATCGGCAAAAAGCCCTTCAACACGGTCTGGCTTCTCGACGTCGGCACACAAATTGCTGCAGCGCTCGATGCCGCGCATACGAAGGGCATCATCCATCGCGATATCAAACCTGCGAATCTCTTCGTGACATCTAGCGGCCAAATAAAGGTCCTCGATTTTGGCCTCGCCAAACTTCTCCGGCCGCTAGCCTCCAGGGTAAGCATTGGCGCCACGGGAGCGGACTCGGCCACGCTCTCCACGGAGGCAGGGTTGCTTGTCGGCACAGTCGGCTACATGGCCCCAGAGCAGCTGGAAGGTGAGCCCGTGGACCCACGCACCGATCTTTACGCACTCGGTCTCGTGATGTACGAGATAGCCACGGGGCGCAACCCCTTTCTCGGCCAGTCGCCCTCTTCCACCATCGCCAACATCCTAAAGGAAGAAGCGCCGCCGGTTGAGCAGCACAATCCTGTGGCGCCGCCTGAATTCGGGCGCATCCTGCAGAAATGTCTGCGCAAGCGCATCGACGAGCGCTACATATCGGCCCGCGACCTTGCTGTCGATCTCGCAGCTTTGCGTCGAAGCCTCGAACCGTCGGGGCGGGGCTCTGCCATAATGGCTGCCGGGCCTGCGCCGCCACTTTCGATATCGCGCGGTGCGGTCCGCGCGCTGCTCATGCTCATTCAACTTTCTTACCTGGCGATGTACGCGCTCGCACTTTACAAATTGCACGACGTGCTCCGCGTTAGCCACGAGCTTTACGGGTCGCCTGTGCTGGGTGGTGTCTTGCTGACAGCTGGCGTGCTCGGCGTACCAGTGCGTCTTTATCAGTTCACTGCCCTGGCCTTCGACTACCTCGATTTTGGACGGAAGTACCGCTGGTTGTTTCCCGCCGTATTGTTGCTCGATGGGGTATGGGCTGCTACCCCCTTACTCTTCCTCGGTCAGCTCCATGGACTTGTCTTGTTGTGCGCCGCTGCGCTTGCCTACCTCCCATTCTCCCAGCGCACGCTAGTCTATGCTGCCTATGCCAATACTGGTGGCCGCTCATCCGCCATCCAGACCAGAGCCTGACGCTCCAGCTTTTCTGCTGTGGTTAAGTCTTTTTCAACCTTCCGCTATCTGAGACCCATCTGCGAAAAAGTAGGATTAACGCACAGGCAGCCCGGTGAACCGAATCCCGGCGCTGTGAACCTTGTAGCGCATATTCAATCCGATCAGCAACGCCGTGAGCGATTCCACAATGCGTGCATTTTCCAACTTTCCGCCATTCAATGCCCGTGCCCCTGGAATCTTGCCGACCAATTCCGACGCTACCTGCTTTGCCTTCTCATCATCGCCGCACACCAAAACGTCGCAATCGACTGGCTCATCACCCGAAAGCGTTTCCGCGCCAAGATTCTGAAACGCCGCCGCCAAACTGACGCCCGCGGGCAATAGCTCGCGCGTCTGTTCTGCCGCCGAGCCTTGCCACACGCCAAGCACACGCGTCGCTGCGCCTCCAACCGTTGCGGCCAAAGGCACAGTCGTGTCGATCACAATCGTTCCCGATTTCCAGACGCTCTTCAGTTGTTTGAGCAGCGCCGCCGCACCGGAGAAGGGAACCGTCAACACCGCGACATCACACGCAGACGCGGCAGATAGATTGTCCATGCCTTCGATTTGCACGCTGCCGCCAATTCGCTCGCACAACAATCTCGCGGTCTCCTGCGCCCGGGCCGCCTCACGCGAGCCGATCAGGACATGTTCCCCGGACTTCGCCAGTCGAAACGCAAGCCCGGAGCCTTCTGCTCCCGTTCCACCCAGAACCGCGATTTTTCGCGTCGTCATCTATTTTCTCCGCTGTCAATTTTCGCGCGCCGCCCGATCATACATGCTGGCGATCTTTCTCCGCATCCGCCGCTTCGCCTTCCCGCGGGCCACTATGGTATCTTCAAAAACTCAAAACATGAAAACGCCAACCCTCAGCGCCCATCAATTTCGAAAAGCTCTCGGCCATTTCGCCACGGGTGTGACCGTTGTAACCGTCGAGCGCGCTCCCGGCTCCGTACGCGGAATGACCGCCAATTCCTTCACTTCCGTTTCTCTTGACCCGTTGCTAATTCTGATTTGCGTCGAAAAGCGCGCGGCGATTCTTCCTTTGCTGGAAAAGAAAAAACAGTTCGGTGTCAGCGTGCTCAAGGAAGGCCACGAAGCCATCTCCGAATACTTCTCGAAAGGCGCGCCAAGTGCCGAAGCAGAACAGCGTTTGTCCATTCACTATCGCTGGACTCCCAGCGGAATTCCCGTCCTGGAAGGCACGCTTCTCCAATTGAGCTGCGAAGTCGTGGCTTCGCATCTCGCCGGCGATCACACGATTTTTGTCGGGAAAGTGGCGGAAGCCGAAATCCATGACGGCAGGCCTTTGCTCTATTTCGGCGGTGAATACCGCCATATGGCGCGGCGGCCCGCAGCCACGACGTAAGCGGAGCGCAATTCTAGTATTCCCCTAGTGGTGCCCGCCCAGCGGATCCCGTTTCACGCCGTATTCCGCGCCCCATTTGTCGGTCATGTGGCTGCGGATTTCCCAAAGCTCCGGAAAGAATTTGTGCCGCATGCCTTCTTCGAGAATTTCCACCGGCCGGCCCTTCAGCGATTTCGAACCAAATCCGATGGTGCGGTGAATCAACTGCATGTGCTCGTAACGGAATTTCTGGAACAGTTCATCGAATTCGGCAAGCGCCTCCGCCACCACGTATGCGTCGCTGTGCGTATATTCCGAATCGTAGATTTTCTCGATCGTAAGGCCATGTTTGTCCAGATAGTGCGTCTTGAATGAATTCCAAATCGGCTGGTACATCTTCAGCAACACGCGAAAACCAGGCGATTCCTGCCCACTGCCGTTGCCAAGTTTCTTGCGAATCTCCTGATACTCTTTCGGCGACATCGTTTCCAGCAGCGTCACCTGCTCGATCATCATCCGCTGCGTCCAGTGTACTCTGCGGAACAGCGTAATCACGCGGTTGGTGTTTTCTTGCTGCAGATATTCGTCGATGTCCAGCAGCGTATATGCGATCAGTTTCATCCACAGTTCTTCAATCTGGTGGACCAGTTGGAACTGCAGCTCATCGGCGTTGCACAATTCTTCGAATTTCGCCTGGCAGGAAAGCAGCGCCTTGGTGTTCAGGTATAGCTCGTAATCCAGCGTGCCTTCGCCGCTCATGATTTCGTAAATCTGTTCGCGATTCACAAGCTTAACGGTCAGAAGATCCTGAGGGGCGCGACTGCTCCGCGGCGCCGCCCAGCTCCTTGCGATGGCTTTTCACTTCGCGGAGCGCGTAAATCGGTTTGTTCTGCGATTCGTAGTAAGTGCGCGCGCCGATTTCGCCCAGCAGGCCCATGGAGAGAAACTGGATGCCGCTCACGAACAAAGCCACGGACAACAAGAGCAGCGGCCCATGCTCGGTCATCAGGTTCTGGTGATACGCGAACTTATCAATGGCCAGGAAAACGCTCAGTCCGAAGCCGAGCCCGGCCCCGGCGAGTCCCAGCAAACCAAAAAACTGAAGCGGCCGTGTCGAATAATCGAGCAGGAATTTCACCATCAGCAAGTCCAGCAGGACGCGGATGGTTCTGCCGATTCCGTAATTGGATTTGCCGTTCTTGCGGCTAATATTGGAAATCGGCACTTCAGCGATCTGCGCGCCGGCGGAGCTCGCCAAAGCCGGTATGAACCGGTGCAACTCGCCGTAAAGCTGGATTTCCTGAATGATCTCGCGGCGGTAGGCTTTGAAGGTGGTCCCAAAATCGTGCAATTCAATTCCCGACAGCTTGGCCATCATCCAGTTGGCGGTGCGGCTGGGAATCTGCCGCATCAGCCAGTGATCGCTGCGCTGAACGCGCCAGCCGCTCACCAGGTCGTAGCCTTCCTCGATCTTTTCCAGAAAACGAGGAATCTCCTCGGGGTCGTGCTGCATGTCGCCGTCCATGGAGATAATGATTTCGCCACGCGCAAAATCAAAACCCGCTTTCAGGGCCGCCGTCTGTCCGAAATTGCGCCTCAGCCGGATCAGGTTGACGCGGCCGTCGTGCTCGTAAATCTCAGAGAGGACCTTGAAAGAATCATCCTTGCTGCCGTCATCCACAAACACCAATTCGTAAGGCTCGCCGAGGCCGTCCATCACTTCGGTAAGCTTCATGTAGAGAGGTGGAATGTTTTCCTGTTCGTTGAAGAACGGAACGACGATGGAATACTGGATTGGCGAATCGCTTGCCATTCTCTTTTGCAAGTTCCTTTTTAAGCTTCCTGAACGACGAAGCCATAGTCTATCAGGCGAATCCCCAGCGACGCGACAAGATTTCTAATGCCGGTGTCGGTTAGTATTTGCAGCTCGGTCTGCCGGGAATCCTGCAGCCGGGTTGGGGTCTTCCGGAGCGCCGCATCCGCATAGCCCGGGTGGCACACCAGCTCGGTGGTGCCTTCCGGAAGACTTTTGACAAACTGCTCGAGGCCTTCGCGCGTCAGCTCTCCGGTTTGCGCAATCCCGCAAAAATAATCGGTGGTGGAAATTCCCGCGCGCTCGGCTTGTTCGCGGGCATCGCGGGCTAGCAATTTTAATCCGCGGGCCTGCACGCCCTGTTTCATAACGACGGCGGCGTTCTGTTTCGCGCCCGAAGAAAGAGCCGCGCGCAGGCTTGACGATTCCAACGAAACGCGAATCGCGCCGACGTCATGGCGCTTCGCGAGCCGCAGCGCAATCTCAAAAAGTCCCGGCAGCATGTGCACGTGTTTGTGGCCGTCGAGGTGCGTCGGCGCAATCCCCGCGTCGCGGACTTCCTGAATTTGCGCGTCCCACTCGCGCTCCACTTCCGCCAGCACTAGCCCACCGCGCGCACGGCGAAAGAGCAGGGTCTCGGGTCCGCCCGCGAATTCACCATTTCTATTTAACAAAGTAGGAACTATTTTACGATCGGCTACTGGGGGGCCGTCGCTGAGGTTCAAGTGCACGCCTACCCCCAGCCCAGGCGCGGATCGCGCGGCGTCCACGGCCCCGGCAAATGCCGCGCCATTGGCCAGCAGCGAAGTGTTGGTCACAATCCCGTGATGGAAGGCCTCGAGGATTCCGCGATTCACGCCCTCCGTCCAGCCCAGGTCATCCGCATTTACAATCAGATTCTTCACGCCTGTCCCGCTCCCCGGTTTGCCCCTGTCCTTTGGGACAGATACTCGTTTGCGCTCCCGCGGGAATTCGTACCATTGACCGTTTTCGCCCTCAACTCTAGCATGGCCTAACAGAGGCGAAAATGCCCGTCAAGCAGCGTGAAATCAAGCGACTTGGTTCGCGGCACCATGAGAAGCGCCGCGGGCGCCGTATGAACTCGCGTGTACCCGTGCGACTCGGGTGGGACGATGAGTCCGGCAACCGCGTCAGCGCGGAAGCGCATACGCGGGTCGTCAACCCTTACGGGTGCATGGTGGTTATCGCGCATTCGCTCGATGTGGAGCACCGGCTTGCGCTCACCAACCTGATCTCCAATGCCAGCAATGCGGCGGTCATCGTGTGGAAGGGCAATCAGCGCCCCGACGGGTGGGAATACGGCGTCGAGCTCATCGCCCCTGAAATGGATTTCTGGGGGCTGGAGCTGTGAAACCATCACCCTACGCGAAACCCGGTGCAATCGCCGGCACGCGCCCCACTGGGGTGCGCCCCGCGCTGGCGAGGCAGCCAACCGCGGAGGAGCGTCGCCGCGCGCAGCGCGTACTGCTGAAAATGCAAGTGCTCGTGCACCTCGCCAATAGTCCCAAGCCCATCGAGGGATTTACTCACACAGTAAGCGCTTCCGGCGCGATGATCATTGTTCGCGAGGGCATTCCCCAAGGCACTAAGTTCATTCTCGAGAATCCCAAAACACAGCAGAAAGTCGAAGTGAACGTTGTTCGTCCGCCCCAAATGAATCAGGACGGGTCGCTCGTTCCCGTGGAGTTCCTGGCGCCCGCGCCGCTGTTCTGGAATATCGTCTTTCCTCCCAACGTCAACTGACCCTCTGATCGAGCCCAACTGTTCTGCTTGCTACTCTGCTTGCTACAGGCTTGCTCAAGTGAATGAGCGAAAGCTGAAAGTCTGAAGAAGCGGCACCCCCTCCCCCCACGGTTTTTGTAAAGAATTGACACGACAGGGTTTAGTGGGTGGGGGTCGGATAAAGAATTGTGAGGAAAGGAGTTAGAGGGAAAGGAAGGTTGAAAGTTAAAAGTCAAAAGTTGAAAGATGAAGAAAACAAAGGAGAAAGAGCAACCTAACGTAGAGACGCGGAGTGCGCAGAGACTTCGCGGAGAGGAGATGAATCGGCGAACGTGGTCTCCGACTATCAAATAGTACGTTACCTCACTCGTACAGTACTTGTCAAGATAAATTTTTGGCGAAGTTAGAAGTGATTGAGCACGAAGAGGATAGATGAGATCTGAGGTGGGGTGAGACGGTGGATAAGGGATCATCGGGGCGGGCGGAGCACAACCTTGCGCAGATTCCAGGCGAGAGGGGGTTCCTATCTCGCACCAAAATAGCGCCCCAAGAGCAGAAAAGCGGCGGCCCTTCGAGGCTCAGGGCAAGCAAGCCGCCGCATTCCAAAAAAAGAGCGGCCCCGGAACTCCCGGGGCCGCTCGGCATTGTTAGAACATATTCTTTAGTTGATGGTGAGGTTGACGGTCAGCGAGCCGTTGGAGGCTGCCGGCGTTGCTGTTACCGCAAATGTAGTGGTCCCGGTTATAGCGATATTCAGCGTTCCGCTAGCCGACGCCAGAGTGGAGGTGTCGCTCGAAGTGTATTTCGCGCTGATCGGGTGTACTCCCGGTACGAAGCTGGCGTTATTGATTGAGGCTGACCCGCCGGACAGCGTAACGGCGCCGCCCAAAGCAGTCGCGCCTTCAAAGAGCTGCACTGACCCATTTACCGTGGCAGTTCCGGAAGGAGTGACGGTGATGGAGAAAGCGATGTTTGTGCCGCTCGCGACCTTAGTGCTTGTCACCGTTATCTTCGTGGTCGTGGCTGCCGGAGGCGGCGGGCTGTAGCCGCCGCCGTTGCAACCCAGAGCGAAGCTCAGCACGCAGATTAGGCCGAGACCCAGCGCTGCGCGATAGCGCTTCCGCCCGGGGAGCAAAAGCAGGAACAACGCGGCTAGGCCAGTGCCTGCGCTCAATGTCCACCAGACTTTGCCGCTGCGAGGAGGAATCGTGCCGGCGGCATAGAGCGTGGGCTCCGCTGGTGCTGCCGATGCCGACAGCGCGCTGGATGGCGCCGCCACGGCGATCATCAAACTGCCGGTGCCATTTGCACCACCGGTGGGGACAGTTACGACCAAGGGGTTTGGAGAGCAGGTTACGCCAGGAGGCAGTCCGGCCGTGGGGCAGGTCACGTTTACGCTTCCGTTGAACCCGCCGGTTGGCGTCAAAGTGATAGTGGAAGTGCTGCTGGCCCCTGCTGTCACGGTCGCGTTGCCGCCACCTATGGTGAACGAGCCGGGACTTGTTACCGTGATGGTGATTGCTGATGCGCTGGAGAGAGCGTAATTGGTATCGCCGCTGTAAGCCGCGGTGATGCTATGTGAACCCGTTGAGCCGAAACTCACAGACAATGTAGCTGTTCCACCTGCGCAAGCGAGCACTGATGGGGCGCAGAAGAACGCGCCGAACGGCGCAACGGTGGCGGTCCCGATTTGTGCGCTGCCATCAGAGAACACTACAGTTCCACTCGGGCCCGCCGCGCTATTGCTTTGGGAAGTGATGTTAGCCGTCAACGTCATGGGGGTGCCCGAAGTGACGGTGGAAGTGCTGGGAACCGTGGAGGTAGCGGTGATTGCTTTCGTCACCGTAAGGTTGTCTGTCGTGGGGGTGGCCGGCGCGTTGTAGCTGTTGTCGCCTGAGTAGGTCGCCGATAGCGCGTGAGTTCCGGCCGGGAGCTGAATGGGCTGATCTTCCGCGTGTCCCTCGCTGTTGATTATGAAGGTTCCTGTGTCAAGCGGGCTTCCATTGTCTGTGATCATGACGGTCCCGGTGGCGTCGAACGCGCAGCCGGATACCACGCCACCGACGGTCAGTCGCTGGCAATTCGTAGCGGTACCTGTGTGGTTCAGGATGTCGATTCGCAAAATGTACGGCGAGCCATAAGGGAAGTTCATTGAATTTGTGCTGATGAGATTTCCAGTGTTTAGGTCGAAAGTGACGATCCCGTACTGCAGCACGCTGTTTTCTTTGGCCACTACCACTGGCACGCCAGTTGGGTCGTCGCTGGCCGCAAACGTGCCGTCGCCCGCATAGTGCGCCGTCGCGTTGTAGGTCCCGCCCGGCAGAATTACGCCACTAATAGTCGCAACGCCGCTCGCATTGAGCGGGCCGCCATTGCCCCCACCATTTGTATTTGGCTGTGTTGGTGGGTTCAAGGCGGGGCCCAACACGGAAGCATCGCCAGTTGGCGTGCCAGTTGCCGGCGCCTTCGCCGCCACCGTCACAGTTGCGGTAACAGCAGTCCCGTGGGTGATGTTCACAGTCGTCGTTGCGCCGTTGATTTTCAGACTCGTGGTCGATCCCTTGAATGCTCCAACAGCGGTACCCCACGCGGTGGCCAGGTTCGTCACGTTCACGGTTCCTAGCCCGGTCGCCAGGTCATAACTTGGTATGGACCCCGTTCCAGCTATAGTGGAAAACGCGGGCGTAGTGGCGGACGCCGGACTGACAAGGACGCCAACCACGCTAGCGCTCGTACTGCTGCAATTCGGGGTGCCGCCCGTGCAGGGCACCGAATTGTTGCCCTTGGTCACGTTGTAAAAAGCACAGGTCGTTGATCCGATCAGTGGCGTGGCTGAGGAATCGCAGCTATTCGCTGCTGTTGCTGCGATCTTATAGAGCACCAGGTTTGCATTCCCTTGGCGCCGGCTTCTACCGGCATTTGCTTCAGATTGCCCGATCAACGCAATAACGCCCGCAAAGCTCGGCGCTGAGGCGGAGGTTCCCCCTATTCCGATAAAGTTGAAGGTACTCGAGTTGGTGCAGGAGTTACCCGCAACCGCATCCGTTTCGCAAATCACGTAGAAGCTGTTGCTGTTCGAGTTGACAGCGGCATACAGGGAAACATCGGGAAGGTAGCGATGGGTGTCAGTCGTTGCGATCCCGTTAGGCATGATTCCGTTTTGGAACGAGGGCTTTGCGTACAGAATGCTCGGCCCGCCACCACCCGCCAAGATGTTTTGTAAATTAAGGGGAGGGCTAACGCAAGTCGTCAGATTTGAACTAGTCGCTGTCGCCGCGCAGGAACTATTCCACGGCACTTCGTGGATGTACCCCAATGCGGATTCTCTGGTTCCCGGCGCGTTCGTAGGACTCCAGAAGAGGTTTTGCGTCCCGGCGTCGTCAAAATCGGTCCCCCCCACGGCAATGTTGAACGGTGTCGACGCCAGGCCGTTCACGGCGATTCCGCCACTAGCCGGCGCCGGAATGTTGAAATCGTCGCATCCCGCCGATCCTGCGTCGCCGGCGGCGACCGTCACGGTAATCCCTTGTGCCGCGGCCTGCTCCCACAATGAATTGAAGAACGCGTTGAAGGTGCCGAAATTTGCTTCGCAGACGGTAAAGCTCAGGCTCATCACATCATCGGAATTGTTATCAACCACGTACTCGGCACCCATGACAACCGGGTCCGACGTCAGCGTCCCTTCCGAATTGATATAGTGAATAGTCGCTTTCGGCGCCACAGCGCCTGACCACTGCACGTCCAGATCGGCTTCGGTCTCTTCTCCATTTAACCCTGGGTCAGGGCCGTTATTAACGACGACCGGATCGTTTACCGGCAAAGCGAACAGCGCACGAAAGTCGCGCACATCCTGGACGTTAATGCTGGAAAATCCGATGATCGCGATGTTTCCGCCGGTCCCGTCCATCGAGGAAGGAATGTTGTAAATTTTCGCGAAGTCCGCCGGACCAAGTGCGAAAAAGGCGGGAGGAGTGCTGGGGTCTGTGAATAGCGGTTCGATCCGTCCGTCCGCTGTCCGCTTGAACTGTCCGAGCACGTGGTGCGCCGACTTCATCGGGAAGTTATGCAGAGACACGACCCCCGCCACGACTGGCGTTAATGCCGCTGGAATCTGCGGGTCGCTGGTATTGGCCTGCCGCTCCTCGCCATTGACGACAAATTTGTGAATGTCGGTATGAAACGCACTTCGCACTTGTCCGACGTTGCCGCTGAACTCGATCACTGTTTTTCCGCGGTCCACCCTCATTGCGGTAAAGCCATGCGAGGCCAGCCAGCTGGTCACCGTCTGTGTGTCCGTGTCGGCCGGACCGTAAAGTCTTCCAAATTCGTCGGGCGTCAGCCATTTATGAAAATTGGGCGAGTCGTTGCTCATCTGCTCGTCCATGAATGTGCTGAGAGCGGCTTGCTGTTCGGGGCTGCGCTGCAAGAGGAGCATCATTCGCTTCATGGGCGTGGCGTCGCTCACCGGCCCCCGGTCAAACTCCTGGCGGGCGAGCGGGTGGACATTGCCCTTTAGGCGCACCAGTTGCGTTTCGTCAATGGCCTGGGTGATGCGGGCAGGGATTGCGGCGGCCTGCGCGGCCGCGCCACCGGCAGCATCCGGCTTGGATTGCGCGGCGGCGCGGAAGGCTGGGAGCGCCAGAAGGGATGTAAGAATGAGAAGGGAATTGCGAAGCATAAGAGACTGGAGTTTCATAGGACCGTCCACGCTTGCAGATTTGAAACCGATAGCAACTCGACGCAACCGGCCAGAGGGCGAGACCATTCGAGACACCGGAGCGACTCCCACAACGGGCTTCTCGCGAACTGGGGCCTGGCCCGGAAACGAATCCCTGTGGAACGCGTAAAGAGTTATCACAGGCAATTGCCAGACTTTCTACTACCTTTACGCCAAAGACACAACAGGTTTCTTTCAGTCGAAGGATCACCCCACGCACCAGAGGAAATGGGCAGTCGGATGCACCCCGGATTCCGCGGGATGCTTTAGCTGCTCTGGGCAAGCGCCTTGCGTCGGGGTGAAACTGCGCGGCGCCCGCTTTTAGAGAAACTAACCCTTTGCTCCATTCCTACCGCTTCGGTGCGAGTTTTATTCCCTTACGACCGCTTCCGTTTTTTCCTTATTCTCCAAAAAGCAGCTCCCTCGCTCCGCTCGGGATGACAATTTGGCGGTCAGTGGCGGCTACCGACAATTGGTAGTGACTGAGTCGCTGCAGCCAGTTGATGTGTTTACGGTGGAGCGAAATTCGGACACTTAGGGTTTGCCCTGTTCCTTGGGCACAAAGTCTCCCGTTCTTTCGCCGGGAACCAGCTTCCAATCCGATTTGAGTTCGAGCGTCCAACTCTTACCAGAGAGCGGGGATTTGGCGGCGTCGGCTGGCGCGGGCACTTGAACAGATACGATTGCGCCGTTCTTGCGCAGGAAAAGCACGCCACCCGGGGCGTGCATGATTCCCCACTCATCGGAAACTTGCACGTCTCCGCGGTAGAGCGTCAAGTTGTCATCCAAAGCCAAGACCTCGTTCGGGTCATACGTGAAGTTGAATTCCTTGCCCACGCGTAGCGAGAGAATCGGTCCATCCACAAAAAGCCTTTTTGCCGCGGCCACCTGAACTTGATGTTTTTCTTCATGGCGAGTTTCGATGGCCACCACTTCGGCGCCGTCGTAACGCTCGGCGCGGCGCAACGCTTCCGTTTTGCTGAGGGCCGGTGAATCGATCGCGTAGGCGCGTGCAAGCAGTTCACCGAGATTTGTCGCGGGGGTCAAGCCTTTTCGCCACTGCGGATTTCCGGCGTCGAGAAGCCCACCGTAAGCGGGGCCGGAAGTGTAGGCAAAGGAGCGGGCATAACTTGGCGTGCGAGTCGGCGCAGAGCGCAAGCTGGATGCAGCAACTACGGCGAACTCTTCCGGCGAAGAGGTGCTCAACTTCACGCCCGTGTATTCGGCCATGCCTTCATGCATTTCCAAAGTGGTTTCGCGGGCGGCGGCGCCGGGAAAAAGCGAGCGGCGAAAATTCCGGAAGTACAGGGCATCGGCAATGTCGCGGCGGCGCTCGTCGCCGCGCTGCCAGAACGCGTGCTCCAGCGCACGCCATTCCATCTGCAACCAGATGCGGCCGTCCAGCGAATCGAGATGGCCGTTCATGGAATCAGCTGGCGGCAAGCCGATTTTTTCCTGCACGCGATGAAAGCATTCGTGAAGCATCAAGCGCATGCGCGGACTTTTGTATTGCGGCGGCGGCCACATCACCATGGTCCATTGCACGCCGGCCCAGGTCACCGCGGTGTTTGCAACGCCAAGCGTCGGGGGCGCCGTGCCCGCAAAGACGCCATCGGCGGGCTTCAGCTTTCCCTCGAGGTCGGCCTGATTGGCCACGGCATCGCGAGTGTCCGGATCGACGAAGAGAAGCGGTCCGCACAAGGGGACTTCCCACAACGCGCCGTTGTCTTTGTCCGAGACGGACTTTGCTTCGGCGAAGTATTGTCTGGCGAGAGCGCGGTCAATTGCGGGTTCCTGCGGCAGCGCTGGCGCTGCTGCTAGGACCAGCGCGGCTGACA
>WNFP01000387.1_pt1 | contig 39248 bp, 27 predicted proteins | sample 5400201 | NCBI WGS metagenome assembly WNFP01 (sample SAMN13153355, study PRJNA577476) | soil metagenome | isolation source: 115 cm saprolite under Madrone tree | place: USA:California | collected 2016-06-14 | reverse complement strand
GGATCAAGAGCAAGCTGGGGCTGCGGCAATTTCATGTGCGGGGTCTGGCAAAGGCGCAGATGGAAATGTTGTGGGCTTGCCTCACATACAACCTGCAGCATTGGATCCGCCTAAGCAAGCTCCGCGCAACACCAGCTGTTACGTGAGAGAGTAAGAGAATAGCAAGGAGGACGGAGGCACTCTATCGAAGTAGCAGATTAGCATTCCAGCAAACTCACACTAAATCCTGAGTCCCACGCTTCATCGAGGTTTCTTCACAGCTTCTAACCCATGTCTCCGGGCCGGACCTGATAAAAATGGCGCGCCCGGAGGGACTCGAACCCCCGACCCTCTGCTTCGAAGGCAGACGCTCTATCCAGCTGAGCTACGGGCGCCGCAACGCATTATATCCTGGGGAGGGGACGCCCGCTGGCTGTTTCGTTTTGAACACCGGAATGCCGTTGCCTCAATCCATCAGCTAATCGCAGGCTCCCGCTGGTCCCCACGGTCTCCATCGATGTGCCTGATATGACACCTGTGCAAAATTGAACAGACTCCATTTTCTTACCGCCACATGATGTGGGTGGAGGGGTCTACACAGTGGCCGTTTTTGCATATCTTTGAATACGGCTCCGCTGTTTTCAGGCATGGCACTGATGTCACACCTTGCTCAGAACGAAATACAGTCTGATCAGAGGAGTGGCCGTCCGGATAGCACGGCATCCCACAGACGCCGGCCCCTCCGCGTCCTTTTCGTCCACCGAGATGCCGACGCGGTAGAGAACTGCCTGCAAGAACTCAAAAAAGCGCAATTCACTGTCAGCGCCGATTTCGTTCTGACGCTGGCACAGTGCACAAAACAACTCCGATCACAGCCTTATGATGTCGTCGTTGCGGAGTACCCCAGCCCGAATTGGAAAGGGGCGCAGGCTCTGCAACTCTTCCATCAAACGGTGCAGGAGATTCCTGTGCTGTTCGTGACCGCGGCCACGGGAAGTGAATCCGCCGTGCAACTGACTGCCAACGGCGCCTTCGATTACGTTGAACTAGGGCATCTCGCTCAATTGCCGATGGCCGTTCGCCGAGTCTTGAACGAAAAGAAACTGCGCAGCGAACTGGAACAGGCCCGAAAGGCCTTGCACTATTCGCAGTCTCTCTATCGCGCACTGGTCGACAATCCCGCTTACGGAATATGCCGGTGCGATGCCGCCGGGAAGTTCCTGGACCTGAATCAAGCGCTGGTGACGATGCTTGGTTACGCAAACAAAGAGGAACTTTTGGCGGCCAACGATGCGCGGGAGATTTTCCTCAATCTTGGTCCGGGGGCGCCACCGGTCCCCTCCGCTGACACGTTGCTAATTGAACCCATTGAACTGGAGTGGAAGCGTAAAAACGGCACGGCTCTGAAAGCCAAACTTAGCGGCCGCGGTGTCTTTGATGAGCATGGAAACTTTCACGGCTATGAAATCATCGTAGTTGACGTGACAGAGCAGCGGGCGCTGGAGGATCAGCTACGCCGCCAAGCATCGAGTGATTCGCTAACCGGGTTGGCCAATCATGGCCGTTTTTTCGAAGTGCTGCAGGGAGAAATTTGCCGGTCCAAGCGTACCGGGCGGAGATTCTCTCTTCTCTTGCTGGACCTGGATGGCTTAAAAGTGATCAACGATCGATTCGGCCATCTGGCGGGAGACCGCGCGCTTTGCAGGCTGGCGCAGAGCCTGACAGACTGCTGCCGGTCGACAGATACAGCAGCGCGGCAAGGTGGCGATGAGTTTGCTGTGGTCCTGCCTGAGACCGGCGCAGCCGCCGCCAGCTTGGTAGCCCGGCGAATTTGCGACCTTCTTGCAAGGGACAAAGAGGAGCCAATACTCTCCGTGAGCGCAGGAGTGGCGAGTTATCCCAAAGATGCCGATACCATCGGGACTCTTCTGTACGCGGCAGACAGGGCCCTTTACGCGATCAAAAACGACCGGTCAAGTGCCGCTCGGGCCGGGCAGAAGGTCTGAGCACGGTCAAAGCCGGAGTTTGCTGCTTTCTAAAAACGCCATCATTACAAAGGTAAACTGTGCTGAATCGAACGCCATTTCGAGCGTGATGACGGCATACTCCTTGCTGCCAATGGAGCCCGAGATGGCCTTCGTAGCCCGTACCAGGGGCAATGACATGCCCCCTGACTACTCTTTCCGATAAGGTTCCTCTGTCACAAATCATGCGAGGAGTCTAACGCCCAGTTTTCATCGCTCGAACTCCAACCAAGAACTCTCTAACACAGAACCCCTCACTCTTCCGCAGTGCCATGCGTCAAAACTCCACGCCAGCTGGATAATCGGTGCGCGAACCAAGACCTCCTTGGCCAGCCGAAAACTTTCTTTCAAGACTGTCTAATAGTGAACATCTATTTGATTTTCTGGCTTGTAGCATGCGCGCACAGACGGCGAGAAAGATCGACACTAGCCGCGATGAAACGCTGGGCCGGACAATATCCCTCTTCTCGCCGTTCTCTTCTTTTGGACCCTGAAAAACAGGCATCCATCGACAGCTAGAACTGGATTGAGGACTCTTCGGGTTGATTCCCATCGCCCGCTCCAGAAGGAATCTTGACCGGCTGGGTCAGACAGCCGAAGTTCGCCCTTGATTTCAACAGACATCAGCATGTCTAATGCTTCCCTCAGAATTAGGCCGTAGGGGCTTCTCGAAATTGCAAATTAGGATTCTGGACACCAAGCAAGCCGTCGGAAAATCCGCGGGACAACATGCGGCAAGCTCTCTCCGCACTGCATTGAAGGCTGGAAGGATGGCGCGTCTCGTGGCGGCGACGGGCGCGTCGCAGTTTGAATTTCTAGATGAATTGACTTCCGCTCCGGACATCGATTGGAGTCGTGTCGAACTCTTCCATTTGGACGAATACGTCGGCCTGCCGGTGACGCATCCCGCGAGCTTTCGCAAATATTTGTTCGAGCGCCTCATTCACAAAACGGGAATCACACAGCACCACCTTCTGAACGGCGAGCTCGATCCGAGAGCGGTAGCGAACCAAGTTGGCTCGGAATTGCAATCCAGGCCTGTTGATCTTGCTTTCGCGGGCATCGGCGAAAACGCGCACCTTGCATTCAACGATCCGCCTGCGGATTTTCAGACCACGGAACCCTACCTGATTGTGGAACTGGACCAGGCTTGCCGGCAGCAGCAGGTGAATGAGGGATGGTTCGCCGACCTCGCCGATGTCCCCAAGCGAGCAATTTCCATGTCCATTCGACAAATTCTCAGCGCCAGGGAAATCATCGCGGCTGTACCGGATGCGCGGAAAGCCCAAGCTGTGAAGGCGTGCCTCGAAGGCGAGATCAGTCCGCTCGCGCCGGCTTCGATTTTGCGCGAACATCCGAACGCGACGATTTATCTAGACAAGGATTCGGCTGCACTGCTGAGTGTGAGGCAAGCTTGGCCGAAATAATTGATAACGACGCTTCGCACTTTTCCGGAGTCGCCGCGAAATAAAATATAGCTGCGAAATACAGATGCCGGAACCCGTACAATTGCCGCCTGTAGTGAGCCCGGAATCCGCAGCACGATGCATCCCCAATCTGAGGTGGTGGATCGGCGGACTCCTTTTCGCGTCCACCGTGATCAATTACATCGATCGCCAAACTCTGGCGCTGCTCGCTCCTTACCTCAAGATCGATTATCACTGGACCAACAGCGACTACGCGAATCTGCTCATCAGTTTCCGCATTGCCTATTCCATCGGCCAGACCGTGTGCGGCAGATTCATCGATCGCGTCGGGACAAGACGCGGGCTGAGCCTCTCCGTTTTCTGGTATTCCATCGTCGCCGTGGCCACATCGCTCGCGAGCGGGTTCTATAGTTTTGGCGCGTTTCGTTTTTTGCTGGGAGTCGGCGAATCCGCCAACTGGCCGGGGGCGACCAAGGCGGTCTCTGAATGGTTTCCAAAACGCGAGCGTGGCTTGGCTACGGCACTGTTTGACAGCGGATCTTCCATCGGAGGTGCCGTCGCGCCTTTCCTCGTCTTGACCATCTATTTTCGCTGGGGATGGCGGCCGGCGTTTGTGCTTCCGGGCCTACTGGGATTCATTTGGCTGTATGCCTGGCGCAGGTTGTACCACTTGCCGGCGCAGCATCCACGAATCACTAGCACAGAGCGGGAAATGATCCTTGCCGAAACAACTGCGGTTGACGGCGCCGCAGAGCGCCAACTACCCTGGAGCAGCCTGCTCAGGCTACCGCAAACCTGGGGAGCCATCGTTGCTAAAGCTTTGACCGATCCGGTCTGGTTTTTTATTACCGATTGGTTTCCCATTTATCTAGTGGCGAAAGGCATTCCGATGAAGGGCAACCTAATCGTCGTGTGGATTCCGTTCATTGCCGCGGATCTGGGCAACTTCTTTGGCGGCCTTGCGTCGGGACACCTGATCAAGCGTGGTTGGTCGCTGGGCGCGGCTCGCAAGGCGCTGGTTGTATTCGGGGGATTCGGTGTGATGCTGCTCATTCCCACGATCTTCACCGCGAGCTTGGCCACAATTACTCTCTTGTTCGCCTTGGCGACATTCTGTTACGCCGCTTTTTCTACCATCGCCAATGTTCTGCCGTCGGATCTGTTTACCGGTGGATCGGTCGCATCGGTCAGCGGCTTCAGCGGAACGGGCGCGGGGATCGGCACTATCATCGCCTTCAAACTGATTGGATATTTTTCTGACGCGAATCAGCGGATGGCTGGGCATTCATTCGACAAGATTGTGATCGTGGCAGGCCTTGTGCCATTCCTGGGAATGTTGATGGTGTTGCTCCTTGTGCGCAACACTCGTGCTACGCAACAAGGGCTTGTGCGATCGATTTAAAGACCAAAGTGTTGCGAATAGCGAGACCCGATAGGGCACTGGCAAGGAGAGTGAGACCATGAACCGACGCGAATTTCTTCACAAGGGCGCTATGGCAGCCGCGGCAAGTGCTGCAGGCTCGACGGCACTGTCGTACGCCAGAATCCACGGTGCAAACGAACGCATCTCGATTGGCCACATCGGAATCGGCACGCGCGGGAAGGAACTCGACGGCATGACCGCGGAACTCAAGGCTTCCAAAAACGTGGAGACGACAGCCGTCTGTGATTTGTGGACGGGAAATCTGGAGCGAGCGATTGACGTGAATCAAAAATATTATGGCCGGGCTCCGCGTGCCGTGCGGCACATCGAAGAGTTGCTGGCGCTTCCGGATCTCGATGCCGTGATCATCTCGACTCCCGAGCATTCGCATTCGCCGCTGTTGAAGATGGTCGCCGAAGCCGGAAAAGATGCCTACTGCGAAAAGCCGATGGGCAATGTGCTTGCCGAGGTGAAAGCCGCGCGGGACGCCGTCGTGGCAAGGAATCTGATCGTGCAAACCGGAACGCAGCACCGCAGCGAGCCGTATCAAATTGCCGTTCACGATCTGATCGGCACTGGCGCGCTAGGCGAGGTCACCAAATACGAGATCGCATGGAACTACCATGGACCCAGGTGGCGCGGGCGCCGCGAAGTCAAAGAAATCCGCGAAAACGATACGGACTGGCGCGCCTGGTTGATGAACAAGCCCTACAGACCTTTTGATCCGCAGCTTTATTTCGAATATCGCCTGTACAAGGAATTTTCCAGCGGAATTTCCGATCAATGGATGAGTCACGGAATCGATCTGGTTCATTACTTCATGGACGAGAAATATCCCGAGTCGGTTGTGGCCCACGGCGGAATTTTTGCCTGGCACGACGGCCGCGAAAATCCCGATACGTTTCAGGCGCTCCTGACCTATCCCAAAGGCCTTCTGGTCAGTTACTCGACGAGTTTTGGAAATGACGCGACCGGGTACACGAGGATCATGGGAAAAAAGGCGACCTTGTACAACACAGGCGGAGAAGGGAGTCCGCGTTGGCGCATCGTCGAAGAGGTTGGCAATCACGAGGACGACAGCAACGTCGAACAGAAGCGCAAGGGTAAAGACATTCTGTTGGCGGGCGACAAAACCCTCCCGCCGACGGAAATTCCGGACGAAGATCTTTCCCACCTCACCAACTGGTTCGACTGCCTCCGCAGCCGGAAACAACCGAACGCCACGGTGCATCACGGCTTTTCGCATTCCGTGGCCTGCATGATGGCGACGCAAGCGTATTGGTCCGGGAAAAAGATGTACTTCGACCCCAAAACTGAGGAAATTGTCGAGCGGCCTCCCGTGAGCTAAGCGGGAATCTGTTCGCAGGGGTGTGTTTTCGGCTTGACTTCGACTGTTCGCAAAATCATGAGTTCTTCACTTTCAAACGGCAAACGGAATAGGCTGGATCGAGTTTCCAACTCGGACGGCGTCATCGCTGCACTGGCCATTGATCAACGCAGTGCCTTGCGCAATCTTCTGGCCAAGGCGAAAGCAATTTCCGCGGAAGCAGTCGAAAGCAGGATGCTCGAAGAGTTCAAAGAAGCGGTTAGTCGGATCCTCACCCCGCATGCCAGCGCCATTTTGCTCGACCCGGAATATGGACTTTCTGCGGCTCGCCAGCGTGCGAAAAATTCCGGTCTTTTGTTGGCATACGAACGAACCGGCTATGACAAGACTATTCCCGGGCGATTGCCGCATCTGCTGGACGACTGGTCGGTACGGCGTTTGGCGGACGCGGGAGCGGACTGCACAAAAGTATTGTTGTACTACTCGCCTTTCAGCGCGGAAGCGATTAACAATGTGAAGCACATATGGGTGGAACGCGTCGGAGCCGAATGTGCGAGTCTCGAAATGCCGTTTTTTCTGGAACTGGTCGTTTATCACGACGAAATGGATGAGAAAGGGCCGGAGTTTGCCCGCATCAAACCGCAAACTGTGATCGGAAGTTTGCAGGAATTCTCCAAGCCGCAATACGGCGTGGATATTTTTAAGGTCGGTTTGCCCGTGAACATGGCGTACGTAGGCGAACAGAAGAGCGCGGAATACGCCTATACGCCGGAAGAGGCGAAACAGCACTTGCGTAACGCAGCGGGAGCCGCCGGGAAGCCGTTCATTTATCTTTCCGAAGGTGTGAGCAACAAGACTTTTGATGAGGCATTGCAGTTGGCTGGGGAGGCCGGCGTGCGTTTTTCCGGCGTGTTGTGTGGGCGCGCCACTTGGAAGGACGGCGTTGAAATTTATGCAAAGGACGGACTGGATACGCTGGAAGCGTGGTTGAAAGGGGAAGGTGTCGAGAATATTCGCAGAGTCAATAAACGGTTGAGCGCGGCACGTTCCTGGCGTGCATTCTATGGCGACGTAGTGAAGTCGTCGCCGGCGCGCTGAGGAGATTGCGGCGGCGTCCATGTTTCTGTGCATTAGCGCCAATCCGGCGATTGATAAGCGGCTGCGCGTTTCTGAATTGCGGCTAGGCGCTGTGAATCGCGTGCTTGATGCGATTCCAGAGCCGGGCGGAAAGGCCGCGCACGTGGCTATGGCCTTGCGCGGATTGGGAGCGCGGCCGGCGTGGGTAGGATTTACAGGCGGAGCGAATGGAGAGAATTTAATCGCCAGCTTGGCGCAATTGGGGATTCGAGCGCGAGCGATTGCGACGAAGCTACCGACACGCGTGAATTTGGCCATCGTGGATGAGCGCGGAGCGGTGACGGAAATCCTGGAACCGGGCGGCGCACCTTCCGGCAAAGAATTGAACCGGTTCCGAAGAGTTTGCAGGAACGAATTTGGGCGCGGACGCCAAAAATTAACGGTGCTGCTCTCGGGCGGTTTGCCTCCGGGGGTGCCGAAAGGGTTTTGCGCCGAATTGATTCGGTCAGCGCGAAACGCCGGTTGTCGCGTGTTTCTAGACAGCAGCGGGGAAGCGCTGCGGTTCGGCTTGCAAGCGCGGCCCGATCTGGTGAAACCAAATCGTGAGGAGGCGGAATTCCTCACAGGTGATGCGATTCGAAATGTTGCGTCCGCGTGGAAGACGATCGCGAAAATTCTCAGGCTCGGTGCGAAGAGCGCGGCGCTGAGTCTTGGGGAAGATGGCTTGCTGTGGTGCCCTGGAAAGGGTGAGCCGGTGTTGCACGCGCGGGCGAAGGTGATCGTAGGGCGCTCCGCGGTCGGCAGCGGCGATGCGACCTTGGCGGGCTTTGCATATGCGTTCGCCGAGGGCATGAACGCGGAACAGACCTTGCGCCGGGCCGCGGCTTGCGGAGCGGCGAACTGCCTGGCCGATTCGCCCGGCCGCATCCGTTTGCAGGACGTGCGCAGGATCGAGAAGACAGTTCGCGTTGACGTGTTGCCGGAGTGATGGATGCCAGGATTCGACGTCAGTGTCGTCGGTGAGCTGAATCTGGATCTGATTTTTTACGGGCTGCCGGGCAAACTGGAACTCGAGCGGGAGTACTTGGCCAAGGATTTCACCATCACACTAGGAAGCTCTTCGGCCATTTTTGCTCACAATTTTGCATCGCTCGGCAATCGCGTTGGTTTCAGTTCGTCGATGGGGAGCGATCCGCTGGGAGAGATCGCGCTGCAATCTCTTTCTGAAAGCGGCGCGGATATATCCGGTGTACGGAAGTTCGCCGGTAGACTCACGGGAGTTACAGTCATTCTTCCGTCCGGAGCGCAACGCTACATCCTGACCTATCCCGGAACCATGTTTGAAATGCGCTTGGCTGACCTTGATCTTGAATACGCTCTGGATGCGCGTCATCTCCATCTGTCCTCCTATTATCTGCACCGCGCGTTGCGGCCGCAGATTCCGGAGCTCTTTCGCGCCGCAAAGACGGCAGGTCTGACGGTTTCACTCGATACCAACGACGATCCAGAAGATCTGTGGGCGAACGATCTGCTGGAAGCTTTGCAGTATGTGGATGTTTTCCTGCCTAACGAGAGAGAGGCGTGCAAGATCACGCGTGCAGAGAATGGCCCACGAGCTGCGGAAATTCTGGCGGGGCAGGTCCCCTTGGTTGTCATGAAGCGGGGAAAAGAAGGTGCGATTGCGAAGCAGGGGAAGGAGGAGTTCAGAGCCGAACCGTTTCTCGTGGAGACGGTGGATACGGTAGGCGCGGGGGACAGTTTCGATGCGGGATTTGTTCACCAATACATACGGGGGGCAGAGATCGAAGAGTGCCTACGATTCGCGAGTTTAACGGGGGCGCTTTCCGTTACGCGAGCCGGCGGGACCGAGGCGTTCCGGGACCGCGAGCATCGCGAGACGTTTCTGGACAAGTGGCAAGGAACGTCCCGAAAGTGAGTGGAGCACACGGCGGAGGAACCTTAGCCTGCGATCGTTCGAACGGAGGTGCGCAATGAATTTCTGCGGATGGCGGAGCAGTCGGAATTCCGGGCCGAAAAAGGTTCTAGGGAGATGTTTTTTGGCGCAAATGCTGTTGTGGGGAGGAACAGCAGCCGCCCAGCGCAACGTGGTAGTTGTCCGGCCGAAGGAGATTCAGGATGTGCTGGTCAATCCCGGGATGGGGATTACCACCTTTCAGCGGTTCAATGGGCAGGAGCCGAATCCACCGTCGAAATGGTCGGAGATCGGACCAGAAAAGAAACTATCCCAGGCCGCGGTCAAACCCGATTTTCCTGAAGCTTCGGTGGCCTACTGCCGCTGGTATTGGAACGCGCTCGAGCCGGAACGGGGGAAGTACCGCTGGGACATTGTCGATCTCGCGATTGAAGAGGCGCGCGCGCACGGGCAAAAGCTGGCGATTCGCCTGATGCCTTATTCGAATCAGGATTCCTTGCCGGAATGGTTCCGGAATTCCGGCGCGAAACGCGCGAACAAGGATTCGGATAAGGACGGAAAAATCTGGCAGCCGGATTTTTCGGATCCGCTCTACCTGAAATATTGGGGAGAGCTTATTGCGGAGGCGGGAAAACGCTACGACGGCAATCCCTACCTCGACACCGTGGACATTTCTTCGGTGGGGTATTGGGGGGAAGGCTGGAGCCCGTACATGCCGGCGTTTTCTTATCAGAAGGAACTGATCGATATTTGGCTCGAGGCGTTCAAGCGGACAGGATTGTTGATGAATTTCGATGAGCCGCAAGCGTTAGCGTACGGAACGCAACAGGGCGCCGGCTGGCGCCTCGATTGTTGGGGAGACATGCGAACGAGCTCAACCGATCCGTATTTTCCGGCGGAGATGCTCGAGATCTATCCGCAGCAGATTGTGCGCACCGGCATTCAGGATGTTTGGCGCCGCAGCCCGGTTTCGCTGGAGACGTGCTGCACGGTTGCGGGATGGAAGGAACGCGGCTATGACGTGGCCTACATCATCGAGCAAGGTTTGCGCTGGCACGTCAGCACGGCGAATATCAAGTCCGCGCCCATTCCCGCGGAATGGCGAGCGAAGTTCGACGATTTCCAGAGGGAAATGGGGTATCGGTTTATCCTGCGCAGACTGGAGTATTCTAAAAACGTGCCCGCCGGAACGATGATGCCGGTTCATATGTGGTGGCTGAACGCGGGAGTTGCGCCGGTTTATGGTGATTACGACCTCGTCATTCAACTGCGTTCGGAGAAAAATTCGACAATGATTCCGATACCGGTGGATGTGCGCAAGTGGCTGCCGGGCGATGCGGTTTACGACGGAACAGTGTTCATTCCAGCCGAACTGGAGCCTGGACCTTATGATGTGCGCATTGCCATGCTGGACCCGCGAACGAAAAAACCTGCCATTCGTTTTGCGAATGAAGGACGGCTGGAGGATGGCTGGTACGCGATGGGTTCGCTGAACGTGCAGGGCAAATGAAGATTGTGCTGCAACGCGGATTGCTTGTTGTGATGGCGCTGAGCTGCCTGACCGCCGCCGCTAGTGGGCAGGATGCCCCCCCGAAGGATGCGTTTCAGGTTTTGCGGCGGCCGGCGCCCGGCCCGAGCATTGCGCCTTTTCTCAAATACCAACTCGATCTGGCTTGGCGGCAGGATGAAGACCGGTTGCGAACATGGGAAGCGATTCGCACGGAAAGCGATCTGCTGAAACTTCAGGCAGAGATACGGGAAAAGCTTTTGCAGATGATCGGCGGCTTGCCGGCGGAGAAAACGGAACTGCACGCAAAGATTACTGGCACGATCCGGATGAACGGATATTCCATAGAAAAAGTGATTTTTGAGAGTTTGCCCGGTGTGTATGTGACTGCGTTGGTGTACGCGCCCGAGGACCGCGCGGAAAAGCATCCGGCCGTTCTCGTGCCTGCCGGACACGCGACAAACGGGAAAATTCACTATCAGGGCCTCAGTCAGCGGCTTGTCCAGCGAGGTTATGTCGTGATCGCCTGGGATCCCGTCGGGCAGGGCGAGCGCAGTCAATTTTGGGATTCGAAAACTGGGAAGAGCCGCTACAACCTGGTGTGCGGTGAACATGCGGTGCTGGGAAACTTGGCGTATCTGGCCGGAGCGAACCTGGCGCGTTGGGAAATTTGGGATGGTATGCGCGCCGTGGATTATCTCTTGACGCGCCCCGACGTGGACCCGGAAAGAATCAGCATCACCGGAACCAGCGGCGGTGGTACGCAGACAGCATTGATTGGCGCGCTCGATCCGCGAATCAAAGTGATCATTCCTTCGTGTTACATCAGCTCGTTACCCATGCGCATGGCCAATCGAATTTTCGAGGATCCGGACAGCGATCCAGAGCAGGACTTGTACGGAATGATTTCGAATGCCGTTGATCACGCCGGTCTGCTGTTGCTGATGTATCCGCGGCCGGCGATGGTGGCGTCGGCGGTGCTTGATTTTTTCCCGATTGAAGGCGCGCGCAAAAGTTTTCGGGAAGTGCAGCGGACTTATGAGAAATTTGGGAAGGGCGATCGCGTGGCCATGGCCGAGGGTTATCACAAGCATGAATACTCGGCGCAGAATCAGGAAGCCGCGTTCGATTTCCTGGACAGATTCAACCGGATGCCTGTCCGGCACGAGCTGGCGGCGCCAAAAGAATTGCCGGATGCGGAATTGCTCTGTACATCATCGGGACAAGTGATGCTGGACCAAAAAGATGCGCGCTCCCTGCTGGACGTGATTCGCGAATACTACGAAGAGCGTAAAGCGAAATCGAATACCAGCTTGGCGAAGACATATCGAGCCGGTCAGCGGAACGTCGATGAGTGGAGTTTGGCTGAGTTCAAGGGTGCGCCGCCGGGCGAACGCCAAATCTTTTGGGAAATGCGTGGTTCCATATTGGTTGACGGCATTACCGTTGATAAGTTCCTGCTGCGTTACGAACGCGATCTGCAGATGCCGCTGGTATTCGTTCACAAAGGTAGAGACCCGAATAGGCAAATACTTTTGTGGTTTCGTGAAAGCGGAAAAGCTGGCCCTTTGGATTGGCAAGTACTGCAGAAACACTTGCAATCGGGTTATGACATCGTGACGTTTGATTTCCGCGGGCTCGGCGAAACGCGCATGGCGTTTACCGCGGCTTCGCCGGACAATCCAAATCCCAGTGAACTGGATTTCGATCATGCTTACACTAATTCGCTCTCGGGCGTGCTGGCAAACCATGTTTACAACTCGCTGCTGATTGGGCGGCCTTATTTTTTCGAGATGATCGAGGACGCCGAGGTTGCGAGGCGATTTGCGACAGGAGCGCTGCAGCGACAAGTTTCGTTGGTCACCTCGCCAGATAATCGGTACACCCTGGCGGCCGCCATCGCCGAAGTCCTGCCTGGCATCAAACTGTTGTCCGAGCCGGATGTGAGCCCCTTGAAATGGTCGGACTTGGTGGAACGAAAGCAAGAAATGTGGCCAATACAACTTCTGTTACCCGGCGGGGCGTACATCCATTGAGTCGGCGCGCTGAATTGGCCGCGCGAGCAGAGCTAATCGACAAAACGAAGGATTCCAAAGCGGCCGGGGACGTGAAACGTTGTGCCCTCCGGAATCGTGCTCCAAGCAAGGAATCTTCGTTGCGGATCGAGACCCTTTCCCGCCGCGCGAAAGAAGTTGACGCGCCACGCCATGCCTGGTTTGACGCCGGTGACTTTCATAGAAGAAAGCGGGATTCGCATTTCGGCATTCCAGAGGTGATGGTTCGCATCAACGCGCGCAGCGTGCGCGAAACCTGAATTCCAGGACGCGTCGTGATTCGGTTTTTCGCCTCGCGTAATTTCCAGGTCAACCCACTGATTGTTGGGCGCGATTTCAAATTCGTAATAGTGCAGCAGCCGCTCGGGTTGCGGATTCAGGAAGACCTCAGCCACGTCACGAGTCCATAGCTCCCAGCGTTCACGGGAAATATCCTCTCCTTCAAAAACATTCAAGACATCGTAGTTGCAGATGAAAGCGAAATAGACATATTTGTCCGACCAGGCAGCCGCCACACGAGTCCGGTTCTCTGGATACTTGTCCTTGCCGGACATGCTTTTTTCAAATTGCGCCCACTGCGCCTTTTGCCAAACTTTCTTGCCCAGATTTGCGTCGGGCACGAAATCTTCCGATACATACTTGGCTTGCAGGGCCACTTGGCTGGAATAATTTTGGGTGCCGCTCACCGGCCCTTGCGCGAAAGCGACGGCCGCGGGAGGAGCCAAAGAGAGAATTGCCACCATCAAAATGCGAAACGATCTGGCTATCATCCTTGTTCCTCCGCCAATGCTTTTCTGGCCGCGAAATCTTAATGCAATCCGACCGATTCTATGCCACTTTTGACAGACGAAAGTAAACGATATAAAACGAAGGCAAACGAAATAACAAGGGCCGCAGTGAAAATGCGAACCGCCTTCTGGAGAATAGGATGAGCAAAATTGGACGACGGCAATATTTGGAGATGATGGGATTCTTGTTGACCTCCCCATCTCTCCCGGCGATCAAGACCGGCGCGCAAGTGAAATCGCCGGAAGGCGCCGGCAAGATGCAGCTGGAACTTTCCGAGTTTGAGCCGAAGAGCATGTTGCACACGGCGGAAAGCAAAGTTCCTCGCTCGCGTTATCCAGTCATCGATGTTCATACCCATCTCAGTTTCCGCGCAAAGCTGGTCAACGGAGTTGGAATCGGCGATGCGATGGACTTTCTTACGACTCCGGAGAAAACTCTGCCCGTAATGGACCGCAAGAACGTCCGCATGATGGTCAATCTAACGGGCGGCGCAGGCGCGGGGCTGGAGAAAGCGATCGAGAAGTTTCAAGGATCTCATCCTGGCAGATTTGTGACCTTTACGGAACCGCTGTGGGACCGGACAGACCAGCCTGATTACAGCAAGGTGCAAGCGGACGCAATCGAACGCGCAAAAAACGCCGGCGCGCGAGGGTTAAAAGTGCTCAAGACTCTCGGGCTCTACTTGCGCGAGAATGTGACCTCTGGAGCCCTGATAAAGATTGACGATACGCGTTTCGACTCGATGTGGGCTGCATGCGGAGCCCTCGGTATTCCAGTGGCGATTCACGTGTCTGACCCGGAAGCTTTTTTCCTGCCAACCGATCGCTTTAATGAGCGATTTGAAGAACTGAACAATCATCCGGACTGGTCGTTCTATGGGCGGGACTTTCCAAGCAACAAAGAGCTGCTTGAAGCGCGCAATCGTGTTCTGGCGCGCCATCCAAAAACACAGTTCATTCTATTGCACGTCGGGAATGACGCAGAAAATCTTGCCTATGTCAGCGGGTGTATGGACCGCTTCGCGAACGTTACGGTGGAACTGGCAGCCCGAATTGGCGAACTCGGACGTCAGCCGAGGGCGGCGCGGAAGTTTTTCGATAAATATCAGGACCGCATCCTTTTCGGAACCGATGCTGTGCCCAATGGAACGGATACTCCGCAGCAGATATTCGGCGACGAACTGTACGAGATCTATTACAGGTTCCTGGAGACGGAGGACGAATACTTTGATTACGCCCCCGCGCCAATTCCTCCGCAAGGCCGCTGGCGGATTTACGGCCTCGGGTTGCCTGACGGCATTCTGAAGAAAGTCTACTTCCAGAATGCCGCGCGGCTACTTAAGCTCGAAATGTAATGCGAGAATGTGCTTGGAAGCCCGGGCTCAAACACGTTGACAAAGCGGACGATTTCTGCCAAAAAGAAAATGAAACAATGCTAAAGAAAGAAAAAGAAAGTAAGAGATGGTATTTCTGGCCCAATTAATCTTAGCGGCTTTGGCCCTGACGTCATCCGATGGTAACCGCCCGGGCGGCTTTACCATCGTGGGTCCCGGAGGGGGCGGGGCTATGTTTCACCCCACGATCAGCCCTCATGACGCCGAGACAGTCCTGGTGAGCTGTGACATGACGGGAGCTTATATTAGCCACGATGGCGGGAAGTCATGGCGAATGTTCAACTTGCGCGGCGTGGTGGAGTTCTTTGTCTTTGATCCGAATGACAAGAACGTGATTTATGCTCAGGCGACCGGACTTTGGCGCAGCTCCGACAATGGCGAAACGTGGAAGCTGGTCTACCCGAAGGCTTCAGCCATTAAAGCAATAAAAATGGACTCGGATCATTCGGATGAGGACATCATTGCCGACCCTGATCCGCTTTCCACAATTTTTGCGATGGCTATTGATCCAGAGGGCTCCAACACGTTTTATGTGACCGCTGGAAACCGCGCAAAGGGCAATTTTGGCGTTTTCATTTCCAGAGACGCGGGAGGGTCGTGGAGCAAACTTGCTGATCTGCCGGACCTGGCCAATAAGATTTGGGTGGATCCTCATTCGCCGAAGAAAGATCGTACGCTCGTAATTGCAGGTCCTCACTTTCTGGCTAAAAAGACATCCAGGCGGATCAGCAAGTTGCCACCGCCTTCCGGCAAGAACTTGACGGACATCTCCGTAGGTTTTTCATCGAGAGGGAAGCCAATCTTCTATGCGATCGAGGATGAAACAGCCTTTGTTTCCGAGAACGATGCAACCACTTGGCGGAAAGTGACCCTCGGCGACGGTGCAATTAAGACTCGGGCCATCGCGACCAGCGTGAAAAATCCCGAAACCGCTTACGTCTCTTACCGAAATCTTGAAGAGGCTGGCGCGAAGTACATGGGAGTGGCCAAGACGACCGATGCGGGGAAAACGTGGAAGCCGGTCTGGAAAGAAGTCAGTGATGAGGCGGGCAAAGCGGGCGCCAATATTCAGGATGCCTGGATCACCGAACGATTCGGTTCCGATTGGGGTGAAAACCCGTTGGCATTGACCGTGGCTGACCAGGACCCGAATCTCGCTTACGGTACGGATTTGGGAAGGACCATGCGTACCACGGACGGTGGCGCCACGTGGGTTGCGGTTTATTCGAAAAAAGTTGACCACAGTGGTTGGACCAGCGCTGGACTCGACGTGACGACTACCTATGGCTATCACTTCGATCCGTTTGATCAAGAGCGCCAATTTATTTCAACCACCGATATCGGACTCTTTCGTAGCGAAGACGGCGGCAAATCCTGGATTAGCTCGACGAAGGGTGTGCCCAAGGATTGGCTGAACACGACTTACTGGATTGTCTTCGATCCACAAGTCAAAGGCCGGGTGTGGAGCGTCAACAGTTGGACGCACGATTTGCCGCGTCCCAAAATGTGGAGACGCACGGGAATTTCTAAATACCGCGGAGGCGTTTGCATCAGCGTGGACGGCGGGCGTAGCTGGACGAAATCGAACGACGGAATGGAGCAAACAGCGGCTACATACATTTTGCTGGATCCAACCAGTCCCGTGGACGCGCGCATACTTTACGTGGCCGGTTTCGGTCGAGGCGTTTACAAGAGCGTGGATGGCGGAAAAACTTGGGCCCTGAAGAATGCCGGAATCACGCAGAAAGACCCATTTGCATGGAGAATCGTTCGCGATCGTAAGGGAACTCTATATGTGTTGGTCGCTCGCCGTTCAGAAGACGGGAGCATTGGCTCGGAGGGCGACGGCGCGTTGTATCGTTCGACCGATGGCGCTGAGCACTGGATGCCGGTCGCCATGCCCGAAGGCAGCAACGCCCCGAATGGCCTGGCAGTTGATCCCGACGATGCAAACCGGCTTTACCTGGCAACGTGGGCGCGCGCTGCAGGTATCCACGGAGATGGCGGCGGAATCTTTCTTTCAGAGGATGCAGGCAAGACCTGGCGGCAAGTTCTGGATCGCGACCGGCACGTTTACGACGTGACCATCGATCCGCGCAACTCCAAAATACTCTACGCGGCTGGGTTTGAGTCGTCCGCGTGGCGGTCGTCCGATCGCGGCGAGCACTGGACGCGCATCCCCGGCTTTAACTTTAAGTGGGGACACCGCGTCATTCCGGATCCTCAGGATACGCGAAAAGTGTACATCACCACTTTTGGCGGAGGCGTATGGCACGGCGCCATTACGGATGATAATCGGCCGCTGGACATCGCCACGCCAGCCCTGCAGCCGGGAAAATAGCGGAGAAGATGGCGGCTGAAAGAAATGCAAAGGACTTCATGGACCCGAGTTCGTTACTGACGCAGGAGGAGTGGCAGGGTTCGCTGACTGGCACGCAACGGAAAGCGGCGCTGCTCTTCAGCAGGCCCGAAGCTCAGCAACGGGAGCTCGGATATTTCCACACTCTAAAGGAAATCTGCCAGCAGCCCTGGACCTGGTTGCGCACTTGCGAGCGGATGATGGCCCTGCGCGACTGCTTGCGTAACGTCGTGAAAGGTATGAATGTCGTTGCCTTCACAGGTTCGGGCAGCTCGGAGTATGCCGGCGATTGCGTGCGAATTCCTTTACAAAGGGAATTGGGAATCGGCGTCGAGTCCATCAGCGCAGGCGACCTGCTCATCCAGGGCGCAAGAGCTTTGCCCAGCACCAGGCCAGGACTGTTGGTGTCTCTCGCCCGGTCGGGAAACAGTCCGGAAAGCGCCGGCGTAGTAAAAGCTCTGGTCGATTCACAGCCGGGCTATCGGCATCTGGTTGTGACCTGCAACGAGAATGGAACGCTCGCGACAGCGTGGACGAAACATGAAAATGTGCAAGTGATGGTTCTTCCGCCGGAAACGAACGACGAAAGTCTGGTGATGACCAGCAGCTTCACAAACTTGATGCTCGCAGCTCGTTTTTTGGGAATGCTCAATGAACCCGAGAGATATAGGAATCTGTGCGTGTCCCTCAGCAATATCGTCCAAAAATTACTCGTCGAGAATTTCGACAAGCTGGCCAGGGTCTCCGCCACAGAGTTCCGGCGCGCCGTCTTTCTGGGGAGTGGCACTCGGTATGCCGCTTCCCGCGAAGCTGCGTTGAAGATGCTGGAGATGAGTTCCGGCCGGGTCACCACCGTTTGCGAGACCTACCTGGGTCTTCGTCATGGCCCAATGAGCTTTGTTCATGAAGATACGCTGATTGTCTGTCAGCTGTCGTCGGACCCGATTCCTCGGGCCTATGAGCTGGATCTGTTGGCTGAACTCGATCGAAAAAAGCTCGGCCTGAGCAAAGTCATTGTTGGTGAAAACGTTCCGGCGGCGGTGTTGGGAAACGGAGATGAAGCGATCGAATGTCCCGGTCTCACGGAACTGGGCGACGACGATGCAGCTATAACTTTCGTCGTTGTTGCCCAATTGCTCGCTTTCTTCAAATGTCTGGAAGAAGGGCTCCTGCCCGACTCCCCCTCCGAGGGCGGCGTGATCAATCGAGTGGTGGAAAGTTTTCCATTGCACACGCATTCTTAATGGCTGCTGTGCTCTGGGATGTCTGCGACCGAACCTCCAGGTGAACACGATGCTGCGGAAATTGCTCCTGTTTGCGTTATCCGTTTTCGCGACTCCGCTGTATGGCCAGGTAAAAGTATGGGAAGACGTCCTGGAAATTCCGGTTTACGAAGAGGGCGCTCCCGATCCGAATCCGTCATTCGATCAGTTTGCGCGAGGGCGCTTTAGCTATCCGTACACGCTCCGAAAGCAAATTACTGGTCAAAGAGAAGTCCACAAATTGCGCGCGCTCTATTTGGAAAACGAGTATCTGCGGTGCTCGGTTCTCCCGGACATCGGCGGCCACGTTTACACCTGCATAGACAAGATCAACGGGCAGCCGATGTTCTACGCCAATCCTTCCATCAAGAAGGCGCGGATCGGCTATCGCGGCGCTTGGGCCGCTTTCGGTGTCGAATTCAACTTTCCTGTTTCCCATAACTGGATGTCCATGTCGCCCGTGGACTTTGCCTACGCTTCTCATGAAGATGGCAGCGCTTCCATTACCGTGGGAAATGTGGATCGCGTCTACGGGATGGAATGGACGGTTGAACTGATTCTCCATCCTGGCTCGACGGTCCTCGAACAACGCGTAAGACTCAGCAATCGCAGCGATGTGCGGCACCGCTTTTATTGGTGGAGCAACGCCGGCGTCCAGATTTGGGATGATTCGCGCATCGAATACCCAATGCGGTTCGCCGCCTCGCATGGCTTCACGGAAGTTCAGCCATGGCCGGTCGACGCCGCAGGAAAAGACCTGAGCATCATCAAGAACCAGACCGATGGCCCGGTCTCGGTCTTTGTCCACGGCAGCCGCGAGAATTTCATGGGCATCTGGCATCCCCACACAAATGCCGGAACCGTACATTTCGCCGAGTACGCGCAATTGCCCGCCAAAAAGATCTGGTCCTGGGGTGTAGACGCGGACGGTTTGGATTGGAGGAAAGCGCTTTCCGATAACGACAGCGCGTACGCGGAAGTACAAGGGGGCTTGTTTCGCAACCAGGAGACTTACGCATTCCTCGAACCGCGCCAGCACATCGACTTCTCCGAATATTGGATGCCTGTTCGCGGCACGGGCGGAATCTCGCGCGCCAACCTTTCCGGAGTCGTACATCTCAGCCGCGAGAAAGACGCTCTCACCGTTGCGCTCAATGTAAACCAAAGTATTCACAACGCCGTGATTCAGTTACGGGGCGCAGCCAACCTTGCATTTAACGAAAACGCGGACCTCTCTCCGAAGACGACTTGGACTAAAAAAATCCCACTTCCGAATCCCAATCACAAATATCTATTCGAATTGAAAAATCAGGACGGAGTTGTCCTTCTCTCGCAAACGGAAGATGAATACGACTGGCTTCGCGAATCCGAGATAAAGGTTGGTCCACAAACCAACTCTCAGATTCCGGAGGAGAGCAGCCGCACCGAAGACGACTGGCTGCAGGCCGGCAAAAACGAGGAATTAAGCGGCGATTTGCTTTCCGCTGAGAACACTTATCAAAGAGCCTTAAAACAGTATCCCGCCGGATTCGAACTGCTGAAAGCTGCGGGCCGGCTCGGGGCCACCTTGCAGCGCTATGAAGAAACGGCATCACGCCTTCAGTCTGTCCACGACGGAGATACTTCGGATCCGGAAATTTCCTACTATTTGGGAATCGCTCTCGAGGGAATGGGCGCAGATCAACGTGCAATCGACGCTTATGAATCGGCGTTGCGATCGCCATGCTATCGTGCCGCGGCAGCTTTGCGGTTGGCAGAAGTGAAGGCGCGCCACGGCTCTCTTGCAGAAGCTGCATCTTTCATCGCGGAAAGTCAAAAAGCCGCGCCGGATGACCAGCGCGTTTTGGAAGAACAAATCGTCATCCGCAGGGCAGACGGACAACGTGAGATCGCGTCAGCACAAGCTGGCGATTTGCTCAAGCATTTCCCGACCAGTGACCTTCTGCTCGAAGAAGCGGGCCGTCCTAATCTTCAGCACCTGGCGGCGGACCCGTACCGCGTTATCCGGATCGCTTCTCAGTACGCTGGCCTAGGGCTTTATCGCAAAGCCTTGGAGATTCTTTCGCGCAAGTATCCGCCCGTCGCCCCCAACCAGACCGAACCCGGAACAACATTGCCACAGAAGAATCCGCTCGTTCTCTACCTCTCAGGCTACTATCGCGAGAAGTTGGGCGAAGCCGGAGCCAATGACTATGCGGTGGCCTCGCAGCTTTCCACACTCTATGTTTTTCCGAGCACACCAGAAGAAAAGTTGGCGCTGGAAGCGGCGCTACGCTCAAATCCCGCGGATGCAACCGCGCATTCTCTCCTCGGTACGTGGTATTTCGCGCGCTCCAAAACTCCCGAAGCTTTGCGCGAATGGAAAGCGGCGCGACAGTTGGGCGCGCGCATTCCAGCACTGGAAGCCAGTCTCGGCTTGGCGCTGCTCCATGAAATGCATGATTTTCCGGGAGCTTTCGACGCCTTCAAAAAGGGAATAACAAACGATCCAAAAAACATCGAGAATTACTTCGGCGCCGCTGCCGCGATGACGCTGCTCGGAGCTTCCGCCGCGGACCGCGTCAAGACTCTTGAACGTTACCCGAACTTAAAAGAGATACCGAATCCCCTTGTTTACGAGTTGGCCTTAAACCGCGCGGAATCGGGAGACTACGAAGGCGCCGTCGCTCTCTTCCAGAATCGATTCTTCGGGCGGGAGGAAGGCGGCACGAATGTCAGGCAGGTGTGGATCGAAGTGAGGTTGCAACAAGCTGCCGGTTTGGCCAAAGCAGGGAACTGCCAAGCCGCGCTGCCCATGGCCGATCGCTTAGGGGCGCCCGTGCCTAAGCTGGACTTCACCGCCGACGGACTCGCGCCCTTCCTCGAATCGAGCCGAACCAATTACCTGCTCGGAGCAATCTACACGGCCTGCGGAAAAAGTGAACAAGCAGCCGCACATTTTGTGCAAGCTGCAAACGCGAGTGGGACCTCGGAAGTTTTGTGGGCTTGGGCCGCTTCACGAAAACTTGAGAACTACGACGATAAGATTTGGCGGGATCGCCTGTCGGCCGCGGCGTCGCGGGCGGAGAAACAGCTCTCAAGTGCGAGCAACCGCCAATCCTGGTCACTCTATGTGTCGGGTGCCCTAAACCTTGCTGGCGGAAATGCAACTCAAGGCAACGAACTCTTGCGTCAGGTCTTTTTGTTCCCTGATGCCGGACTTTCTCACCATCTTGCGCGCCTGGCGCTTGCTGGAGCTACACCTCGATAACTTCAATGCCTTTTTTCCGCAAGCCCTCGGTGAACTCTGGCGCGGCCCGCTTGTCCGTGATCAGCCTGCGAATTCGATCAAATGGCCCGATCTTGGAGACGCTTCTGCGCCCTAGCTTGCTGAAATCCGCTACCACGTTTACTTCTTTCGCCGAGCGGATCATCACGTTGTTTAGCTGCGCCTCTAAAACATCCGGCGTTGAAGGACCATTTTCCAGATCGAATCCATCGACGGCTAGAAACAGGCGATCCGCGTGAAAGTCGTTCATCATAGCTTCCGCTTGTGGGCCAACGAACGAGCAAGAGATCGGCCGCAATAGACCTCCGATCATCATCAGCGAAATGCCGGCGTGGTCCGCCAGCTCTGCTGCGATATTCAGTGCGTTGGTGATGACGGTCAGCGATGGCAATTTAAGTTTCTTCAGATGACGCGCGATCTCGGCGGTTGTCGACCCCGAGTCGAGGATGATGGTTTCTCCGGCTCGCACAAGTTCGGCGGCCGCTTTCCCGATCCGTACTTTCTCGATGTGGTGCAGGGTTTCCTTCGTTCGCAGGGGATAATCTTGCGTTGCTTCTAGTCGCCGCACGGCTCCCCCGTGGGAGCGTACGATTGCGCCGATGGAGGCAAGCGCGTCCAGATCACTTCTGACGGTTACGGCGGAAATAGCGAACCGCTTGACTAGATCAACCACGGTTACTTGACCGTTTTGATCCACTAAATCCAACAGGTTTCTACGGCGCTGTTCTGTCAGAAGGCGAGCTCGGGGAGACATACACCTTTTTCCGACTCAATTATTGCGTTTTTCTTCGAACAAGGTCAAATCTGAAAGTATTTTACGTCAGATACTTTCGTATGCTTTCGCTTGCAAGCGAATTCTATGTTTCTTGTTGCGTTTACTTTCTTATCGTGGTACATCCCTCGCTGGGTGAGTACGGGGGAGGTCCTCTTTGCGATACAGAGCGACAACTGCATTTATTTGGCTTTTCTTGGTTTTGGCATCAGCAGCTTTGTCCTTCGGGCAAGGCACCGATTTGGGCACTGTTCGTGGCACCGTGACCGATTCAACCGGAGCGGTAATCGCCGGAGCAAAGGTCACGGTGACTGACGCTCTCACAAACACTGACCGCACAACGCAATCCAACTCTCAAGGAAGCTATCAACTCTTCGGCTTGAAGGCTGGGACCTACCGGGTGACGGTGGAAGCGCCCGGGATGACAAAAGGCGAGGTCATGAATGTCGTCCTGAATGGCAGCGACGTTGCAACGGCGGACGTTATGCTTAAGGTGTCCTCGTCGCAAGCGAGCATCGTCGTGACCCAGGAGGCGCCGGCGATCAACACCGAGGATCAGACCATAACTCAAACATTAACGAACGACGCGGTGGTTGAACTTCCGCGCGACAGCCGCGACGTCTATTCCTTTCTCTATTTGAATCCCAATATTACCCAGGGATCCGCGGATGGTGAGTTCAAGTTTCTTGGGGCCCAGAGCTACGGTGGAAGTTTCTCGATTGATGGCCAGCGTTCCAACGGCGGCATCTTCGGAGAACCGACTTCCAGCAAGCCCTCGCTGGAAGCCGTCGGCGAGGTCAACATTCTTACCACGGACTTTAGCGCGGAATACGCCGGGGTTGCGAACATTCGTGTTTCGACGAAACGCGGCGGTTCCCAATACCACGGTTCCGCCGTTTACAACAACAAGAACTCAGCGCTTGCTGCGTGGACTCTCGACGATTTGAATGGCGAAGCCAATTTCGTTCCTACTGCGTTCGAGAGCAACTATCCCAACCCCTATTTCAATACCAACGACATCGGCGGCTCGTTTGGTGGACCGATCCCGCATGTGAAAAAAACCTGGTTCTTTACGTCGTATGAGCGCGACTATGACGTAAACACGGTAAAGTTCCGGTCGAATACCGTCCCGCACCCTGATCTGTATACGGGGAACTTCTCGGCAATCGATCCGGCGAAGCGGCCGGCTGTGCCGAATTCCATCCTTTCGCAGATGACGCTGCAGGAAATCACCGGCGACACGGACAGCAGCACGGGAACGGTGCGTTTCATCACGATTCCTTCCCGGCTGCTGAACTCGAGTACGCAAGCGATGATCAATACTTATTTCCCGAAGATCGGGATTAGTGCGCCGATCAACTCCTCGAACGGCAGAATCATCGGCGGTTATCAGACCATTCTGCCTGGCCGCTCCACGCTGGACACCGGAGTCCTCCGATTGGATCACGATTTTTCAGAACGGGATCACCTCTACGGCGTTTACAATGTTTCCTCACAAATCAGCGCGCAGAATCCTGTGGTCAATCCCTACACAGGCCTGGGCCTGATCCAACGCGACCGGCGGAACAATACCGTTTCGCTTTCCTACTCCCATATGTTCTCCACGAACTTTGTCAACGAAGTTCGCGGCGGCTTCAATCGCGAAAACCTGCTGCAACACAGCAACACCACGCTGGAAGGCTTTCTCTCCAGCATCGGATTTGACCAGAGCGACGTCGACGCTTACGGCGCTGTGACAGGCCCCTTTGCGCTTTCCACCTTCGGACATCCCGCCGTGAATTTCAGCGGCACGTTCGCCACGTTCACAAACGGCGGAAGAAACACGTTCCGCCCGCTGGACCAGCACCTCGTGACATACGGTGACACTCTCATCTGGATTCACGGTAAACACACTTTCCGGATGGGCGGAGACATGGTCTATGACTCGGCTCAGGATGGCTTTGCCCTGAATCGCGGAAACCCGCGTGGCTCGATGACCTACACGGGAACAGGGTTGACCCCGTTCACCAACTTCCTTCTGGGCTTGCCTCCAAGCAGCGTGAGTACCGTGTCGGAGCCGCGGCCCCCCATGGATGTTCATAATTGGGAGAACGGGTTCTTTTTCCAGGATGCCTGGAAGTTGAGCTCGCGCATCACCCTGAATCTGGGTCTGCGCTATGAACTCATCACTCCGTTTATCGACAAGAATGATCTGATCGCCAACTTCGATCCCAATTTTGTCAATCCTTCGACCGGACAGTTGGGCCGCTTCGTCCTTCCATCCAACAAGACTCTCAAATTTCTCGATCAACGCATCATCAACTTTGGCTACGTACTGGCCTCCGACTCCGGCTTGGATGTAGGGCGCGGTGTTGTGCGCACTGACAAGAACGATTGGGCCCCGCGAGTCGGAATCGCCTGGCGCATCGGCCAGAATTCCGTAATCCGCGGCGGATACGGTATCTACTATCCGACGTCTGCGGCGCAGGGCATTCGCGATCCCATCGCCACCAACCCTTTCAACCAAGGCGTTACGAAAACCAACACTTCGGTTCCGTTCGACGGTTGGCCGGGGAATGGGGCGCATGGCTTCAGTCCTCTGACCGGCGGCGCGGTGCGGGCCACCGGCAACACTCCCGCGGTGAACCTCGTGCCGTTCGACATTCACCAACCACGCATCCACCAGTACAACGTTACCTACGAGCGCGAAATTGGTTGGGGCAGCGCGGTTCGCTTCTCCTATCTAGGTTCAACCATGCACGGCCTGATCGCAGGCAAAGACTTGAACGAAATCGCTCCGAGCGACACGCCATTTGGTACCAGTGCGGGAGACGGCGTCACTGCCTGCGATCCGGTAGACGCGGCGGACTGCGAATTCTCGGATGCAGATCTGGCTCGATATCGCTTTCCGACACTCGGCGACTTCATACTGAGCTATGGAAACTATGGCCACGCGCAATCGAACGCATTTCAGACGCAAGTCGAACGTCGCTATAAGAACGGCCTTATGTTCATGGCCTCATATACGTATCTGGACCAGAAATCCACCGCGCTCGACACGGGGAATTCCAGCCTCGGTGGCATTACGTACAATCCCTTTCAGCCGGACAGCGACTATGGAATTGATGGATACATTTCGCACCATCGTTTCGTCGCTTATGGCATTTACGATCTGCCGGTGGGCAAAGGGCGTAGATTCGGTGCCAGCATGTCTCGTGCCGACGACTTGATTGTTGGCGGTTGGCAAACCACATTCAACATGTTCGCCAAGTCCGGAACCGGCTTCACTCCTTTTTGGACCTGTGATGACTGCACAAATAGTGACGCGCCAGTGCTGCCCGGCAGTATTGGAGTCACTTCACTCGATGCCGTTGGTGACTTCAATGCCGAGCCTTCGTACCGGCCTATCGTCCTCGATAACAATTTCAACCACAAGAATGGAGACCAGATCTGGAGTCCGGATTCCTTCGCGCCGCCTACAGTAGGAGCGGACGTCTTCAGCAATCCTAAGGTGGCAAAGCGCAACATGCTCTGGGGACCAGCGACGTGGGGCGTAAATCTGGGTTTACATAAGGACTTTCATTTGACCGATCGTCTCGGCGTTCAGTTCGGCGCGGACGTCGATAACCTCTTTAACCATCCGTTGTTCTCACCGAACGCTGATGCAGGCGGTGGCGGCGGAGAATTCGCCTGGTTGGGCTCTTTCACGGTTCGCGTTGATCCGAACACGCTCAAGGTTTTGCCGATCGCCCCAGGAGACGTAGTACGCAATGACAATTTTGGCCGTCTCATCAGCAGTTTTAGCCAGGAGGGTATCGACAGCCGCCGCACGGTCCGCTTGCGACTGCGCATCACGTTCTAGTTCCATGAGGGAAGAGAAGGGCACTGGCCAGCGCTTGCAGCTGGTCCATGATCCGCGTGCGCATCTGCACCATGCGATGCCAGTGCCACAACAGTTGTCGGAGATCCCGATTCTCCGGACTCGGTACCCGGGGTTTGCGGAAAGCGATCTTCGCGCATCAGCCGCAGCAAGAGTCGGGCATCTTCGCGGTCGTACTTTTGCTTCTTTACACGCTTGGCCTTGATCCCGAGCCTTGGTCGTCAAGCAACCAAAGTTTACTCAGGTCGAGGAGCCGACACTCTTATGCAATCAAGTACATTGTGTGATTGTGTGGCTATCACTACTTGGTAGAGAGCGCTTGCATCAATTCGTGACGGGCCGTAGCCAGCAGTATTCGCGCTTCATTAGTTCCACGAAGGCTTGGAATCAAGTTCTGTTCCATCTTGCCGAGCCGACGAAGGTTTGACTCCAAGTCAGCGATACGGGACTTTGCCTCAGCCGGGGATTCACGTAGCGCCGCCTGCGCCGCCAGCATGTATTCCTCGTACGCACGAATCTTGTCATCGCCCTCCGGATTGCCCGCCGTTCGCGACTTTTGAAGAAACTGGTCCCCAATCGCGAATTCCACGCCCCATGCCGTCCCCCAATCGAAAGCATCCTCCGGGATCGTTTTCACGATCACAGACAGCTCCGTTTTCTGCTCATTGTTCAATTTTCCCTGTCGGGCGCTGTCGACAAGCGGCTGCAGGTTATCCAGAATTATTGCGTGGGCTATAAGCGCCGCAATCACAGGACCGCTGCGTGACATATCCTGCCCAAAGTGGACCCCAGCCAGCCACGTGTCCACGGCCGTTCGCGAATCGCCAAACGCCATCTCGCGTATCCCTTGGAGGGCGTTCAAATGGGACAGCAGCCGCGCTCGCATACCAAACCAAATGGGAGTCGCCGCGCCGTTCCGGTAGTCGAACCCCCAATTGCATACGGGCAGCTTCGTGGCCCGCTGCATGGTTCGGAGTGCATCGCGGTTGAAATCCAGAATCGGCCCAAGTTTTCTTTCGTCCCACGCAACCCGACCAGTGATCGTCTCTCCGAACAAATGCCGTGTCGCATCATCATCAGGCGGCTCCCCCAACTCCGCCAAAGCAAACCAATAATGCAGCGCGGCGTTATCCGTTTCCGGCGGAAACATCGCCTGTGTCCGCGCTGCGTGAGCGCTGGCAAGAACGGCCATAATCGTCGCCAATAATCGGAATTTCATGGGTTGAGATACATCTATTGTAAGCCGAGAGTCGCAACGGGTAACCCAAGACACTAGCAGCGGATAACTGTTAGTAACGGTCTCTGTGCCTGTCCAGTAGCTTGGTGCCTTCTCATGGAGGGACTTGGCTCAGCGGCCACATGGGACTACCCTTTCGAATAGGCCAAACATGCAGTCGAGAGGTCGATGGAAACAGCTTAGGGCGTTAAGAAGGGTTGCGCGTGGAAAAGGGCGAATGATATTGCGGAGATTATCGTCGTTCTTCTTGCGCCGGTAGGGTTGATCTATAGCTGGCACTTCTACTTGACTCAAATGAGGAGAGCGTCTGCTGGCTGCCGAAACCGGGTCACTCTGCTATCTCTGGCGCTGGTTTCACTAGTGGCCTTGCTCTGGCCGGTCACGAGGCGGATCGAGGGTTGGCCACCCCTCCGCCGTTGGTTGAGAGGTTCAGCAGGAACGGAGCTGGGCCGAGATTCTTGAGATTTCTAGGAGTCTGGAAGGTAATCCACGCTGCCAACCCGCTCCCTCATCTTATCGGCTTCCGACAGCGGATAACGGAATGCCGGAAATCCGGCTTCCTTCTGGGGGTCGGTCATTATTTCGGACGGGTCAAAGCCGCCGTAAAACACAAATACCTCCGGGAGAGGACGATCTGGCGGAATTTGGAGCTTATCGTGACTATCCGTCAGTCTGATGAGGAGCAGTGTCTTGGCGAGGAATCTGAATGTTGCTGGTTCAGGGCTCGTTAATGGCTCCGGTATCGCAACAAGAAAGGTACTGCGATGGCATCAGGACTACATCAGCTCAATATGTTCATTTTCTGGAGAGCTATCGTGGCAAATTCTCGTCTAGCAGGTTTTATCGGGTTTCTTTTGCTTGCCTCTTGCGCGTTCGTCATTCCCAGCAATCTTCGCGCACAAGAAAAAGGTTCGCTTCTCGTCATGCCCTTCCCCGCACATGTTGTGCAGGGTGACGGCGAATTCCTTATCGACGGAGCTTTTGGCATTGCTCTGAAAGGCTATAAGGAAGCTCGTCTTGAACGAGCACAGCGGCGCTTCCTGGATACACTTTCGCGAGAAACCGGGATCCCGCTCTGGCGCCAAGCAGTCCTCAACCCCCCGCACTTCACAGTTCAAACTGCGGGACCGAGTGCGGCCGTCCAGCAACTGGGCGAGGACGAATCTTACCACCTCGAGATCTTAACGACCGATGTTGAGTTGACGGCGCCCAATCCGATCGGCGTGCTTCGCGGACTCCAGACCTTCCTCCAACTAGTAAGGATCACCCCGAGAGGCTTCAGCGTTCCGGTCGTTACTATTGACGACAAGCCCCGCTTCCCTTGGCGTGGACTTCTGATCGACTCTGGACATCGTTTTGTAAATATCTCCGCAATCAAGCGGAATCTAGACGGCATGGAGGCGGTCAAACTGAATGTCTTCCATTGGCGTTTCGCGGACGATCAGGGCTTCCACATCGAGAGCAAGAAATTTCCGCTATTGCAGGAAAAGGGTTCCGGCGGCTTTTACTACTCCCAGGACGAAGTCCGGGAGATTATCGCGTACGCGAGCGACCGCGGCATCCGGGTAATCCCAGAGTTTGACATGCCCTGCCACACAACATCATGGTTCCTCGGCTACCCTGAGTTGGCCAGCGGTCAAGATCCGTCCCGCAGTTCGGCGATAGATCCCACACGTGAAAACACGTACAAGTTTCTCACTGGATTCATTGGGGAGATGGCTGTTCTATTCCCCGATTCCTACTTTCACGCGGGAGGAGATGAATGCGACGTCAAGGAGTGGGAGGGCGACCTGCGCATTCGGGACTTCATGCGGGCGCATGCGATTAAGGATGGCGCGGCACTGCAAGTGCTTTTCACAGCCAAAATCCAGAAGATCATCGCGGGCCGCAAGAAGATCATGGTGGGATGGGACGAAGTACTTCAGCCCGATACACCCAAAGATGTCGTCATTCAATCCTGGCGCGGGCCAAACTCGCTGGCAGAGGCCGCACGGAACGGTTACCGCGGCGTGCTCTCGTCCGGCTACTACATCGACTTGAACCAGTCAGCGGCGGAGCATTACGGGGTCGACCCGTTAGGGGACAGCGCTGCCACGCTCACATCGGATCAGAAGGCCCGCGTTCTCGGCGGAGAGGCCACTATGTGGACAGATATTGTCTCCGATGAAAACATGGACAACCGCATATGGCCGCGTACCGCTGCCATCGCTGAGCGCTTATGGTCTCCCCAACAGGTTCAGGATGTCGATTCAATGTACCAGCGGCTCGCGATCATATCGCAGAAACTCGGTTACTACGGCCTGCGCCACCGTCTCATTACAGACGAAATGCTACAGCGCATGAGCGGGGAGCCGGATCCAGTGCCGTTGAAGGTCCTTGCAGCCGTCGTGCAACCTCCCAGATTGTATGAGCGTCAGCAGTTGCGAACCTTCACCGACTTTACGCCCCTCAATCATCTTGACGATGCGGTTCCTCCGGAAAGCGATACGGCGCGTGAATTTAACGAGATTGCGAGCCGGATCGCCTCAGGAAAGGCAGATCCGCAAGAGTGGCAGCAGGCTCGGCAATGGCTGGTGCTGTGGCGGGACAACGATGCCAAGCTGCAGCCTTTGCTGGGACGATCGTATTTGACCCAAGATTTGGCGCTAGTGTCGCGTAACTTGTCCCGGGTTGCAGAGATTGGCCTGCGGGCTTTGGATGATCTGCATGACAATCGTCTCGTCGGCGCAGATTTGCGGCAGCAAAACATCGAGTTTCTGAAATCCTGTGGAAAACCACAGGCGGTGCTGCTGCTTATGGTAGCGCCTTCCGTAGAGCTGCTCATGCAGGCAACCAGAACCCAGTAGCATTTCTTTTGGCTTGCTGCGTGAACGGGGGTTGGTGGACGCGCTTGGGGAAAACGGAGATTGCACTCGAACTTGCGCTGAGCCCGATCACTTCAGGTCAAGGCATTGTTGATTTCACGTTTCTGGCCGAGCGCGCCTTGGATTGACGTGATGCCGAACCTGTGGCTGAGGCGCAGAGAAATAGAAGCAGTGTGATAAATCGCGACTGGAGAAGGCAAACCCAGAGCCCCGCCAAAAGTTGCTGCGATGTTGCCTATCGTCCGCGTCACGGGCCGTCAAAAGTGTCCCAACCCACCCACCCTCAGAGCGCACGCGGAACGGGGAATCCAAGCGTCGCCGCTTGCTTGCTAAGTTCTTGCCAATTGGCGGTCGGAGTGGCAGCCCCGCCGCTGCTCAGGATTCCGCTACCCAGGGTCTGAAGGCATGGCGCCGCAATGAGAGGCGCCTGAGGCTCCGGCAGGCCTGGTACAGTGGCGTCCGGCTGGCTGAAATTCAGAGCGTATGCAAGGTTATTCACATCAGGGCTGGCGTCGCGCGGAGTCAGAGGCGCAAGCTCCCAGCGCCACTCAATCAACTTCAAGACGGAGGTGTGATCGAACAGCAACGCGCTGACTCTCGAATCAGCCGGATTCCCACGGCTGAAAGGTGATGCAAGGACTGTAGGCACGCGCAGTCCGAGCAGCGCTTTGCCGTTCACGAGATCCGTATCGACATTGTTAGCGGCGGTGGCGCGCGGCGGGGCGATGTGCTCAAAGAAGCCGCCCCATTCGTCAAAATTTACGATGAACACGGTGTTCGCCCATTTCGGTCCTCTTGCCACGGCATGGAAAGTTTCGTAAAGGAAGAGATCTCCTTTACGGATATCGGCGTGAGGATGATCGTCGTTGCCCGTACCGTCATCCAGGATGGTGTATCGCGGGTCAATAAAAGACACCGCTGGCAATGTTCCAGTACCGGCTGCGAGGAGAAACTCTTCGTAGGGACGCGAGATACCGAGATATTTCACGCCCCATAGCGCGAGAAACGGAACGTTCGAGAAATAATAGCGAGCACTCACTCCAGCGCCGGCGAGGCGGTCCCAAATCGTCGGCAGTGAAGTGAAGCTGGTGCTATCGTCGAGGCGGTCCGTTTGAGCGGCATGCAAAAACAGCCGGTTCGGAAACGTCGGCCCAAGGATCGCGGCGAAGTAACGGTCGCAGGCGGTGTAGTTCCGGGCCAATGCGGCGTAGAACGGAATATCGCGTTCGCCGTAGTAGCCAATCGAAAAGGCGTCGTTACTACCCGCGCGGAGAAAACCGTCCATCAATCCCTGGTCGTACTCGACGCGAGCGCCGCTGTAGGAATGGTCTGGATCCGGGTGGGGACAGCCCGTGTAGTCGCCAGAGAGCGAATGCGTCGGGTGGCTCATGCCGGCTCTGTCTCTGTACGTCAGGCCGACTTGCTTGCCATCCGCGTTCGGCAACCATCCGAGAAAATGATCGAAACTACGGTTTTCCATCGTCACCACGACGATATGTTCGATACCAGAGTTCGCGGGGCTGGGTAGATTGGGTAAATCCAGAAGAACATCTTGCGCAAACAATTTCTTGCTCGGGGGCCACGATGCGCCAACCAACGCAGCTCCCGAAACGAAGGCGGCATTCTTCAACAACTCGCGTCGATTTACCTTCATGATGTCACCCCTTGATTAAGACGGAAAAAGTGTAGCTGGCAGGCGTGGGGCACAGCGGTGAGACCGTGCCCCGCACCTAGAACTGTCACGAGCAAGTGATACCGGACTGGGCGGAAGCGACGACGATGTCAATGCTTGGTCCCTTGACGTGCAGCGCGTTGACGGTCATCGAACCGGTGTTCCCACCTGAAGAACTGGTCTGTTCGTTGACGATGAGACTAATGCCGCCCGGCAAAGAGATCGCGAGGTTTGGCGTGGAGACGAGGACGGATTGGCCTGCGGCAACCAAGCCGACGATCTCGGCACTCCCCGTGACGGAGGCTTGCCCACCGCTACAGGTGGCGCTGGAGTTCGACTTCACGACGTCGGCGGCAACCAGACCGCCCAACAGGCTCAGGTTCGCAACTGACGATTGCGACTGACTGGTCGTGCCACTGCCGGACGAGGTACTCTTCAGGGCATCAGCCGAGGCCAAGCCCAGGACATTGACGCTCGCTACAGACGCACTCAGATTCCCACCGCTAGTCGAAAGGGCTCCTGTGTCTGAAAGTGAGAGCGATATCCCCAGGGCATTCGCCTTTAGAGCCACGGCTTCGCCACTGAAGGTGGTAGTAGCCTGCGCAAAGCTTGCGATAGGGCTGAGAGCCAAAATCGCTGTCAGACAGATCGCCATCGTCGAATTTTTCTTCGTGTTCATTTGTACTTCTCCTCCCCTTCGATTTGAGTTTCAAGGCCGACTCGCGCGCCCTCGTAGGAAGCGGCCATCGGTCGGGCAGATGACGGTCAGCGCCTGAAGCTGCTGGCCTCTTTCAGGTGATTGGGTACGGTTTTCTGCAGAGTTGGAAATCCGTGAGGGCGTCGGATGTCAAACAGACTTTCTGTTTTGACGTCGAAACAATAGGTTGGGGGAAAGTTGCGTACAATAGGGTTTTTGCTCGCTTTGCGGCACAAAAATTCCCGATTGCACATTAAGGTAAACGCCCCAATCCGGATTTGGGGTTTGCTCTTTATTTTCGAGAAAGTGTCGCCTCAAACAAGGTTCGGGGCCCAATGCGCGGGTGATTGCGCGAGCCGGAATTGGACCCCGATAGAGAGATTTTTTGATGCGACGGTAGCGCGATTCTTTGAGTTTTCTTGGGCAGAGCGATGCCCCGAGAAAATTTGGTGACTTTGGCGCGGGCGGTTTCCGACGGGCAGGACGTGGCCGTTCAAGTGCACATTTCGTCGTCGAATAGCGTGGCAGAACTGTTTTCAGAATCACGTCCTCCCATTCTTGACGCCAGTCGACAGAGTGAGCAGCTGCGTTCGTGGTTCTGTAACACCGTGTAGGCCCGAGCGTACTTCGCTTGCAATCGAAGGAGTTCGTCGCCTGCTTCTCTTCGGATGAAACGAAATTGACAAAACTTGGCGCGCTGCTCGTTCCAGATTTCCAAGGCCCTTTGACACTCTGCAAGTAGCATTTGATGGTCTGTGCACACCGCTGTCTCGACGGAGAGTTGGTTGTTCATTTCTTTTCCCCCTTCATTGGCACCAATGCACTTTGTTTTCCAACAACGGTAAGTCGCGAATTTTGAGAATTTTAGAACTGAAAGCCATTTTGTTCAGCGCGGGTTCTAGTACGCAGAAAGGGAGTATTCCCCTTTCTTATTTTGTATTTTCTACACACAAGCCATTTCAAAGTCTCATCGCCTGTTGTCCTCTACGAGTGTTCTATGTGATTGAATTCTCAGCCTATTACCAAATCCAACGCGGGTCTGGAAGGGAGGTTGCCCTTCCAAGCGTGGGACCAAGAGCTCTAACAGCACCAGCCCGCTCGAAAGAGAAAACCGTAGTGTGCACCGAGAAACAAACCAGGTGCTCAAGGAGGCGCTTCGAATGAACTTCACAAAGTACTGCATAGTCTTAGTGGCGGGCCTGCTGATTCTGGGACCATTGTCGCCTGCAAAGAATCCGAGCGAAGCAAAAGCCGAGCAGGATCGTCTGCAAAACGCGGGAACAGTTATGCAGGAGATCCTCAAGGTTCCTGACGACATTCCGCAAGATCTGATCGACAAGGCCCGTTGCGTTGTGGTGATGCCGTCGGTCTTGAAAGCTGCTTTCGTTGTTGGCGGCAGCTACGGCCGTGGCACCATGGTTTGCCGCACCGGCAAAGATTTCACCGGTCCTTGGGGCGCACCGGCCATGTATGCGCTGGAAGGCGGGAGCGTTGGTTTGCAGATTGGGGGAGAAGCTACTGACTTCGTCTTTCTTGTGATGAACGACCGCGGCGCAGGGAGCCTGTTGCACACCAAAGTGAAGCTGGGAGCGGATGCATCTATCGCCGCTGGACCGAAGGGACGTTCGGCGGCGGCCGATACAGACGCTTATATGCGTGCGGAGATTCTGAGCTACTCCCGCGCACGAGGTATCTTTGCCGGTATATCTCTCGATGGCTCGACGCTCCGGCCCGATGAGGACGCAAATCGCAAGCTCTACGGCAAATCCACAAGCGCCGCAAAAATCATTCTGGAATCGGGTGTCCCTGCCCCAGATGCGGCGCATGACCTAATCGCGGCTCTGCAAAACTCCTCTCCTCAGCTCAAGCGTTAGTAATTCTCGTTGGAACCGGCTTGGACTAATGCCAGCAAGAACGACTAGCACCATAAGGCGCGGCCGATGTGGCAATCGGCCGCTCTCCTCGATACTCAAGAACACCCAGCGAGCGCCAGAAAGGTGAGAGTCATGCGCGTCGCTCGTTTGATTTGTTCGTTGTTGCTCGCAGTTGGATTATTGGCGATCCCGGTTCAATCCCGAGCGCAAGTTGCCGTCGGCATCTCCGTTCAGTTTGGTCCTCCCGTGTTGCCAGTGTACGTACAGCCTATTTGTCCGGAACCTGGCTTCATTTGGGTCCCTGGCTATTGGGCTTATGGTCCGGACGGCTACTTCTGGGTTCCGGGCACGTGGGTGCAGCCGCCGGAAGTCGGTCTCCTCTGGACTCCGGGGTATTGGGCCTTCGAAGACGACTTGTACGTTTGGTCTCCGGGCTATTGGGGACCTGAGGTGGGCTTCTATGGCGGCATTAACTACGGTTTCGGCTATACCGGAGCCGGCTTTTTCGGCGGCTACTGGAGAGGTGGAACCTACTACTACAACCGCGCGGTGACCAATGTGAATGTCACTGTCGTGCACAATGCCTACAACACGAGAGTCATCAATAACGGCACCACGATCAATCGGACCAGTTTCAACGGCGGGCGAGGCGGAACCACCGCCAGTCCGACGTCTCAGGAAATGGCAGCAGGTCGCCAACGTCATATCCGAATGACCTCCGAGCAAACGCAACATCAGCAAACCGCCAGTTCCCGTCGGACTCTGCTGGCTTCAGCGAATCACGGTCGTCCAGATGTCGCGGCCACTCCACGGCCTGGTCAATTTGGCGGTCGTGGCGCAGTGCCTACTGGCAGACCTGACACTCCGACTCGCCTTCCCGAAAACCCAAGGGAAACGAATCGTCCGGGGAATCCGCCGGCGAATAGCGTGCGCTCCAACCCGGACCGTCCTCCTTCGTTAAGACCGCCGAACAGCGCTCCCGCCAATCCAGGGCTGGAACAGACGCACCAGAAAGAGCTCGATCGGCTCCGCCAGCAACAAGGCCAGGAGAGGCAGCGCATTGAGCAGAAGCATCAGCAGGAACAACAAAAACTGCAACAGCGCGACGCCGATGGTCGCAAGCAACAACAGATTCAGCGCAAACAGCAGCAGCAACTTCAGCAATTGGACCGGAAACACGAGCAGCAACAACAAAAGCTCCAGCAGAAACAGCAACAGGAACGGCAGAAGCAGCAAAGACCCGAGAAGCCATAACGGGCCATTCTTCTCATGACATAGGAGTTCTCATGAAAATTGGAAAATGGAGTGCTGCCATCGCAGCAACGATACTTCTGTCCAGTAGCAGCATGGCGTTCGCACAGGGAAAGGGACATGGCAAGGGCCATGAGAAACACGGCGACGCTGACCAAGACGCCCAGTTTTATGGAGATCACGATCGTGAGCTTTTAAGCGGATGGTACGACGAGCATAGGGAGCAACTGCCGCCCGGCCTCGCAAAGAAGGATCGTTTACCGCCCGGCCTGGAAAAGCAACTCGTTCGCCGGGGGGCGCTTCCCCCGGGACTCCAGAAACGGCTCCAGCCTTGTCCTGAAGAGCTCGAACGGCAGTTACCTCCTCCTCCGCCTGACTGCGCTCATGTGGCGATCGGCGGACACCTTGTTCTGCTAAATCGCAAGACCAATATTATTGTGGACATCTTCCATTTTGAGAGCCGGTAGTACCGTTGGCGGCGTTGCGGCCGCCCGGCCCTCTCAGAACTGGGCGTGAAGGTTTCCCTTCACCCGGTTCAAGCCCTTCGAACGCGGCTTTAGGGGAGACGCGGTCTCGAAACGGGAAGACTCTGACGATGAACCCGGTCATGGCACTCGGGATGAACTAGAACGTAGTTCGTGGCACCAGTGGAACCGCCCATCACGCGGGGGACAAAGTAATGCAGGCGCCAGCCGGTGATCCGAGTGATTTTGTATTGCCCCGCGTGCAAAGTTCACGTTGTTCATGCCAGAGATAGCGAAGAGTGCGAGTACCCCGAAGCGTTTCCAGCATGTGAGCCCCTTCGCGTTCTTCGAAGCAGGTTTCATAGGTTGGATCGTACGGGTTGGCATCGCCTTTTACCTTGACGTGTCGTTGGATGGGAGTGCTCTGGGCGTGGAAAAGCCAGAGTTTGTTTGGCCGTCCCTCGTCAGCGCAGGTTTCACTGAAGAAGGTCCAATCAGTCGAGCGTGCTGACAAGGTCTTCTTCGAGGGGGTTCTAAGTCTGTTGCGAACCCTCAACCAAGAAACATTCAATTTCCAGCAGACTGGACAGTGTCCAGGGAATTCGACAGGCAACCCTCGCCAACGGTGGGTCAGGTCCTCCCTGCTTAATTCCGTATCCTCCTTGGTGCCAACATCTTGCATGAATCCTCGGTTCACCTCGCAAAACGGTACAGCGCGTGCTTTTACCATCACGGAAGTTGAAATTGAAATCGTAACTCAGCGTAAGGGCGATTCATCATGAAACCAATCACGCAGGAAAACGTTAGGCTCGGATTTGTCGGGGTCGGCTATATGGGTCGTCCGATCGCTCGGAGGTTGCTTGAATCTGGCTTCAAACTGACCGCTTACGATCGTGAGCCAAGCAAGGCGGAAGAGCTAACCCGTTACGGTGGCACCGTCGCGCACAGCGTTTTGGAGCTTTCTTCGAGTTGCAACGTGCTGTTGTCGTGCCTACCGAGCGACGAAGCTGTCTTGGGCATTTATGGTGGACCTAACGGCGTTTTCGCACATGCGCGTCGTGGCTCCGTCGTCATCGACCTGAGCACGGTGTATCCAGAGACCTCGCAGGAACTCTCCAGACTTGCTTCCGCGCGCGGAGTTGAAGTTCTCGACGTGACTATATCGGGGAGTACTCCTGCGGCCGAAAACGGTTTGCTGACCTTGTTCGGTGGCGGAGACAAGGAGTGTTTCGATGCCGCCGAGTCGATCTTTCTCGTTATAGCCAAGAAGCATTTTTATCTCGGGCCAAGCGGCTCCGGCGCGACTATGAAGCTCGTCGTGAACACCCTGCTAGGAATCGGAATGCAGGCGATAGCGGAAGCCGTCGCGCTCGGCGAGAAAGCTGGTCTTGATCGCAATCGCTTGCTGGACGTGTTGTCCCAGACTGCGGTGGTAGCTCCAGCACATGTGGGCAAACTGCAAAGAGCGATGAAGAACGATTACAGCTCACAATTTCCGATTCGGCTAATGAACAAGGATTTCGGGTTGATTTTCGATCTCGCCAATGCCGTTGGCGCACGAATGCCCGCCGCGGGAGCTGCTTTTGAGATCAATGCGAGGCAATGGGATGAGGGAGGGGAGCAAGATTTTTCGGCCGTGATTCTGCAAATGGAAAAACGTGCACATCTGGGTTCCAGCGGCAATGGGCGGACGTGATCCGGCGTCGATTTAGTCAAGTTTGTTTATTTAGTCAGGCAAAGTGCTAACCAAAAGGGGCTTGGGTAGAAAAATATTACGGTTTCTGACCAAGCAACGAGAGGGACAATCATGCTGGAATATATCAAAATCGACGGTACGAACCTGGTTAGTTCCCGAATCGCGCTCGGCACCTGGGCCATCGGCGGCTGGATGTGGGGCGGAACCGACGAGAAGGAATCCATCCGGACCATTCATGACGCATTCGACCAGGGCGTCAACCTGATCGACACAGCGCCCGTTTACGGCTTTGGGCATTCTGAAGAAATCGTCGGTGAGGCCGTCCGCCAATACGGGCGCAGGGAGAGCATTATCCTTGCCACCAAAGTCGGACTCTATTGGAAGGACGGGAAGGTCGAACGGAACTCCACGCGCCAGCGTATTCTCCAGGAGTTTGAGGATTCGCTGCGTCGTCTTCAGACGGACTACATCGACATCTATCAGGTGCACTGGCCTGATCCCCTCGTCCCCATCGAGGAGACAGCAGCCGCTCTTCGCGAACTGTACGAACAAGGGAAGATTCGCGCCATCGGCGTTAGCAATTATTCGCCCGAAGAGATGGCACGGTTCATAACCGTCGCGCCGCTTCACACGATTCAGCCCCCTTACAATCTCTTCGAACGCGAGATAGAACGCGACGTTCTACCATTCGCTCTTGGCCGCGGCCTCACCACGCTCACTTACGGCGCCCTCTGCCGCGGATTGTTGAGCGGCGCCATGCGCACCGATCGTCAGTTTGCCAAAGACGACATGCGGAAGGCCACAGATCCGAAGTTTCAGCCCCCGCATTTTGCCGAATACATTAATGCAATGAACAAGCTTGATAGGTTCGCTCGCGAAAACTATGGCAAGCGGGTAATTCATTTAGCGGTGCGCTGGCTACTCGACCAACCAGGTGTTGGAGTCGCTCTCTGGGGTGCGCGTCGTCCGGAACAACTCGCTCCTATTAGGGACGTAATCGGCTGGTCTCTGGGAGAAAGCGACTTCGCCGCCATTGACGC
>WNFP01000759.1_pt1 | contig 39253 bp, 25 predicted proteins | sample 5400201 | NCBI WGS metagenome assembly WNFP01 (sample SAMN13153355, study PRJNA577476) | soil metagenome | isolation source: 115 cm saprolite under Madrone tree | place: USA:California | collected 2016-06-14 | reverse complement strand
GAGATGGTGGTGAATCACACCTCCGATCAGCATCCGTGGTTTCAAGAAGCCCGGAGTTCCCGCGAGAACCCCAAACGAGATTGGTATGTTTGGAGCGACACGGATTCCCGGTATCAGGGTGTCAGGATTATTTTCGTCGACACAGAGATGTCCAACTGGGCCTGGGATCCAATTTCAAAATCGTATTACTGGCACCGCTTCTTCAGCCACCAGCCGGACTTGAATTACGACAATCCCGCCGTTCGTGAAGCGATATGGGCAGTGATGAAGTTCTGGCTCGACATCGGCGTCGACGGTTTTCGCCTGGACGCCGTTCCCTATCTTATCGAGCGCGACGGTACTTCCTGCGAAAACCTGCCGGAGACTCACGAGATTATTCGTGATTTTCGCAGGCGCATTGACGCTGCGTATCCGGCCAAAACGTTGCTGGCGGAGGCCAATCAACGGCCAGCTGATGTCCGCGCCTATTTCGGAAATGGCGACGAGTTTCACATGGCGTTCCATTTTCCGCTGATGCCGCGGATGTTCTTGGCCGTGAAATTGGAAGACCGCAAGCCGATCATCGAGATTCTGGAGCAGACTCCGCAAATTCCAGACACTTGCCAGTGGTGCATCTTTTTGCGCAACCACGACGAATTGACGCTCGAGACGGTCACCGATATCGAGCGCGACTATATGTATGACGAGTACGCGGTGGACAAGGCCATGCGCATCAATCTGGGCATTCGCCGCCGCCTCGCGCCCATGATGGAGAACGATCGCCGCCGCGTGGAGCTCTTGACCGGCCTGCTCCTCTCCATGCCGGGAACTCCCATCATCTATTACGGCGACGAAATCGGCATGGGCGACAACGTCTATCTTGGCGATCGAAACGGAGTGCGCACGCCGATGCAGTGGAATGGCGGCTGGAATGCCGGTTTTTCTTCGGCGGACCCGGAGCGGCTTTACTCGCCGCTGATCTCCAATCCGGTTTACGGCTACCAGGCGATCAACGTGGACTCGCAAAGACGCTCGGCGCATTCACTCCTGTCGTGGACGAAGTCCGTGATTCAGACGCGGAATGCCTTCCGCGTGTTCAGCCGCGGCTCGATTGAGTTCCTAAATCCTTCAAACCACCGCGTGCTCGCCTACGTGCGCTGCCTCGGCGAAGAAAAAGTGTTGGTGGTGAACAATCTTTCCAGCTCAGCGCAAGCTGTGGAGCTCAATCTACAGGTCTACAAGAAGCACATTCCGATCGAGATGTTTGGCAGAAACCTGTTTCCACGCATCGGAGATCTGCCGTACCTGCTGACTTTGGGTCCCTATCAGTTTTACTGGTTCCGTCTACGTCGAATTTGATTTTGTGGATTGAAGCCGCAGGGATTTGTCGGGATCACACGCGACCGTCGCGTACCAAGGAGCGCGAAGCATTTGGCTGAAGAAAGTTTTCTCGAGGACGATTTTCTTCGCCAGCTGATGAGCGTCGGCGAGGTCGATCTGCTCGTAGGGATTCCGACCTACAATAACGCGTCCACCCTCGGGCAGGCGCTGGGCAGCGTCGAAGAGAGCCTTCGCCAGAGTTTCGTTCGCGAACGAGCGGTCATCCTCAACGTAGACGGTGGGTCCGCGGACGATACTCGGCAGCTGTTTATGCAGAGCGCCGAGCGAAGTGACTCCGGCCATAGAGGTCTGACGTCGTTACGCACGATCCACCGCATTTCTTGCGAGTATGGCAAGGCGCCCTCGCATGGCTTGGCGTTGCACAACATTGTTGCCGCCGCCGATCTGCTGCGCGCCAGAGCGTGCGCTGTTATTTCGCCCACTGCGGCCAATTTGACGTCGTCCTGGGCGGCGAACTTGCTGCGGCCGGTTTACCGCGAAGGCTTGGATTTTGTTGCTCCTCTTTATACGCGGAGCCGCTTTCAAGGGTTGCTGGCCCGCGATCTCCTTTATCCCATGAGCCGGGCGATTTTCGGCCAGCGCATCCGCGAGATTTACTCCGAAGAATGGGGATTCTCCGGCCGGTTGGCGAGCCAGTGCTTAGAGAAGGATGTATGGCGCGAAGAAGCAGTTCGCGCACGTCCCGAAGCTTGGATGGCCATCACGGCGATAGGCGGAGGCCTGAAGTGCGGCCAGTCTTTTTTGGGACCCAAAATCGCCCCTCCAACGGGAACGGACATCGTTGAAACCATCCGCCAAACCGTTGGCAACTTTTTTTGGTGCATGGAAACAAATCAAGCGTGGTGGTCGAGGCGGTCCGATTCGCAACCGGTCCCTACTTTTGGCCCCGACCATGAGTTATCCCTGGACGGCATCCCGCCGAGCCAAGAGAAAATCTTCGAGCTGTTTCGCAGCGGCGTCAACGAATTAGAGCCGATTCTCTCTTCGATTCTCTCGCAGGACACACACGCGCGGATCAAGGCCATTGCCTTAAGCGACCGATCCACGTTTCATTTTCCCGCCGAGTTGTGGGTGCAGACTGTCTACGAGTTTGCGGCGTCCTATCATCATGCAGTGCTCAATCGCGACCATCTCGTGCAGGCCTTGGTGCCGCTGTATCGCGGTCAGCTCTGCTCCTTTCTGCTCGAACACGCCAATGCTTCGGCCGAAACGATGGAAGAGCAATTGGAGCTTTTGTGCCAGGAATTCGAACGTCAGAAACCGTATTTAGTCGAAAGATGGACAGCGAAACGTTGAGGTGCAGCCATGAAGGAAGTAATTATCCAGGGACTCAGCCAGGCCTACACCAATCTTGTGCGCATGTTTGCCGAGTTTTTGCCGCGCCTGTTGGTCATGCTGGTGATTGTCCTCGTTGGCTTGCTCGCCGCGTACGTGTTGAAGGCGATTTTGCGTGCGATCCTGCATGTCACCAGGCTCGACCGGCTGTCCGAAGAAGCCGGCGCTTCGCGCTTTTTGCGTATGGCGGCCCTTCCTTCCATGACGGAACTGCTGAGCCGCTCGCTGTTTTGGGTGACGTGGTCAGGCTTTATCTTGATCGGGATCAGCGTCCTGGGAGTCGCAGGTCTTCAGGAGCAGATCTCGAGACTGTTTTTGCTGCTCCCGGCGGTATTCGTGGCCATATTGATTTTGTTCGTAGGCCTTGTGACCGCTAATTTCCTCTCGCGCGCGGCACTTTTGGCCGCGGTGAACGCCGGCTACACATCACCGAAGTTGCTGAGCTGGTCCATCCGGTTTGTGATCTGGGCTCTGGCCGTTTCCATGGCCCTCGAACAAGTCGGCGTCGCGCGGCAAACCGTGCTTGCGGCATTCTCCATTGTGTTCGGAGCTTTGATGCTCGGCCTGGCGATCGCCTTTGGTTTGGGCGGCAGGGAATTGGCCCGCGAGTTCCTGGAGCGAAATTTAAGCGACAAGAAAAAGCACAAGTACGAAGAACCCCAGCCACTGTGAACTGTTTCGAGTGTTGTTCCTTAGGTGCCGTTCGGTTTATCCGGCCTGCGCTTCTTAACCATCAAGTGGAGATTGTGATCTCTAAAGGAGGCGGCAGCTGACGCCGGATCGACTTCCGCCGCAAGATTCGCAGCTAGCAAGATTTCTCGTCTGCCCTGTGGTTCACCTTCGGGGGAATCCTGTCCATTATTGGCTTCCCTTGCACGCACAAGCACGCGCGTTGGCCGAACAGCAATTTGCAGGCCCTGCCCGGAAGCGTCTGGAAGGGAAATGTTGAGCGTCACCCAACTCCCAGACACGCGAACCTCTCCCCCGGAGCGCAGAATCTCCGATTCCGCGCGCAACCAGTTGGCGTCCTCATTCCCGGGCTCGCGTCCTGACTGCTCGAACAAGAGATATGCTCGTTCACGGATTGTTTTGTAAATCGCTTGCTCCAGCTCTTCCGCCTCGCGTCCGTCGATGAAACTTGGAGTGGCCGAAGCAAGTGAAGGTGGTGAACGAAACGCTATTTTCGTCGCAGGCATTTACTACCTCGACGCACGGCTTCCATGTGCGCGTACGAGCGCAGTTGCTCTCGTTGCAATAGGTGGCCTGCAGCTGCTAGTCGCCTTCGTGCCCCCTCGGCAGCTGTGTCTTGATGTCATACTTCTGATTCGCTCGCACTTCGATTTCCGTGTCGAACGACTGGTATCCCGGCAAGGTGATCTTGATGTGGTGCTTGCCTGGGCTGAGCAGCATTGCCCGGCCCGCTCCTCCAAATTCGTGCGCGTGTCCTGCAAACTGGTCGTCCACGAAAACCGCCGCCCGCTCCGGATCAATCGCAAGCTTGACCTCCGCGCTCACCGTGGGGTATTGCGCCCGGGGATCCTTAGCCAGCGAAATGCGCAAGGTCTGCGCCATATGTGGTTCGACGCTGATCGTCTGCTCTACGGACTCGTAACCCGCCTCGCGCACGGATATCTCGTGCTCTCCAGGTAACAGCAGCAACTTCTTCGAGCCTTTCAATTCGTTCAAGTATCCCACGTACTTGCCATCCACCCACACGCCTGCTGTCTTCGCGGCTCTGTTCTCTGGCAGGAAGCGAACCTCGCCCAGTATCTCGTTATTACGCGCCGCAACTGGCAGTGCGGCGGCGCACAACAATCCCAGAATGACCCCCGCGTTACGTACTCTCGAAATTCTTATATGCATACGAAGCCCCCCGTTCTCAAGATTTGGCCCGCTGAATTCACTGAGATGCAGGTATTTGACCAACCGTGCGTACCTCGTGCGAGCTGTAAATAACTGTAAATGGGTGAGATAGCGCTTGATCAGGCCGGAAAACCTAGTACTAAAACGTATAAATCTTACTCACTCTTCCAACCCAACCCTGAAACTGCCGCTCGTCCTACTGCTTCAGGTGCAGAAGGTACGTGCCTCCCAGGTGCCGGTCCGGAAGAGTCTCGCACCACAAACTCAGGCTCGATCGCGATTTCCGGTTCGTAATTTCCGCGCTTCTCGATGCGTTCAATCACCGTTTGCGCTGCAATTTGCCCCATCCTCAACAAAGGCTGCCGCACCGTGGTCAGCGCCGGGTTCGCAAATGCCGCCCCTGGAATGTCGTCAAATCCCACCACCGACACGTCTTCTGGGACTCGCAGACCCGCTTCGCGAAAAGCCCAAACTGCTCCAATCGCCGAAATATCGTTATATGCGAACACCGCCGTGAACGGCCGCCTCCGCTCCAGCAGTTGCTTGCCTACCGGGTAACCGATGCTCGGCGTCGAATCCGTGCCCTCGATTTGTACGGTCAGCTCCGGGCGAATGCGCACGCCAAGCTCTTCCGCCACTTCCACAATCGAATCCCAACGCACGGCGGAATCCGAACTGAAGGGTTGACCCTTTAAGAACGCGATCTCTTCGTGGCCGAGACTCTGCAAATGCTGCAACGCCATCCTCGCCGCGCGCTTGTGATCCAGCACGATGTTCGTCACTCCATCCACACGCTGATGGCCTGCCACTGCCACCGTCGGCAACGTCGGCTGTTCCGTGATGGAGGTATCCACCGTAATGAAGCCCTCCACACCACGCGACTGCAGCATCTGCGAATAGGTTTGCAGCAGTTTCTTGTCGTGCCGGTGAATCACCGTCAGGAAAAAGAAATTGTTCTGCCGCAGATGCTGCTCGATTCCACTGATGATCATCGAGCCGTACGCGTCGCCAATCTCTTCTGCGATAACGCCGATGGTATATGTGCGCTGTAGCCGCAGAGAACGCGCAAAAAAATTCGGGCGGTAATTTAGCTCGCGCGCCGCCGTCACGATCCGTTGCTTCGTGCGCTCTGGGATGGAACGCGCCGCCGCCGAATTATTCAGCGCCGCGGACACGGTTCCCGGGGTCAACTGCAGATGCTGCGCGATGGTCTTCAGGGTGACTCGTTCCGGTTTACGCACTCCCGGGTTCGCCTTGCGCCTAGTCTTCATTGGCAGCGCCTCGATGTCGCGTCCTCAATTACTGCGGTTCTTATTGTAAAGCTACACAGCCCGTTCGCTCTATTTCCCCGCGAATCAACGTCCTGCGGGCCCTGCCCGTCTCCCAGACGTCAACCCCTTACCGCGGCGCTATACGCACATGGGTCGTATAGCCCGGGAGGGAGATTCTTCGCGGCGCGTAGAATAACATTATTTTTCTGAAGAATATCAGTATTTCCCACCGGGAGTTCTCTAAGGTCAGCGAGCTGCAACAGAAAGCCGAAGACATGGCCCCGAAAATGTCCGCTTCCCAGCCTTCCTCGCCGAAATAGAGACCTCTCTGCTGTCATTTTCCCGAAGAAGAACTCTGGTACGTTAGAATGGACCTATGCCCGGGCATTCCTTGAGGCTCTTCCTGCTTCGCATCTTCGCCTTCATTTTGATCCTGCTGACACCTAAGCTCGTTTTCGCACAAGCCGCCGGCCCTCAGCGCGTCCCCATTCCACCGCCGGTCGCAAAGTCCAAGCCCAAAGCAGACCGCAGCGCGCTCCCGCCGATTCCCGTGTTCAAGGATGTCGCCAAGGAAATCGGCATTACCGCCTCCCACATTGCTGCCCCCGAAGCCCGCTATGTCATTGATTCCATAAGCGGTGGCGCAGGGCTTTTCGATTGCGATGACAATGGCAGGCTCGACATCGTCGTGGTGAACGGCTCTACCGTCGAACGCTTGCTCAAGGGCGGCGACCCCATGGTCACGCTCTATCACCAGGAAGCAGATGGCACCTTCAAGGACATCACCGCCGCAGCCGGCCTGACCCGCAAGGGCTGGGGCATGGGCGTCGCCGTCGCGGACTACGACAACGACGGCAAGCTCGATCTCTTCGTCACCGGCTACACCGGCAGCGCCCTCTACCACAATCTCGGCAATTGCAAGTTTGAAGATGTTACCGACAAGGCCGGCGTCCGCGGCAGCGGCTTCATGACCGGCGCCGCCTGGGGCGACTTCGACCGTGACGGCTACGTCGACCTCTTTGTCTCACGCTACGCACACCTCGACCTAAACAACCTCCCGCAGTTTGGCAGCAACAAATTCTGCCGCTACAAGGGCATCCTAGTGCAGTGCGGTCCCTGGGGACTCGAGGGCGAAACCGATCTTCTTTACCACAATCGCGGCGATGGCACCTTCGAGGAAGTCTCTGTCAAGGCCGGCGTCCACAACGATATCGGCTACTACGGCCTCGGCGTCATGTGGGTCGATTACGATGATGACGGCTGGCCCGATCTCCTTGTCGCCAACGATTCCGTTCCCAACTACCTCTACCACAACAATCACAACGGGGCGTTCACCGACGTCGGCATGCTCACCGGCGTGGCTCTAAGTGGCGAAGGTATGCAGCTAGGTAATATGGGCGTTGCCTGGGGCGACTACGACCATAGCGGCCGTCTCAGCTTTTTTGTCACCCACTTCGAGGACCAGCCCAATTCACTCTATCGCAACCTGGGCACGAAGGGCTTCGACGATGTGAGTTGGACTTCCGGCGTCGGTCAGCCCAGCTATCCTTATGTCGGCTGGGGCACCGCCTTCTTCGATATGGACAACGACACCTGGCTCGATATCTTCGTCGCCAACGGTCACGTCTATCCCCAGATCGATACCATCGACGTCGGCCCCCGCTACAAAGAACCGATGCTCCTGCACCGCAACAATCGCGACGGCACCTTCGACGAAGTCTCCAAGGACGCTGGCTTGCAAACCATGCCGCTGAAATCGCGCCGCGGCGCCGCCTTCGGCGACATCTTCAACAACGGCAACATCGACATTGTCTTGCTCAACGTCGGCGAGCCGCCCTCCGTGCTCCTCAACACCAATCGCACTCCGTATCACCGCGTGCTCTTCAAGCTCGTCGGCACCAAGAGCAATCGCGCCGCAATCGGTGCGCGCGTCACCATACGCGCCGCCGGCATCAAACAGTTCAGCGAAGTTCACGGCGGCGGAAGCTACCTCTCCCAGAACGATCTGCGCTTGCATTTCGGGCTGGGCATCGCCACAAAAATGGAGTCGGTGGAAATCCGGTGGCCCAACGGCTCAACTGAAACCCTCCAAAATGTCCCCGGCGGTGCCATCTACACCATCGTCGAAGGCTCCGGCATCCGCGGCGCGAGACCGCTACCCCCACCCGGTGCCGCCACCGCCACCGCGCCCCTCGGTGCCCGCTGAAAGGCAGCGTCATGTTCCCGCCTTCTCTCTTGCGTAGAATAACGATTTTATTCTATAGTTTCGGGCATCAAGGCCGGGCCGGCTCCTGCCAGAGTCGGCCTTCCTGCTCGTACCGTCGAGGAGTCCTCATAATGAGTAAGCGCCTTGCATTTGCCTGCGTTATAGCCCTCACGTTCGTTTCGGTCATCACCAGCGTCCAAGCCAACGACGACATTCCCAAGGCGGCCTGGAAGCGTCCTATCGGTGCGCCCCTCGAAAACCCCGGTACGAAGAAGCCCACGCTCGACGCCGGCCATATCGACAATGGTTTTTGGCAAGGCGCGCCCGTCGGCGGTTTTGGCTCCGGCACTTTCTCGCGTACCTATCGCGGCGACTTCGCTCGCTGGCACATGAAAGCCGGCGTCCACAAATACCAAACCGTCTGGGCCAATCAGTTTGCCATGTTTCAAAAATCGGAAGGCGATGCGGATGGCGTTGCGAAAGTTCTCACTGCCGCTCATCCGCCTGATCATTCGCTCAGCTCTTGGGACTGGGATTATCCAGTCGGCGCGGGTGATTACTACGCTCTCTATCCAAAGTCCTGGTTCGATTACCGCTGGGAGAAATTTCCCGCGCACGTGACTGTCGAGCAGTTTTCGCCGATTCTTCCCGACAATTACAAGGAAACCAGCTATCCAGTTGCCGTCTACCGCTGGCACGCCGAAAATCCCACCAAGCATCGTGTCAGCGTTTCCGTTCTGCTCTCTTGGGAAAATATGCTCGGCTGGTTTCGCACCTTCGGCCGCGATTTGCAGGGTGGAATCAACGATGGCAATCACAACGTTTTCCGCGCCGAGCCGTTTCCCAGCCTGCTGACGAATCCGAAAGAGACACCCGGCTCCACAGGCACGATGAAGGGCATCATCTTCGATCGCAATCACGTCGGTCTGGTGCACGAGCAATGGGACGGCCAATTCGTGATCGCTGCCCTCGAGTCCCCCGGCGTCGAGATCACTTACCAAACCACCTTCGCTCCACATCGCGACGGCCAAGAAATCTGGGCTCCCTTTGCGAAGGACGGGAAACTCGCCAACAGCAACGATGCCTGGACCAGCAGCGGCGAGGATCTCGCCGGTGCCATCGCTGTTCGCTTCACCCTCGAGCCCGGCGAAACGCGCGTCATTCCCATGGTCATCGCCTGGGATCTGCCCGTCGTGGAATTTGGCTCCGGACGCAAATGGCACCGCCGCTACACCGATTTCTACGGTACAGCGGGCACTACCGCATGGGCCATCGCTCGCGACGGCCTCGCCAATGCCTCCACCTGGAGCGCCGCCATCGATGCCTGGCAAGCACCTTATGTCAACGACGAAACCAAGCCGCTTTGGTATCGCGGCATGCTCTTCAATGAGCTCTATCCTCTCGCAGACCTCGGTTCCTTTTGGGGCCGCCCCATAGGCTCAAGTCGCCAAGCGCCTCCCGTCTACTCCTTCATGGAGTGTTACGACTATCCCTATTACGAAACGCTCGATGTCCGCTTCTACGGCTCCATGCCGCTCCTCAAGTTCTGGCCCAACCTCGAAAAAAATGTGATGCGCGAATTCGCCGCCACCGTCCCCCAGGAAGCCCCCGAAAAAATGGAATGGATCTGGAAAACGGTTCATTCCGGCCAGCTCAGCTTCCGTATCCGCAAAGCCAAGGGCGCCGTTCCCCACGACCTCGGCGTGCCCGACGAGGATCCCTTCAAGCAAGTCAATCAATTCAGTTGGCAAGACACCAATGGCTGGAAGGACTTGAATCCTAAATTTGTTTTGATGGTTTACCGCGATTTTGTTTTTACCGGCCGCAATGACAAGGAATTCTTGCGCAGCACATGGCCCGCCGTGCAGGAATCCCTCGAATATCTGCGCAAATACGATCACGACGGCGACGGCCTTCCTGAAAACGAAGGCTATCCCGATCAGACCTACGATGAGTGGGTTGTGAGCGGCGAAAGCGCCTATTCCGGCAGTCTATTTCTCGGTGCCGTGCGCGCCGCCGAAGAAATTGCCAAGCAGCTCGGTGATTCCACCGCGGCGTCGAAATACCACGATCTCTTCGCTAAGGCACAAGCCAGCTACCTGAACAAGTTATGGAACAAGGAGTATTTTCGTTACGACACGTCCAGCGAGTACCGCGACAACATCCAAGCCGACCAACTCGCTGGCCAGTGGTATGCCAACATGACCGGCCTCGGCGACTTGGTTCCCCACGAAATGCAGCTCAGCGCCCTGCACAAAGTCTTTGATTTCAATGTCATGAAGTTCGCCGGCGGAACGATGGGCGCCGTCAACGGCATTGCTCCAGACGGTTCGCTGGTGAAAACAAATGAACAGGTCCAGGAAGTCTGGACCGGCACAACTCTGGCTCTGGCCGCGCTAATGCTCAGCGAAGGAATGAAAGACGAGGCCTACAAAACCGCCTGGGGCATCTACCACACCAGCTATGAAACCAAAGGCTACTGGTTCCGCACCCCCGAAGCCTGGGACATCACCGGCAACTACCGAGCTTCCATGTACATGCGCCCCGCCGCCATCTGGGCCATGGAAATGACCGAACCCCCCAAGTGACCCCTACTCGGCACGATGTAAGAAACCTAGACACCGTCGGTAGCCAGTTCTGTGCAAGGGCGAACGAGTTTGTGGCACTTTTCCCTTAACTCTTTTGCAATCTTTGGTATAATACCACTTGGGTAAACATACGCTCGCCGCCCCAAACCCGCTAAATCCCTTTAAAATAAGCTCTTAGAAGCAAGCACCACCGTGCATCTGCGTGCGTGTTTTCTGAATCTGTGCGCGGATTTATCGCGGCTCTACGTACTAACTCCTTTAGAATGCGCAGTTACGCGGCCCGTGCCTGTAACTCCTTTAGAATGTGCAGTTACAAAAAAGGGGGGAGGGGGGCCTAACGCGGCAAACGCAACCGCGCCTCACACCCATGGGTTCCGCGGCGATTCTCCAGCGTCAGCGTCCCCCCGTGCGCCTCTGCGATCTGTCGGCTTAGTGCCAAACCGATGCCGGTACCACCGGGCTTGGTGGTAAAGAAAGGCACGAACACGTTGGCCGTATTCTGGATCCCGGGCCCGTCGTCCATCACCCAGACTTCCAGTTGCGAGTCTTGGCTCGACCATCCCACGCTGGCCTGCGTCCCGCATTCCAGGACCGCGTCAGCGGCGTTGTGCAACAAGTTGATGAGGAGTTGCTCCAACTGATCGGCATCGCCCGAGATCATTACTTCCGGACCTACCTGGATTTTCACTTTCACGCGCGTTTCCAGCATCGCCACGCGCGAGATCCAACCCTTGACGCTGACCGGCGCCAGCTTTGGTGCCGGAAGGCGTGCTAAACGCGAATACGCGGCCATAAAGCGAGCAAGCGCTTCCGTCCTCGAGCGAATAATGCCGAAGCCCTGCTGAATGTCGTCCATGAGCGCTCGATTCACTTCGGGCCGCAGATCGCCTTCATTGCGCAGCGCATTCAGTCCACTCTCCAGACTCTGCGCCACGGACTGAATCGGTGCCAGCGAATTATTCAGCTCGTGCCCCATGACGCGAATCAGCCGCTGCCAAGCCTGGCGCTCTTCGTCACGCAGAGCGCGGCTCAAATCGCTGAGCACTACCAGGTGATGCGGCAGGCCCGCTTGGCGGAAAGATCCACGGCGCATTCCCCATCGCCCGGAACCGCCGGGAAACGCAAGTTCCATAGTGCGTACCGCGTCGCCTTCGAGGGGCGCGCCGAGGCCCAGCTCCGCGGCGGTAAACCCTAGCAGGCGCTCGACAGGGCGCGCGAGCAAGCGCTCGCCCGCGCGATTCACTAGCCGCAATTTATTTTCATTATCGAAAGTAAAAATCGCCACATCAATTTCTTCCATCACCGTACGCAGCAGGGCACTGGCCTCTAGTGCGCCAAGCCGTTGCTCGCGCAGCGTCTCGCTTAGCGAGTTGACCTCGATCATCACTTCGCCCATGGCATCGTCGCGCCGGGCGCCGCGCCCGCGCACGGAGAAATCTTCTTCGCGCATGGCCGCGAGCAGATTCGACAGCGTTTGCAGGGAAAAGGCAACGCGATGGCGCACCGAAATCGCAAAGCCTAGCCACAAGCCGACGATGAGGAGGCCCAGAGTCCAGACCGTGCGCGAGGAATAATCGCCGGTCCAGAGCAGAATCATGGCGATGAGCGAGCCGGGCAGTCCGGCCGCGACGGCCAGCAACAGAATGCGGTGTTCGTAGCTGAGCGGCTTCATTCCAAGCCGTGTTTTTGCAAACGGCGGTACATGGCGCTGCGGCTGAGGCCCAAAGCTTTTGCCGCCTGGCTGACATTGCCATCGTGGCGCGCCAGCGTGCGTTGAATCAAGTGGTGTTCCACTTCGTCGAGGCTCATTTCCTCGAGGCGCGCGCCGCTGCCAGGAGCCGCCGCCCGCAAACCGAGGTCGCCGGCGCGCACCAGCGGCCCGGTCGCCAGCAGCACGCCGCGCTCGATCGCGTGATCCAGCTCGCGAACATTGCCCGGCCAGGGATGTTCGTGAAGGACCTGCGCCGCGACGGGATCGAATCCACTGATCGACTTGCGGTAACGCTGCGCGTAGCCGCGCAGAAAATGATGTGCCAGCAAGTCGATATCTTCCTTGCGCTCGCGCAACGGCGGCAGGTGAATTTCGATGGTATTGAGCCGGAAAAGTAGGTCCTGACGAAAACGCCCGGCCGCCGCTTCCACGGTTACATCCACGTTGGTGGCGGCAATCACGCGCACATCCACGCGCCGCGTGCTGGAAGAGCCGACGCGCTCGAGCTCGCCGGTCTCTAGAACACGCAGCAGCTTGGCTTGCAGCTTCAGCGGCACGTTCGCAATTTCATCGAGAAACAACGTTCCGTTGTCGGCCAGCTCGAATCGCCCGACGCGGTCCACGCGCGCGTCGGTGAACGCCCCTTTGACGTGCCCAAAAAGTTCGCTCTCGAAAACGCCTTCAGAAAGGCCGCCGGCGTTTACCGTGACCATGGGAGTGTTCGCGCGCGGAGAAAGCGCGTGCAGCGTTTGCGCCACAACTTCTTTCCCGGTCCCATGCTCTCCGGTGATAAGCACGTTCGCATCGGACGGCCCGATGCGGCCGATGATGTCGAGCACCGGCCGCATGGCCGGCGATTCGGCAATCATGGTCGGACGCGATTCTGCCCGCAGCAAGCGGTTTTCTGCTTCGAGCCGCGACGCCTGGCGCAGCGCCTGCCGCAGATCAATCTGCGTGCGCAGCACAGAGATCAGGCGGTTGTTTTCCCACGGCTTGGGAATAAAATCGCGCGCCCCGCGCCGCATCGCTTCCACCGCAACTTCCACGCTGCTCCACGCCGTCATCACGATCACGGGCAGCGTGCTGTCCATCATCTGAATCCGCGGCAGCAAGTCCAGCCCTTCCCGGCCGGAGGTCGTGTCGCGCGCATAATTCAAGTCCATCAGCACGGCATCAAATTCACGCGCTTCGAGAGCGGCCAAAGCCTCGCTGGGCGAAGCCGCGCCGTGGATTTCGTAGCCTTCGCGCCGCAGCAGCAGCCGCAGCGCGTCGCGTATATCGGATTGGTCGTCGGCGACAAGAACGCGGTGAGGATGTGAGTTCGTCGGTTTCATTCCAGTCGCAGTCTAAACTCTATTCTATAGTCCTTCGCCCGCACCGCAAGCGCGGGGGCCGCCGAGCCGGGGCGATCCTTCGTAACGCGGGAACAGGCGAGCGGCATCGCGGAGGTGTGGCCGGAGCGTCCACGGGGGTGCCTCCGTTACCTTAGAAACGAGGGAAGGAGGCGCGGCGTTTCCGGCGCGGGCGGCACCGACAGAGGGCGGCGGCAGCCTCGGATTTTGAGTCGCCGGGAAACTTGCCGGCGATTCGCGGTTACTCGTAGCGCAGCGCTACGAGCGGGTCGACGCGGGTGGCGCGCCAAGCGGGCAAGCTGCAAGCGATCAACGCGACTAGAGCCAACGCCCCCGCGGCAGCCGCGAGCGACATTGGATCGTAGGGCCGGACGGAAAAGAGCAAGCTGCCCAGCACCCAGGTCAGGCCGAGCGATAGCACTAGCCCAGCTCCTAACCCGGCAAGCATGAGCGACATCCCTTGCCCGACCACAAGTCCGAGAACATCGGAGCGGGAAGCACCGAGAGCCATTCGCAGGCCGATTTCCTGCTGGCGCTGGGTGACCATGTACGCGGTCACCCCGTAGATGCCCAGTGCCGCAAGGAGTATGGCTCCGCCCGCAAACGCCGCTAGCAGAGTCAGGGTGAGGCGGCGGCGTGCCAAGGAATCGGCCATGAGTCCCTGCATGCTCAGTACGTGGTCTACGGGTTGCTCGGCATCCAGCGCGAGCACGGTTTTCTGGATAGCGGGAGCAAGGCTCATCGGGTCAGCGGCGGCGCGGACGGCGAGTCCCATGAAACTCGTCGGTCTTTGCGCCTCCGGCCAGTAAAGTTGTACACGGGAGCGCGCCTCGAGCGTGCGATAGCGGACGTGGCGCACGACGCCGACGATGGTCATCCACGGCGCAGTCGATTCCATGCCGCCGCGCTTGATGCGCTTGCCGACGGGATCGTCGCTAGGCCAGTAGGTGCGAGCCATGGTCTCGTCGATGATCGCCACCGGCGCAGCGGTGTCGCTATCGCGGGTGTCGAAGTAGCGCCCAGAAATGAGCGATATGCCCATAGCCTGGAAGAAGCCCGGGGTCACGACGCGCCAGTCGGCTTCTGGTGAGGCGTCTTGGGGAGTGACAGCGCGGGAATCCACCGTCGTCGTTCCGGAATTGCCTGTGCCGCTTAGCGGCAAACTGGAGACCGCGCCGGCGGTCTGGACGCCGGGCAAGTGCTGGACGCGATCTACGAGCTCGCGGAAAAACGCCCCTGCTTGTTCAGGCTTTGGATATTTTGCGGCGGGAAGAGCAACTTGCAAGGTCAGCACGCCCTCAGAACGGAACCCCGGGTCCACTTGGAGAAGCTTGACAAAACTGCGCAACAGCAGCCCTGAACCTGCAAGAAGGAGAACCGCCAGCGCAGCTTCCGCGGCGACGAAAATACGCCGCAGTCGATTAGAGGTGCGGCCCTCGGTTCCGGTGCGTCCGCCCTCTTTCAGGATTTGATACTGGACGCCGCGGCTTGCTTCCAGCGCGGGAGCCAAGCCGAACACGATTCCCGTCCCGACGGCGACCGCAAAGGTAAATAGCAGCGCGCCAACATCGATTCCGGTGGAGACCACACGAGGCAGCGCAGTGGCGCTGAGCGTCACGATCACGCTTAGAAAGAGGGGAGTGAGCAGCAGTCCAAGCAAGCCGCCCAGGAGAGAAAGCAGCAAGCTTTCGGTGAGCAGTTGCCGGACAATCCTGCGCATTCCGGCGCCCAGCGCCACGCGGACGGCAATCTCTTTCTGCCGCGCCGTGCTGCGCACCAGGAGGAGGCCGGCAACATTGGCGCAGACAAGCAAGAGCACGAATCCCACCGCACCCATGAGAACCCAAAGCGATGTCTTGACGTCGCCAACGGTTTCTTCGAGCAGTGGGTGCAGGATGAGGGCAAAGCCAAACCGCTGATATGGATATTCCCGGTTCTGCTCGATGATGGACTTGGAGACTGTCTCCATATCGCTGCGAGCCTGGGCAAGCGAGAGTCCGGGCTTGATTCGAGCGAGAACTTCGTAGCCATGATTGCCGCGGTTATTGGGCGCGAAATCCGTCGGCACGAAAACTTGCGGTGTCCACAGGTCGGAAGGAAATGGGTAGTCAAAGCCCTGTCGCATTACGCCGATCACTTTGCAGCTTCGGCCGTCAATAGCGATATCTTTGCCGATTATTTGGGGGTCGGCGGCAAAGACACGCTGCCACAATCCATAGCCCAGGACGACAACGCGATCGTGGCCCTGCTCCCCTTCGTCGGGTGAAAATGTGCGGCCGAGGTGCGGGTTCACACCGAGGAGGGTGAAGAAGCTCGGCGAAACGGTTGCACCGTTGAGGCTCTGCGGATTGCCGCTGACACCGAGGCTATGCGTTCCCGGACTGATCACAGAGATATTGGAGAAGCTGCGGTTTTGTTGCAGGACGTCGCGAAGCTCGGGCGCCGAGAACCAGTTTTGATCGTTTGGCAGGCCGATGCCCGTGAAATGCGTCCAGATCTTCACCAGGCTGTCGGGGTTCGGATACGGCAGGGGCTTGAGCAAAACGGTGTTGACCACGCTGAAGATGGCGGTATTCGCGCCGATGCCGAGGGCAAGCGTCAATATCGCGATGACGGTGAAACCGGGGTTTTTCAGCAGGACGCGAACGGCGTAGCGCAGATCCTGCAGAAAGGTCCTCATGCGAATCCTCCGTTACCGGTACTGTAGAAAACGATGGAGAAACCCTATTTGTTCCACGCCTCGCGTCGAATTTGGTGCTTACTTATCCAACGCGCGCGGCGGCCTTCTCTTCACTGACCACCCAGCCGTCCTTGAGTTGAATAATTCGATGACCATACATGGCGTTGCGCTCCGAATGCGTGACCTGAATGATGGTGGTGCCCCCGTCGTTGAGGCGCTTGAAGAGCTGCATGATTTCGTCGCCCTGCGCGGAGTGCAGGTTGCCGGTGGGCTCGTCGGCGAGGATGAGCTTGGGATTCTGAATGACCGCGCGTGCTACGCCAACGAGTTGCTGCTGGCCGCCGGAAAGCTGGTTGGGGAAGAGATCTTTTTTGCCGACGATGTTGAAGCGGTCGAGAATGTCGCAAACCAGGCTGACCCGCTCTTTGTGCGGAACATTCTTGTAGGAAAGCGGGATTTCCAGGTTCTCGAAGACGGTCAAGTTATCGATCAGGTGGTAGCTCTGAAACACGAAGCCGATGTTGGCTTTGTGCAGCTCGTTGCGCTTTTTGACGTTGAGTTTGTGAACCGGCTGATCGAGAAAGTAGTATTCGCCGCTCCAGGCGCTATCAAGCATGCCGATGATGCTGAGCAGCGTGGATTTTCCCGCGCCGGAAGGGCCCATGAAGGTGACGAACTCACCCTGCTGAATATCCAGGGTGATGCGGCGCAGGACAAAGAACTTGCTGCCGCCGGCCTCAAAGACCTTCTCGAGATTTCGCATTTGAATCAGAGGTTCCACAAACTCTCCTTATCGTGCTGCTAAGCGCAGAGTCTAGTGTACCTAGCGCGGGCCGTATTCATCTACTCGTAGCGCAAGGCAACCAGTGGATCGACGCGTGTGGCGCGGCGCGCTGGCAAATAGCAGGCGGCGAGCGCGATCAGCCCGAGCAGCAACGCGACGCTGGCATATGTCGCGGGGTCGGTGGAACTGACCCCATAGAGCTGGCTGCGCAGGAAATAACTCACCCCCATCGACCCGATGAGGCCGAGAACGAGTCCGACGGCGGCGAGCTTGCCGCCGCCCATCAACACCATGCCCAGTACATCGCGCGGCTGAGCGCCGAGGGCCAGGCGCACGCCGATCTCGCGCGTCCGCTGCGCCACTGCGTAAGCCATCACGCCGTAAATGCCGACCGCGGCCAGCACCAGCGCCAGCGCTGCAAAGATGGTGAGCAACAACATGCTGAAGCGCGCGCGAGACAGCGAGCGTGCGAGCAACTGCTCCATACTCGCCACCTCGTAAACCGGCTGATTCGGAAGCAAGGAATGAATTTGATCGCGGATCATGTTGGAAGCCGCGAGCGCGTCGTCCGTGGTCCGTACGGCGAATATGGTCATTCCCCAGCCTTCGTTGTGATACTGCGCATAGGGAGCGTAGACCGTGGCGGGTGCCGGCTCGTTTATCGCATCATCTTTTATATCGGCGATGACCCCGATGACAGTCCTCCACGGCGGTTGCCTCTCCAACTTACGCTGCCCAGGCGGCACGAGATTCAAGGGCGGGATCATCCGGATGGACTTACCGAGAGGGTTCTCATTAGGGAAAAACTGTCGCGCCAGCGCTTGGTTAATGATGGCGACTCCGGGAGCAGTTTGATTGTCTTGCCATGTAAAGAACCGGCCGTCACGGAGACGCGCGGCAATCGCGGGCAGATACCCGGGCGTGCTCAGTTGGAATCGCACCACCGGGACACTCTCAAGCGATGTTGGCGGCATGTGCCCCTGCACGTCAATAAACTTGCCCCAAAGTCCTCCGGCCAGCGGCAACGCAGACGTGATCCCACATTCCTTCATGCCGGGCAGCGCTTTTACGCGTTCGCTCAAGTCGCGATAGAAGCTCAGAGCGGCGTCTTCATGACCGTTAGGGAAATCGGTCTCCGGAGAAAGCTGCATCTGCATGGTCAGAACGTGGTCGGCGGAAAACCCCGGATCGGCATGGCGCAACGCACCGAAGGTCTTGCTGAGAAGTCCTGCGCCCACGAGAAGAAGCAGAGCGAGGGCAGTTTCCGAAACCACCAGCAGGCCACGCAGTCCGCGGGCTCGTAGAGTGTCGCGACCACTACGGGTCCCCTCGCGAAGCGTGTCTTGGACGCCGGTCTTGGAGGCGAACAGCGCGGGCGCAAGGGAGAAAAGCAAGGTAGTCAGCAAGGAAATCGCGGCGCAAAATGCCAGCACGCCCGCGTTCATTGAAATCGGATTGAAGCGCGGCAAATCCTTCGGAATCAGCGATTCCAAAAAATTGATTCCCCAGGTGGCAAGCAGCAACCCGCCTATTCCACCAAGAAGGGCAATAGGTAGGCTCTCGGTCAGCAATTGGACGAGCAAACGTCCGCGGCCCGCACCCATCGCGGAGCGCACCGCGAATTCCTGTTCCCGAGCGGTGGCACGCGCAAGCATCAGGTTGGCGATATTTGCGCAAGCAATCAGCAGCACAAAAGCAACCGCGCCAAGCAGGATGAGTAGTGTGGTGCGCACGTTGCCAACAAGCTGCTCGTGAACCGGGACCACCTTGGCGCTCAACCCCTTATTTTCCGGGAATTCCTGCTCCAACTGTCTCGCGATGCTGGACATTTCGCTCCCAGCGCTCTCGACAGTGGCGCCAGGCCTCAGGCGCGCGATGACGTTGAGGTAGTGATTATTTCGGGTATTCATGTTGTCATCGGGCGCGTAAGCCAGTGGGACCCAGAGATCCATGCGCGGCAAGTCATTGAAGAAAGGCATGCCCCTTGGCATGACACCGACGACCATGTAGTTTTCGTTGTTCAGACGAATGCTCCGGCCAAGGACATCCGCGTTGCCACCGACTTTTGTTTGCCAGAAGTCATGGCTGATTAGAACGGAGTGATGGAGTCCCCACTGCTCCTCTTCCTGAGCGAAAGCGCGCCCGAGAATCGGACTCACGCCAAGAAGAGAAAACATTTGCGGAGAAATCGCCGCGCCCTGGACACGCTCTGGCTCCTCGCCGGAGAGCGACAAATTGTAATTCTCGGCATGCCAGGCAACCATGTCTTCAAAACTGCGATTGCGTGCGCGCCATTCGCGAAAGTCCGGCGCGGAGGAGCCAGCGGTCGGCACACCTTGCGATATTGCCGTGCTCCAGACGAAGACGAGTTTGCCGGGATCTTTGTACGGCACCGACTGCAACAGAACAGCGTTGACTACGGAAAAGATAGCGGTGTTTGCGCCGATGCCCAGCGCGAGAGTGAGTACCGAGACCGCGGTGAACGCCTTGTTCCTCGCCAGCGCGCGCGCCCCGTAGCGCAAATCCTGCAGAATGGTTTGCATCGAAGCCTCCTTGTGCCAACTCTGAGGGCGCACCAATCCTGGCTAGTGCCGGTGGCATTCCTGGCACATCGGTACGGACCAGTTCAATTTCGGCCGGAGCTAGTTGGCTCCGACGCGGGCTTCCTGGGTTTCTTCCACGATGCGGCCGTCGAAGAGGTGGATGGTGCGCTCGGCGAAATTGGCGTAGCGCTGGTCGTGCGTGACCATGCAGATGGTGGCGCCGTTGCGGTGCAGGTCGCGCAGGAGCTCCATGACCGCTTCGCCATTTTTGGAGTCCAAGTTTCCCGTCGGCTCGTCAGCCATCAGGATCAGCGGATCGCCGACCAACGCACGGGCCACAGCGACACGCTGCTGCTGACCGCCGGAGAGCTGCGAGGGATAGTGGCGGAGGCGGTGAGCCATTCCGACGCGCTCGAGCGCGCTCTGCACCTTTTGCTTGCGCTCGCTGGAACTTGTGCCGCGATAGGTCAGCGGCAGCTCCACGTTCTCGTAAACGGTGAGGTCGCCAATGAGGTTGAACGCCTGGAAGATGAAGCCGATCTCGCGATTGCGAATGCGCGTGCGCTCGCTGATGGTGAGCTTGGCGACGGGCTGGCCGTTCAGCTCGTAAATGCCGTCGGTCGGAGAATCGAGCAGGCCGAGAATGGACAGCAGCGTCGATTTGCCGCAGCCGGAAGGCCCGGCAATCGAGATGTACGTTCCTTTCTTGATCTCGAGATGAATCTCCTCGAGCGCGTGCGTTTCCACTTCATCGGTGAAGAAAACCTTCTTCACGCCTTCCATCTTAATGAGTGTGCCGTTTGCGTCCGCCATTGCCTCTCCTTTGAATCAGTATTCGTATTCTAGAAACTCGTGTTCCACCACCCCGGGCTTCAAAAAATCGGTTCCATCACTCGTAGCGCAGCGCCACCAACGGATCGACGCGTGTTGCGCGCCGCGCGGGCAAATACGCCGCAGCCATCGCAACGAAAACCATCACCAGTAGCGCGCTGCTCACGGTCGGAAACTCGAAAGCTTTTACTCCATACAACATGGAATTTACCAGCCGGCTTAAGCCATAAGCCAGCGGCAAACCCAACAATGCGCCGATCCCGACGAGCCGCGACACGTCATTCAAAATCATTCGGCCCACCTTCCCTGTGTCTGCGCCAAGCGCCATGCGCACGCCGATCTCTCTCGTGCGCTGCGTGACAGCGTACGCCAAGAGTCCATAGATCCCGATCGCAGCAAGCAGAGCCGCCAGCGCGCCGAAAATCTCCGCAAGAGAGGCAATGAGCCAGTCGCTGGCCAGTTGCCGATTAATCTGATCGTCGAACGTGCGCACGCCATCGATCGGCAAGCTCGAGTCCAGTTCGCTGACAACGCCGCGCACCGCGGTGGCGAGCGCCGTCGGATCTTGCGAGGTGCGGACATAATAGGTCAAAGCGCCAACGTTCTTTTCCTGCTCGTACGGAATGTAGACGAAAGGCTTGGGCTCTTCCTTCACTCCGCTGTGGTGGCTGTCTTTCACGACGGCGACGATTTCCATATCCAGCGGACCCGATCCACCGCCAAACTTCATGCGCCGGCCGAGTGCATCGCCGCTGGGGAAAAAAGTCTTTGCCATAGTTTCATTGAGGATGGCCACCTTGGGACTCCCCGCCACGTCGGCGCGTGTAAACTCGCGGCCATTCAGCAGCGGTATTCCAAGATTGGAAAAATGCCCGGGCCCGATTGCATTGCGCATGACATGGCGAGTTCCAGCCAGCGCCGGTGGCTCCCCTTCCACCGTGACGTTGGAGCCTCGGTCGCTGTCGGCGATCAACGGCTCTTGCGTGCCGCTAAGCGAGAGCACTCCAGGCAAGGCTGAAATTCTGTCTTCCAGTTGTCGGAAAAAGGCGAAAGTCCGCGCCTGGTCATAGCCATTGAGTTGCGGCGCGACGGAAAACTGCAAAACGTGAGCGGTGCGAAGACCAAGGTCAATGTGTTTGACGTTGAACAGGCTGCGCGCAAATCCTCCGGCAACAGTAACGAGAAGCAAGGTAAGCGCTACCTGGCCGACCACCAGCCCTTGCCGCAGCCGCGTGTGCTTTAAGCCGGAGGAGAGCGCCCCGGACTGCTCTTTCAACGTGCTGACCAGCTCCACACGCGTGGCGCGCAACGCTGGAACGACGCCGAACAACACACCAGACAGGAGAGCCAGCACGCAAGTAAACGCCAGCACCGAGAGGCTCAAGGCGCTAGAGAGGCCATCGGCAATTCCATTTTCTGCAGCGAAGCGCACCAGCGTCGAGCTGGTCCACGAGGCTATCGCCAACCCCAGAAGCGCGCCGGTCACCGACAACAGAAACGACTCGACCACCAATTGCCGGACCAGGCGTGCGCGGCTGGCACCCAGGGACAGCCGAATGCCGATTTCCCGTTGCCGTGCTGCGCCTCGCGCGGTCAAAAGCCCGGCGACATTCGCGCACGCGATGAACAAGACCAGTCCGACCATGCTCATCAGCGCCGTCAATTGCGGCCCTGCACCGCTCGAGAGCTGCGGGCGGCCGCGGGCTCCGTCTCGCAATATGAGTTTCTTGGCCAGGAACTCTGCTTTCTTCGCGTCATCCCAGCCGGTGAACAATGGCAGTTCATCGCGCAGCAGCGCGCTGTACAGCGGGGCAAGTCCTGCAGCGGCGCGCTCCCGCGACATCTCTGGTTTCAAGCGGCCAATCAGCTTGATCCAAAAGTCTTTGTGATTGCTCAAATCCGTGGGCGCAAGAGTCAGCGACGGCAGCATCGTAATAGGTATGTAGATTTCCGGTACGAAGCCGGGCTGAATCCCATCGAAGCCCGCCGAGACTATTCCTACGACGGTCATGGGCCGGTTGTTGACCAAGACGCCTTGATTCAAGATGCCGGGATCGCCGCCGAAGCGGCTCTTCCAGTATCCGTTGGAGAGCATCACAACCGGATTGCTTCCCGGAGCCGCAGTGTCGGCCGGCTCGAAGGTTCGTCCGATCGCGGCGCTTACACCAAGCGTCTCGAAATAGTTTCCAGAGACAAGGTCGGCGCGCGCGCGTTCGGTATTTCCGCGGAACGTGAGCGTGGCTGAGAAGGTGTCCTTCGCCGCCAGGCCTGTAAACACGGTGTTGCTATCGCGCAAATCCGTGTAAATCGGATACGAAAACGATTCCGCGCCTTCTTCTCCAGGAGCGCCCGATTCGTCGGAGTTGACGTGCCCTTGCTTCGGGCCAGGCGAATACAGCAAGACTAGTTTCGCGGGTTGCGGCACGGGCAATCTTTGCAGCACAACCTGGCGGAGAATCGTAAATATGCCGGCGTTCGCGCCGATACCGAGCGCCAGCGTCAGCACCGCGATGGCGGTGAAGCCCGGCTGTTTCGCCAGCATCCGCGCCCCGAATCGAATGTCTTGCCACATCGCTCGCATCAGGCTTTCCCCGGCAAGGCCGCCCGCAAGCACACCGCAAGCGCCACGAGTACCTCTGTGTCTCGGATATACGCGACGAAGGCCAACATTGTTCCATGACCAGGAGTTGCAAGCTTGGTTCGGGCCACGACCGCCATGAGGCAACCCCTGTTGACTGAGACGTTGCAGCTTGCATTCCCGTCTTGCAGGAACCGTCGAAAAATTTGTAGAAACCCTGGTGCGCGGCGCACAACCGCCGTTACTTCAGCCGGATACGGTCGACGTTGTCCCACTGCGACATGTCGGACAGGATCACCTTATCTCCGACTTGCAATCCCGAGAGCACTTCCATGGTAGTCACCGAGCTGCGCCCCAGCTTCACGTTGACGCGCGAGGCTTCCGAGCCGTCCGGCGTAATCTTGAACAAGCTGATGGTGGCGTCGGGTTGACCATGCACTGGACGCCCGACGTACATGACGTCTTTGAGGTTTTCCAATTCGATGGTGCCGTCCACGCTCAGGTCCGCCCGCGCGCTGGGTGGCAACGGCTCGTCGAAGGCTACATCGACCGTGACTGTGCCGTTCACAACCGAGGGGTCCTGCCGGGAGACGTGGCCGGTGACTACGCCATTCCGCGTATCGATGGTGGCCTTTTGTCCGATGACAATGTCCTTGGCTTGCGTTTCTGCGATCTTGATTTCGGCCTTCAGTTTCTTGGGATCGGCCACGCGCGCCACGTTCGTCCCAACCGCCACGTTTTGGCCTTCTTCTACAGGAACCAGCTGCAACACACCAGTGATGCCGGCACGAACGCGCAGCGCCTGCGCTTGGCTGAGGCGCAATCCGTATGTTGCCTTGGTCTGTTCGACCTGCGACTGTTGCGCCTGCAATCGCGACTTTGCGGATTCCTCCGAGATCTTGGTTCGCTGGCTCTCTAACTGCAGGCGGATCGCGAGTTGGTCTTCTTTCACCTTAGACAGATTTTTCGTGTTCTCAGACCCGATTCCCTCTTTGAATAGCTTTTCATCGACGTCGTGCTGCAGGTGGGCCTGCTCGTAGTCGCTGCGCACAGCCGCCTCGTTCGCTTTCTGACTCATTAGATCGCTATCGACTTGCACTTTAAGGTTGGCGTAATTGGCCTCGCCAGCCTTAACCGCATACTCTGCGTCAAGCAGATCGCGCTGTGTTTCCGGATTGCTCATTTCCAGGATGACCGTGTCGGGCTGTACCAAGTGTCCAGGGCGAATGACGATTTTGTCCACCCGCGCGGCGGTCTGCGCGGGAATCCAGTGGATGTCCTCGGGCACCAGGGTGCCCAGGCCGCGCACCTCGCGCAGCATCGGTCCACGCTTTACGGTGTCTGGCCAGATGGTGGAGGCGTCGACGGATGGCGCCGCGGGCTTCAGTTTCGACAATGCCAGCGTGATCCCGGCGCAGGCCAGCACCGCGACCGTCACGTACACGATTCGCTTGATTTTCTTAGCGCGGGCGTTGGATGGTCGTTGTATATCCATAATCTTTGTTCACCTTTGAAAATCGCACGCAGCCTGCCCTCGCGCATCCCCTGTAAGCTGCGTCTATTCAGTAGCTTACACCCAAACCACCACGCGAGCGAACATGGTTTATTGACGTCTGGCCGAGTCCGGTTGTCAGCCTGCCCGGGCCAGCCGGTAAATGCACCGCCGGCGTTGGCCTCTGGGAACTTTGTACCTTTGCGACGGGAAATCAAGATGAAAGTTTGCAACGCGGGAGATTCGCTGTGCAACCAATTGGGGGAGAAACCCAACGCCCCGCGGGCGCGTATAAACAAAAGGGGCGCGTCCGGAAAGAGCAAAATGAAACTCGATTTGAGGCTGTTCGGCATTGCCATTTTTCTTATAGCCATTCCCATTCTGATGGCACTTCCGCAATCCTTTCTTCTGTCTGACGTGGTTCTGAGCCAGGACGCTCCTTCCCATCAGCAAGCCCCCGGTGAAGAGGGGCGTATGCCGCTCTTTGGCAAGATCACCGCGATTCATGATTCATCGCTGCAGATTTCCAACCCCAACGGCGAGACGGTGACTGTCAAGCTCACCGCGCAAACCGAATTTCGCAAAGATCGTCAGGCCGCCAAGCGCGGAGACTTCAAGGTCGGCGACGTGATTGTGGTGCGCGGCCAGGAAAATCCCGATCACACCTGGACCGCGCAGATAATCGGGGCGCGTTCCGCCAATGGCGAAGGGCGCGGCCCGAATATCCAAGCTGGCACGCTGGGTAAAGACTACGTCGCTGGCGAAGTGAAATCCGTCGATGCGCCGAAGATTTCGGTCGTGCGCTCGGACAACGTCACACAGACGATTGAGCTGAACGAAGACACTTCTCTGCGCAAGGGCCGCGACGCGATCACCATGGCCGACGTGCAAGTGGGTGATCACCTTATCGCACGCGGTGCGCTGCAGGACAACGTCTTTGTGCCCAAGTTTGTTATGGTTATTGGACCAGAGCAATGGAAACGTATGCAGGAAATGGGCGGCATGCGCCCGGGCGTACCGGTAACATTCGGGCCGGGCGGCGCTGCGCAGAAACCTGCGGAGCCGCCTCATTGAAATCGCTCGCCCCGGCCCTGCTCTTTCTTCTTTTTATTTCTTCTGTTGATTTGCTGCGCGCGCAAGATCCGGCCCCTTCCCCAGAAACCGGCTCGGCGCAGGCCCCTGTGCCGGCTCAGGCCACGACCCCGGCACCGCCGCCTGCGCCCGCCTCATTTGAAATTAGTGGAATTGTGCGCGCGGGAAAAACTCCGCTGCCGGGCGTAACCGTCACCGCGTCCAATTCTCTTACCGGCAAGAAATTCTCGGTGGCCACCAGCGCCAGTGGAACCTATACGTTTACCGGCCTGCCGCGCGGCCGCTACGTTGTGCGCATCGAATTCATGGGCTTCGCGCCGCAAACGCAGGAAATCGTGCTGAAGCCGGAAACTCCCACTGGAAAATACGACGCCGAGATGATCCTGGCTTCGCGTCAGCAGGAGCAGGGCGTGGGAAATCTGGCAGCACTGATCACTGCCGGCCGCGGATTTCAAAGCCTTACGCTGGACAACACTCTTTCCGCTCTGGCAGGCGGCGGAGCTGCTGGCATGCTCGGCGGTGGGCAAAACGGCAACGGCGGTGACGTTTCTTCGCTTCCCCTCAATGGCGCAGGAGCGGAGGGTCCGACGGAATCTGTGAGTATCAGCGGCGCGCAAGGGCGCACACAGGATTTTGGCGGCGGCAGCGAGGACGATATACAGGAGCGCATCCAGGAATTTCGCGACCGCGCGCAACGCGAAGGCGGCGGCTTGCAAGGGGGCGGCCCGGGCGGAGGCGGTCCCGGTGGTCTGGGCGGGGGACCGATCATGATTTCGCGGCTGCCGCGCAACTTCAACATCAATCAGCCGCATGGGATGCTTTACATTTCGGACGATGCTTCCGCGTTGGACGCGACGTCGTATTCTCTTACAGGGCTGGCGACTCCGAAAGCCAGCTACAACCAGTCACGCTTTGGCACCTTCCTCGGCGGCCCGTTGAACATCCCCAAAATTTTTCACGGCGGCGATAAGTGGTTTTTCTTTGCCGGGTGGAACGGCAGCCGCGGCAGCACGCCTTACGACGCCTTTTCCACGGTGCCCACGGCCGCAGAACGTTCCGGAGATTTTTCCGCTGCGACGTATCAGGATGGCCGCCCGGTGCAGATCTTCAATCCCGCGACGGGACAGCAATTTCAAAGTAACGGGCGGCTCGACGTCATCGATCCCTCGCTCATCAATGCATCGGCGCAATCCTTGCTTGCCTTCATTCCACTGCCGAACCTGAATTCCACGACACAGAATTTTCATTACGTTACTTCGGGTAGCAGCACCAGCGACTCGGTCAACCTGCGCTTGATTCACAATTTCGGTTCGGGCGGCGGTCCCGGCCTCATGACGTTTGGCGGCCCGGGTGGTGGCGGGGGCGGAGGAGGCGGGCGCAGGCGCACGCAAAACAACATCAATTTCGGCATGAATTGGACGCGCAACTCGTCGACACTCGTCAATCCATTTCCGTCCTTGAACGGCGGCAACAGCTTGCAAGGGCTGAATGCCAGCGCCGGCTGGACGTACGGCCGTGGCCGTGCGACGAACACGTTCCGTGTGAATTACAACCACAATCACGTGGCGACAACGAACCTGTACTCAAACGTCCAGAATGTCGCCGGGGATGCGGGCATCGGCGGCGTCTCCACCAACCCTTTCGATTGGGGCCTTCCCGGGATTAGCTTCACCACGTTCGCGGGATTGACGGACCCGACGCCCCGCCGTGAGCTCGATCAAACCTATACATTCTCGGATACCATTTCCTGGAGCCGCGGCAAGCACAACTGGCGCTTTGGCGGAGACTATCGCCGCATCTTGCAAAGTTTTCGCTCCGCGAAAAATGCCGAAGGGAGTTTCGTCTTCACCGGCTTTGCGACTTCACAATTCGCAAGCACCGGCGGCGCGCCCATCGCGGATACCGGCCACGACTTCGCTGATTTCCTGCTCGGATTGCCGCAACAGAGCACGCTGCAATCTGGAACGAATTCCTATGATTTCCGGGCCAAGTCTTTTGATGTCTACGCGCAGGACGATTTCCGGTTCCGTCCCAGCCTCTCTTTCAATCTTGGCCTGCGCTACGAATACAACGGTCCTTACACCGAGGTACGCAACCAAATCGCGAATCTCGATGTTGCTTCCGGCTTCACTGGTGCGGCCTCCGTTCTGCCGGGGCAGTCCGGACCGTTCAATGGCGTTTACCCCACATCCCTGATTCGTCCGCATCGCAACAATTTTGCGCCGCGCATTGGCATCGCGTGGAAGCCCATGAAGCAAACCGTCGTGCGAGCGGGATACGGCATCAACTACAACCTCGCGCAGTATGGCGCCATCATTCAGAATTTCGCGTTTCAGCCGCCGTTCGCTATCACTTCCACGAATGTAAGTTCGCCGGCCAGCGTGCTCACCTTACAAAATGGCTTTCCGGCGACGAACGCCTCCGTGACCAATAATTTTGCGGTGGACCCGAACTATCGCCTCGGCTACGTGCAGGTCTGGAATCTTGACATTCAGCGGCAGCTATCCGGCGGCGTGGTGATGAACCTCGACTATAACGGTTCGAAGGGCACACGGCTCGACGTCGAGCGGGCCATTACCATAACTGGAGTGCAACCCTTTATCTATGAATCGTCGGCCGGTAATTCCGTCTATCATTCGGGATCGATTCGACTGCGCAAGCGCATGGCGCGCGGCATCGCTGTTTCAGGGTCCTACACCTACTCCAAATCGATCGATGACGCCTCCTCGATCGGCGGTGGCGGCGCGGTTGTGGCGCAAAATCCCTTCGACATCGCCGCGGACCGCGGCCTTTCCAGTTTTGATCAGCGCCACAAGTTTTCCGGCAACTGGATTTACGAGTTGCCCTTTGGTGAAAATCACCGCTTCGCACAGCGCGGCGCTCTCTCCCACATTCTCGATGGCTGGCAATGGAGTGGGGATTTTACGATTGGCTCCGGGCTTTACTTCACGCCACGCGTGCTGGGCAATTCGCTGGACATTAACCGGGGCGTGAGCGGCTCGCTGCGCGCGAACGTGACGGGCGCGCCGCTATCAGTGAGCAGCCCAAACACTCGCCAATGGTTCAATACTGCGGCCTTTTGCTCGCCGGCTTCTTCGTTTGGATCCAGCACGCCTGGTTCCGGCAGCACCTGCGCAAACCCCAGCGGAAGTTCTTTCGGAGACGCCGGGCGCAACATTATCGCAGGGCCCGGGCAGATCACGTTTGACATGAATTTGGCTAAGATCATCACCATTAAGGAATCGCGCGCGCTGGAACTTCGCATTCAGGCCGCCAATGTTTTCAACACGGCGCACTTCTCGGCCATTAATACTGTTGTGAATTCGCTGACTTACGGTGAGGTAACTTCGGTCGGGAGCATGCGGCGGATCACCATGCTGGCGCGCTTCCGCTTTTGAGTGAAGAGTTGTCATCCTGAGTCCATCCGACGAGGATGGACGAACGATCTCAGCGTAAGATTCGTCGAAGGTGTCATTAGATGGCGACAGGCGTTCCATGAGGAAAAGATTGGCGATATTAGCGGTTACCATCGCTGTGCTGGGTGGCTCGTTTTTCGTGCGCGCGCAAAACGCGCCGCAAACTCCGCAACCGCAGCAACCGCAGTATCGCGTGCATGTCACCTCTGAGCTGGTTCTCGTCAACGTGGTCGTGCGCGACAAGAAGGGCGATCTTGTCCGCGACCTGAAAAAAGATGACTTCACGCTCCTCGAAGATGGCAAGCGGCAAACGATCTCCACCTTCGACTTCGAAAACGTGGATGAGCTGAAGACTGCCGGCGCCGCCGAAGCCACCGTTTCCGGGACTGCACCTGACGGCGCGCTGCTGCGTCCGGCAGAAAAGACGGCCGCGCTGGATGCGCGCGATCGCCGCTTGATGCTGCTCTTCTTCGATTTTTCCGGCATGGATCCGGAGCAAATCGATCGCTCAGTGGACGCCGCCAAGAAATTCGTGCAAACGCGCATGCAGCCGGCGGATTTAATCGCGCTCGTCTCGCTGGCCACGAACATGCGAGTCGATCTTGATTTCACCGACGACAAAACGAAAGTGCTTGGCGCTTTGACTTCGTACACTTCTGGTCAGGGCCAGGGCTTCGACAACGGCACCGCCGGCAGCGCCGAAGGCGCCGCCGAAACCAGCGGCGCGTTCACCGCCGACGACACCGACTACAACACCTTCAACGCAGACCGCAAGCTGCTCGGGCTGCAAGCCATCATGCAGACGCTCGGCAAAATATCGCAGAAGAAAGCCATCATTTATTTCAGCAATGGCATCAGCCAGAACGGGGTGGACAACCAATCGGCTTTGCGCGCCGCGACTGCTTCCGCGGTGAAAGCCAACGTCTCCATCTATCCCGTCGATATTCGCGGCTTGCAGGCGTTTCCTCCCGGCGGCGAGGCGCAGAACGCCAGCCTGCACGGACAGTCTGCCTACAATGGCGCCGCCGTGCTCAGCGATCTCAGCAGCAATGCGGCAACGCAGGACACGCTTTCCACGCTGGCTTCAGACACCGGCGGCAAGGCCTTCTTCGACTCCAATGATTTCAGCGCGGTCTTTTCGCAGGTGCAAAAGGACAGCTCCGCCTACTACGTGCTCGGGTTCACCAGCACAAATGCGCTGAAGGATGGCAGGTTCCGGCGCCTGAAAGTGCAGCTCAATCGGCAGGATCTGAAGCTCGATTACCGCTCCGGTTATTATGCCGGACGCGACTTCGAGCATCTCAATCGCGCGGACCGCGAACAGCAGATTCAAGACGAACTGGCTTCCGAGTTGTCGCAGACCGACGTGGCCGTTTACGCCGGCGCTGCGTATTTCCGGCAGGATGATTCGCACTACTATCTTTCGGTTTCGCTCGTAATTCCCGGATCGCAAATTCCCTTCGTGCAAGCGAAAGACAAAGACAACGCCACCATCGACGTCATCGGCGAGGTGCGCGCGGGCGGAAAGTTTCCCGTTGGCCATTTGCGCGACACGGTGAAGCTTGCGCTGGACAGCGCGCAGCAGGTCCGCCGCAAGAACGTACAGTACAACACCGGCTTCCTCCTTGCGCCGGGAAGCTATCACCTGAAATTTGTCGTTCGCGAAAATCAGAGCGGGCGCATGGGTTCGTTTGAAACCGATGTGCAAATTCCCGATTTGCGCAAGGTGCCGCTGCGCATGAGCTCCGTGGTGCTCAGCAGCCAGCGAGTTCCGGCCAGCGCGAAGAAAACCAGCGGCCCGCACCCTCTGGTACAGGACCAGACAGAGTTGGTGCCCAACATCACCCACGTTTTCACGCAGGACCAGCACCTCTATCTGCAGTATGAAGTGTACGACGCAGCGCGCGGGAAAAATCCGGTGCCGAGTACCGAGGCGAATGGCAGCGCGAACACGTCGGCGAGCGAAGCGGCGAAGTCTGCGGCGTCTAAAGCTCCACGGGACAGCGTGCGTGTCCTCACCAGCATTGAGTTTTTGCAGGGTGGCGCGAAAGTTTACGAATCCAAGCCCGTTGTGGCGAATGAGGTTACTGCCCCGGACCGCAAAGCGGTGATTTTTCAAATCGATTTGCCGCTGCTGGCGCTGAAGCCCGGCTTCTACGTGTGCCAGGTAAACGTGGTCGACGATGTTGCGGGAAACTTCGCTTTTCCGCGCTCGCCTATTTTGGTCAAAGAGCCTGCGCAGCTCAGTCCGACGAGGACTCCTGCTGGCAAATAATTCTTCACTGTCGCTCTGAAACCTCAAAATCCTCAGGTCCAAAAGACCGACCTGAGCTACAGGTCTTCTGTCACGACGCTGCGGTGACTGATGAATGCCGCAAAAAGTCAGACACCTCCTGGGTGAAACGGTCGTGCTGCTCGATGTTGGATAAGTGCGCGGCGTCGAGTTCCCCATAACGGGCGCCGGCAATTTGCTTGGCCAGGAATTTGCCGTCAGCAGGCGTTGTGCCCGAATCGTGAGTGCCGGAGATAACCAAAGTCGGCGCGCGGATTGCGCTAATGCTTTCGCGAAAATCCGCTTCGCGCAAACCTTCGCAGCAAGCGATGAAGCCCTCGGCGCTGGTGGTTTCTACCATGTGCTTGATGCGCTCCACTGTTTGCGGCTCGCGTTCCCGGAAACTCGCGGTGAACCAGCGCTCCATCGTCGCGGCTGCGATCGATTTCATTCCGCCCTTGCGCACAGCTTCGATTCGCGCGTTCCAAGTATCGGGATTGCCAATCTTCGCTGCCGTGCTGCACAGCGCGAGCTTGTGCAGACGATTGCCGGCGTTTATACCCAGCCACATTCCGGTCACGCCACCCATGGACAATCCGCAAAATGAAAAAGTGCCGAGGTCGGTTTCGTCCGCTAGCGCGAGCACGTCGCGTCCCAATTGCTCGAACGAGTATGGTCCGGGGGTGACCTCGCTTTGCCCGTGCCCGCGCGTGTCGTAGCGCAGCACGCGGAAATGTTTCCGCAGCTCCGGCATCTGCGCATCCCACATGGTGAAATGGGTGCCGAGCGAATTGGACAGCACCAGCGCGGGCGCGTTCGCCAGCCCCTCGATTTGATAGTGAATGTGACCGCCGTTGATGTGTGCGACAGGCATAGTTGCTAGACGCGCTCCAGAATTACCGCGATCCCCTGGCCGACGCCGATGCACATGGTGCAGAGCGCATAGCGAGTTTTCGTGCGCAGCAGTTGATACATCGCCGTGGTTACCAGGCGCGCGCCGCTCGCGCCGAGCGGATGGCCTAGCGCGATCGCGCCGCCATTGGGATTTACGTGCGGCGCATCGTCGGCAACGCCCAGCTCACGCAATACGGCTAGCGCTTGCGAGGCAAAGGCTTCGTTCAATTCGATAACATTCATTTGATCGAGCGACAGTTTCGCCTTCGCCAACACTTTTTGTGTAGCGGGCGCAGGTCCCATGCCCATGATGCGCGGCGCGACGCCGACCGCCGCCGCAGCGATGACGCGCGCTTTCGGCGTAAGCCCGTGCCGCCGTGCTCCGGCTTCGGAAGCGAGAATCAGCGCACACGCGCCGTCGTTCACTCCCGAAGCATTGCCCGCTGTTACCGTTCCGCCCGGCTTGACGATGGGCTTTAGTTTCGAAAGCGCTTCGAGTGTCGTATCCGGCCGCGGGTGCTCATCCACCGAAAATGACGTCATCTTTCCGGGTGAAGGGGTTTCTCCCTTTTTCCACGCAACAGGCACCGCGACGATTTCCTCTCCCATGCGGCAAGTGCGGATGGCATCGGCGGCGCGCTGCTGGCTGCGCAGCGCGAAGGCATCCTGGTCCTCGCGCGAAATCCGAAATTCTTCCGCAACAATCTCTCCCGTTTCCGGCATGGAATCTGTGCCGTACTTCGCTTTCATCAGCGGATTTACGAAGCGCCAGCCAATCGTCGTATCTTCCAGCCTCATCGAGCGCGAAAACGCGGCATCCGCCTTGCCGACCACAAATGGCGCGCGCGACATGCTCTCCACGCCGCCGGCAATCACCAAGTCCGCCTCGCCGCTCTTGATCGCGCGCGCCGCGCTGGCCACAGCGTCCATGCTCGAGCCGCAAAGGCGATTCACCGTTGCGCCCGGCACTTCTTTCGGCAAGCCGGCGAGCAGCAGCGCCATGCGCGCGACGTTGCGATTGTCTTCGCCAGCCTGGTTCGCGCAGCCGAAAATCACGTCATCGAGCGCGCCCCAATCGGCTTTCGCGTTTCGCGACATCAGCGCGGCGATCGGAATCGCCGCGAGATCGTCGGTGCGCACACTGGCGAGTGCGCCGCCGTATCGTCCGATCGGCGTGCGGATCGCGTCGCAAATGTAGGCTTCGGTCATGGGCCGGTCTTGGTCGAAGTTATCTTAGCGTAAGGCGCCTTTCCACGCTGGCAGTTAACAATAAGACCCCCCCTCCCCCCGGTTTTGCATAAGTGTTCATTCTAGAGGTACTTAAAGTCCTTTGTTTTCACACACTTTTGCAAGTGTTCATTCTAAAGGTAGATAGCGGAACCTCAGGCGCCCTAGCGTGATTTTTCGCACCTCCGATTCTTTTTGCAGGCGGTTTTTCCCGAAAATGTGGGAGGGAAAGGAGTTAGGCGACTGGCGGGATATTTCATAAGATATTATACCATGTGGTTAGCTCCTGTCAACAGTTTTTTTTGTCTCATTTTGGGAATTCAGAGGAAACGATGGGGATATCAGCGGAGCTCGACAATCCTGTCGCCGGCCTCAAGGCATGATTGGAGGGTGGGCCAGAATTGGTCGAAGGCAGAGATCAGCGCTGAAGTTCGACAATTACCAAGGCGCACCCAGACAATTTTAAATTTGGCGTCGGGGCGGCTGGCAAGGTGGAGAAAATCTTCGTCCTTGCTGATAATCACGCGACCCTGGCTTTCGGCGTAGCGGCAGATCTCCGCATCCGATGCCTCGGCTAGACCGATGTCGAGAACGTGCTGACAATCCAAACCACGTGTTCGAAGATGCTGTGCAAGGGCGAGAGGAAGTTGGCTATCAACAATAAAATTCACGAAGATTGGAGGACAGCGTGATCGGTTTGGTATGCGGCGTAGTCAAGGGCGGCGAGAATATCCTCACGCTCAAGAAATGGGTAGTCCTTCAGAATTTCGTCGAACGAGGCGCCCGCACTGAGCAGCTCCAAAATATCGGTGACACGAATGCGCAGGCCGCGAATACAGGGGCGGCCGCCGCATTTGCCGGTTTCGATGGTGATGCGTTGAAGACGTTCGCGTTTCATAGAGGCTGCTGCGCTTGAAGATACGCTGTATTCCGGGGAAGGGCAAGGGTCAGCGCCCGTTCGTTTAGGCGTGCGCAAGCTCTTTGCGTTTCAGCCTTGGAAGGCTGCGAATCGCTTTTCCCGCTTTCTGTTCTGCGATTCGCACATCGTAGAGGGTCTGCAGGTTCAACCAGAATTGCGGGCTTGTCCCAAAGAAATGACCCAGCCGCAGGGCCGTATCGCCGGTGACGCTGCGCGTGCCATTGAGGATTTGTGTCACCCGGTTGGTAGGCACGGAAATCTTTCGCGCCAACTCCGCCGCGCTCATCCCCAGCGCCTTCAATTCCTCGGCCAAGTGCTCGCCCGGATGAATTGGCATTACCGCCAAGATCGCCTCCTAGTGATAGGTTATCTGTGTATCGGCGCATAAGGCGGCTCCGTTAGCACAGTCAGAAGCGAGAGCGATGGTCACTGTATTCCTCCGTCTAAGGCGCGGCTGTTTGAGCCGGTGCGGGCTGTTGGGTCGTAGCGACTTTGTGTGCGTCGATAACGGCAGCTAAACAGGTGAGAATGTGGGTAAAGCCGCCAAAATCTATTTTGTTGGCGTTCTGCTCCACGTATTGCGAAAAAATATGCTTTCCGAAATGAATCGTCGGATCAAACGTTTTGTCGTTTTCAGGAAGAAAGCTCTTACGGCCCTGCTTAAGGTTCTTAGTCAGGTCCCCGAAAGCATCTTCTATTACTGAGTCCTTCTGCCCTTGCTTAAGAGGTGTGGTAACCAAGTAAAGGTTCCCGGCGATTTGCACAAACGACTCCGCCCCGGTGGGCTTCTTGTGATTGAATTGCCGCGCTACGTTGTACACGGATCGGCCAGCTTCATCGTTGTCAACGAGTAAGATCACGGGATTCTGCTTGCCCGGAGCCTGGAACCTATTCATCTCCTTCACATACTCGGGGATGAAGTTTTTGAACTCACCGGTACCACCGGCTAACCTTAAAATGCGCCCAGTACTGGTTTGCGGATATCTAGGAACGCGCACCTTCAGCGTGGTCGGTTTATTTGGTACTACCGTCGCCAAGCCCGGGTACGAAGCCGCTAGCTTCCGGATTGCCTGCCGGATATATACGTTGTCGGTCTTTCCTTCGCACACGATCACCGGGGCCGGCGCTGCGTAAAATTCCTTAAACATCAGAAAGCGGCGATATAAATTTCGCTTGGAACTAATACCTCGCCCGACCACGTCATATCCGCCCCGCGCTGGCGACCTGAGCTTCTCGTTATGGCGATCGACTCTGTCAATGTGGCCCAGCATCCCATGGAGTTGGGCAAGAGTACCTTCTTTCTTGGTCGGTGCGAGGACGCCACTGGTATCGGGAACGGGAATTGTTTCGATGAGGTCGAAGTGTCCTGTCATGAACAATCGGTGCGCCATCGCGCGAACGGTGCGTCTGTATTCGCTCCGAATATTTGCCTTGCTGTTGACAACAAGCCCGGTCACATCTTGGCGCGAGGTACGATATTGCATCCGAGTTTTTTGCGGATTGATGGTAAACCCGGCCCGATTCACAATTTGTTGGAGCCGATCTCCTGCTTCCCACTTATGTCTCTCATCATCGATTGGCTTTGCGATACTGGGTGGGAAGTCCTGCTTATTTGTCGAGAATGTTATGTCATCCGCGTATCGTGAGTAGGAGCAGCCAGTATCGAATGCAAGCTTACCGAGATGAATGTCGAGCACATGCCCGATCAAATTAGAGATAACTGGTGAGCATGGGCTCCCCTGCGGCAACGCATTTTGGTAACAAGCGATTTGGGCCAGCACGGTCGCCGCGTCCGGATGTATCGCGAAGTTCCTATCCTTTATGAAAAAACCACGAACGCGTCCAAAATTTATTGTTCCAAAGAAATCTTGAAGGTCGACATTTAGCACGTATCTTCTTTTGCGATGCTTCGTTGCGTTGGTAATGATCGAGCGACCACGTTTGAAACCGTGTGCGAGTTGGTCTTTTCGGTTTTTGACTTGATTGATTTCCTCCATACAGTCCTGAAGGAGGTCAGAAAGTCGCCGCTGCAACAGCATCAGGTCAGCAGTAGGGGCATTGATTTTGCGAGAGCCGCCCCCACGTTTCAGAATTTCGAAGGAGTGATATTTAGTCTGTGAAGGTTTGACATAAAGAATATACGCCAGACCCTTGGCCGTGAATTTGAGAAGGGCAGCTATATCATGCAAGGAAGCGGCCGACTTCAGAGATTGAAGGTGCGACATGTTTAAAGGGAACGTGAGGTATGCCTGCAGTCACTCTTATGCGAAACGCACATTGCGCGCGTCACCAGTCGCACAGCGGCGTACCGGCAAAGGCTCTAACATTGTTGTCACTTGCCGCGAAACGCGGCAGAAGATCTGACTGCAGGCTCGAAAATTCTAGCATAGTCCGTGTGCTTTGTGGTGCGGCTGAAACCGTGTCCTGACGACGAGAAAAGCAGATTCCTCACACCGCCAGAATGCGGCGAGTTCGGAATGACAGCCGGGAAGAGAGAAATTACTCGTAGCGGAGGGCTTCTACTGGGTTGAGGCGGGCGGCGCGTCCGGCGGGGTATAGGCCTGCGACTAAGCTGACCGCTACGGCGAAGGCTATGGCGCTCAGTGCCAGCCACCACGGGACGTAGGAGATCTTTACGCCGGGCAAATCTTGCTGGCGCAAATAAATTGTTGTGCCCCAGGTTAGGGCTTCGCCGATTAGCCAGCCTAGCGCTACGCCGAAGATGCCGCCGAAGAGGCCCATGGCGCCGGCTTCGGCGAAAAACAAGCTGCGCACATCGCCATCTGTCGCGCCCAATGCTTTGAGGACGCCGATTTCGCGGCGGCGCTCGAGGATGGCCATTACTAGCGTGTTGATTATACCTAGCGAGGCTACGGTTAGCGCTAGGCTGCCGAAGAGGCCTAGGAATAGATCGAAGACGGTGAAGACCAGGCGGAGGCTGCGCGCGGCATCTAGCAAGGAAAAGGCGTTGAAACCTAATTTTTTTATGGCGTCTTCGACTTGCTGGACGTTTTTGGGATTTTTCACGCGGATGGTGAGCGCGGCGTAGGTGGGCTTGCCGGAGCCGCCGCCGCGGACGAAGTCCTGCACATCATTGGCTTGCGCGGCGTGAAGCTGCTCGGCGACGCGAATGGGAAGGAAAACGCGGCCGCCGCCGAAGCCGCCGATTCCAGCGGAGGGATCGGATTCGATGATGCCGGCGATGCGAAGTTTTTTCTCGCGGGAAACGATGGAGATGCCGCCGGACATCATTTCGTCGAGCTGCTTATCGATGTCCTGTTCCTTGGAGATTTCGTCGGAGGAGACGGCGCGGCGCTCTGCGTAGCGCAACGTGATTTCCTGGCCGACGAGAGTGGCGGTCTGGGGAGAGAGTTCCTTGGCGAAATCGGCCTGGAGGATGGCTTCTTCGGCGGTGGGGGAAGAAAAATATTTGCCGGTGATGGAGTCGAAGGCGCTGGTGGTGCGGGAAGATTCCGGGACGCCGAGAACGTTGGTGGAGAAACTGTTGCCTAGGTAGCGGACGTCGGTGAGGAAGCGGATTTGGGGGTAAACGTCGACGACGTTGGGCAAATGCGCGAACTGCTGGCGCGCGTCTTCGTCGAGCGGTTTGAATTTTTCGGGTGGCGCAGAGGATTTCCTGGGAGGACCTTCGCCACCGGGGCCGCGGAAATCGCGGCGTGAGGTGACGAAGACGGCGTCGAACAGGCCGGATTTGGTGAGGCGCTCGGAGGCCAGCGTTTGCAAACCGACGCCGAGGGAAAGCATGGCCACGAGCGAAGCGACACCCACGGCTACGCCGAGCGTGGTCAGGGAATTCCGGAGGATGGCTTCGCGCAAATTGCGCACCGCCAGCTCGCCGAGGTCCCGGCCTTTCATGCGCGCGCTCCGGTCTGCATCGCCAATTGATCGACGAGGCGGCCGTCGGACAACACCGCGATGCGATTGGCGAAGCGCTCCGCCAGCGGCCGCTCGTGGGTGACCATGATGATGGTCATGCCTAGCGTGTCCTGAATCTCCTTCAGCAGCAGAAGAATTTGCTCGCCGGTCGCGCTGTCCAAGTTTCCTGTTGGTTCGTCGGCGAAGAGAATCGCCGGCTCATTCACCAGCGCGCGAGCCAGCGCCGCGCGCTGCTGTTCGCCACCGGAAAGCTCGCTGGGGCGATGCTGCCGCCGCGCTCCAAGCCGCACACGCTCGAGCGCCTGCGCAACGCGCTGACTGCGCTCCGCGCGATCAACTTCCGCCAGCCGTAGCGGAAGCTCGACGTTCTCTTCCAGAGTCATGCGAGGAAGCAGGTTGAAGGATTGAAAGACCATGCCTACGGTTTCGCGGCGATAGCGCGCCAAGCCCGGAGAATCGAGCGCGGCCAGATTTTGTCCGCGCACATGGATTGCGCCGGAAGTCGGCCGGTCCAGGCCGGCCATGAGATTCAGCAGGGTGGACTTGCCCGAACCGGAGCTGCCCAGTAACGCCAGAAATTCACCGCTGCAAATTTCCAGCGAGAGATCGTTGACCGCGCGGATGAGCGTTTCGCCCAAGCGGTAATCGCGCGAAACGTGTTCCGCGTGTATCAGAGTTTGTGTGGATGGCATCGCCGGGGTCACCACCATATTAATACGGTTACGAACCCCCACAAATTTCCGCGCGCCGCCTTTGGCTCGCGCATGGTGCACTTGCGCGAACGGCCGCACCGTTCGAGCGGTCAGGCAGGGCCGGAAAATGGTGGCTGGCCCAAAATTGGCCGTGCTGCCAGTTTCGCCGCCAATCGCCCGGCGCTACTCTTGCCGCGACCTCTCAGAGGTAAATCTATGAACGACTTTAT
>WNFP01000337.1_pt1 | contig 39311 bp, 32 predicted proteins | sample 5400201 | NCBI WGS metagenome assembly WNFP01 (sample SAMN13153355, study PRJNA577476) | soil metagenome | isolation source: 115 cm saprolite under Madrone tree | place: USA:California | collected 2016-06-14 | reverse complement strand
AGGGCGGGGGCGGTGGGGGCGAGTGCAGCGGCCCCGACGGCGGCAGAGCCGGCACGCAGAAGCGTTCGGCGGTCGAGCGTGAGCATGTCTGTTCTCCATCGTTTGACGTCTGGTCATTCGAGAATAAGCGTCGACATTGATCACAGAAGCGATATTTCATAATATGATTGATCGTTGAATCGGATTAATCGCCCATGATGGAATTCGAGTTGCTGCGTTCGTTTGTTGCCGTGGCCGATTGCGGCGGTTTCCACCGTGCCGCGGAGCGGCTCAACCTGACGCAGTCGACGGTAAGCCAGCAGATCAAGCGGCTTGAGCTCGAGACCAAACGGCCCTTGTTCCGGCGGACAACGCGCAGTGTCGCACTGACCGACGATGGCGAGATGCTGCTCGGCGACGCGCGTCGCCTGTTGCAATTTGAGGAAGCGGCCCGTCATCGCCTGGCGGCGCCGCGGCTGTCTGGCACGGTGCGTCTCGGCGTGGTCGAGGAGGTCGCCGGCGGCTCGCTGCCTTCGGCGCTCGGCCGCTTCGCCAAGCTCCATCCGGGCGTGAAGCTCGAGGTGCAGATCGGCGTCAGCGCGGAATTGATCGAGCAACTTAATGCGGGGCGGCTTGACGTCGTGTTCGCAAAGCGCCCGCTCGGAACCTCGAAAGGGCGTCTGGTGTGGCGTGAGCCGCTGGTCTGGGCCGCGGCCGACACGTTCGATCTTGTTCCGGGTGCGGCGCTGCCGCTGGCCCTGTATCGCGAGCGATCCGTTTCTCGCGAGGCTGCACTCGCCGCGCTCAACGACAACGAACTGACCTGGGAGATCATCTATACCAGCCCCAGTTTGACAGGCGTGCGCGCGGCGGCGCTCGCGGGCTTCGCCATCACCCCGCTTCCTGCCAGCGCGCTGATCGCGGGCTTGCGCATTCTCGGTGTGGAAGAGGGGCTGCCGCTTCTTCCCGACCTTGAGTTCGCGATCTACGAGAAGGCGCGACCCGACAAGGCCGCCGCGGCACTGGCTGCGGTTCTGCTGACGCTTGCACAGGGACCATCACGCCCGGCGCTCTGAGATGAACCGGCACTTCAATCGTCGAGAGTCGGCTATGGGGTCAAATCCTGCCCTAAACCACCGCAGGCCGACTTGTCCGGCTCTAGCCAGTAAGCGGACGCCCCTCGCGGCAAGCGGCGCTTCCGAGATGTGCCACAAGCTGACCTTTCGCGGCTGGCAAGTTCAACGCAGCAAGTCGCTGCTCGCCGCACTGGAACCGATCAGCCGCTTAGTGGCTTCAGTTCGCCGAGAACCGTCGGGATCAGTTCCGAGACGGTCGGGTGGATCGGCACCGCCCATTGCAGAACCGGATAGGTCGCTCCGGCATTCATCATGTCCAGGATGCCGTGGATCGCCTCGTCGCCGCCCATCCCCACGATGGCGGCCCCCAGGATTTGCTTCGTCTCCGCGTCGGCGACCACCTTCATGAAGCCCTTGGTTTCGCCCTTCTCGATCGCACGCCCGACCCGCGTCATCGGGCGTTTGGACACTAGGAGCTTACGGCCTGTGCGTGTCGCCTCAGTCTCCGACAGGCCGACGCGCCCGAGCGGCGGATCGACATAGAGCGCGTAGGCAGGGATCCGGTCGCTCACCCGGCGGTTGCCACCATCGAGAAGATTGGCGGCGACGATCTCGTAGTCGTTGTAGGCCGTGTGGGTGAAGGCGCCGCGGCCGTTGCAGTCGCCCAAGGCCCAGATGCCGGGGACAGTGGTGGTCAGGCCGTCGTCCACCACAATGTAGCCCCGGGCATCCGCCGCGACGCCAGCCTTGTCGAGGCCGAGATCGTCCGTGTTGGGCCGGCGCCCCACCGCCAGCAGCACATGCGAGCCCACCACGACCGGCTCCCCGGACGTGCAATCGACGTCGACCGCCACGCCGTCCGGGTGGGGCTTGAACCCAATGCAGGTGGCGCTGGTGCGCACCGCGATCCCCTCATCGGTGAGGAACTCCTGGACCGCCTCAGACACGTCCTCGTCCTCGCGGGTGATCAGCCGCGGTGCCTTCTCGACGACCGTGACCTCAGCGCCGAAACGCCGATACATCTGGGCGAACTCGAGCCCGACATAGCTTCCGCCAACGACGACCAGGTGCCGTGGGATGGTATCGAGCTTGAGGATCGACGTGTTGGTGAGGTAGTCGACCGTGCCGACACCCGGCATGTCGGGCACGCTCGCGCGGCCGCCGACATTGATGAAGATGCGAGGCGCCTTCAGCAGGCTCTCGCCCACCCGGACGACATCCGGGCCCTCGAACCGGGCATGCCCTTCGATGACAGTCAGGTCGCGCATGCCGCGCAGCCACTTTTCGACATTCGTGCGGGCATTCGTTGAGACGGTATCGGCCCGGGCCTTGACCCGCTTCATGTCGATTTTGATCGGACTCTCGATCGCGACCCCATACTCGGCGCTCCGCCGGGCAAGGTGAGCGGCATAGGCGCTTGCGACCAGCGTCTTCGTCGGTATGCAGCCGGTGTTGACGCAGGTTCCGCCAAACAGCTTGCGCTCGACGAGCGCGACCTTCATTCCGGCGGCGGTCAACCGCCCGGCCAGGGATGGTCCCGCCTGTCCGGCCCCGATGACGATGGCGTCGAAGACTTGGGTCATGGCACGGGCCCACGATGAGTGCCGCGCCGAGGATCGCAGCGGCGTCCTCCAGCAGGGCGGCAAGCCGATCCTTTCCGAAAGCCAAAGCTAGGTCCACCGGGGCCGCTGCTCATGACGGCAGCTGGACGACTTCGAGCTTCATGTCGACCGTCCGCGCTCTCGGGGTCTCGATTGCAGTTTCGCTGCGCACCGGAGTACTGCTCATGTCGAGCTCCTCAGGTTTGGGTGCCTTGAGGGTGGCGGGTCATTCAAGCTGGTGCTGGTCACTGGACCTTTGCCATTAATCAGCGGCCAACTGCGTATTGAGCCGCCGGCCTTGCAGCCGCGGCGGCAGTTAACAAGCTACATTGAGCGGCTTTGTTGGCGGTCTCTGCACGCAACCGTGGCTTGATACGTTGGCATCGACACCTCCTGGTGACCAAGCCCGAGCCAACGTGAATCTACCATACGGGCCGAGGATTGGCTTGCTTCAAAAGCAGGCTTTAGGCGAGGCACTGAGGTCGGGCGTCACTCCCAAATGTCCGAGCTGCATCAGTCGCGACCGGGTCGAGCCAGCAGCAAGTCCGGCCATGTCCGCTTTGCCGCCGAAAGCGGAAGTAAATTCATAACATTAGGGGCAACGCCGTAGGCCATGGCAGGTTGACGGTACGGCCGTGGAAATGAGTCAAGCTCTGAAACTGGAGCCTCGAATCATGCGCTACGAACCCAGCGATTATGAATGGACCGCCATCAAGCCGATGCTGCCGAACAAGCCGCGCGGCGTTCAGCGTGTAAACTACCGCCGCGTGCTCAATGGCATCTTTTGGGTCCTGCGTTCAGGTGCGCCATGGCGGGATCTGCCGGAGACCTATGGGCCATGCGCGACTTGCTACAATCGCTTCGTTCGCTGGCGGCAGGCTGGCATCTGGGACCAGATCATGGAAGCGCCGGCCGCCGGTCATGACGCAGCGGTGCAGATGATCGATACCTCCGTCGGGCGCGTGCACTAGCGCGGAGCCCGCATCGCGGACAACAATCACCAAGATATGGGTCGCTCACGAGACGCGGTCGTGGACACCAATGGCCTGCCGGTCCATCTCGCCCTCACGCCCGGTGAGACGCACGACAATCGGCTGTGTTCGGTGCTCCCAGCGCCTTGCTTCCACAAACGATGTTGCTCGCAGATCGTGGATACGACGCGGACTGGATCAGGGAGCTTGCCCGCCAACAAAGCGCATGGGCTCCGCCGAAACGAAATCGCAAAGACCCTATCTGCTTCAGCCCGTATCTGTATCGCACTCATCGAACGGTTCTTCAATAAGATCAAGCAATGTCGGCGTGTCGCGACCCGATACGACAAACTCGCTGCCAACTATCTGGCCTTCATCAAACTCGCTTCAATCCGAATTTGGTTGCGTGCTAATGAGTCCGCGCCCTAGCTAGAGAAGGCCTGCGCCAACGCTGACGGCCAGCGCCAGAATCACCGTATTGAAGAAGAACGAGAGCACGCCGTGAAGCAGCGTCAATTTACGCAGGTCAGGTGCCGCCACCTGTACGTCGGACACCTGGCAGGTCATCCCGACCACGAATGAGTAATAGAGAAAATCCCAATAATGAGGGTCGCCGGCGCCGGGAAAGATCAACCCTCCTTCCGGCAAGCCATAGAAGAGATGGGCGTAATGAAGGGCGAAGATCGTATGAATCAGCGACCAGGAGCCCAGCACCGTGAATCCAGCCAGCAGCAGGCGCAGTGTCGGGTGGTTCGGCAATGCGCCATCGGCGCCGCGAAGAGCAAGGGCAAGTCCGAACAGGCTGACGCAGGCGGCGGCGACGGCAAGCAGCATCATGACCCAGGCCCGGGTATCGAGCCGCGCCGCCCGGCGGCGGATGGAATCGATGCTGCGATCGGCAATCACCCGATATGTCAGACCGAGAAAGCAAATGACCGCGGCGTCCCAGGCAAGTATGGCGGTGAGCGAGGCGGACCAGACCTGGCGCAGGCCCAATTCGACAACGAGGCCGGTGACCGCGGCCGTCGAGAGCCGTGCCACCGAGGACCAGGGACGGAGCCATGTCTTATCTGACGCTTGCGACATCCCACGACTTTGGCGCCCTTAGCGCCCGGACGCCAGTGCGTTCGTGGGCTGGCCAGGTTTGAAAGGCTGTCCGTTCATCCCTAGACTGCGGCGCGCCCGCAGCAACAATCGGAGCCCTTGGCATGGCCACCCAAGCGAAGAAGACCGTCTCGACCATCATCCCCGCGCTCCGCTATCGCGATGCGGCGGCGGCCATCGATTGGCTGTGCCGGGCCTTCGGCTTCGAGAAGCACCTCGTCGTGCCGGGTAAGAACGGCAAGATCGCCCATGCCCAGCTCACCTTCGGCAATGGAATGATCATGCTCGGGTCCGGCCATGGCGGTTCCTATGACCGGCTGATCCGGCAGCCCTCGGCGATTGGACCGGCGGTCACCCAAGCGCCCTACATCGTGGTCCGCGATCCCGACGCCCATTATCACCAGGCCAAGGCGGCCGGCGCCGAGATGGTCATCGACATTGCCGACCAAGAACATGGTGGGCGGGCCTATACCTGCCGCGATCCCGAAGGGCATGTGTGGAATTTTGGCGATTACGACCCTTGGACGGATGGATAGATCCGCGGCCGGCAAGTTGCCCCGGCCTCAGATCACGCCGAGCTTCTTGCCAGCACTGGTGAAAGCGTCGATGGCCCGATCCAAATCCGCCCGCTCATGGGCCGCTGAGATCTGCACCCGGATTCGGGCCTGGCCCTTCGGCACCACGGGATAGAAGAATCCGATGGCGTAGATGCCAAGGTCGAGCAACGCGGCGGAAAGCTGTTGCGCTACGACCGATTCATAGAGCATGACCGCCACGATTGGGTGTGCGCCAGGCTTGATATCGAATCCGCCGGCCTTCATTCGGCCGCGGAAATAGCCCGTGTTCTCGTGCAGCTTGGCACGCAGATCGTCCGACTTGTCCAACAGTTCGAAGGCGGCTACGCCGGCGCCGGCGATAGCCGGCGGCAGGGTGTTGGAGAACAGATAGGGGCGCGAACGCTGGCGCAGCATGGTGACGATTTCGCGGCCGGCGGCAACGAAGCCACCCGACCCGCCGCCCAGGGCCTTGCCAAGGGTCGAGGTCAGAATGTCGATCTTGCCTTCGACACCGCAATGCTCCGGCGAGCCGCGCCCACGCTTGCCCACGAACCCCGTCGCATGGGAATCGTCCACCATCACCAGCGCGTCATGTTCGCGGGCGAGCGCGGTGATTTGCTCGAGCGGCGCGATGTCGCCGTCCATGCTGAACACGCCGTCGGTTGCGATCAGTCGGGTGCGCGCCTCCTTGGCCTGCACGAGCTGGTCTCTCAGATCGTCCATATCGGCATGGCGATAGCGATAGCGCCTGGCCTTGCATAGCCGAATGCCGTCGATGATCGAGGCATGGTTCAAGGCGTCGCTGATGATGGCGTCCTGCTCGTCCAGCAAGGTTTCGAACAGGCCGCCATTGGCATCGAAGCAGGAGGAATAGAGGATGGCCTCCTCCATGCCCAGAAAGCGGGCGATGGTCTGTTCCAGCTGCTTGTGAAGATCCTGCGTGCCGCAGATGAACCGAACGGAGGCTAGGCCGAATCCGTGATCCTCCAGCGCCTTGTGGGCGGCGGCCAGGATCTTGGGATGGTTGGCCAGGCCCAGGTAATTGTTGGCGCAGAAATTCAGGACATCGCGCCCCGGCGTCACCTTGATATGGGCGCCCTGCGGGCTGACGATGACGCGCTCTTCCTTGAACAGCGAGTCCTGCCGGATGCGATCGATCTCCGCCGTCAGGCGTTGCTTCAGCGTCATGGCCCGCCCTCGATCTCTCTTCAACCCCTGCCCGCTCAATTCCAGGCGCAGACGACCTTGCCGCATTGGCCGCTGGCCATCAGATCGAAACCCTTCTGGAATTCACCGATGGGGATGTGGTGGGTCAGCACCGGGCGCAGGTCGAGGCCACCCAGTATCATCTGGGTCATCTTGTACCAGGTCTCGAACATCTCGCGGCCGTAGATGCCCTTGAGGTGAAGCCCCTTGAAGATTACTTGGTCCCAATCGATGCGGGTATCGGAGGGCAGGATGCCGAGCAACGCCACCCGTCCGCCGTGATACATGTGATGCAGCATGTCGTTGAAGGCCTGGGGATTGCCCGACATTTCCAGGCCGATATCGAAACCTTCGCGGATATCCTGTTTTTTCATCGCATCGGTCAGCGTCTCGTTCTTGACGTTGACGGTATGGGTGGCACCCATCTTGGAAGCCAGCGCCAGGCGGTAATCGTTGACGTCGGTCACCACCACATGGCGGGCGCCCAGGAATCGGCAGATGCCCGAGGCAATGATGCCGATGGGCCCGGCTCCGGTGATCAGCACATCCTCGCCCACCATGTCGAAGGAAAGAGCGCAATGGGTCGCGTTGCCATAGGGATCGAAGAAGGCGGCGATCTCCGAGGGGATCTGGGCCGGAATCAACCAAAGGTTGGAAGCCGGCACAACGACGTATTCGGCAAAGGCACCCGGCAGATTGACGCCGATGCCCCGGGTCAGGGCGCATAGATGGCGCCGTCCGGCACGGCAGTTGCGGCAATGGCCGCAGGTGATGTGACCTTCGGCCGATACCCGGTCGCCCAGTTGATAATTGTCCACGCCCGGGCCCATCTCGACGATCCGGCCCACGAACTCATGGCCGATGACCAGCCCAGGGGTGATCGTGCGCTGGGACCACTCGTCCCATTTGTAGATATGCAGATCGGTGCCGCAGATCGCCGTCTTCTCGACCTTGATCAGCACCTCGTTGGTGCCGACTTTGGGCACCGGCACCTCTTCCATCCAGATGCCCTGCATCGGCTTGCGCTTGACCAGTGCCCGCATCGTCTGCGTCGCCATATCCCGATCCTTATCCTTGCGCCGCCGCATGTGGGCAGGCTTTGTTCGAGCGGATATTTGTCCAAGCCTCCCGGTCAGGCAAGGCAAACCGCGCCGGCGGCCGTGGCTCAGCGGTATTTCGGTCGTAATCCGACCAAAGCTTCGGCCCTGGCGACCCACCCTCCCGGGCTCTAACTTGGCAAAGCGACCCTGGGCCAGCGCAGGCAGGCCAGCAGCCCGGCACCCAGCGCCAGGACCAGGGCCAGGCCGCCCAGCATAGGCTCGCTCAGGATCGAGAGGCGGGTTGGATCGATGAGGCAGGAAGCAAAATCGAACTGAACATATTTGTAATCCCCGGCCTTGAAGGCGCAGCCGCTGAACAGCGAAAGCTGGGTCGCCCAGACAACGAAGTGAAAGGCTATGGCATAGGCGGCCAGGGCCGCGAGAATTCGCCGCTGACGCCAGCCCATCACAAGAGCCAGGCTCAGCGGCCCCGCCAGAATATGCAGATACCAGCCCGGCGTGCCCGCCGCACCCGGGCCGCGCGCGATCTGGGTCAGCATGTAGTAAACCAGGCCAAGAACCATCGGCGCCGCCAGGAACAAGGGCGCGATTACCGGGGTCGGCGCCCAGCGCAGGCGCATCAGCCAGTTGAACAGCGGCAGCGCCGCCAGAAGAATCACCGGCGCGGTAAAGATGGGCGAGAATCGGCCATAGGACCAGGTCCCAGCCCAGGCGAAGCTGGTGGCGAGCTGGCCGAAGCCGCGCAGAAATTCGAGGATACCGAAACTCTGCAGGATCTGTGCCCAGACCGACCCGCGCGCCTGGACCGCCATGATGTCGTTGGCCACGATGAAGGAGCCGACCGTCAGATATCTGTAGAGATACCAGCCGCCGCCTATGACGCCGGCCGTGACAAGGATGACGAGGGCGTTGCGCAATTGCCGCCGGTCCCTTTCGCGCAACTCGTGGAAACAAAGCAGGCATATGCAGCCAGCAAGGATCGGCACGAAAAAAGCCTTGGCCAACAGACCGAGGCCGAGCACGAGGCCCAGCAACACCGCATCCTTCGCCAGGCGATGGGAGAGCAGCCGCAGAATGAGGTCCCAGCCGACGCCCATGAGCAGCAGGCAAAGGCTGTCATTGCCCAGGCGCGCCATCTCGGGAAAGAATTGAGGAAACAGGAACGGCCAGGCAGGAACGAGAAGGCAGAGCCGCGGCGATATGTTCAGCGCTTGCAAGGCCCGTTGCGTGGCCCCGCAACCGATGGCAAAGCCGGCGAAGGCCAGCGACCAAGAGACGAGCCGCAGCAGCAGGAACAGCGCGGGCCAGCTCCAGCCTGCTGCCAGCGGATAGAACGGCGCCAGCAGCAGATAATAGAGCGGCGGATGCTGCGCCTCGCCGTTGATCCAATGGCCCGGCTGATAATCATGCTCGATCCGGGGCGGAAGGCTGGGCAAGGGTCCGTTAAAAAAGGCTCGGTAGGTCTGGCCCGCAACCCGATCGTAGGGCGGCGAACTGCTGTAGGGCCGGGGCCCGGCGTACTGCTCGATATCGCTCGAGACCCGGTCGACGCCATAATGGGGAATGGTTCCCGTCTCGGCGATCTGCTGGATATAGGCCAGGTGGTTCGTCTCGTCGAAGCCTTCGAAGGGCGGCAGGAAGGCGACATGGGCAATGCCAGCCAGTGCGACCGCCAGAAGAAGCAGGCGATTGACCCAGATGAAGGTCCGATCGGTGGGAGTGCCGGGCGAAGCCATGACTCGCTGTAGCCTTATTCCAGATTGCGCCTGAAACCTACCCCGGCAGCGGATTGCCAGCGCATGATTTTATCTGGATGATAGGCAAATCCCCCGACTGGAGAAATGACAATGCCCGACTTGACCAAGCACGACTGGAAGGTATCCGAGCGCGCCCACAAGCTTCATGCCGACGCCCTGGTATGGGACGATCACGCCGGGTTCGAGCCTCACCCCACCGTCGATCTGGAGATTCTCGAACATTGGCGGGCAGCCGGGGTCGATTATCTGTCGGTCAACGTCGGCTATGACGTGGCGCCCTGGCAGAAGACGATCAAGAACATCGGCGCCTTCATCACCTGGCTCGAGAAGAATTCCGATCGCTTCACCCTGGTGCGCCGGGTCGAGGATATCCTGGCGGCCAAGCGCGAGGGCAAGCTCGCCATCGCCTTCGACATCGAAGGCATGAACTCGCTGGATGGCGAGGCCTATATGGTGTCGTTCTACTACCGCCTGGGCGTCCGCCAGATGCTGTTCGCCTATAACCTGAACAATCTCGCCGGCAGTGGCTGCCACGACCAGGATACCGGCCTGACCGATTTCGGCCGGCAGGTGATCGCTGAGATGAACCGGGTCGGCATGCTGGTCGACTGCTCCCATACCGGTTATCGCACGACGCTGGCGGCGATGGAGGCCTCAAGTGCCCCCGTCATCTTCTCCCATTCCAATCCGGTGACCCTGCATAAACACGGCCGCAACATCGTCGACGAACAGATCCGCGCCTGCGCGCGCGCCGGCGGCGTCGTCGGGATCAACGGTATCGGCCTCTTCCTGGGCGACCCTGCCGCCGCGACGCCGACCCTGGTCAGGGCCATCACCTATGTCGCCGATCTCGTCGGCGTCGATCACGTGGGCATCGCGCTGGACTGGACGCCGGAAAATCTCGAGGGGCTGACCACGGCCAATCCCCGCTTCTGGCCGAAGAGCGAGGGCTATGGCCAGGGCTCCGCCATGCGCGTGGCGGCCCCCCGGCAATTGCCGCAGATCACCGAAATGCTGCTGGATCGCGGCTGCGCCGAAGTCGACGTCCGCAAGATTCTGGGCGGGAATTTCCGCAGGGTCGCCGAAGCCGTCTGGAAGTAAGAGCCGCGGACGGCCCTCCCCATCGCTCGCTGGGAAGCGCAAGCAATAGGCGGCGCTTGGATTTGCGTGGCCATTGTCAGCGCAAAACAAAAATTCTATATTTGATCTGATTTGGAACTTATGAGCCGAACTTCGTTATCCGAGCATGATCGGCGGCCGCGCTCGATGCCATCGACAACGGCCAAATAAGCTCTCTCGGGCCTGCCGGGAAAAAGGACTGCATCATGTCGCTGCATGTGACCGACCATCGCAAGGGCTTCGCTCTCGGACTGACCGAGATCACCCGCTTCGAGGATCCGGGCGAGCCCACGGGCCTGTCCTTCGCCGTGCTGAAGCTGGCGGCCGGCGAATCGACCAAGATCGAAACAAAGCATGAAACCGCCTGGCTGCTGATGCAGGGCAGTGCCGAGCTCACCGTGGGCAACCAGACGCGGCAGTTCGAGCGGCGCTCCCTGTTCGATGAATCGCCCAGTTGCCTACATGTATCGGCGGGCGAGCGCGTCGAGATCAAAGCCGTTGGCGACAGCGAATTCACGGTCTACGGCAGCGCCAATCGCGCGCATTTCGCCAGCCGCTTCTATGGCCCGGCCGATGTACCCAACGAGCATCGCGGCAAGGGCCAGGTAGGCGATGCCTGCTATCGCTTCGTGCGTACCATTTTCGATCGGCGCAACGCAGATCCGGCGGCCGAGCTGGTGCTGGGCGAAGTGGTGACCATGCCGGGGCGCTGGTCGAGCTATCCGCCCCACCACCATCCCCAACCCGAGATCTATCACTATCGATTCACCCTGCCCCAGGGCTTCGGCCATGCCGAGTTGGGCGAGCAGGTCTTGAAGATTCGCCAGTTCGACACGGTCAAGATCCTGGATGGGTTGGATCACGCCCAGTGTGCTGCGCCCGGCTATGGCATGTATTACGCCTGGGTCATTCGCCATCTGCCCGACAATCCCTATGGCGTTCCGGAATACACCGAGGAACATCGCTGGACCACCGATCCCCAGGCTGAATTCTGGCGGCCCAAGGACGGTTCATAAATGGTCGAGCCCAGCCTCGACCTCATTACCATCGGCCGGGTTTCCGTCGATCTATACGGCCAGCAGACCGGCGGCCGGCTGGAGGATATGGCGAGCTTTGCCAAATACGTCGGCGGCTGTCCGGCCAATATCGCCGTGGGCGCCGCCCGCCTCGGCCTGAAATCCGCCCTTCTCAGCCGCGTCGGCGACGAGCATATGGGACGCTTCGTGCGCGAGCAGCTGGTCCGCGAGGGCGTCGACGTGACCGGGCTCGGGACCGACCCGGCCCGCCTGACCGCGCTGGTCATCCTGGGCATTCGCGACCGCACGACATTTCCGCTCATTTTCTATCGCGAGAACTGCGCCGACATGGCGCTGGAGATCGGCGACGTCGACGAGAGTTTCATCGCCTCGGCCCGCGCTATTGTTGTGACAGGGACTCACTTCTCCACGCCCTTGACCGCCGCCGCCGGCTATCGGGCCATGGAGATCGCGCGGCGCCATGGCCGCAAGGTCATATTCGACATCGACTATCGCCCCGTTCTCTGGGGGCTGGCGGGCCATGGGTTGGGCGAAAATCGCTTTGTCGACAGCGCCGAAGTCACCCGTCGCTTGCAAGCCATTTTGCCCGGCTGCGATGTGGTGGTGGGCACGGAGGAAGAAATCCACGCCGCTGGCGGCAGCACCGATACGATCGCAGCCTTGCGGCGGATTCGCACCCAAAGCCCGGCGCTGATCGTCCTGAAGCGCGGCGACCAAGGCTGTATCGCCTTTCCCGAGGCCATCCCCGCGCGCGTGGAAGAGGGGCTGGTGGTCGAGGGCTTTCCCATCGAGGTCTACAACGTGCTGGGGGCCGGCGACGCCTTCATGAGCGGTTTTCTCAGCGGCTATCTGCGCGAGATGCCCTTGGCTGAAGCCTGCCGCCTTGCGAACGCCTGCGGCGCGCTGGTGGTCTCGCGCCACGGCTGCGCGCCTGCCAGCCCGACCCGAATCGAACTCCAGCATTTCCTGAAGCATGGCAGCGCGCACCGAGCCCTGCGTCACGACGACGGTCTCAATCACATTCACCGGGCAACGACCCGACGCGCGGACTGGCCGGAAATCTGTGCGCTCGCCTTCGATCATCGCATCCAGCTGGAGCGCATCGCCCAACGCCATGGCCAGCCGATCTCGCTGATTGCGGATTTCAAGGATCTTATCTATCGCGCCGCCTGCCGGGCCAGCGGCGATGATCCCAGCTTCGCCATCCTGGTGGACGATCGCTTTGGTCAGAGAGTGCTCAATGAGGCCAGCGGCAAGAAGCATTGGATCGCGCGCCCCGTCGAACTGCCGGAGAACACGCCCCTGGTCTTCGAAGCGGGCCGCGATCCCGGAATGATCTTGCGCGAATGGCCGGTCGATCATGTGGCCAAATGCCTGGTCTATTGGCACCCCGACGACCCGGCGAGTTTGGCCGAGGCGCAAGACAGACAGATCGCCATGCTGGGCGAGGCCTGCCGCCAGACCGAGCATGAATTGCTGCTGGAAGTGATAGCCGACCGCAGCAATCCGGGGGATGCTCGCCTGACCAGCGCCATCATGCGCCGTATCTACGGGCTGGGCGTGCGGCCCGATTGGTGGAAACTGGCGGCACCGGCCGACGATGCCGGCTGGGCTCTGATCGACCAGACGATTCGGCAGGCCGACCCCTACTGCCGGGGCGTGCTGTTGCTCGGTCTCGATGCGCCGGAAGCCGATCTCGCCCGTTCGCTCGCCGCCGCGGCCGGGCAGCAGATCTGCAAGGGCTTCGCCATCGGCCGCAGTATTTTCGGCGCGGCGGCGGAGGCCTGGTTTGCCGGAAAAATGGATGATGAGGCTGCGGTCGCGCAGATCGCAGCCTATTATGGGCGCCTGACCCGGGTGTGGCAGGCTGCGCGGCGCGAACATGCCGGCCCAACGCTGCGCGCCGGGACACGACGCAACGTCGGGTGACCGCATGCCGAGAATGACCATGGCCCAGGCGCTGGCACGATATCTCGCCGTGCAGTGGACGGAGATCGATGGCGAGGAACTGCCGCTGTTCGCCGGCATCTTTGCCATCTTCGGCCATGGCAATGTGGCGGGGCTGGGCCAGGCCATGGCCGAGATCGGCAAGGCGCTGCCGACATATCGCGCCCATAACGAACAGGCCATGGCGCACGCGGCCATCGCCTTTGCCAAGGCGAACAATCGCCGGCGCATGATGGCCTGCACCAGTTCCATCGGCCCGGGGGCGACCAACATGGTGACCGCCGCCGCGCTTGCCCATGTCGACCGCCTGCCGGTACTTCTGCTGCCGGGCGATATATTCGCCAATCGCCGGCCCGATCCGGTGCTGCAACAGATCGAGAATTTCGGCGACCCCACGGTTTCCGCCAATGATTGCTTCAAGCCGGTGGCCCGATATTGGGATCGCATCACGCGGCCCGAGCAGCTTCTGTCGAGCCTGCCGCAGGCGCTGCGCGTATTGACCGATCCCGCCGACTGCGGCCCCGCCGTGCTCTCGCTGCCCCAGGACGTGCAGGCCGAGGCGGCGGAATTTCCCGAGAGCTTCTTTGCCCGGCGCCTGCATCGCCGGCGCCGGCCGGGTCCCGACGAACAGGAACTGGCGCTTGCGGCCACCGAGCTTCGCAAGGCCAAGGCGCCGCTCATCATCGCCGGCGGCGGCGTGCATTACAGCGAGGCGACCGCCCCTTTGGCCGAATTCGCGCAACGCCACGGCATACCCGTGGCCGAAACCCAGGCCGGCAAGGGGGCACTGCCTTGGACCCACGAGCTCAATCTGGGCTCGATCGGCGTGACCGGTTCCGCAGCATCCAATGAATTGGCGCGCAAGGCCGATCTGGTGCTGGCCATCGGCTCGCGCCTGCAGGATTTCACCACCGGATCCCAGGCTCTCTGGCCGGCGAGCGCGATCTTGATTCAACTCAACGTGGCGGCCTTCGATGCCCAGAAGCAGGCGGCGCTGCCGCTGGTAGCAGATGTCAAGGCTGGGCTCGCGGCGCTTGACGCCGCCATCGGCGCCTGGCGCGCGCCCGCGGCCTGGACGAAACGCGCCACAGCCGCGCGTGCCGGATGGCAGACCGTCGTCGATCGCGTCACCTCGCCGCCTAAAGGCAACGCCCTGCCGTCCGACGCCCAGGTGCTGGGCGCGGTCAATCGCAAAGCGGCGGCCAGCGACATCGTGGTTTGTGCCGCGGGTGGCCTGCCGGGCGAATTGCACAAACTCTGGCGGACCGTCGATCCCAAAGGCTACCACCTGGAATACGGCTTCTCCTGCATGGGCTACGAGATCGCCGGCGGGCTGGGCGTGAAGATGGCCTTTCCCGAGCGCCGCGTCTTCGTGCTGGTAGGCGACGGCAGCTATCTGATGATGAATTCCGAGCTGGCAACCTCTGTCATGATGGGCCTCAAGCTCGACGTCGTCCTGTTGAACAATCGCGGCTACGGCTGCATCAACCGCCTGCAGCAATCGGTGGGCGACAAGCCCTTCAACAATCTGCTGCCCGAGGCGGCACTTGACATCGATTTCGCCGCCCATGCCCGAAGCCTGGGTGCGGAGGCCGAGAGTGTGGGCAGCATCGCGGAACTGGAGAAGGCCCTGGACCGGGCCGCCAAATCTCCGCGCAGTCATGTCATCGTCATCGAAACCGACCCCGCCATCTCCACCCGGGAAGGGGGAGCCTGGTGGGATGTACCGGTGGCCGAGACCGCCAAACGCCCACAGGTGCGGAGCGCGCGGGCCGGCTATGTCAAGGCAAGGTCCCGGCGGGACATGCGATAGCCTTCATCCGTGCTTTCCAACATCGAGGATCCGACATGACCGTGAAGCTTGGCATCAACCCCATCGGCTGGACCAATGACTGCATGCATTGGCTGGGCGATTTCATCCCGCTGGAGCAATGCCTGGCCGAGGTCCGCCAGGCCGGATTTACCGGTGTGGAGTTGGGTCGGAAATTCCCCCGCACGACGGGCAAGCTGGGGCCGCTGTTGAAGAAGCACGGCCTGTCCCTCGTCTCCGGCTGGCACAGCGCTCAGCTCATGGCCCGCGATTCCAAGGCCGAGATCGGGGCCATGGCCGATCACCTGAAGCTGCTGGCCGGTCTCGCCTCGCCGGTGATGGTGTTTGCCGAGACCACCGGCGAGATCATCTTGAATGTCGGTGCATCTGCTTCCAGCCGGCCCAAGCTCGGCACCGTGGCCGAATGGAAGCGTCTGGGTCAGCGCTTCACCGAGGTAGCCGATCATATGCTGGCGAAAGGCGTGCGCATGGCCGTCCATCACCACATGGGCACGGTCATACAAAGCGCCGAGGACGTGGACCGATTGATGGAGAATACCGGACCCTCGGTCGGGCTGCTCCTGGATACGGGGCATATGACCTTTGCCGGCGGCGATCCGGTCGCGGTCGCCAAGCGCCATGCCAAGCGCATCGTTCACGTCCATTGCAAGGATATCCGCGGTTACGCCCTCGCCGCCTGCCAGCGCCGCGACGTAAGTTTTTCGGCCGCCGTGCTGGAAGGCCTGTTTACGGCGCCGGGCGACGGCATTGTCGACTACAAGTCGCTCTTTGGCATTCTCGCCGGCGTCGGCTACAGCGGCTGGCTGGTGCAGGAGGCGGAGCAGGATCCGCGGGTGGCCCATCCCCTGACCTACGCCGAGCTCGGCTGCGCGCATCTGAAGAAGCTCTGCGCCGGCGCCAAGCTCAAGGTCGCCTGATGGCGGGTTGAGTCATGACTCGCCCGCTTCGCATCGGCCTCATCGGCGCCGGCTTCATCGGCCGCGCTCATGTCCATGGCTATACCGCCATGCCCGTGGTCTTTCCCGATGCCTCGGCCCATCCGGTGCTGGAACTGCTGGCCGAAGCCACACCGGAGTTGGCCGCCGCGGCCGCCAAGCGCCTGGGGTTTCGCCGCCATACGCCCGACTGGCGAGCGCTGGTCGCCGATCCGGCGATCGACATCGTCGACATCTGCGTGCCCAGCAATCTGCATCGCGAGATCGCGCTGGCCGCGATTGCCGCCGGCAAGACCGTCTATTGCGAAAAACCGGTGGGCCTCAATGGCGGCGAGGCCAGCGAGATCGCCGCGGCGGCCGGGCGCGCAGGCGTGAAAAGCCTGGTGGGGTTCACATATCTTCGGAACCCCCTGATCGCGTTCGCCCGCAAGTTGATCGAGGAGGGCGCCATCGGCCGCCTGCTGCACATCCGCGGCGCTCATAACGAGGACTACCTTTCCGATCCCGCCCATCCCTTCATCTGGCGTTGCGATCCGGCCATCGCCGGCAAGGCAGGCGCGCTCGGCGATCTCGGCTGCCATATCATCAGCATCGCCCAGGCCCTTTGCGGCGATATCACCGATGTCTGCGGCATGAGTCGCATCGTGGTCAAGGAACGGCCCCTGGCGCGAGGATCGACGAATATGCGCGCCGTCGCCAATGACGACGAGGTCCAATTCCTGGCCGAGTTCGCCAGCGGCGTCACCGGCCATCTCGAGGCGAGCCGGGTCGCCACCGGTAGCAAGATGGATGTGACATACGAATTGACGGGCAACGAAGGCGCCATCCATTTCGACGGCGAACGGATGAACGAGATACGCCTCTATTCGAGCCGCGACGGTGCCGATCGTCAGGGTTTCCGCACCATATATTCAGGCCCGGCCCATCCGCCCTACGGCAATTTCGTGCCCGGTGCGGCCCATGGTCTCGGCTTCAACGATCACAAGGTGATCGAGGTCCAGGAATTGATGGAATTGGTGGCGGCTGGACGCCCTGCAGGCCCCGATCTTGCCGGCGCCGCCCAGATCGGCCGCGTGCTGGATGCGGTGCTGGCTTCGGCGGAGGAGCGACGCTGGGTAAGGGTGGTGCCTTAAGCGCTTTCCAGTTTCGCATCCAGGGTGATTTTCGCGTTCAAGACGCGCGAGACCGGACAGTTGGCCTTGGCATTATCGACGATCTCGGCAAACTTGACGCCATCGATTCCGGGAATTTTCGCCGATAGCGCCAGATGAATCGCGGTGATGGTCCAATTGCCCTGAACCTGTTCCAGGGAAAGGGTCGCCTCCGTCGAGAGGGTCTCCGGCGTGAAATTGGCGCCGCCCAGCATCGCCGAAACCGCCATGGTGAAACAGCCGGCATGGGCCGCGGCGATAAGCTCCTCCGGGTTCGTGCCGATGCCGGATTCAAATCGTGTGGCGAATGAATAGGGCGTTGCCTTGAGCACGCCGCTTTGGGTCGTCAGCGCGCCATTGCCCTTTTTCAGATCGCCATGCCATTCGGCCGATGCGGTTCGCTTCATGTTCGATTTTCCTTTCATCTTTTCCGAGGGTCATTACGGCAGAGCCAGTCAACGTCACAATAGCTACAATAGCGTGAAAGCCCATGCGCCGAACGCACCGCGAGGAACCATGAGCCGTCTCGAGCCCCTCCCCTATTCCGACGCCAAACTCCGCTCGATCCTCCAGCGCGTCAAAACCATCGCCATGGTCGGCGCTTCATCCAGTTGGAATCGACCCAGTTATTTCGTCATGAAATACCTCCAGGGCAAGGGCTATCGCGTCATTCCGGTCAATCCCGCAATCGCTGGCCAGACCTTGCTGGGTGAAAAGGTCTACGCCGGCTTGCGCGATATTGCCGAGCGCGTAGATATGGTCGACATTTTCCGGGCCTCGGATCAGGTTGCGCCCATCGTCGACGAGGCGATTGCCATCGGTGCCAAGGCGGTCTGGATGCAGCTAGGCATCCGCAGCGACGCAGCCGCGGCCAAGGCCGAGGCCGCCGGCATCGAGGTCATCATGAATCGCTGTCCGAAGATCGAATTCGGCCGGCTGGGTGGCGAGCTGTCGTGGAGCGGGGTGAATTCGGGCATCATCCGCAACCGACCGCCTGAGGCACCGGTGGCGAAGCGGGCCAAGGAGCGGCTCGCGCCCACGACCAATCCGACCTATGGCTTCGAGACCCGCGCGGTCCATGCCGGGGCCGCGCCCGATCCCACGACGGGGGCCCGCTCGACCCCGATCTATCAGACGACATCCTATGTCTTCGAGGATGTAGATCACGCGGCCTCGCTCTTCAACTTGCATAACTTCGGCTACATCTATTCGCGCCTCGCCAACCCCACGGTGACGGTGCTGGAGGAGCGGGTTGCCAATCTCGAGGGCGGGCGGGCCGCCGTGGCCGCCGCCTCGGGCCATGCGGCCCAGTTCCTGATCTTCTTCACGCTTATGGAACCGGGCGACGAATTCCTCGCCTCGCGCAATCTCTATGGCGGCTCGCTGACGCAATTCGGGCTGTCGTTCAAGAAGCTGGGCTGGACCTGCCATTTCGTCGATCCGACCGACCCGGAGAATTTTCGCAAAAGCCTGACGCCGCGCACCAGGGCCATCTTCGTGGAGAGCCTAGCCAATCCGGGCGGCATCGTGGTCGATCTGGAAGCCGTGGCCAAGATCGCTCATGAAGTGGGATTGCCGTTCATCGTCGACAACACCCTGGCCACGCCTTATCTCTGCCAGCCGTTGGCCTGGGGTGCGGACATCGTCTGTCATTCCACCACCAAATTCCTCAGTGGCCATGGCAATGCCCTCGGCGGCGTGGTGGTGGAGTCCGGGCGTTTTGACTGGGCGGCGGGAAACCGCTTTCCCTCGCTCACCGATCCCGAACCCGCCTATCACGGCCTGAAGTTTTACGAGAACTTCGGCGATTTCGCTTTCACCACCAAGGCTCGTGCCGTGGCCTTGCGGGATTTTGGCCCGGCGCTCTCTCCCATGAACGCCTTTCTTACGATTACAGGTATCGAGACCTTGCCGGTGCGCATGGACCGCCATGTGGAGAACGCACAGAAAGTCGCGGAATTCCTTGCCGGTCATGCCGCGGTGAGTTGGGTATCCTATGCCGGACTCAAGGCCAGTCCCTTCCATGCCCTGGCCCAGAAATACCTGCCCAAGGGTGCCGGCGCGGTCTTCACCTTCGGGGTTAAGGGCGGCCACGAAGCCGGCATCAAGCTGGTGGAAACCGTGCGTTTATTCTCCCATCTCGCGAATGTGGGCGACACGCGAAGCCTGATCCTCCATCCCGCTTCCACCACCCATCGCCAATTGAGCGACGAGCAGCGCTTGGCCGCCGGCGCAGGGCCAGATGTGGTGCGGCTCTCCATCGGCCTGGAGTCGGCCGAGGACATCGTGCGCGATCTTGACGAGGCCCTGGCGGCGATCGCCGGGTAGCCTTGCTCGACGCCCGTCGATAGCGCGTGAGCATAGCGTCAATAATTCTTGATTCTTCGGCATTTTTTCGGGAACCGAAGCGTCCATTCCGGGGTTACAAATAAGCCGTCGGCGGCGATGCGCGGGCTCTTGCGGAGGAAGTCGGCATGTCCATCTTCGTTGAAAGTTCCCGATTCCGTTCTGTCGGAGCGGTAGGCTCAGCGGGTTGGATTCAGGTTTTTGTATCCGCCTTCGCCATGCGTCTATTGGATCGGATGGATCACACCGATGCATTCGATTCGTCGCAAATTCCTCTCCAAAATAGCGACGCCATGATCGCCGCAGCGCGAAGCACGTTCGCCAATGTCGATATCCTCGTCGGCCGCAGGGGACTCCGATATGTCCCACGGTCTGTAGCAAAAATATGACCACGCGCGGCGCCTGCCTGAGATTGAGATGATGCCTCTGAGATGACGTCAAAGGGCATTGATCGGAAAATTGCCACGACATCGAAACGCCACCCCTGATCTGTTCGACCAGTACGGACTCGGGCACGACCTGCCGACCGCCGGATGGTTACGCGGCCAAGCAAGGAGGGCGAATGACGCCGAAACCCCAGGAGAGCTGGGCCTTGTTCCTTGACGTGGATGGGACCCTTCTCGACATCTCGGATAGCCCCGAGAAAGTCTACGTCCCCGCCGGGCTCACCGACACGCTACAGGCTCTGTGGCGAAGCTTGGATGGTGCGCTCGCGCTCGTCAGCGGTCGGCCGATTGCCACTCTCGATCGTTTGTTCTTTCCGCTGCGCTTGCCAAGCGCAGGCCAGCAGGGCAGCGAATTGCGCTTGTCGGCGGATGGCGAAATCAAGGATTTGCCGGTGGCGCCGACCCGCGCTCGGATTCGCCGGGAGATCGCATCGATGATTGCCGACTTTCCCGGCGTCGAGGTGGAAGACAAGGGCCTCTCCATCGCCATCCACTATCGCCGCCGGCCTGGGATCGGCGATCTCCTCGAACGGCAGCTCGCAAGGATCGTCACGGCGGATGGCGGCTGCTTTGTGATCGTTCGCGGCAAGATGGTACTGGAATTACATGACAGCCGATATTCGAAGGCAACGGCCGTTCATGCCTTCATGCGTCATTCGAGCTTCGAGAAACGGGTTCCGCTTTTTGTCGGCGACGATGTGGTCGACGAGGAGGGATTTCTGGCGGCCGAACACTATGGCGGCATCGCCATGGCTGTCGGCGAGGTTCATCGCCCGAAGCGTCGCGTCGTATTCAACGGGCCGGCCGAGGTCCGCCTTTGGCTCGAGGACTTGATCGATCGCCTGTCGACGGGACGGCCGCCATGCCTGATCTGAACCTCGGCGTGATCGGCAACAGCCGTGTTGCAGCCTTGGTCGATCGCCAGGCCCGCATCGTCTGGCATTGTCTGCCCCGATTCGACGGCGATCCCGTCTTCTGCAGCCTGCTCAACGGCAACGATCCATCCGAAGGGTTCTGTGACGTAACAATCGAAGGAATGACCTCGGCGGAGCAGCACTACCTGGGAAACTCGGCGATCCTGGTGACAACGCTCACCGACTCCAACGGCGGATCGATCCGCGTTACCGATTTTGCGCCGCGCTTCAAGCAGCGCGACCGGATCTTCCGTCCGATGATGATCATGCGGCGGATCGAGCCTCTCAGCGGCCTGCCGGTCGTGCGCATCCGCGTAAAGCCTCTCTTCAACTACGGCGAGCGCCGCCCGGCGCGCACCGTGGGCAGCAATCACATTCGCTATGTGAGCCCCGATCTGGTGCTGCGCCTCACCACCGACGCCCCGCTTTCCTATATCGAGAGCGACTCCAATTTTGCCCTTGTCGCCCCGGTCAATCTGGTTTTCGGCCCTGATGAGACTCTCCCGACGTCGCTCGCCAATCTCACCCGGGAATTTCTCGAGCGTACCTATGACTACTGGATCGAATGGACGCGCTATTTGTCCGTCCCCTTCGAATGGCAGGAAGCGGTCATTCGCGCGGCAATCACCCTGAAGCTGTGCCACTTCGAGGAGACCGGCGCCATCGTCGCCGCCCTCACAACCTCGATTCCGGAGGCGCCCGGTACTGCGCGCAATTGGGACTATCGGTACTGCTGGCTACGCGACGCCTACTTCGCCGTCCACGCGCTCAATCGCCTCGGCGCCACGAAGACCATGGAAGACTATCTGGATTACATTACGACGATCGCCGCGTGCGAACCCCAGGGCGATCTGAAGCCCGTCTATGGAATTCTGCCGGAGCAGCCGCTCGACGAAATCGAAATCTCGACGCTCGCCGGCTACGGGGGCATGGGGCCCGTCCGGGTCGGCAATCTGGCGCGCCGGCAAATTCAGAACGACAGCTATGGCAGCGTCATTCTGGCGGTGGCACAGATGTTCTTCGATCACCGCTTGCCCAAGCGCGGCGACGTCGCCCTGCTGGACCGTCTGGAGCGCTTGGCTCTCAAGGCGGCACAACACACCGAGCGAGAGGATGCCGGCATATGGGAGTTTCGCGGCCGCCAGGCCGTGCATACCCATTCCGCTGCCCTTTGCTGGGCAGCCTGCGACCGGCTGTCCAAGATTGCCCAGAGCCTGAACGATTCGCGGGCAGTGCGATGGCGTGGCGAGGCCGATCGCATCCGCCAGATGATTTTGACTCGCGCCTGGAATGACGAGGTCGGTGCCTTTGCGGCCTCGTTCGGCGGAAAAACGGTCGACGCGAGCGTCCTGCTGCTGCAGGAATTTGGCCTCGTCGCCGCATCCGACCCGCGATTCAAAGCGACCTTGGACGTCGTCACGCGCGAACTGCGCCACGGCGACCATCTTTTCCGATATCGCGTCGCCGACGACTTCGGCACGCCCACGACCGCCTTCAATACCTGCACCTTCTGGTACATCGATGCCCTGACCGCCTCGGGTCGGCTCGAAGAGGCCCGCGGCCTCTTCGAGCGCATGCTGGCGTGCCGCAACCATCTCGGCCTGCTCTCCGAAGACTTCGATCCTGCGTCGGGCGAGCAGTGGGGTAATTTTCCACAGACCTATTCCATGGTCGGCCTCATCGTCTGCGCGATGCGGCTGTCGAAAAGCTGGGAGGAAGCATTTTGGCGCGGCTGGTAATCGTCTCGAATCGGGTAGCGTTGCCGCGCGAGAGCCTGGCGAGGGCCGGTGGCCTTGCCATCGCCCTGCGCGACGCGCTCAAGCGCCGCGGCGGGCTTTGGTTCGGCTGGAGCGGCAAAACGATCGCTTCACCCGCTCCCGAGCCTCAGCGCACTGAATTCGGCAAGGTTGTCTATGCGACCGTCGACCTAAGCCCCGCCGACTACCGGGACTACTATATCGGCTTCGCCAATGGAATGCTGTGGCCGCTGTTCCACTATCGCGTCGGCTTGTCCAGCTTCCACCGAAGCGCCTATGAGGGATACGTCCGCGTCAATGGGCAGTTTGCCAAGCAACTGTCCGGCCTGCTTGGGCCCGACGATGTGATCTGGGTCCATGATTACCACTTCATTCCGCTTGCCGCCGAGCTTCGGAAATTGGGGATTCGCAATCGCATCGGTTTTTTCCTTCACATCCCGTTCCCGCCCCTGGAATTGCTGGTCGCTCTGCCCGTGCATCGCGAATTGGTGGCCGATCTATCCTGCTTCGACTTGGTCGGGCTCCAGACCGAGGATGACGTGCATGCACTGCAGCGCTATGTCGTCGAGGAGGCCCATGGCGAGATTCGCAACGAGCCTTGCCTCGAGACCATGGGCGGGCGGCGCACGACCTTCGCCTCATTTCCCATTGGCATCGACACCGTCGGATTTGCGCGCATGGCGGAGGAAGCCGCCCAGGCGCCGGAGACGGCCCGGCTGCGCGACAGTTTGGCGGGCCGTGCCTTGGTCATCGGCGTCGATCGTCTGGATTACAGCAAGGGGCTCGTCAACAGGCTGGAGGCATTCCAGGAGCTTCTCACCAGCCGTCCCGAGCACAAATCGCGCGTGACCTTCATGCAAATCGCCCCCGTATCGCGGGGCGAGATTGCCCAGTATCGGGCGCTCCGGCGCGAGATCGAGGGCTTGGCGGGCCGCCTTAACGGCAAATTCTCCGAATTCGACTGGACGCCGGTGAGGTATCTCAACAAGTCCTTCGCGCGCCACGTTCTGGCCGGATTCTATCGAGCCAGCCGCGTCGGCCTGGTCACGCCGTTGCGCGACGGCATGAATCTCGTGGCCAAGGAATATATCGCATCCCAGGACCCTTCCGATCCCGGCGTTCTCGTACTGTCGCGCTTCGCCGGCGCGGCACGGGAGCTGAGCGATGCCCTCATCGTCAATCCCCACGATATCGATGAGGTCGCCGCCGCGCTGAACACTGCCCTTACAATGCCGCTCGTGCAGCGTCGGGAACGGTGGGCCGCCCTGATGGACGTGGTTTCCCGAAATACGGTTGCGGCTTGGCGCGATCGCTTCCTGGATACCTTGACGGAAATCACCAGTGAGGCTGCATGATGACGACGAGCAGGAACTGGTGGCAACTGTCCATGCGCCAATGGCGCCGCGGCGCCCTCGCCGGCGTCTTGGCGTTCATCCTCGCCTCCGTCGCCACGCCTGCAGTGGCCGAGCCGATTTCGTCTCCGCGAACCCCGGCCGCTTCCACCCAAACGACCATGGAGGCGACGTCGACGCAGGATTTGAAGGCCTTGCTCGCGACCCTTCAGGACTCCGTGCTGCGGGATAAGCTTATTTCACAGATCCAGGCGCTCATCGCGCTGCGTCAGACGCCGGCCCAGACACAGACTCAAACCGCGCCCGCCCCTTCGCCACCGAGTGACGCAGCGCAATCGCCCGGCGTCCAGGCAATCGCCGCGGCCTCGGACCAGATCCGCAAGCTCAGCGACTTGCTGGTTTCGGGCGCCAGCACGCTTCTCAACTTCCCAGCTCTCATCGATTGGCTAAATCGCCAACTCGGCGATGAAACGGCCCGATCGGCATGGCTATACACCGCACTGAAGCTGGCCATTGTCCTTGCGGCGGCCATCCTTGCCGAGCAGTTCGCGGCGTTTCTGCTGCGCCGCCCGCGCCGCTCGGTTGCCGATCGGGAGCTATCCGCTCCCTGGGCGCGCTTGACTCTGTTGGTTGTACGGCTGCTTATGGATCTATTCCAGATCGCCATATTTGGCGCCGCCGCTTATATCGTTCTCCCCCTGACCGCACCCAGCAATCTGGTGCGTGTCGTGGCCTTGGCCTTCGTCAACGCCAATGTCATCACCCGCGCCGTGTCGGCGACCGGCCGCTCGGTGCTGGCGCCTCCGGACTCGACCTGGCAGCCCCTCGGCATCCGCCCGGAAACCGGCGGTTATTGGTTCGTCTGGCTGCGCCGCCTTGTCAGCCTAGCGGTCTATGGCTATGCGCTGGCGGACGCGGCCTTGATCATCGGCCTGCCCGTTGCCGCCTATGACGTTCTGAACAAGGCGTTGGGTCTGGCGCTGGCGGCTCTCTTTACCGTTCTCATTTTGCAAAATCGCCTTGCCGTCGCACGATGGATCCGCGGTGAATCGAAGGATAATTCGGCAAGCGCATTGCGGGCGCTACGCGCCCGGCTGGCGGATATATGGCATGTTCTGGCGTTGCTTTACGTCGCTGCGATTTTCGGCGTCTGGGCCGCGCAAATCTCGGGCGGCTTCGAATTCATCGCTCGCGCCTCGGTCATCTCCATCATGGCCCTGATCGCGGCCAAGGCGCTGGCCAGCGCCGGGGATGGCCTGCTGGAGCGATTCTTCTCCATCGGCAAGGATCTGCAGCAGCGCTTTCCCGGCCTCGAGGCGCGCGCCGACCGCTATCTGCCCATCCTCGTCGTCGCCCTCCATGGCGCGCTCTATGCCTGCGCCGCTTTGATCATCTCGGAGGCCTGGGGCTTGGGTTCGTTCCATTGGCTGCGCTCGGATATGGGCCGCCAGATCGTGGGCGACCTCGCCACCGTCGCCGTCACGGTGGCCGTCGCGACATTGATCTGGGAAGGGGCATCGCTGCTGACGGAGTATTACCTCTTTCGGCAGACGGCGGACGAAAAACGGCATCTGCGGCGAGGCCGGGCGCGCACTTTGCTGCCCCTGCTTCGCCGGACCATCGCCATCGTTCTGATCGTGTTCGTCCTTCTGATCGGCCTGTCGGAATTGGGCGTCAATATCGCGCCGCTCTTGGCCGGCGCCGGCGTCATCGGCATCGCCGTGGGCCTTGGCGCGCAGAGTTTCGTGAAGGACCTGATCAACGGCCTCAATCTTCTTCTCGAAGATACCATCGCCGTCGGCGATACGATCACCGTCGGTAGCGACAGCGGCGTGGTGGAGGCCATCTCCATGCGCACGATCCGGTTGCGCGACGGGGTGGGCGCCGTGCATACCGTTCCATTCAGCGAGGTCACGCGCGTCATCAATTCAAGCCGTGAATTCGGCCGCGCGGTGTTCGACATACCGATCGGCTTCACCGAGAATTACGACAAGATGGTCGATGTCCTGAAGGCGATCGCCGCCGATCTGCGGAGCGACCCGGCGATCGCGCCGTTGATTCTCGAGCCACCCAAGCCACCCGTCCTCGATCGCTTCACCGACTACGCCATGATCGTCCATCTGGAGGTCAAGACCTTGCCCGGCAAGCAAACGGAAATCGCCCGTCAGTTCAATCGCCGCCTGAAGCAGCGGTTGGACGAATTGGGCATCGAGATGCCATACCCCTCGCGCCGGTTATACATGGTCGACAAAAAGAAACCGGAGGAGGAGGAGGACACCCATCGCTCTCGTCCGGCCCGCAAGGCGTAAGGTTCGCCCCTCACGTTTCGAGCCACCGGAACCGTTATGCCCCCAATTCCTTGAAATAGAAGCAGCGGTGGCTTCGAGGCGCCGCTTTGCCGTTCGCCGCCGCAGCGCCCCGCATCAGCCTACGTCGTTCCCGTGGAGCGGCTTTGGGCCTTGGCCGGAAATGTCATTCGTTCAGCGCCGCCGACTCGATGCGCTTGGCTAAGTATTCAGCGATCAGACGGTTGGCCAGTGGATTGGGATGCTGATCGTAGGGCGAAACGCGGTACGCCGAATCCTTCCGCAGGAAGTCCGGGATGATCGACGACACCCGAACGTAGGGGATTTTGGCCTTGTCCAGCTCTGCCTGTATGCGTGCCGAGGGCTCGTACGGCTCCACATCGTCCCAGAAGACCATGATGAATTGCGCATGGTATTTCTCATGGGAAAGCGCAGCTGCCTTCTTGACCAGGGCAATATAGAGCGGCACCGGGTCGAAATTTATGCCACTCAGCAGCGGGGCGAGCACATAGTGGCTCAGGAACGCGCTCCGGCTCGCCGCTGTGATGATATAGCCTGTCCAAGGCGCGTAGATATTGCCGCGATATGTGGCCGTTCCATCGCTATCGACCCGATATGCGGGTCCCCGGGCGGCCCAGTTGTACATGGCTGCCGCGCGCCGGGCATGGTCGGCGATAGCCGAATACACGATAAAGCGTTTGCCCCGCTTCAAAAATGGCTCGGGCAGGCCCAATTCCAGAATCCGCGTCACCTGATGCAGGCCATAGGTCGGGACGCCGAAGTTGATCACGTTGAAGCGTTGGCCGGTGATCGTCGAAAACTGCTGCGGCAGCGTCTGATCGTCATTCAAGCCCTGGCCGAAGGTGAATGAGCAACCCAAGAAAATGACGTTGTCGGCATCGGCATCATGGCTGCCCGTCGTGGCACGATGCCCATTGGCGTCGATGGTATAGGTGACATCATAATCGAGAAGGTCGTTGGTCAGCTTGCGGGCCCGCGCGACGACATTGCGCGGCAGCACAATGCCCAACTCATCGTCCCACACATAATGATAGCGGTCGCTCCAGGACCCCTCGAGATGGATGACCGTGCGCTCGGTCAACACGCCAAACGGATCGAGAAAGCTCAGGCCCAGGCTGATGGCAGCCACGCTGACGAAAAGATTGACCGGCCGCGACTTGCGGAACCATACGGCGCAATAGACCGCGACGATAAGCAGGCCGACAGCGGCAAATGTCAGCAGGTAGAGTCGCGGCCGGACGACATAGATTACGCCAACGATCGCGGCCATGAGCAGAAGCAATCCCGTGAACCAACCCGCCCGCTTCATTGCCACTCGAATTCTCCAAATGCACCAAGGATCGGCGCAAACCGCATCATCTTGCCCCGGACAATTTTCATCGCATTGTCGGTACCTCGCGATAAGCCCGCATTTAACGGGCGAATCATACTCGTCCAGGCCGCATATATTGAGACCGGCCTCCCATAACGGCGCGATCAATCCTCAACCCGATACCAGCTTCCTGACCTTGCGAATGACCCGCTCGGCTTGCGTATGGACAAGCGCCGGCAAGCCGCTCGCCTGTGCGACACGGCCGCGGTATTCCCGCATAAGCGGACCGCCCGCCTCGGCGGCGATCAGCGCATTGACGTCGCCGGCGGCCGCATCGACGCGCGGCAGGCCGATGGGACGAAGGAAGCCGGCACGATCGAGGTTGGAATGATAATGGATCACGGCCGGCGTGACATCGTGGGCGGCCAGATTCGGCACATTGAGATTGGTCGGAAAATTCAACGCCAAGGGAAGCAGATCGACCTGGACGCCCAACTCCTCCATGGCCAAGCCGAATGAAATCTGAGAGACATGCGTGCGGAATCGGCCGAGAATCTTTCCTTGTCGAAGTACCCACTCTGCCCAGCGCGGCCAGATGTCGTGCAGCGCGTGAAGTATCGCCCGCGGCAGGATGTACAATCCCCCGTTGCAGTTGTTGGCGTAGGTTTCCGCAGCATCCAAGGAGGTGGCTGCCGGTCGCGGCGCCGCCGCGAGGCCGGCCGCAGCGAACAACATCTGCCACAATCGCAATGGCGGATTGGCTATGTCGACGATCTTGACCCTGGGTCGGTCGCCGACCACCCAGGCATCGATCGGCGAACAGAAGGCAAGATCGGTATCGCAGAGGACGACGTGATCGGCCGCGCGCAAGGTTTCGCTCTCCAATTGCCTCAGCTTGTTGAGGAATGGGTGCACGCTGCTGTAGCGCGACACGATTGGGACCTGCACGCCGAAGCTGCGCAGCAGGTCGATCTGCTTCTGGCTGGTGCCTTCCACCGCGTGAACGACCAAATTCTCCGGCGCCTGCCCGCCACGGCATACAAGCGTCAAGGCCCAGAGCAACGCTTGATGCTGGAATTTTGCCGGCGTGTCCATCACGCAGGAATACTTCACTGACATGCTTGCCCCCCGGCGAAGCGTCACATGTACCATAAGCTTCGCTGCCCAGCGAGCACGCCGGGGCATTGGCCTTGTCGAAGCCGGTCGTGCTAGAGCTAGCGTCGTGAATCGGGCGATCAGGCCGGCGCAGGCGCCGGTTCGGCAGGAAGGAGCGCAGCGCTGAGATGTGCGGCGTGGCAGGATTGTGGGATCGGCGCACAGCCAGCAGCGCCGACGCGCTCTGCGCTGCCGCGCGCCGGATGGCCGAGGTCCTGCATCACCGCGGGCCCGACGATGGCGGTGCCTGGTGCGATGCGGCGACCGGCATAGCGCTTGGCCATCGCCGACTCTCGATCATCGATCTTTCCCCCGCCGGGGCGCAGCCCATGGTTTCCTCCTGCGGCCGCTTCGTCATCTCCTACAATGGCGAGATCTACAACGCCGACGACCTGAAACCCGCACTGCAGGCCGCCGGAAGGTCCTTCCGCGGCCATTCGGATACCGAGGTCATCCTCGAGGGCATCGCTGTCTGGGGGGTGGAGGCAACGGTACGGCGTCTCATCGGCATGTTTGCAATGGCATTGTGGGATCGATCCCAGCGCCGTCTCTACCTGATACGCGACCGCATGGGCATCAAGCCCATGTACTGGGCAGCGTTCGGCGATACCTTCCTGTTCGCCTCCGAGTTGAAGGCGCTGCGCGTCCAAGGGGGCTGGCCGGTTGAGCTCGATCGCAACTCTCTCGTGGCCTATCTGAGGCGGCGCTACGTGCCGGGCCCGGGTACGATCTATCGCGGCGTGAGCAAGCTTCCGCCCGGCTCGATCCTGACCCTGGCTGCCGACCGGCCGCCGGAGATCAAGGCCTATTGGACTCTTGAAGCCGTGGCCGGCGCCGGTCAGGCAGCGCGTTTTCAAGGCGGCGAGAAGGAGGCGATCGATCGCCTCGACGGCATATTGGGCGATGCGGTGCGCCGTTGCATGGTGGCCGACGTGCCCTTGGGGGGATTTCTTTCGGGCGGTATCGATTCCTCCACGGTCCTCGCCCTCATGCAGGCGAACAGCGCCCGCCCGGTGCGCAGCTTCTCCATCGGCTTCAGCGAACAGGCCTACGACGAAGCGCGTCATGCGGCGGCCGTCGCCCGTCACCTCGGCACTGATCACACGGAACTTTATGTTTCACCGCAACACGCCCTCGCTCTGATACCGCGACTGCCGGAGATGTATGACGAGCCGTTGGCAAACGTGGCGGCGATTCCGACGTTCTTGCTCTCCGCGATGGCACGGCGGCATGTCAGCGTGGCGTTGACGGGCGACGGCGGCGACGAGCTTTTCGCCGGTTACGGCCGCTATTTCCAGGCAGCCGACCTATTTCGCCGGATCGGCCGGGTCCCGCGGACCCTGCGCCGAATGGGCAGAGCGGTTATACGCGCACTGCCTACCGCCGCCTGGACCAAGCTCAGCCGCACCCTGCCGTCCCGCCTGCGACCGCCCCATTTCGGCGACAAGCTCTACATGCTCGACCGGGTGCTGACCGGCGGGTCCGGCGACATTTACCGCCTGATCGTCAGTTATTGGCAGGATCCAGCCACACTCGTCCCGGGCACGATTGAGCCGGCGGACCTGGCGAGCGACCCGCGAGTGGCGACCCTCATTCCCGATTTCGTCGAACGCATGCAATTCTTCGACAGCCTCTCTAGCCTGCGTGATAGCGTGTTGACCACGGTCGATCGTGCGTCCATGGCGGCCGGCCTGGAGGTACGTCCGCCGTTGCTCGACCACCGCATCGTGGAATTCAGCTGGGCCTTGCCTCCGACCATGAAGGTGAGAGGCCGGGTCGGCAAATGGGCTTTGCGCCAGGTGCTGGATCGCTATGTGCCGAGCGCGCTGGTGGAGCGGCCGAAAATGGGATTCGACGTGCCGATCGGGTTATGGCTGCGGGGGGCCTTGCGCGGTTGGGCCGAGAATCTCCTCGACGAGAAGCGCCTGGCCGCCGAAGGCATATTCGACCCCCGCCCCATCCGCGCCAAATGGCACGAGCATCTGGATGGCCGCCGCAACTGGGGCAATGCGCTATGGGTGGTGCTGATGTTTCAGGCCTGGAAGCAGCTTTGGCTGCCCTAAGCCGGCGCCTTGAACTCGATAGCCGCGCCGAATGCTGCGGACGGCGGCACGACGAGGGATCGCGGCGTCGAACGGAACGCCACGCTGGCTGAGGTCAGGAGCGCCTTCGCCGCATCGAGATCGGCAACTTCGATCCCATAAGCCTCGAGGCGCGGCGCATCGCCGGAGTGGGAATGCGGGATTTCCGGAAAGCGGGCGGCAAGTCCCGCGTGGTTCAGCACCGTCAGGCGTTCCCCGCCTTCGCCGATGGAGAGGCCCGCTGACGACACCCGGGCCGGCGCCTGCATCAGAGGTTCAAGGAAACTCTTGTGCTCATCGGGGCGCGCCGCTGACATCACCGCCTCGACGATCCTGATCGCGCCATTGGCGTGACGCTGGAACTCCGGCCGCCAGAAATACTGGGGGGCGTGCTGCTGGCAGGTAAAGAATGCGGCCTCCGGCATGGCGGGGTTGGTGACGAAGGCCAGCGAGAAATCGACCTGTGCCTTGCTGCCGTCGGGCAGCGTCGCCTGGCGGCCGAAATGAAAGACGTCATAATCGCTGAGGCGGTTCTTCTTGAACTCCGCGGCATCCGCCGCCGCATCGGATGTGGCAAAGACCAGCATGGAAAAGCCTTCGCGTTTCTTCAGGAAGGTTTCGTTGTAGGCGGCGAAGCTGAACTTCCCGGGCTCGACCTTCGGGATCAGCGCTGGATCGGCAATGCTCAGCAGTTCCAGAAAATTGCCCTGGAGTTGCACCAGGCTGTTGGCTGTGCCGAAGGGATGGCGTGCGCGCGGAGTCAAGGTGAAGCCGATGGCGTCATAGAACTGGCGCGCGCGATCCAGATCTTCGGCACAGAGCACCAGATGGTCGAATCTGCGGGTCATGGCGGCGCCAGGCCTAGGCCAGCCGGTCGAGGCCGGCCTTCAGATCGGCAAGCAAGTCGTCGACGGCCTCGATGCCGATGTGAAAGCGCAGGATCGGACGCGCGGGATCGAGGGCCGTCGCCGTGCGCACCGCGCGGCTGGGGCAGACGAGGCTCTCGAAACCACCCCAGGAGGCGCCGATGCCGAAGAGCTTCAGGCCGTCCACCATGGCCTCGACCTTCTCGCGGGCTACTGGCTTCAACACGATGGAGAGCAGCCCCGAGGCGCCGGTAAAATCGCGCCGCCAAAGGGCATGACCCGGATCGGAGGATAGCGCGGGATATAGGACCCGCTCGATGGCCGGTTGTCGTTCCAGCCACTCGGCCACCTTCAGCGCCGATTCCTGATGACGCGCCAAGCGGACGGCCAAGGTGCGCAAGCCCCGTTGCGCCAGATAGGCATCGTCTGGCGCGATGCATTGGCCCAGCAGGTAAGTCGCCCGGTCGATGGCGGGCCAAGCCTTCTGGTTGGCGGTGACGGAACCCAGCATGGCGTCGGAATGGCCGACAATATATTTCGTGCCGGCCTGGATCGAGACATCGACCCCATGGGTGAAGGGCTTGAAGTACAGCGGCGAGGCCCAGGTATTATCCATCATGGTGATGGCGCCGGCCGCAGATGCTGCTTTCGCGATGGCCGGCACGTCCGGCATTTCCATGGTGAGCGAGCCGGGCGCCTCGACAAAGACGACTCTGGTCTTTGGCGCAATCAGGCGGGCGATGCCGGCGCCGATGGTGGGATCGTAATAGGTCGTCTTGACCTGGAATCGGGGCAGCATGTCGTTGCAGATTCGGCGCGTCGAACTATAGACATTGTCGGGAATCAGCAGGTGGTCGCCCGGCTCGACGAAGGCGAGCAACGCCGCGGCGACGGCAGCAGCGCCGGAGGGGAACAAGGCGCAGCCGACTCCACCCTCGAGTTCGGCCAGCGCGTCCGCCAGGACGAAGCTCGTCGGCGTGCCCCAACGCCCGTAGATGAGCTTGCCGGGCATGGGTTTTCCCGCCGTCAGGAACTCGGCCATGCTGTCGAACAGCACCGTCGAGACATGATAGACGGGCGGATTCACGCTGCCGCGGTAATGGCCCTTGTCGCGGCCGGCCCTGACGACGCGCGTTTCTTGTTTCACGATCGTTCTCTCCTGCGAATTTCGGCTGACGATAAGACAGCGGTCGCGCCTAGCGTTCAAGCACCGCCTTGAGAAAGGCCCGAGTGCGTTCGCTACCGGGGTTGCGGAAGATGACCGCCGGCTCGCCGTCTTCGACGATTCGCCCTTTTTCCATGAAAATCACCCGGTCGGAAACATCGCGGGCGAAGGACATCTCATGGGTCACGATCAGCATGGTCATGCCGGATTCCTTCGCCAGGCGACGGATCACCAGCAGGACCTCGCCGACCAGTTCGGGGTCGAGGGCGGAGGTCACCTCGTCGAACAGCATGATCTTCGGTCGCATGGCGAGCGCACGGGCGATGGCCACCCGCTGCTGCTGACCGCCGGAGAGATGGCGCGGGAAGCTATTGGTCTTATCCTGCAAACCGACCATGGCGAACAGCTCATGCGCCCGGGCCTCGGCGTCGGCTCGCGACAGGCCGAGCACCCGCATGGGCGCCTCGATCACATTTTGCAGCGCCGTCATATGGGGAAACAGATTGAAGTGCTGGAACACCATGCCGATCTGCTTGCGGATCTGGCGAATATGCGTCTCGCTGTCGCGCACCAGTGCATCGCCCTGGCGCCGCAGGCCGAGCAGCTCCCCGAACACCTCGATGGTGCCGGAATCATAACGCTCCAAGGTCATCAGGAGGCGCAGGATGGTGGTCTTGCCAGATCCGCTTGGCCCGATGATCGCGACCTTCTGGCCCTCGGATATCTCGAGATCGATCTTGTCCAGGACCTGCAAGGGGCCATAGGACTTGCAAACACCACGGAAGCGAACGGCGGGTTCGACCACGAGTATCAGCCCCGCGCCCGGGCGACGGCAGTCTTTGCCTCGAGATGGCGTACCGCCAGCGAGGCCGGATAGCTGAGCAGCAGGAAGATCAACCCGACGAGCGTATAGGGCTCGTTATATCGATAGGTGACGCCCGCGATTTGCTCGGCCGCGCCGAACATCTCGGGAATGGTTATGGTCGCCAGCAAGGGGGTGTCCTTGAACATACCGATCAGATAATTGCCCAGCACCGGCACCATGGGGGGAATGGCCTGGGGCAGCACGATGCGCGTCCAGGTATGGCGGGGCGATAGTCCCAGCGCCGTGGAGGCCTCCCACTGCCCTGACGGCACCCCTTCAATTCCAGCCCGATAGACCTCGGCGATATAGGCGCTGTAGTTGAGCCCGAGTCCGACGATCCCGGTCGCCAACGCATCGAAGGTCAGCCCGAAGAGGGGAAGGACGTAGAAGACGAAATAGAGCTGAACCAGCAGCGGCGTGTTGCGCATGAACTGGATGTAGCAGAGGCAGAGAATCCCGATGGGCCGCAGCTTCGACATGCGCCCAACCGCGAGCAGCAGGCCAATGACCAAGGCAAGCGCCATGCCGCCGAACGTCGCTTCGACGGTTACCACCGCGCCGCGCAGCAGCAGCGGCAATATCTCCAGGGCGAAATGGAAATCGAACTTCATGGGATCAGGCCTTGGCCGGCTGGCGATAGATCGAGAGGCGCGCTTCCAGCCGCCGCACCAGCCAGTTGAGAGGCAGAGCCATGGCCAGATAAAGGAGCAGCACCAGCCCCCACACCTGCCCGGCCCGGCCGGTCGAGGCGATCATGGTGGAGCCGGCGAAAGTCAGGTCCGTCAGCGTAATCAGAGATACCAGCGAGGTCGCCTTCAGCAATTCGATCAACAGATTGCCGAAGGGCGGCAGCATGGCGAGCAGCGCCTGGGGCAGGATGATGCGGCGTAGCGCCGTGGCCGGGGACATATTCAGGGCGATGGCCGCCTCCCATTGGCCGCCCTCGACGTTGCGCACCGCGGCGCGCACGATCTCGGAGCCATAGGCCGACAGGTTCATGCCCAGGCCGATGACAGCGGTCGCCATTGGGTCAATGCGAATGCCGAAGAGAGGCAGGATGAAGAACAGATAGAATAACTGGACCAGCGCCGAGGTCCCGCGCAGGATCTCGACGTAGACGGTCGCCACGAACCGGATCGGGCGGGCGGGCGCCAGCCTCGCCAGGCCGACGACGAAGGCCAGGACGAGGGCGACACCCGCCGCCATGAGAGTCACCTCCAACGTGACCTTGGCACCCTGCAGCAGAACCGGAAGCAGGTCGAACTGGTGAGGCCACGTCACTAATCAATTCCCTCCGGCTTGGGACGGCTGCCAACTTACGCGGATCAGCCCGCGCAGAGTTGCGCCGCAGTCACATCAGCCGGCGGAATCTCATTCTCGGTAAACCCGAACGGCTGCAAGGTGCTCAGCAACTTGCCGTTAGTATGCATCTCGGCCAGCTGCTTGTTAATCGCATCCAGCAGGTCGGTATCGTCCTTGCGCAGGCCCAGCGACTGATAGTTCAGCGAAGGTTTGCCGTTGGATCCGACAATCTGCTCGTAGGGCGCTACGCGCTCCAGATTCGGGTCGGCGGTTGTCGCCATCAGATTGTTGATCTCCAGGTCCGGGTAATAGATCACGTCGACGCGACCGGCCTGCAGTCCGGCGATGGATTCCGTATCCTTCGAGAACAGGACGACCTGAGCGGGACTGATTCCGGCCTGTTTGATCTCGTCGACCTGGCTGGTGCCTGTCTGGGTCCCAATCTTGGCGGTAGGATCCTTGGCCACGTCCTTCAGGCTGTGCAAGTTCTTAGGGTTGCCCTTCTTGGCCCCGAACGCACCGCCTGCCTGGGTCAGGGGATTGGTGAAGGCGATCGCCTCGCAGCGCTTGGGCTTTACATACATGCCGGCACCGATGATGTCGAAACGGCTCGCCGTCAGGCCAGGGATCAGTGTGTCGAAATTGGTCACGATGGGCTGAATATCCGTCACGCCATAGGGCGCGAGGGTGGCGCGGATCACCTCGACGATGGCCCCTGTCACCTTTCCGTCCGTCTCGACATAGCCGTAGGGTTTCTCGTTGGCGATGCCGACGGCGACGGATTTCGTGCGCTGCAGCTTTGCGAGCGTCGTTTCAGCGGCAAATGCCAAGCGGCCAGGCGAAGTGATCAGGCCGCCCGCGCCCGACGCAAGCAACCCGATGCCGAGGCCCCTGCGCAGAAGCTCGCGCCGTCCCATTGTACCCATGTCACAACTCCTTTCGTTGCTACGCCAAAGTTAAGTGAGGTTGAGAGGCGGCAACATCCCGCCGGCACTGTCGAGAAAGATTATCTTTACCTCACAGATGATAAGCCTTGTCGCGGCGCACCGCCGGCGGTGGCGCGCCGGCTGTGCCCATCGCACCGATCCATTCGCCTTCCTTCGCCAAGGTATGGGTCGTGATCCACATGACCCAGCCGTCCGCGGGCGCCGTCAGTTCGGCGAGTTGAGTCTGGAACAGATCGCAGATGACGGCCAGCCGCTGGCCCTTGCGCACCGGCTCGCCGCCATGGACATGGCTGTAGATCAGCCCCGAGGCCGGCGCCACCATGAACTGATAATCGTCCAGCAGGATAGGTTCGGGGCCCGGCGGTAGAGGCTGCGCGGGCAGAATGCCCAGCTGACGGGCGACATTGAGCACGCCGTCGCGGTGAAACTCCACGTGGCGGCGGTCGAGCAGCGCGTTGCGGCCCGACTCGGAAACCAGCCCTGCCCGGCCGACGCGACCCAGCGCCTGACAGGAGCGGCCGGCTTCGTTGGTCATCCTGGCCGGCAGGCCGAAAATCAGGGGCGGGGCGAAGCAGCGGGCCAAGGATTCATTGCGCCGGTTGATCTCCGGATCGTCGCTGCGCTGGAACACGACATAGGTGGTCAGATCTTCCCACATTTCTCCACCATGCATGTCGATCAGTGCTGCGGCGTCGGCCGACCAATCGAACAGCAGGGCGTCGGCCAGGGCCTCGGTGAAGCTGCCATGGGGATTGCCGGGATAGAGCCAATGGATGTTCTTGCCGTCCACCGGGACGTTCATCGAATGGCCGTAACAGCCCGGAATATTGACCACCGGCATGATGGAGATGCGGCCGCGCAGGTTTGCAGGATCCAGCGCCCGCCAGAGGGAGACGGCGGCCTCCAGGCTCGATGCCTCGTTCACATGCACGCCGGCCATGACGCAGAGCCGCGGGCCCGTTTCCCGGCCCACGATATCGATCACCGGCCAGCGGAAATCCTTGAGGATGGGATTGTCGAACGACAGATGGCCCCGGTTGACGCCGGGCCCGCCGTTGCCGCCGATCCATTCGATGCGCATGGCGGCTTCCTCAGCCCGCCGCCGCGGCACGGGCTTGACGCACGCTGCCGCCGGTGACGATGCCGGCGAACATCGGCATGTCGATATTGCCCCCGCTCAGGATCAAACCGACGCGCTTTCCCCGCATGCGGTCGCCTTCCTGCATCAGAGCCGCCAGCGCCGCGGCGCCGGCACCTTCGGCTGCGTTGTGGGTATCGACGAAATAGGCGCGCATGGCTTCGGCAATCTCCTCCTCGCTGACAGACACGATACGCTCGGCGCCGGCACAGACGATGCGCACCGCATCGGCCATCGGCGTACGGCAGGCAACGCCGTCGGCGAAGGTATCGGCCGTGGGCGTGGTCACCACCTTCGAGGACTTGAACGAAAGAGCGAAGGCAGGGGCCTGAGTCGAGACCACGCCCACGATACGCGTCGCCAAGCCCAAAAGATCGCGCGTCCGGATCAGCCCTGCAATGCCCGACCCCATGCCGATGGGAACATAAACGGTATCGAGGTCCGGCGCCCCGCGGAAGAATTCGAGGGCATAGGTTGCAACGCCCTTGACCAGATCGGGATGAAATGAGGGCACCATTTCCAGCCCACGCTCCACCGCCAGGCGTTCGGCGGCTTCCCGCGCCATGTCGAAGTCACGGCCGATCTCCAGCAGTTCGGCGCCGAAGGCGCGCATGGCGGCGTTCTTCTCGCGGCTGTTGCCATGAGGAACCACGATCGCCACCGGCACGCCGAGGCGCCGGCCGGCAAAGGCGAGGCTCTGGCCGTGATTGCCTCGCGTGGCGCTCATCAGGCCCGTGCCGCGCGGCTGGCGGCGCTTGTAGGCATCTAGGTAGACCAGCCCGCCGCGTATCTTGAAGGCGCCGGTCGGCGTATGGTTTTCATGCTTGACCCAGACCTCGCAGCCGGTGCGCGCCGCAAGCAGCGGCCAGGCATATTGCGGCGTGGGCGGCATGATGGCGTGGACCAGACTGGCCGAGGCTTCGAGGTCTCGAAATTCGAACATTTCCGACTTTCTTCCGCGAACGTGTTGCGATTCTCGTCTGCGATAGGCCTTGACCGGAAACATTCTGGGATCGAGGATTGTACGGGTCAATTAGAACATTGTATGGCACACAATGTGGGCACCGAATCTCGTCGGTCGTAACCCGTTCAAATATTTGGCGATCTCAATGTCAGCACCGTCACGCAAGCCTACCGCGAGGCGGCGCGGCGCCATCTGGTGAGCGGCGAAATCGGCCGCGGCACCTATGTCCTTGCCGACAGCCGCGAGGCGGCGCTCTTCGGATTGAAGGAGCTGGATCGTACCGAGGTCATCGACCTCTCGACCAATGTACCGGCCGTCGATCTGGCCAATGGCGATTTCGATGCGGCGTTGCAGGAAATGGCCGCGAAGGGCTCGCTTGCCGCGGCCCAGGCTTACCACTCGCCCCAGCTCATCCGACGATCGCAAATTGCGGCGGCGGCCTGGCTTGCCTGGCGCGGCTTCGAGTTGCGGCCCAAGGACGTCGTCACCTGTGCCGGCGCGCAGCAGGCGCTGATGACGGCGCTGCTGGCGCTTTGCCGGCCGGGCGACAGCGTGCTGGTCGAGGAGCTTACATTTCCCGGCATGAAGGCCGTGGGCAAGCAATTGGGCCTGCGGCCGCAGGGCATTCCCATCGATGCCGAAGGCGCCTTGCCCGCCGGCCTCGACAAGACCGCCCGCGCCAGCGGTGCCCGCGTCGTCGTGCTGGTGCCGAGCCTGCAGAATCCCACCGGCGCCGTGATGAGCGGCGAGCGCCGCCGCGCCATCGCCGAGATCATCCGGCGGCGCGATCTGTTTCTGATCGAGGACGATGTCTATGGCGGATTGACCGATCTGCCGCCGCTGGCGAGCGAGATTCCCGAGCGCAGCATCGTGGTGAGCAGCCTGTCCAAGACCGTGGCGCCGGGCTTGCGTTTCGGCATGATCGCGGGCCTGACGCCTGTCATTCAGAGCCTTGCCAGCGAGATCCACGCCACTAGCTGGCAATTGAGCCCGCTGATGTGCGAGATCGCCTGCCAATGGCAGGAATCGGGCGTGGCGCAGC
>WNFP01001187.1_pt1 | contig 39357 bp, 47 predicted proteins | sample 5400201 | NCBI WGS metagenome assembly WNFP01 (sample SAMN13153355, study PRJNA577476) | soil metagenome | isolation source: 115 cm saprolite under Madrone tree | place: USA:California | collected 2016-06-14 | reverse complement strand
CGGCCAGCACGTCGAGCTCCACCCGCTGCACCTGGGCCTTCACCCCGGGCTCCTGGAGCAGCTTGAGGAGCTTCTTGTTCTTGGGCATCCCGAGCTGCGCCTGGTACAGAAGGACCGCGCCCTGGTACGCCGCTTTCTGGTCCCCGAGCAGCGGCTCCGCCTTGGCGATGAGGTCGTTCACGACCGCGGTCTGCTTCCGCACCAGCTGCACCACCTGGGCGTTGAACTGCGCGTATTTCTCGTCCGCCTCGCTGCCTACGGCGCCCGAGATGATGAGGGGCGTGCGGGCCTCATCGATCAGAATCGAGTCGACCTCGTCGATGATCGCATAGGCGTGGCTTCGCTGGACGCGCTGCTCCAGCGTGAACACCATGTTGTCGCGCAGGTAGTCGAAGCCGAACTCGTTGTTCGTGCCATACGTGATATCGCACTGATAGGCCGCCCGGCGCTCGGGCGTCGACGGCTCCGTGTCATCGATGCAGCCCACGGTGAGGCCGAGCCACGTGAAGAGGTGGCCCATCCACTGCGAGTCACGACGGGCCAGGTAGTTGTTGACGGTGACGAGGTGGGCGCCCCGGCCCGCGAGCGCGTTCAGGTACAGCGGCAGGGTCGCGACCAGCGTCTTCCCCTCGCCCGTCGCCATCTCCGCGATCTTCCCCTGATGCAGCACGATCCCGCCGATGAGCTGCACGTCGTACGGCACCATGTCCCACTTAAGCGCGTGACCGGTGACCACCACTTCGCTGCCCAGCAGCCGGCGGCACACCTCCCGCACCGTGGCAAAGGCCTCCGGGAGGACGTCGTTCAGGGCCACCTGGAGCGCCTTGACATAGGCTGCCTCGGCCACCGCGAGCGTCTGGCTGAGCTCGGCGCGCTGCTCGGCGTCCGGACAGTCGTGCTTCTCCCGCTTGAGGCGCTCCACGTCGGCGGCCAGCACGCTGGTGCGCTCGGCGATCACGCCGCGCAGCTTGGACGTCTGGCCTTGCAGCTCGCCGTCCGACAGCGCCTTCAGCCGCTCCTCGTGGCGATGAATCGCGTCCACGATCGGGCGGACGCGTTTCAGCTCTCGCTGGAACTGGGTTCCGAAGATCTTGGTGAACCAACCCTTGGCCATCAGTCCTCTATTCGCGATACAGCCGGCGCGCCGCGATGTAGTCGCGCACGGCATCGGGCACCAGATAGCGGATGGAGCGGGCCTGCCGCACGCGCTCCCGGATCAGCGTGGCGGAGACGTCCACCGCCGGGATCTCGATCACCCGGCGGATGGCCGGATGGCGCGGGAGCGAGGCCCCGGGGCGCGCGAAGACCACCACGTCCGCCAGCCCGGGAAGCGCGTCCACCTGGTACCAGGCGGCGAGCTCGGCGGCAGCATCCGCCCCAAGCAACAACGCGAAACGGTTCCCGGGCTCCCGCCCGGCCAGCGCCTGGAGGGTCCGGACGGTGTACGACGGTGCTGGGAGCGCGAGCTCGATGCGCTCCACCGCGAGGCGCGGGTTGCCGGCGACGGCGAGATCCAGCATCTCCGCCCGCTGCTCCGGCGTAGCGCCGTGGGCCGCGCGCTTGAACGGCTGGACCCGCGCCGGGACGAACCGCACCCTGGCGTCGAGCGCCTCCCCCGCCGCCTCCGCGGCGATCAGATGTCCGATGTGCACGGGATCGAATGAGCCGCCGAACAGGGCCTCCACGCGGCGTCAGGACGGCGTGGCGGTGCTCGAGTCGGCCGGGCAGGACTTGTCGAGCCCCTCGGTCTGCGCGAAGTAGCTCCGCAGGTGCGCGCAGGTCTCCTTCAGCTCGTCGGTGTACCCGATGATGCGGTAGCTGTCCACCAACCGCATGAACGCGTCGGGGACGCGTGACGTCCCAGGATACGTCGCAATCACGTCCTTGAAGTAGATGATCGCGGAATCGTAGGCGCGCCGCCGGAAGTAGAACATCCCGTTCTTGTAGTCCTTCTGCGAGAACCACTCGCGCAGCTGCTGCACGTGCATTTGCGCCCGCGCGGCCGCATCGGTCCCGGGATAGCGCCCCGCCAGCTCCTGGTAGATGGCCAGCGCCGTCTCGCCGTACGAGGGATCCAGCTCGGGTTTCCGCCACAGTCGAAGATTCGCATCGCCCGCCCGCAGCAGGGCGACGGGCGCGTACTCGCTCGTTGCATACTGGTCCGCGACCTCGCGAAACTCGTGGGCCGCCTGCACGCGGTCCCCCGTCTGGAAGTAACACTCGGCGAGATGGTATCGCACGTCGGCCATCTCGGGCTGGCCCGGGCCCAGCTCGTACGTGAGTCGGCGGAACGCAATGAGCGCCTTCCCGAAGTCCCCGCTCCGAAACAGGGCGCGCGCCTTCGCCAGCTCGGCGACCGGATCCGGGGCGGGCACGACCCGGGGCCCGTGGTGGCAGGCTGCCAGCAAAACGATACTGACGATGAACAGCGAGCGAGGCATAGACCTCATTATTGATCGTTCGGCGGGGCCGGCGACGGCGCGTCCGCCTTGCCGAGTGCGTTGATTTTCTCGTGCGCCCGCTGCGTGATGGTATCTCCTGGTGCGCCACCCACCAGCGCCTGCTGGTAGCTCTCCAGGGCCGCTGCCACGTCGCCCTGCGCGAGCCTCACGTCTCCCAGCCCGAGAAATGCGCCGCGCACCACGTCCGAAGGCGCCCCGGGCGCAGTGGCCCGCCGGAACCAGTCCTCCGCCTCGGCGGGCTTCCCGCTCTCGAGCAGCCGCTGGCCCTGGACCAGCGCGCACAATCCCAGCCCCTCGCGCGCGCGATCCGCAACCGCGGGCTCGCGTTGCCGCCGGATCACACCCTCGAACGCCGGCACCGCCGTGGCGCAATCGCGCGCGCGCACGGCAGCCATGCCGTACACGAACAGCAGCGAATCGGCCATGCGCGCGTCGCCGGCCGCCGCGACCGCAGCCGGCAGCAACGCCATGGCGCCGGCCGTGTCCCCCCGATCCGCCGCGTCGAGCGCCGCCAGCCGGGTGTAGCGGCCCAGCGGTCTGGTGGGAGCGACGGCCCGGAGCCCCGCCAACCCCTTCGCCGCATCGCCGCGGTCGTTGGCGGCCAGCGCCGCCCGGGCGACCCGCTCGAGTCCGTCCGCCGCCTCCCCTGCCCGCGATCCGTCCCGCTCCCCGAGCGTCACGTAGGCGTCCACCGCGGTGGCGTAGTCGCCGACGTGCAGCGCCGCTGCCGCCGCCTTGGCATTCAGGTCGGCGCTACCGGGATGGGCCTTCAGGCCCAGCTGGTACTCGGCGAGCGCGTCGCGGTACGCCCCGGCCGCGTAGGCGCGGTCGCCCAGCTCTTCATGGTCGGCGGCGCTCGGCTGGCAGGCAAACCCCAGCACGATGGCGAGCAGGGCCCAGCGTCTCAAGATTTTCTCTTCCGCCCGGAGCGAGCCGACGTGTGCGCCGACGGCGGATCGCCGTCCCCGCCGGAGGCGGGCACGGCGACCGGCACGGCGGCGTCGTTGCGGGCCAGCATGGCGAGGTAGGCTTCCACGCGCGGGTCTTCCGGCCGGCGCTCGCGACATTCCTCCCACACCGCCTTCGCCGCGAGGCCGTCCCCGGCGAGGTAGCAGGCGAGCCCGAGCATCGCGGCCGCGTCGAGGTAACCGGGGCGCGCCCGCACGATGATCTCGAAGTGTTCGCGCGCGTCGAGCGCGCGGCCGGCCTCGAGCAGCATGCGCCCCAGCTTGTAGCGCAGGTCGTGGAACGCCGGCCCCAGGGTGAGCGCCTCCTGGTACTCCCCGATCGCCTGCGTCAAGCCTCCGGCCCCGAGGTACGCGTCGCCCAGCGCCGCGTGCTGATTGGCCAGCTTCGCGGCCACGTGGGCCGGGAAGCCCTGCCGCGGCTCACCCCCGACCTGTGCGGCGCGCCGGAACGCGGCGTCCGCCTCGGCTTCCCGGCCCAACTCGTTCAGGACGATGGCGCGGTGCACCAACGCCTCGACGTAGTGGGGGTTCAAGCCCAGGGCGCGGTCCAGCTGCGTGAGGGCCTGCTCCTGCTGGCCCACCAGCGAGTAGGACAGGCCGAGCATGTGGTGCGCATCGGCGAACGCGCGGCCCGCCGCCACCACTTCCTCGAGGAGGTGGATGGCGCCGTAGTAGTCCTGCAGCTGGAACCGATCCCGGGCCTGCTCCACGAGATGTTCAGCGCTGACGTCCATGGATCGCCTCATACCAGCGAACGAATTTCCCAATGCCTTCCTCGATGCCGACCGCGGGCCGGTATCCGAGCTCCCGCTCGGCACGCCGCAGGTCCGCCGCGGTGAGCCGCACGTCGCCCGGCTGCTCGCCGTGGCGCTCGATCCGCACCTCGCGCCCCAACGTTCGTCCGATCAGCTCGATCAAGTGGTCGAGCCGCACGCGCGCCCCGCCGCCGATATTGATCGGCTCGGCGAGCCCCCCCCCCGGCCGCGGCCGGGCGGTCCATTCCACGGCGGCCAGGACGCCATCCACGCAATCCGTAATATAGGTATAGTCGCGCTCGCTCGACCCGTCCCCGTGCATCCGGATCGGCTGGCCGGAGGCGATGAGATGGGTGAACCGATGGATCGCGAGGTCGGGCCGCTGGCGCGGCCCGTACACCGTGAAAAACCGGAGGCAGGCGATCTGCATGCCGTAGAGGTGCGCGAACGCATACGCCATCAGCTCCCCGGCGCGCTTGCTGGCGGCGTACGGGGAGATGGGCCACACGGCCGCCGCGTCCTCAGCGAAGGGGGCGGGCGTGGCGTCGCCGTACACCGATGACGACGAGCCGAACACCATCCGCCGCACACCCGCGCGCCGCGCCGCCTCGAGCACCCGCACCGTGCCGGTCACGTTGGTCTCGCCGTAGGACGCGGGGTCTTCGAGCGAGGGGCGCACCCCGGGACGAGCCGCGAGGTGCAGTACGACCGACACGCCGTCGAGCGGCAGCGCATCACGCAGGATGTCAGCCTCGACGAACCGGAAGCCTTTGGTCCGGCGCAGCCCGTCGAGATTCCGCTCCTTCACGGCACGGGGGTAGAACGGGTCGAAGTTGTCGACGCCCACCACCTCGTCACCGCGGACCAGGAGCGTCTCGCACACGTGCGAGCCGATGAACCCAGCCGCGCCCGTGACGAGCAGGCGGCCGCTCACGCCGCCGTGAGCCCGCTGAAATACTCGATGGTGCGGCGCAGCCCGTCTTCGAGCGAGACCTTCGGCTCCCAGCCCAGGGTCTCGCGGGCACGCTGGATGTCGGGTTGGCGAACCTTCGGATCGTCGGTGGGGAGTGGCTGCTCCATGATGCGGCTCCGGCTCCCGGTGAGCCGCAGCACCAGCGCGGCCAGCTGGCGCACGGTGAATTCATTGGGGTTGCCGATGTTCGTCGGCTCCGGTCCGCCGCGCTCGAACAGCCTCACGATGCCCTCCACGAGGTCGTCCACATAGCAGAAGGAGCGGGTCTGCGAACCGTCACCATACACGGTGAGGGGCTCGCCTTTGAGCGCCTGCACGATGAAGTTCGACACCACGCGGCCGTCGTGGGGCCGCATACGGGGGCCGTACGTATTGAAGATACGCACGATCCGCGTGTCGAGTTGGTGGAAGCGATGATAGGCCATCGTGATGGCCTCCGCGAAGCGCTTCGCCTCGTCATACACGCCGCGCGGCCCCACCGGGTTCACATTCCCCCAATAGCTCTCCGGTTGGGGATGCACGAGCGGATCGCCGTACACTTCCGACGTCGAGGCGAGCAGAAATCGCGCGCGCTTCGCCTTCGCGAGACCGAGGGCCTTGTGAGTGCCGAGCGATCCCACCTTGAGCGTCTGGATGGGAAGTTCCAGATAGTCGACCGGGCTCGCCGGGCTCGCAAAGTGGAACACGCCTTCGAGCGGCCCCTCCAGTTCGATGAAGTTCGCGACGTCGTGCAGGATCAGCTGAAAGCTCGGGTGGCTCTTGAGGTGCTCGAGGTTGGAACGGCTGCCGGTGATGAAGTTGTCCATCCCGACCACCCGGTGGCCCAGCGCGAGCAGGCGGTCGCAGAGATGCGAACCGAGGAATCCAGCGGCGCCGGTTACGAGGATGCGCATGCCACCGGGCGGCCGATGCTCTCATAAATGAACCCGAGCCGCGCCATGCGCTGCGGGTCGTACAGGTTCCGTCCATCGACGATCAGGGGCCGCGTCAGGGCGCGCTTGATCCGCTCGAAGTCGGGATTGCGGTACTCCAGCCATTCGGTGACGATCGCGAGCGCGGCCGCCCCGTCCACGGCGTCATACACGCTCTTGGCATACGCCACCCGGTCTCCCAAATGGCGGCGCGCGGACGCGAGCGCCGCCGGGTCGTGCACCCGCACCCGTGCGCCCGCCTCGAGCAGCTGCTCCACCAGCACCAGTGCTGGGCTCTCGCGCACGTCGTCGGTTTCGGCCTTGAACGCGAGCCCCCAGACGGCAATCGTGGCTCCGCGCAGGCCGTCCCCGAGCCGGCGCGCGACCTTTTCGAACAACACGCGCTTCTGCCGCTCGTTCGCGGCCTCGACCGCCTTTAGGATGTGGAGCGGTACGCTGCGGTCCTCGCCGGTGCGGATCAGGGCCTTCACGTCCTTGGGGAAGCACGATCCTCCGTAGCCCGGCCCCGGGAACAGGAACGCCGGTCCGATGCGCCGATCCGCCCCAATCCCCTTGCGGACGAGGGTCACATCCGCGCCGACGGCGTCGCACAGCAGAGCGATCTGATTCATGAACGAGATGCGAGTCGCCAACATGGCATTGGCCGCGTACTTCGTCATCTCCGCCGACGACAGGTCCATGAAGATGATCGGATTGCCGGTCCGTACGAACGGCGCATACAGCTGGGCCATGACGTCAGACGCTTCCGCTGAATCCACACCGACGATCACGCGGTCGGGCTTCATGAAATCTTCGACCGCGGCGCCCTCCTTGAGAAACTCGGGATTGGCGCAGACGTGAAACGCGGTCTTCGTGTGCTTGGCGATTTCCGCACGGACCCGCTCCGCGGTGCCGACGGGGACCGTGCTCTTGGTGACGACCAGCTTGGGGCGGTCCATGTGGCGGCCGATAGTGCGCGCCACGTCGAGCACGTGCTGCAGGTCGGCCGACCCGTCCTCGCCAGGTGGCGTGCCCACCGCGATGAAGATCACCTCGGAGCGCCGGATCGCGGCGCCCACTTCGGTGGTGAACTCCAGGCGGCCCTCGCGCTGGTTGCGCACGACGAGGGGCTCGAGCCCAGGCTCGTGGATCGGGAGCCGGTTCTGACGGAGACCCTCGATCTTCGCGGCGTCCACATCCACGCAAGCGACATCGTTGCCGGTCTCGGCTAGACACGCCCCGGCCACGAGGCCGACGTATCCCGTACCGACGACGGCGATTTTCAGGGCGCCTTCCTCCGCCGCCGAGCCACCTCGAGGGCGTTGCGCGTATCGACGACCAAACGCGCACATCGCTCCACCAGCGCGTAGTCGACATCCGAGTGGTCGGTCACGATGACCACGCAGTCGGCGGCCGTGACCGTCTCGGGCGTGAGCGGGATCGACGCGAGATCGATGGCCTCGTCCTTGAGCTTCCGGACGTGCGCATCGTGATAGGAGACCGCCGCACCACGCCGCAGCAACAACCGGATCACGTCGAGGGCCGGGCTTTCGCGCACATCATCGATGTCCTTCTTGTAGGCGACGCCCAACACCAGCACCTTGCTGCCCCGCGCGGCGCGTCCCTGCTCGTTGAGGCGATCGACCACGCGCGCCACCCAATATTCGGGCATCTCGGCGTTGATCTCGCCCGCCAGCTCGATGAATCGCGTGCGGTAATTGAGGGTCCGCATCTTCCAGGCGAGATAATGCGGGTCGAGCGGGATGCAGTGCCCACCGACTCCGGGGCCCGGCATGAATTTCATGAAGCCGAACGGCTTCGTGGCCGCGGCCTCGATCACCTCCCACACGTCGACGCCGAGCTTGTCGCACACGATGGCCATCTCGTTGACCAGCCCGATGTTCACGCTACGGAACGTGTTCTCGAGGATCTTCACCAGCTCCGCGGCCTCCGTGGAGGACACGGCCACGAGGCGCTCGATCGCCGGCTCGTAGACCGCCATCGCGGCGCGGCGACATGCCGCGGTGATACCGCCCACCACCTTTGGCGTGTTGTGCGTATTCCACTTGGGGTTGCCCGGGTCCACCCGCTCGGGGGAAAACGCCAGGAAGAAGTCCTCACCCACCTTGAGCCCCGTTTGCTCCAGCGCGGGCAGCATCAGCTCGCGAGTGGTGCCCGGGTAGGTCGTGGACTCGAGGACGATGAGCTGGCCGCGCCGCAACGCCTGTTTCACTGCGTCCGTCGCCGCGAGCACGTAGCTCACGTCGGGGTCCTTCGTCTTCGAGAGCGGCGTGGGGACGCAGATCGACACGACGTCGGGTTCGCGCAGCCGCGCCAAGTCCGTGGTCGCGGTGAACTTGCCTTCCTTGCTGAACCGCGCCACCTCGCTACTCGGCACGTCCTGGACGTGGGAGCGTCCCTGGGTCAGGGCTTCCACGACCGCCTTGCTGACGTCAAACCCCAGGACGCGGAAGCCGGCGCGCGCGAACTCCATCGCGAGCGGCAGGCCTACATAGCCGAGTCCGACGATCCCGATCAGGGCGGAGCGGTCCTGCGCCTTCGCGATCAGCACGTCGGCAGGTGTCTGCGTAACCGCGCTCATAGTGAGACCGGCGCCCCGCCCGTCGCCAACGAGCGCGTCGCCGCCTCGAGCACGGTGACCACGCGGACTCCGTCCTCCGCGCTGGCGCGGGGAGGCTCCGCACCGCGTGCCACGCGGACAAAGTGGCGCAGCTCCGCCGCGAGCGGCTCGACGTTGGGAATCTTGGGGATGAAGATGTCGCCCTCCCGGACCGACAGGGCCTCGCCGTACGACCGGTACTCGGGCGGCCGTTCCACGCCCTTGTCATAGATACGGAGCTTCTCGCGCGCCTCCATATCGTCGAACACGACCATTTTTGTCGCCCCTACGACAGTGAGTTTCCGTTCCTTGTGTGGGTCCAGCCATGAGAGCTGCACGTGCGCGAGCACGCCGCTCCCGAACTCCATGGTCAGGAAGACGACGTCCTCGACTTTCGGCTGCAGGTAGCTCTTGCCGTGCGCCGCGACCCGCGCCGGGACCTCCCCGAGCAAGTACAGTGCCACCGAGACATCGTGCGGTCCAAAGCTCCACAGGGCGTTCTCATCGGCGCGGATCTGCCCCAGGTTGACACGCAGGCCATACAGGTAGTAGACGCGCCCGAGCTCCCCGCCCTGCACCAGCGCCCGCAGCCGCTCCACGGCCGGATGGAACAGGAGCAGGTGGCCCGCCAGGACAGGGACCCGACGGTCTGCGGCCGCTCGCGCCACGCTTTCCGCGTCGCGCCGGCTCAAGGCGAACGGCTTTTCCACGAGGCACGGCTTCCCGGCCTCGACACACTGCAGCGCGACCCGCGCGTGCGTCGCCGCCGGCGACGCGATCACCACCGCGTCCGTCCGGCTCAGCAGGTCGGCAACATCGGCCGTCACGTGGGCGGTCGGGTACTGCTGCACCAGGCGCTCGCGTACCGTGGCGTCGGCGTCGCAGACCGCCGCCAGCTCCGCCTCCGCCAAGCCAGCGACCGTACGGACGTGGTTTCGGCCCCAGGCACCGGCGCCGATCACGCCCACTCGGAGTCGGGTCACCGATAGAACCCACGGATCGTATCCACGACGTATCCGATCTGCTCGGGCGTCAGCTCGGGATAGATAGGGAGGGAAATCACTTCCGCCGCCGCCCGCTCCGCCTCCGGGAGCCGGCCCCGCGTGTAACCGAGATGGCGGAAACAGTTCTGCAGGTGCAGGGGCACCGGGTAGTAGACGGCGGTGCCGATGCCATGTTTCTTCAGGTGCGCCTGCAGCTCGTCGCGCCGCTCGACCCGTAGCGTGTACTGATGGAAGATCGGCTCGTTGGCGCCGTCGATCACCGGCGTCCGGACTCCCGCCACATCCTTCAGTGCCTTCGTATAGGTCGCTGCATGCGCGCGCCGCGTGCTGGACCAATCGGCGAGGTGCGGCAGCTTCGCGAGCAGCACCGCCGCCTGCACCGAGTCGAGCCGTGAGTTGGTGCCCACCTCGTCGTGATGGTACTGCTTCGCGCCGCCATGCAGGCGCAGCTTCCGGAGCCGCTCGGCGAGCGCGTCATCGGATGTGACCATCATCCCGCCGTCACCCCACGCGCCGAGGTTTTTGCTTGGAAAGAAGGAATAGCCAGTCGCCCACCCGAGCTCGCCCGCCATGCGCCATTCCCCGTCGATGGAGCGGCGCGCTCCGATCGCCTGGGCCGCGTCTTCGACGATCTTGACGCCTCGCCCTCGGGCGATCACCAGCAGACGCTCCATGGCGGCCATCTGACCGTACAGGTGTACCGGCACAATGGCGCGCGTGCGGGGGGTGATCGCGGCCGCCACCGCCGCGGGATCGATGTTGAAGGTCCCCGGCTCGATGTCGACGAAGACGGGTGTGCCACCGGCGTTGTGGATCGCCCCGGCCGTGGCGAAGAAGGTAAACGGCGTCGTGATGACTTCGTCGCCGGGCGCGAGGTCGAGCGCCTTGAGGGGCAAGAGCAGTGCGTCGGTGCCGCTGGCGCACGCAATGCCGTGCTTCGCATGAGCGAGCTGGGCCACGGCGCCCTCGAGCTGCGGCACCGGTGGACCCATCACGAACTGCTGGGACTCGATGACCGCCTGCAGGGCGGGCAGCACCTCGTCCTTGATGGCGCGGTACTGCGCCACGAGGTCCAGTAACGGCACGTTCACAGCGTAGGAATCCGAAAGGGCCAGAAGGACATTACCGGACCCCGCCGGGTTGCGCGATGGAACGCAGGGCGCTGTTCGACTCTTCATACGCGGTGCCGCAACTGGCGCATGCGGCGGCCCCGCGCACCACCACGAGACGCTCACCGCACTGGCACATCCAGCCGACGCGGCGGGCCGGCACGCCCACCATGAGCGCGTACGCAGGTACGTCCGAGGTCACGACCGCACCCGCGCCGATGAAGGCGTATTCGCCGAGCCTCACGCCGCAGACGATCGTCGCATTCGCCCCGATCGACACGCCGCGCTTCACGAGGGTGGCGCGATACTCGTGCTTGCGCGACACGTGGCTCCGTGGGTTCAGCACGTTGGTAAACACACACGACGGCCCGCAGAACACATCGTCCTCCAGCGTCACGCCCTCGTAAATCGAGACGTTGTTCTGGATCTTGACATTGTTGCCGATGCGCGTGCCAGGCATCACCACCACATTCTGACCCAGATTGCAGCGCTCGCCGATGACCGCCCCGGACATGACGTGGCAGAAATGCCAGATCTTGGTGCCCCGGCCCACCTGCGCCCCGTCATCGACGTAGCTCGATTCGTGGACGAAGAAGTCCGCCACCTACACCCCGATCACCTTGACTTCGAGTTCCAGCTCCACGCTCGTTTTCTTGGCGACCGTCTTCCGCACGTGCTCGATGACCTTGAGCACGTCGCCCGCCGTCGCGGTGCCGGTGTTGACGATGTAGTTCGCGTGCAGCGTCGACACCTGAGCGCCGCCGATGGTGAAACCCTTTAACCCACATTCGTCGATCAGGGCACCGGCGGTGCGCGGGCCGCCCGGATTCTTGAAGACCGAGCCCGCGCACGGTTGGTCGAACGGCGTCCCGGCTTTCCGCCACCGCAGCAGGCGCGCCTGCAATTCCTTGAGCTTGGCGGGCGGCTCCTCGATGAGCGCCAGCTTCGCCTCGAGCACGATCACATTGCCAAGGTTGGACGAGCGGTACTTGAACGAGATCTGCTTGCGCGGCACCTGACGGATCTTCCCCTTGGCGTCCATCACGGTGGCCTCGGTCAGCACCTCGGCGAACTCGGCCCCGTGCGCACCCGCGTTCATGTGCACGCCGCCCCCCACCGTGCCGGGGATCCCGATGAACCGTTCCACACCGGCGAAGCCGGCCTCCGCCGTGCGCCGGGCCAGCAGGGGTGTGGGCAGCCCGGCTCCCACGATCGCCGTCGCGCCTTTCATCTCGAAGCGGTCGAGACCCTTCCCAATGCGGATCACCACACCCGGGAAGCCGCCGTCCTTCACCAGCACGTTCGAGCCCAGGCCGAGCACCACCCACGGGAGCCCGCGGTCCTGAGCCATATCGAGCGCCTTGGCCACGTCATCGGCGTCGGCGGGCATGACCAGGTAGCGCGCCGGTCCGCCGATCCGGTACGTAGTGTGGCGGGCCAGGGGCTCGTTCTCGAGCACCCGTCCCCGGAACTTGACCTTGGGAGCGGGCGGCGCGGCCGCGGCCGACGGCTTGGGGCCGGCTTTGCCCGCCTTCCCCGCCGGCTTGGCCGGAGCCTTCGCTATGCCCGGACGGCTTCCTTTGCGGGTCCCAGCGGCCGGTTTTCGACGGTCGTTCTTTCGTGCCATTCTTGGAGACTCCTCACGCTGCCGGTTCGGCTGCGCAGAGCAATGATCGCGTCGCAGGCGGCGCTCGCGGCCGACATCGTGGTCGTGTACGGCACGCGGTGCATCAGCGCCGCGCGCCGGATCGCGTAGTCGTCCGCCTGCGTGAACTTCCCGAGGGGCGTATTGATCAGGAGCTGCACTTCGCCCGACACGATCAGATCGATCGCGTTGGGCCGCCCTTCGTGGACCTTGGCCACCCGCTCGGCCGGCACGCCGCGGGCCCGCAGATACCGCGCCGTGCCCTCCGTGGCCGTGAGACGAAATCCCAGCTCGTGGAACCGCCGTGCGATGGGCAGTACGGTCGGCTTGTCCGAGTCGTTCACCGTCACGAAGATCCCTCCGGCGAGCGGCAGGCTGCCGTCGGCGGCAATCTGCGCCTTGGCGAAGGCCATCCCAAAGCTGTCCGCCAGCCCCATTACCTCGCCGGTGGAGCGCATCTCCGGGCCCAGGATGGTATCGACGCCGGGCAGCTTCGTGAAGGGGAAGACCGCCTCCTTCACCGCCACCCCGGGGAGCGGAAGGTCATCGGGAACCCCCAATTCGTCCAGGGTGCGCCCGGCCATCACCGCCGCCGCGAGCTTGGCCAGGGAAACCCCTGTCGCCTTGCTCACGAACGGGACCGTCCGGGATGCCCGCGGGTTGACCTCCAGCACGTAGACGACGCCGTCCTTGATCGCGTATTGCACGTTGATCAAGCCCACCACGCCGAGCGCCTGGGCGAAGGCCTTGGTGTAGCGGCGCATTTCGTCCACCTGCCGATCCCCGATCAGATAGGGCGGCAGCACGCAGGCGGAGTCCCCCGAATGGACCCCGGCGTCCTCGATGTGCTGCATCACGCCACCGATGACGCAGCGCGTGCCGTCGGCCAGGGCGTCCACATCGCCCTCGAACGCGTCCTCGAGGAACCGGTCGATCAGCACGGGATGCTCGGGCGCGACGCGGGCCGCTTTCTCGAAGTAATCCCGCAACGAGCCCTGGTCGTACACGATCTCCATCGCCCGCCCGCCCAGGACATACGAGGGCCGCACCAGCACGGGGAACCCGATCCGCTCGGCCACCTTCACGGCTTCCGCGACGGAGCGCGCGGTGCCGTTCGCCGGCTGCGTCACTCCGAGGCGATCCGCCAGCGCCTCGAAGCGCCCGCGGTCCTCCGCGATATCGATCGAGTCGGGCGCGGTGCCCAGGATCGGGACGCCAGCCGCCTCGAGCGGCTTGGTCAGGCGCAGCGGTGTCTGACCGCCTAACTGCACCACGACGCCCTTGGGTCGCTCCCAGCGCGTGATTTCGAGCACGTCCTCCAGGGTGAGCGGCTCGAAGTACAGCTTATCCGAGATGTCGAAGTCCGTCGACACCGTTTCGGGGTTCGAGTTGATCATTACGGTCTTGAACCCCAGCTCGCGGAACGCGAGCCCGGCGCGCACGCAGCAATAGTCGAACTCCACGCCCTGCCCGATCCGGTTCGGCCCGCTTCCCAGGATCACAATGCCTTGCGCACCGAGTGGCTCCGATTCGTTCTCGGCGTCGTACGAGCTGTAGAGGTACGGCGTCGTGGACGGAAATTCGCCGGCACAGGTGTCCACGGTCTTGTAGGCGGGGTGCACGCCCAACCGCCAGCGCGTCTTGCGAACCGCCTCCTCGGAAGTCCCGCGCAGCGTCCCAAGTTGCCAGTCGGAGAAGCCCATGCGCTTCATGCGCCGCAGCTCGGCGGCGCCTGGCTCCCCTGGGGGGAGCGCGGCGAACCAGCGCTCCGCCTCGAGCAGCTCTTCCATTTGAAACAGGAACCAGGGATCGATCCCCGATGCCTGTGCGACGTCATCTACGGAGACGCCCGCGAGCAAGGCCCGTTTGATCTGGAAGACGCGCTCGGGCGTGGGGGTACGCAAGGCCACACGCAGGTCCTCCGGCGTATCGCTGGTGAGCCGATCGTCCGCCAGGGAGCCACCGACGACCCACCCCGGCCGGCCGATCTCCAGCGCCCGGAGCCCCTTTTGAAACGCTTCCTTGAACGTGCGTCCGATGGCCATCGCCTCTCCCACCGACTTCATCTGCGTCGTGAGGCGGAAGTCGGCCGTGGGAAACTTTTCGAACGCGAACCGCGGCACCTTGACCACTACGTAATCGAGCACGGGCTCGAACGACGCCGGAGTGGTCTTGGTGATGTCGTTCGGCAGCTCGTCCAGCGTGTAGCCGACGGCCAGCTTGGTGCCGATGCGGGCGATCGGGAATCCGGTCGCCTTGGACGCGAGCGCGGACGAGCGCGACACGCGCGGGTTCATCTCGATCACCAGCATCTCGCCGTCGGCGGGGTTGACGGCGAACTGGATGTTGCAGCCGCCCGCCTCGACGCCGATCTCCCGGATGACGGCGATGGCCGCGTCGCGCATGCGCTGGTACTCGCGGTCGCTCAGGGTCATGGCCGGCGCCACCGTGATGGAGTCGCCGGTATGCACGCCCATGGGATCGAGGTTCTCGATCGAGCATACGATGACCACGTTGTCCCGCCGGTCGCGCATGACCTCGAGCTCGAACTCCTTCCAGCCGAGCACGCTGCGCTCGATCAGGGTCGTGTGCAGCGGCGACAGCTCCAGCGCCCGCTCCACCATCTCCTCGAACTCGGCGCGATTGTAGGCGATGCCGCCGCCCGTGCCGCCCAGCGTGTACGAGGGTCGAATGATGGCGGGGAACCCGGTCTCGCCCACGGCAGCGATCGCTTCCGCCACGGACGCCACGGTGCGGCCCACCGGCGTGGCGAGCCCGATGCGCCGCATCGCGGCGCCGAACTCCGCCCGGTCTTCCGCCATCTGAATGGCCCGCGCGTTCGCGCCGATCAGCTCCACGCCGAAGCGCTCCAGCGTGCCGTCCTTGACCAGCGCCATCGCCACGTTGAGCGCGGTCTGCCCGCCCATCGTCGGCAGCAAGGCGTCGGGGCGCTCCCGCTCGATCACCTTGCGCACCCACTCCGGCGTGACCGGCTCGATGTAGGTGCGGTCCGCGAGCTCCGGGTCCGTCATGATCGTCGCAGGGTTCGAGTTGACCAGCACGACGACGTAGCCCTCTTCCCGGAGGGCCTTGGCGGCCTGGGTGCCCGAGTAGTCGAACTCCGCGGCCTGGCCGATCACAATCGGCCCGGACCCGATCAGCAGGATCCGTTCCAGGTCAGTCCGCTTGGGCATCGATCACATCACGTAACGTGTCGTCCAGTGTGTAGCGGGGCACCCAGCCCGTGGCAGCGCGCAGCTTGGCCGCGTCGCCTACGAGATGGAAGATGTCCCCGCCGCGCACCAACTCCGGGTCGGCTTCGGGAATCGGCCGGGTGCCGATCAGGTCGGCCATCCGAAAGAATACCTCTTCGAGCGAGACGGCCTGCCCCGAGGCGACATTGTAGGTCTCGCCCGGTTGCCCTTTGACCAGGAGCCGCGCGTACGCGTCCACCACGTCGCGCACGTGGAGAAACTCCCGCACCGGCTCCAAGTTGCCCACCTTCACCACCGGCGCCTGCACCCGCTTCGCGAACCGCAGCCGCTCCGCGAAGGCCGGCACCACGAAGCGCGTGTCCTGGCCCGGCCCCGTGTGCGCGAACGATCGAGCCACGATGACCCTGAGGCCGGTGCGATGCCACGCTTCGAGCCCGGCCAGCTCCGCGCCCGCCTTGCTCGCCGCGTAGGGCGAGCATGGGGCGACGGGGTCGGTCTCGCGGCGCGGCCGCGGCTCGCGCGCGGCGCCGTACACCTCCCCCGTCGAGACGACGAGCACCACCGGGTCGGCGCGTCCCGTCCGCTTCGCTTCCGCGAGCACGTGCACCACCCGCGCCGTGCCGGCGGCGTTCACCGTCCAGGCGTAGCCCGGATCGCGCGTCGCCTCGGTACCCGACGAGATGGCGGCGAGGTGCAGCACGGCGTCGTAGGGCAGGTCCACCACCTTCCGCACCGAGTCGGCATCCAAGAGCTCGAGCGGCAGCCACCGCACCGCCTCCCGCTCCGCCGGCGCGAGATCGGCCGCCGGGGGGACCGGCGCCGGGCTCTGGCCCGGCCGCACGGCGCCGTACACCTCGCGGCCGTCGCTCAGCAGCCGCCGAATCACCCAGCGGCCTACGAACCCGTCGGCCCCGGTCACGAGCACCTTCACGACAGCCGCTCCAGGTCCGCGTCCACCATCATGCGCACCAGATCGGCGAAGCTCGTCTGTGGCGTCCAGCCGAGCTCGCGTACCGCCTTGCTCGGATCCGCCTGCAGGGCGTCGACTTCCGCCGGCCGCACGAAACGGGGGTCCACTTTGACGTGTTGCTTCCAGTCGAGCCCCGCATGCGTGAATGCGAGCTCGCACAGCTCACGCACCGAGTGCGTCGCTCCCGTACCCACCACGTAGTCGGTGGGCTTGGGCTGCTGCAGCATGCGCCACATCGCGTCCACGTAATCGCCCGCGAACCCCCAATCCCGACGGGCGTCGAGGTTGCCGAGGTGCAGCTCGCGCGCCTTTCCTTTCACAATGCGGGCGACGCCGTCCGACACCTTGCGCGTAACGAACTCGAGCCCGCGGCGCGGCGATTCATGATTGAACAGGATGCCGCTGACCGCGTACAGCCCGTAGGACTCCCGATAGTTCACCGTGATCAGGTGGCCGTACACCTTCGCGACGCCATAGGGGGAACGCGGATAGAACGGGGTCGTTTCGCGCTGCGGCGTCTCCCGCACCTTGCCGAACATTTCGGACGAGCTCGCCTGGTACACGCGCGCCGTCGGGTACGCGAGTCGCACGGCCTCGAGCAGGCGCGTGACCCCGAGCGCGGTGAACTCGCCGGTGAGCACCGGCTGGGTCCACGACGTGGGGACGAAGCTTTGAGCCGCCAGATTGTAGATCTCGTCCGGCTTCGCGTCGCGTACCACGGTCGTGAGGGAGTGCTGGTCCAGCAGGTCCGCGGGCACGATGTGGATCCGGTCCAGCAGGTGCCCGATGCGCTCGTACGAATCGTGCGACGTGCGGCGGACCACTCCCACGACCTCGTAGCCCTTCGCGAGCAGCAGCTCGGCCAGATACGAGCCGTCCTGTCCCGTGATGCCGGTGATCAATGCCGTGCGTCGGGGTTGCCCGGGCCGGCGGGCCGGCTTAGCTTTAGGCCGCTTTTTCGAGACGCTCATTTCTTTCGTCGGGCAGGCCCATGGCGCGAGTGTGTGAGATCTGTGGCAAGGGCCCCATCACGGGGCACAATGTCAGCCACGCGAACAATAAGACGAACCGGCGCTGGTATCCCAACCTCCAGCGCGTGCGCGCGGTGGTGAACGGCGCCACGCGTCGGCTGCGGGTCTGCACCCGCTGCCTCAAGTCGAACCGCGTCACCAAAGCGGCGTAACGAAAAGGGGGACCATGGGTCCCCCTCGCTGCTCCAGCCGCCGTTTTTCTCCGCCCGTCGGTCGGTCACTCACCCAGCAGTTCGATCCGAGCCACCTCGGCGCCGTCGCCTTGGCGATGGCCCAGCTTGGTGATGCGCGTGTAGCCGCCGGGCCGTGCCGCGAACCGCGGCCCCAGGTCCTTGAACAGCTTGTGGGTCACGTCGCGGTCCTTGAGCCGCCGCTCCACCAGCCGCCGCGCGTGCAAGTCGCCGCGCCGCGCCAGGGTGATGAGCCGCTCGGCGTAGGGCCGGAGCTCTTTCGCCTTCGCCTCGGTGGTGACGATGCGGTCGTGCCGAAACAGGCTCGTGGCCATGTTCGCCAGCAACGCCTTCTTGTGGCTCGCGGTGCGTGAGAGCTGGCGTCCCTTGGCACGGTGCCGCATTACTCGATGTCTCCCTCGCTCGCCTGCGCCTGCGGCGCCGCGCCGGCGTCGACCACCTTCAGCTCGTCTTCGGTCTCCTCGAACTTCATGCCGAAGTTGAGCCCCTCGCGGCGCAGCAGCTCGGCGATCTCACCGAGCGCCTTCTCCCCGACGTTCTTCACCTTGAGCAGGTCTTCCTCGCGGTACTGCACCAGATCGCCCAGGGTCCGAATGTTGGAGTTCTTGAGCGAATTGACCGACCGCACCGAGAGCCCCACATCGTCGATCGAGCGGGCGAGCACCTCGCGCAGCCGGCTGGTCGCCGCGCCGCCGTTCCCCGCCGGCTGGGCCGCGACCATGGGCACCTTGCCGAAGTCCACGAAGAAGCGGAAGTGTTCCTGCGCCAGCGCCGCGGCGTACGCGACGGCGTCCTCGGGAGAAATGGTCCCGTTGGTCTCGACCGTCAGGGTGAGCCGGTCGTAATCGGTGCGCTGCCCGACGCGTGTCTCGGCGACGGTGAAGTTGGCGCGTCGAACGGGATTGTAGATCGAATCCACGCGGACGACGTCCACCGGCATGGTGCGGTCGACCGGGTGCTGCTCGGCCTCGACGTAGCCGCGCCCCTTGTTCACATACAGCTCGCCGCCGATCTCGCGGTCGTCCTGCACGGTGAACAGCAGCTGGTCGGGATTCACGATGCTCACCGCGCTGTGCGTCTCGATGTCGCGCGCATACACGGGACCGGCCTTGTCGTGCTTGATGTGCAGCACCGCTTCGTCCACGTCCGGCGCGAGCACCAGCGTCAGCTGCTTCAGCCGCTGAATGATCTGATGCACGTCCTCGACCACCCCGGGGATGGTCTGGTGCTCGTGCACGACGCCGTCCAGGCGGAACGCCCAGACAGCCGCGCCCCGCAGCGACGAGAGCAGCATCCGCCGCAGCGAGTTGCCGAGGGTGTAGCCGTAGCCCCGCTCGAGCGGCTGGAGCCGGAACTCGGCGGCATTCGGGTTGTCCTCCCGCTTGGTCATCTCGACCAGGTGGGGGCGGACCAACCCGCTCAAATCAAGAGTCGTCATCACTTGGAATAGAGCTCGACGATTAACTGTTCTTGCGCGGCGATCGGGATGGCGTCGCGGGTGGGCCGCTGCGTCATCCGTCCGAGCGCCTTGTCGGTATCGACCTGGATCCAGGACACGGGTTGCTGCCGGCCGAACTGCTCGAGTGCATGCTTTACCAGCACGAGCTCGCGGCTCGCGTCGGCGATTTTCACCTCGTCGCCCGGCCCGACGCGATAGGACGGGACATCCAGGGTGCGGCCGTTCACCTGGACGTGGCGGTGCCGCACCAACTGGCGCGCCTGCCGGCGCGACACGGCAAAGCCCATCCGATAGACGAGATTGTCGAGGCGGCTCTCCAGTGCGACGAGCAACGCCTCACCGGTCACGCCGGGCTCCTTGAGCACGCGATCGAAAATGTTCCGGAACTGCCGCTCCGAGAGCCCGTAGATCCGCTTGACCTTTTGTTTCTCGCGCAGCTGGCGCTGATAGTCTGACGCCTTGCGCCGCCGCCCCGACGACTGACCATGCTGGCCCGGCGCGTAGGCGCGCCGCTCCACCGCGCACTTCTCGGTGAGACAGCGCGTCCCTTTGAGGAACAGCTTCGTCCCCTCGCGACGGCACAGCTTGCAGGCAGGCCCGGTGTAGCGTGCCATGACCTAGACCCGCCGCTTCTTGGGCGGCCGGCACCCATTGTGCGGGATCGGCGTCACGTCGCGGATCGAGCGGATCTGCAGCCCCGCCGTGGCGAGGGCCTGGATCGCGGATTCGCGCCCGGAGCCGGGGCCCTGCACGCGCACGTGCCCTGCATGTCCGTGATCGTGATGAGCGTGTTGTTGAACGTCGCCGTGATGTGGGCGATGCCTTCGGCCTCGACCACCTTCTTGGCGCGCTTCGCGCCCGCCGCCTTGGCTTGTGCCATTTACTTTTTCAGGAGGGGCTTTTTCTTGCCCGCAATCGCGCGCCGCGGCCCCTTCTTGGTGCGCGCGTTGGTGTGCGTGCGCTGGCCGCGCACCGGCAGATTCTTCCGGTGGCGCGTGCCGCGATAGGTGCCGATGTCCATCAGCCGCTTGATGTTCATCGCCACCTCGGTCCGCAACGCGCCCTCGACCTTGTAGTCCCGCTCGATCACCTGCCGCAGCCGCGCGACCTCCGCGTCGCGTAGATCGCGTACCCGCGCATCCGAATTGACTCCGGTTTCCGCGAGAATCTTCTTCGCGTTTCTCGGACCGATGCCGTAGATGTACGGGAGGGCGTACAAAATTTTCTTGTCGCGCGGCAGGTCGACACCCGCAATGCGTGCCATGTCGTGCTATCCCTGCCGCTGCTTGTGCTTGGGACTGCGCTTGCAGATGACGCGGATGACACCCCGCCGCTTGATCACCTTACAATGCTCGCAAATCGGTTTGACGCTGGTCCGAACCTTCAAACGGCACGCTCCGGGAAAAAATTCCAATTGAGTCTTGAACTATAGACGGGCCCGTAAGTTCACGCAAGGGGCGGGATTACGGCGCACTCCGCAACTCGACGAGTACCCATTCGGCACCCGGTTTTCGAAACCCCAGAAAGATCGTCTCGCGCCGCTCGTCGCTGGTCCCGGCGACGACGTAGCGCCGCTCCAACTCCGCGTAGCCGCGTCCCGGCTCCACCTCGCGGACCGCGCTGACCCGCAACTCTCGCTCGGCTCCCGCGCGCAGGTGGCGGCGTAACAGCTCGATGGCCTGTGCCTTGTCGACCGGGGCCGAGGGGTCCGCCCCGGGGATCTGGAGCACCACACTAGGGCTTTGCCCCACAACCGCTTGCACGTCATGCGCGAGCCAGGCCTGGCGCACGCGTTCGGCCGCCTCCGCGAGCGAGCCCTGGGCGACCCCCCTACCCGCGACCAGCAAGCCGACAACGAGCGCCGGCGCCATCCGCCACCACATCACAGGCTCTCCATCAACCGCTGGTACACCTCACGCGGGTCGGCGGCCCGGGTGATGGGACGCCCCACGACCAAGTGCGTCGCGCCGCGGCCCACCGCGTCCGCAACGCTGATGGTGCGAGCCTGATCGTCCGCCGCGTCGCTGGGTGTTCGCACGCCCGGTACGACGATCCACGGCTCGGGGCCGAGCGTTTCGCGCAGCAGCGTCACTTCATGGCCCGACGCCACAACCCCTCTGAGCCCGGCCGCCAGCGCCAACCTCCCGAGGCGCTCGGCCTCGAACCCCAGGTCGGGCACCCCACGGCCCACCACCCGCTCGAAGTCGCCGGCCTCGTGGGAGGTGAGGACCGTGACGCCGACGACCGCCATGTCGCCCGCCGCCTGCGCCGCGGCGGCGAGCACCGCCGGCCCGCCGAGCGTATGGACCGTGGCCATGGCGACTCCCTGGGCCCGTGCCGCCTCGACCGCCCCCGTCACCACGCTCGGAATGTCATGCCATTTGAGATCGAGAAACACGCGCACGCCGCGGGCGGTGAACTCGCGCACCAGCGCCGGCCCTTCGCGCACATGCAGCACGGGACCGATCTTGGCCCAGCGCAAGCCAGGCAGCCGCGCCGCGAGGTCCAGCGCCTCGCGCCCGCTCGGCAGATCGAATGCGACGATGAGCTCAGCCACGCTCGAGCTCTCGCGCCACGCGCTCCGGGACGCGCGGATCGGCGAGTGCCGCCGTGCCGATCGCGACGAGCGCCGCGCCCGCGGTGAGATACTCGCGGGCGTCGCGCGCGGTGCGGATCCCCCCCACTCCGACCACCGGGATCGCGACCGCCGTGCGGACCTTACGCGTGGCCAGGACGCCGATCGCGAGCAGGGCCGGACCGCTGACGCCTCCCGCCCCGTTCCCGAGTCGCTGGTCGAGCATGCCAGGAATCGTGTTGACCAGGGTGACGGCGTCCGCCCCCTCCTGCTCCGCCACCCGTGCCATGCCCGCGATGTCGGGGAGCACGGGGGAAAGCTTCACCGTCAGGGGGCGGGTGGAGACTGCGCGGCACCGGCGCACCAGCTCGCGCAAGCCCTCGGGTGTCGCTCCGAACTCGAGCCCGCCGGCGCGGGTGTTGGGACAGGACGCATTGATCTCGAACGCGGTGATCACCGGGAGATCGGTGAGTCCTGCGATGACCTTCTCATAGTCATCAATGGTCGCGCCGGCCACGTTCACCAGAACACGCGCCCGCCGCGTCGCGCCGGCGAGCCAGGGGAGCTCGTGCTCCCGCACGGCATCGAGTCCCGGGTTCGCCAGTCCAACGGCGTTCAGCATCCCTCCCGTGAACTCGGCGACGCGCGGAGCCGCGTGCCCGCGGCGCGCCTCGGGAGTAACCGCTTTGGTTACGATCCCCCCCAGGGCTTCCAGATCGATGACGCGCGATACTTCGCGCCCGAATCCGGCGGTACCCGAGGCCAGGAGGACGGGATTTTGGAACGAGACGCCGAACAGCGGGATCGGGGATCGGGAGGCCGTCACCGGCCCCTCGCCGGTGCCGCGGTCGCGAGCTTGCGCTCGAACTCGAGCAGATAGGCGACGATGCCGTCGGCGATCGCGCTCGCGATCTTGTGCTGGCCGAGGCTCGATGCGAGGAACGCGCCGTCGGTGCGATTCGTCGCGAACCCCGTCTCGACGAGAATCGCCGGCCGCCGGGCGGTCGTGAGCACGGTGAAACCCGCTTGCTGGACGCCGCGATCACCGCCGGGATGAATCCGGGCCGTCGAGTCCTGGACCAAGCGGGCGAGCTGTGCCGATTCCCGCAGGTATTCGTTCAACTGGAGGTCCCGCAGGATGAACCCCAGCGGACCCGTCGCAGCGCTCGACGTACCCGTCTCGAAGCGGATCACCTCGTTTTCCATTTGTGCCACGCGTTGCTGATCTTCCGTCTTCGCGTCCGAGAGAAAGTAGGTCTCCACGCCGCTCACGCGGTCGGCGCGTCTTCCATCGGGCATCGCGTTGACGTGAATGCTCACGAACAGATCGCAGTCTGCCTTGCAGAATCCCCCGCGATCCGCCAGGTCGATCAGGGTGTCGGTGGAGCGCGTGAGCGACGCACCGATTCCGCGGCGCACCAGCTCCGCCCGCAAGAGCCGGCCGACGGCCAGGGTGATGTCCTTCTCCACGAGGTGGCTCGGGAAATAACGCCCGGGGTTGCCGGGATCGACGCCGCCGTGACCGGGATCGATCACCACGGTATGGCGCAGACGCAGCCCGGTGATCGGGTTCGGTGCGGAAGCGGGGCCACGTGGAGCAGGTGGAGAAGGCGGCGCGGTCGCTACCACTGGGCTCGCCACAGGCAGCTCCACCAGTCGTCCCAAATCTCCTGCGGAGGCGGGCTCCCAGCGGTAGCGGCCACCCAGCGCCCGCGGCACGCAGTCCGCCAGCCAGTGGAGCGGCAGAAACACCGTGTCGCGCGCCACATACGGCTCGCCCACGAGCCCATATACCACGCCGCCGGCGCGTACGAACGGCGCCCCCAGCTGGAATACGAACACGACACCGGAGAGACCAACGGTGACCCGCGATCCATCGAGGGCCAGCGTGAGTCCGAGCGGTGAGGCGACTCGGGAGGCCGCCACGGCGGCGGTGCCCCGCTCCGTGGTCACCGGCACACTCGTCTCGCCTCGGGGCGTCGCGATGACAATCGATTGCGGCGGAGGCGTCGTGATCACGAGGACGACCCAGAGGAGCGCGCTCAGGTGCGTTTCCCCTTGACGCCCCGCGCGAGCTCCCGCTCGGCGACGCGCCGCTTCAGCTCCTCGCGCTTATCGTGCTGTTTCTTTGCCTTGGCGAGGGCGATCGCCACCTTCGCGATGCCGTCCTTGAAGTACAGCTCGAGCGGCACGATGGTGAGCCCCTTGCGGCTCGTGCCGCCGATGAGCTTGCGGATCTCCTGGGTGTGAAGCAGCAGCTTGCGAGACCGTGCGGGCGGCGGGTTGTTGTAACTGCCCGGCAGATACGCGGAGATGGAGAGGCCCTCGAGCCAAACTTCGCCGTTGCGCACGTGCGCGTAAGCCTCACCCAGACTCGCTTTCCCCGCGCGCAGCGATTTGACTTCCGTTCCCGTGAGCACGAGGCCGGCCTCCCACGTCTCCAGGAGATGGTAGTCATGTCGCGCCCGCGGGTTGCGGGCGATGGAGACTTTGTCCACCGGGCCAGCGCAAGATAGAAATCGGGGTGGAAGCGGTCAAGCCAAGAGTTGACTTGATGTTATACCGCCGCCTATATTCGCCGTTCCGCGAACCAGCCGAAGTGGTGGAACTGGTAGACGCGCTGGCTTCAGGAGCCAGTGGGCGCAAGCCCGTGGGGGTTCGAGTCCCCCCTTCGGCATTCCTCGACCGCTCGACGTCTCGACGTCTAGTATCTCGGCAGACTCGGGTCCACGTTCACCGCCCACGCGTCGATCCCGCCCCGCAGACTCCGCACTTTGGAAAAGCCTGCGGCCTTGAGGATCTCGAGCGCCTTGAGCGAGCGCGCTCCGTGGTGGCAGTGCGTCACGATCTCGCGGTGGCCATCCAACTCTGCGAGGCGATCCGGCAGCTCCCCCAATGGAATCGGCACCGCGCCATCGATGTGCGCGATCTCGTACTCGTGAGGCTCGCGCACGTCGACCACGAGCAGATCGGGGTTGCCCTGCCACTCATCGCGCAGGTCTTGCGCGGTGATCTCCGCGCCGTCGTAGGAGGGCTCGGCGCCGATGCCGCAGAACGCCTGGTAGTCGATCAGCTCGGTGACGGTCGGATGTGCACCGCACACCGGGCAATCGGGATCTTTTTCCAGCTTCAGCTCGCGGAACTCGAGCTTCAGCGCGTCGAACAGGACCAGGCGTCCGATAAGAGGCTGACCCGCTCCCAGGATGAGCTTGATGGTCTCCATCGCCTGGATCGACCCGATGATGCCCGGCAGCACGCCGAGCACGCCGCCCTCGGCACACGAGGGAACCAGTCCCGGTGGTGGCGGCTCCGCGTAGAGACAGCGGTAGCAAGGCCCCCGCTTGGCGTGGAACACCGACGCCTGGCCCTCGAAGCGGAAAATCGAGCCGTAGACGTTCGGTTTGTCCAGCAGCACGCACGCATCGTTCACGAGGTAACGGGTCGGGAAGTTATCCGTGCCGTCCGCCACGATGTCGAACTCGCGGATGATGTCGAGGGCGTTCTCGGAGGTGAGATGCGTCTCGAACGTCTCCACCCGTACGTTCGGGTTCAGATCGTTGATCCGCGCCCTTGCGGACTCGAGCTTCGAAACCCCGACCGTGGATGTGCCGTGCAGGATCTGACGCTGCAGGTTGGTCTTGTCGACCACGTCGAAGTCGACGAGGCCGAGGGTGCCGACGCCGGCCGCGGCGAGGTACAGCGCCGCGGGCGACCCGAGCCCGCCCGCGCCCACCAGCAGCACGCGGGCCGCCTTGAGTTTCTTCTGTCCCTCGACACCCACGTCGGGAAGAATCAGGTGGCGCGAGTAGCGCAAGATCTCTTCGTGCGACAGCTTGGGCAGCTCTTCCGCCACAGCCGTACCCCCGGCAATACTCGGGATGATGGAAACCGTGTCACCCGGCTTTACCGGCGTCTCGCGTTGGGAGAGCTGCCGGATGTCCCGGTCGTTCACGTAGACGTTGACAAAGCTGCGCAACCGCCCGTCGGTGGCAAAGAGGTGCGGTTTGAGCGCTGCGTGCTCGCCCGTGAGCCGATCGAGCAGCTCGCCTACACTGCCCCCCTCCAGCTCGAGCGCGTCCCGTCCGCCCACGAACGGGCGGAGCGGCGTCGGAATCAACACTGTCACTGCCATACGACCTTCCGTTCCTCGGTGGTGATGGGCTCCTGGTCGAACGACCCGCGGTCTTCCGCGAGCACCCAACTCTTCATCTCGCCCGCCCGCCCGCGTTCCACACCGACGATCACGTAGGACAACCAGGGCCAGGCGTGCTCCCGGTCGAACGCGGATGGCGCGGGTGGGTGGTCGGGGTGCGAATGGTACACGCCGAGCACCTCGAGCCCGTCGCGCTCCAGCTTTTCCTGCGCGCGCCGGAACGACTCCGGATCGATGAGATAGCGGTTGCGAGCCGAGTCGGTACGCTGGTTCGCTAACGGCACGAGCTGGACGGCGACCTTGCGATGAGCCTCGACCGCGCCGCCGATCAAGCCACACGCCTCGGCGGGGTAATCCGCCTCTCCATGCCGACTGATCGCCGCAACGTGACGGGCATCGAGCACCAGGGTCATGAACGGCGCTCGCTGAGATAGCGGGTGCCGGCGTCCGGCGCGATCACGACGACCACTCCACGGGCGGACGACACCCGCTCCGCCGCCACGATCGCGGCGCCGGACGACCACCCCACGAACAACCCTGTCTGTTTCGCCAGGCGCCGCACGGCTTCCTCCGCATCTTCTGTCGCCACGAACTCCGTCCGGCTCGGCAGCGCCGGATCGTAAATGCCCGGCACGATCGCCGTCGCGAGATGCTTCAACCCCTCCAATCCATGGAACGGGCCGTCGGGCTGCACTGCGATGAGCTCAATCGCGGGCTTCAACTCTCTTAAACGCCGGCCGGTTCCCATCAGCGTCCCGGTCGTGCCGAGCCCCGCGACGAGATGCGTGACCCGGCCGCCAGTCTGCCGCCAGATCTCCTCCGCGGTCGTGACGTAGTGGGCCCGCGCGTTGGCCGGGTGGTTGTACTGATCGGCGTACCAGTACTCGTCGGGCCGTGTGGCCGCGAGCTCGCGGGCCGCTCGGATGGCGCCGTCGGAGCCGTCGAGCGGATCGGTGAAGATCACCTCCGCACCATACATCTCGAGCAGATCCTTGCGCTCCGCGCTGGCATTCTTCGGGACGCACACCGTGACGCCGATCCCCGCCGCTGCGCCGAGCATCGCATAGGCAATGGCGGTGTTGCCGCTCGAGGAATCAAGCACCCGCTTGGCGGGCAGCTCACCGCGCGCAATCCCGTCCCGCATGATGTAGAGCGCCGCGCGGTCCTTCACGGAGCCGCCCGGGTTCAGCCACTCGGCCTTCAGAAGCAAGGGCGGACGAGGGCGGAGGGCGGTGGAGGGCGGCAGGGGAATGAGCGGTGTGTTACCCACGAGACCCCACAAGGCAGGTTCGCGGGTAGTCGCCTCCACCGCCTGCCACCGCCCCTCACCGCCTTTCACCGCCGTGCTCATTCCGCTCCCTTCACGATCGGCGCGCCGACCAGGTTGCCCCACTCAGTCCACGAGCCGTCGTAGTTACGCACCTTCTTGACGCCCAGCAGGTACTTGAGCGCGAACCACGTGTGGCTCGACCGCTCGCCGATGCGGCAGTACGCGATGACCTCGTCCCTGCCGTCGACCACTTTGGCGCCCTTGTAGAGCTGCAGCAGCTCCTCGAACGGCTTGAACGTGCCGTCGGTCGCGACCGCCTTGCTCCACGGGACGTTCTTGGCGCCGGGAATGTGGCCCGCCCGCTGCGCCGTCTCCGTCATCCCGGGCGGCGCGATAATCTCCCCCACGAATTCGGGCGTGGATCGCACATCGACGAGTTTGGTCTTCTTGGCTTTGAGGGCCTTCTCGACCTCGGGCCGCTTCGCCCGAATCGCGGCGTTCTGCTTCTTGGGCACCGGGTAAGTGGTTGCGCGTACGGCGGTGCGCTCCGTGACCAGCGGCCGTCCCTCGGCTACCCACTTCGCGCGACCCCCGTTCATCAGCTTCGCATTGGTGTGCCCGTACAGCTGCAGCAGCCAGAAGGCGAACGCGGCGAACCAGTTGTTGTTGTCGCCGTACAGCACGACCGTGGTCTTGGGCGTCACACCCGCGTCCGATAGGAGCTTCGCGAACGCTTTCTTGTCCGGGATGTCGCGCCGCACCGGATCGTTCAGCTGCGATTGCCAGTTCCAGCCGACCGCCCCACCGACGTGCCCGGAGTCGTACGCCGTCGTGTCCACGTCCACCTCGATCAGGCGGATGCCTGGATCGGTCAGGTGCCCCGCCACCCACTCGGTGGAAACGAGCACCTCGGGATGCGCGTATGCCACGCTTGCCTCCAATCAGGTTAAACCCGACAGCACTAGTCGGGTTTCAGGTGAAAAAAAACAGTTGGGATGGCGGGACTAGTTCCCGGCCCCGGCGATGTGGTACAGCTCGGGCTCATCGTGCGTGAGGTCCGCGAGCGAGATGCCGGCCAACAGATCGTTGATCCGTTGCTCCAGCATTCGCCAGACGGGCCGGATGCTGCACGCAGCCTCCGGACTACATCGCTGAGGGTCGACGGGATGGAGATCGCAGTTGACTTCGAAGGTGACGTGCTCCGAGGCCTCGATTACGTCTTTGACGGTGATGACGTGGGGCTCCCGGGCGAGGTGATAACCGCCCTTGGCGCCGCGGACCGAGTCCACCAGGCCGGCGCGCCGCAGACGCAGCAGGATCTGCTCGACATAGTCGTGTGGCAGCCGCTCCTGCTCGGCAAGCTCGCGCGCCGCGACCGGCCCCTGCCCCGCGCGCTTCGCGAGGTTCACGGACACGATCAGCCCGTACTCGGCCCAGGTGGTGACGCGCATGGGAGTCAATATGCCACAACGAGTTGTGGGATTCAATGGGGCGGCAAGGGCGGCAGCGACGGCAAAGCTGCTCCGTGCCGCCTTTGCCAACTATTGCCGCCCGATTTTCGGACTCACGCTCACCCCCACCTGTACGCCGAACACGTTCTCCCCGGAGTGGCGCTGCAGCCACAATAGGCGCCCGTTGACGTTCCACATCACCAGGACGCCGTAGAAATCGGCACCGAGGCCGCCGTGCAGCCCCTGAGCCATACCGCGGTCGGGCCCCTGGGCATAGAACCCAGCCAGCAGCGGGCCGACCTCAGCGTAGACCCGGCCCCACGCGGGTCGGGCGGACGCCTCGAAACCCGGCGCGAACAGGATGGCATTCGGCCGGCATCCAGGCGCGCAGCTGCCGGCCGTGACTTGGAGAGGGGCGAAATCGATTTCCAGACCCAGGGTGCCTGCCTTCTTGGTGTCGCGGCGAAACCGGACTCCCGCGAACGGGCCGCGCCCGCGCAGCGGACCGGATACGGGAATGAACGCGCTCACCGACGGGCCCAGCGTGCCCGCGAGCAGCTCTCCTTGGCGGAGCTTCCCCAGGGCGATGGACGCGTTGGCGACGGCTTCGAGCGCCTGGATGTCGCTGCCGGGGACCTGGAGGAATCGACCCTCGAGGGTGGCGACGGCCGCGCTGCCGACACTCACCCGCACGCCGAGGCCGAATGCGAGTGCCAGTTGGTTGGTGGTGGAGATGGTGTCGCCGCACAGCAGGAAGCATCCGGGCTTCGCCTCGGCCACCCGTGCCAGACCCAGCGTCGTTCCGGCAAACGGTGCTACGACGCCGCGCGCGCCGACGGGATAGTAGTACGAGTCGAGCCCGAACAGCGTGAGCCGCCGAACTCGGCCGTCGGTCGAGAGGTCATTGTAGCGCGCGATGGTGAGGCCAGTCTCGCCGTCGTCGCCCGTGATGAGAGCGGCCGAGCCGCCCAACGACGAGAAGGAATGGCTCGAGCCGGAGAGATCCTCCAGGCTGAGCGACGAGTAGATCGGCCCAATGCGGATGCGCCGCTGCGCGGGCGCGGACGGGGCTCCGATCAGCGACAGACCGGCCACGAGCAACACTGTGGTACGCATGGCAAACGGATAACGACGGCGGGGGGTCGGATTCGGTGACTCGAATCACGACCCCCCACGTGACGGCGCTTACTTGACGAGGAGTCCGACGATGAGACCGGCGACGTTCATCCGGACCAGCCACGCCCAGAACGTCGCCTTGAGCAGCGGCCGAACTTTGTCATACCATACGCCGCTGCCGACGGTGGACAACGCGATGGTGGACAACCAGAGGAGCGTCGCATACTCCATTCCCGCCAAGGGCCCACCGCCCTGCACCCACAATCCGCCTTTGAGCCGTTGGTAGGAGCACGCGAGCAGCAAACCGAACACGAGGGCCAAGGCGGCGGCCTTGAGCATCGCGGGGCCCATGAACGTCTTCTTCTGTTCCGGCGACATTGGCGTCGAGTACGCGTCCATCCCCTTCGTGAAAACCTTCCCCCACATCACGTAGTCTGCGAAGAATGCACCGACGCCTGCGATCAGCCCAGCGACGATCCAATGCATACGTGCTCCTCCACGAATAGAGTGTGCACTGCAGACGGCCGCCCTCGGCTATTTGCGCTCGCCCGGCACGCCCAGCTCGGTCATGGCCAGCAGATCGAGCACGGCGTCGAGATCCTTCCCTTTGAGCACCCCCTTCTCTATCACCAGCTGGCGCACCGTGACGTTCTTCGCCACCGCCTCCTTGGCGAGCTTCGCCGCCTCGGCGTAGCCGATCCTGGGGGCGAGGGCGGTGACCAGCGCGGGGCTGCGCTCGAGCCAGTACTCGGACTGCGCGCGGTCGGCTTCGATGCCCTCGACGCACCGCTCCGCGAACACGCGGGAGGCGTTCGTGAGAATCCGCATCGTGAACAGGAGGTTGTGCGCGATGACGGGCATCATGACATTGAGCTCGAGCTGCCCCGCCTCCGCCGCCGCCGCGATCGTGACGTCGTTTCCGAGCGCCTGATAGCACACCATGTTCACCATCTCGGCGATCGACGGGTTCACCTTCCCGGGCATGATGCTCGAGCCCGGTTGGACCGGAGGCAGGACGATTTCGGCCAGCCCGGTCCGCGGGCCCGAGGCGAGCAGCCGGAGATCGCTCGCGATCTTGCCGAGGTCCATCGCGTAGGTGCGCAACGCCCCCGAGAACGCCGCCGCATCCCCCATGGACTGCATCAGCTGGACGCGGTCCTTCCCTTCGCGCAGGTCGAGGCCGGTGATGGTCCGCAATTGCTTCACCATCAGGGCCGGGTACGCAGGCTCGGCGTTCAGGCCCGTCCCGACTGCCGTGCCGCCGATGCCGAGGTCGCGCAACCCATCGGCGGCCTGGGCGACGCGGTCCGCGCCGCGCTCGATGGTGTGGCCGTAGGCGGCGAACTCCTGGCCCAGGCGAATGGGCGTCGCGTCCTGCAGGTGGGTGCGCCCCGACTTGAGGATCCTGTCGAACGCCTTGCTCTTCGTGAGGAAAGCCCGTGCCAGCCGGCCCATGGCCTCGAGCAGCGCCGGCAGCTCCGCCAGAGCCGCCAGCCGGATCGCCGTGGGGATCACGTCGTTGGTGGACTGGGCCATGTTGACGTGGTCGTTCGGATGCACCGGCTTGTACTCGCCTCGCTTGCCGCCCAGCAGCTCGTTCGCGCGGTTGGCGAGGACCTCGTTAGCGTTCATGTTGTGCGACGTCCCCGCGCCCGCCTGGTAGGGATCCACGACGAAATGCTGGCGGTGCTGGCCGGCCAGGATCTCGTCCGCCGCCTGCGCGATCGCGTCAGCCAGCTTCGGGTCGAGACGCCCGGTCTGCTTGTGCGTGAGGGCAGCGCCTTTCTTGATCCAGACGACCGCGGTCACGAACGGCTGGAGGGGGAGCAGCTGAGAAATGGGGAAATTCTGGCGGGCCCGCTCGGTCTGAACGCCGTAGAGCGCGTCGGCGGGAACGGGCAGCTCGCCCAGGGAATCTCGCTCGATGCGGGTCGCGCTCATCGCCTCCGTCCGTTCGGTCACGGCGCCGTCGGTCTCGAACCAGGAATCGCCCATGGATACCCAGGATCTGCTGCAGCATCTGCCCGATGAGGCCCGCTTCTCGGACACCAAGATGACGAAGGTGGACTGCTTCCGCTCGGACCGCCTCCTGGTGGGCCTGAATTGCTTCGAGCCGGGACAGGAGCAGAAGCCGCACACGCACGCTGGCGCCGACAAATTCTATTTGGTTGTGTCGGGAAAGGCGAGGTTCGTGGTCGGCGGCCGCACGATCGAGGCGCGGCCGGGAGATCTGGTGCTGGCGCCGGAGGGCGTGCCGCACGGAGTCGAGCGCGCGCTGGAACGGACCGTCGTGCTGGTCGCGATCGCCCCGGCACCCTGATCACTTCGTGGGCTCCACCCTCAAGCTGTCGTTGAATCGATTGAAGTACTCCGTCATACCGATCACAAGCGTGAGCTCGACGATCTGACCCTCGTCCCACGCCGCGCGCAGCTTCGCGTACACGTCGTCCGTCACGCGATGCCCCGAAACATGCACCACGTCGGCGTACGCGAGCGCGGCCTGCCACCCGGGCTCCAGCTGCTCGATCGACCCCCGCCCTCCACGGTCCTGGATCGCCTCGACCAGCTCGGCGCTCGCGCCTTTCTGTCTTGCCAAGACAGTGTGGGAGGTGAGTCAGTAGCGACAGGCGTTCAAGTGGGAGATACGCACCCACAGGAGCTCCTTCAGAAGCGGGGGCACGCTGCCCTCGTTCATTACGGTACGGAAGTGCGCGATCAGGGTTCGCAGGTGGCTGGGCCGCAGCGCCACCGTGCGGAACATGTTGGGAATGTTGCCCCGCTCCTTCAGGTACGTCTCGAGAATCGGCCGCACTTCGGGGGCGGCCTGGTCCGGGGTCAGCGGCCTGATCCGGGGTGTCGTCATTGAGGGTCGTCCTTTCGCTTTCCCCAACCGATCTTGAACATCTGCACCGCGGCGTGGTAGCCCACGGAGCGCACCAGGGCGTACGCGCCGATGATGGTGAGCAGAATGGCCGTGTAGAAGCGCCACAACAGCAGCATGGTTACCTGGCGGGCGCCGAAATCCCCGGCGAAGCCGTTGAGGAAGGCCACCTCGAGTCCGCCGCCGCCCGACGGGAGCGGGACCACCAAGGGAGCATGGAGCAGCGCGAGCGCGCCGAAGAACATCTGGGCGAAGGGAGGAGCGTGCGGCATACCCCAGGCGAGCGCCGGGAGGATAAGCGCGCGGGCGGCGATGCTCACCACGGTCAGTAGCGCCCCCGCGCCGAGCGCCCAAAATGGGGCGCGGCGCACGTGCGCCCACGCGACGCGCCATTGGCGGCGCACGCGGTGGCTCACAAACCCTGAGCGCACCAGACGCTGCAGCAGATACACCGTCACTAAGATAAGGAGTACGGTAATCTCGATCGTCACGAGCTCGCCGGCCCGATGGTGCCGCAGCCAGACGCGTGCCGCGTCTCGCCAGTCGGGCACGTAGTAGGCCACCAGCGCGCCAGCCGCGAATACGAACACAGGCCATTCGCAGGCGACCTCGACGCCGATCGCAACGATCGCCGTGACCGGTCGCAGGCCGGCCTCGTGGAGTCCCAGGAAGCGAGCCGGCTCGCCGCCCAGCCGGTTGGGCGTGAGCTGGGAGGCCGCTTCGCCGTAGAGGTTCAGCCGGAAGGCATCCCTGAACGAGAGCCGTCCCCCCGCGGTCCACACGGCGAGCTGGATCCGCCAGGCGCGGACCAGACAGTCCACGCCCAGGAGCGCGAGCGCGAGCAGATGATTCATCGGTTCAGTCGGAGCAGTCGCCTAACGGATAGATAAAGCCGCAATTCGGGCAGGGGCTCTTACACCCCAGCGGCCTAGCCGAGGCGGTAGGCGCCGGTGAGGAAGGGATTGGCGCGGCGCTCGCGTCCGACGGTGGTTTCCGGTCCATGCCCGCTGTACACGATGGTCGAATCGGGCAGCGTAAGCAACTCGCGCTCGATGCTCTTCACCAAGGTATCGAAGTCGCCTCCGGGCAGGTCGGTCCGCCCGATCGATCCCTGAAACAGTACGTCGCCGCCGAACGCCACCCCCTGCCCTGCGAACACGACGCTGCCGGGTGAATGGCCCGGCGCGTGACGGACGCGGAAGGCGAGTCCGCCGATTCGCAGCTCGTCGCCGTGGGCCAGCTCGCGGTCCGGCGGGGGCAGCGGCTCGGCGCGCATAGCGAAGGCGATCGCCTGGTCCGGCGCGCGGTCGTACAGCGGGCGGTCCGCCGGATGCAGGTAGATCGGGGCCCCGGTGTCGGCCTTGAGCCGCGGGACGCCCAGCACGTGGTCGATGTGCGCGTGGGTCAGCCAGATCCCGACGGGCCGCACGCCTTCGGCCTGCAGCTTGTGGGCGATCATTCCCGCTTCCTCCCCGGGATCGATGATCGCGCACTCTCGCGACGCTTCGTCGATCACGAAGTAGCAGTTCTCGACGAACTGGCCGTTGGGAATCTGAACGATGCGCACCGGCTAGTCGGGGAGCGTCGCGAGATACTTCTCGACCGCGATCGCGGCCGTGGTGGCATCGCCGACGGCGGTCGTGATCTGCCGCGTCAGCTGGCTGCGCACGTCGCCGGCCACAAACAGACCCGGGATCGAGGTCATCATCCGCTCATCGGTGAGGAAGTAACCCCCGGCGTCGTGCTTGAAGTGCCCCTCGACCAGGCTGGTGTTGGGGTTGAACCCGATGAAAATGAACACGCCGCCGACCACGAGGTTCGACCGCTCTCCCGTCACCGCGTCCGCCAGCTCGAGGTGATGCACACCGCGCTCGGTGCCGGCAATCTCCAGCACCTGCTTGTTCCAGATCATTTCGATCTTGGGATTCGCGAACGCGCGCTCCTGAAGGATCTTGGATGCGCGCAGCTGGTCGCGCCGGTGCACGATGTAGACCTTCGACGCGTAGCGCGTGAGGTAGTCGGCCTCCTCGACCGCGGCGTCTCCACCCCCAACCACCGCCAGCACCTCGCCCTTGAAGAACGCCCCGTCGCACACCGCGCAGTACGACACGCCCTTCCCTGCGTAGTCCTTCTCTCCGGGCACGCCGAGCTTCACGGGAGTGCCGCCGGCTGTGAGAATCACGGCCGGCGCGCGATAGGTCTTGCCCCGCGCCGTGGCGACCTCGAACCAACCATCCTCGGTCTTGCGAACATTCTCCACCGTATCGGTGACGATCTCCCCGCCGAACTTCTTCGCGTGCTCCGCCATCTTCTGCGCCAGCTCCCACCCTTTGATGCTCTCGAACCCGATGTAGTCCTCGATCAAGTCGGTGTTCAAGAGCTCGCCGCCCGGAGCCCCCCGCTCGATTGTCAGGGCTTTGAGCATGCCGCGACCGGCGTACATCGCAGCGCACAGCCCGGCGGGCCCCGCGCCCACGATGATCACGTCGTATCCGTGCTTAGTGTGGTCCTTCATCCGTCCTCAGGTCTCCGTGGGCCACCCGCAGCTCCAGTCGTGGCGGCGCACCATCGCTGGTGAGCGCTCGCGCCAGCTGCTCGCGAAACCGCACGGTTTCGATTTCGACATCGGTATGCTGCGGACCCGCCAGCTTCTCGAGTGCCGACCCGCCCACCACCACGACGCCGTGCCGGTTCCCCCGCTCCCGATGGAGCAGCGCCGCCGCGGCCTGGATCAATCCCTGCCAAACGCGTGCCGCGACCTGGTCGCCGTCACTAATAATAGAACGCCAGACGGTTTCCAAGGCTTCATGGGCGAGCCAATACTCCCCGGCGTTGAACAGGTCGCGAGCGTGGGTGACGTGTGCCCGGCGGAGTTCCGGAGTCACGCCGCCCCTATCCGCAACAGGTTCAGGGCTCCGTGACACGAGCTGATCGTCCCCACTAGCACGGCCGCCGCCGAGCCCGTCTCGCCCGCGGCCCGCACCAGCGCGTCGCCCTCGAGCACGGCGTCCACGGCGAAGGTGCCGACGCCGAACACGTGATGGCGGCACACGAACAGTGCCGGCCCATGCACCGCCTCGCCCGCCGCCCGCAGCCGCTCCGCCAGCCCGCGCACGGCATCGCCCATTTCCCAGGTCCGCGCCCTCCCGATGGCCGGGCAGACCGCGGGCTCGACGCAATGCGTGGGGCAGATCCAGTCGGCGAACGAGACATACCGGGTTCGGTCCGGTCCGGTGCGGTCGTACGGCGTTCCCGGCGTACCGGGCACGGGGGCGACGTCCACGGCGCGGCCGGGCCACCGCTCGCGCGCACGGTCCAGCAACCACTGGAACATGAGGTGCGGCATGAGCGGCGATGGCACGATGTAGTCTTGCGGCTCGCCCGCCGCCGTCGGTGCGGCTTCGCCCAGCAGCTCGCGGAAATAGTCGTCCCACTCCCGCGCCACGAAGACGCGGTCCGGTGCCTCGCCCAGCTCCACCCGTGCCCTACAGGCGGGGTCGCGATCGACGACCACCACGCGACGGAAACGCGCTTTGCCCCGTTCCTTGGCCTTGGCCAGCTGCCCCGCGTAGAAGGTCCCGTAGCAGCCGCCACCCACGACCGCCACGTCGCGCATGATGACCGCACCGGTCACGCCTAAACGTCTCCGCCGGTAACCGCGAGGATTTCGCCGGTCACGCCGTGCGCTTCGTCGCTTGCGAGGTACAGCACCGCGGCCACGAGCTCGTCGAGCTCCACCCAGCGGACCTTGGCGCTTTGCATCTGCGCGAGATTGTCGGCCGTTTTCATGGTGCCGGGTGCGACGGCGTTCACGCGGATGTGGTCGTCGCGAAGCTCCTTCGCCAAGGCGCGGGTGAGCCCGGCCACGGCGGACTTGGCGGCGGTGTAGGCGGCGAGCTGACTCTGCGGCTTCAGGACCGCCGCGGAGGCGAAGTTCACGATGGCCCCGCCGCCGCGGTCGCGCAGCGCGGGGATCGCGGCCTGCGACACGTAAAACGCCGTCTTGACGTTGATCGCGAGCTCGAGGTCCAGCCGGTCGGGCTTGAGGTCGAGCACCGGGCCGTAGCTGACGAGCCCGCCGGCGACGTTCACCACGACGTCCAGGCCTCCAAAGCGCTCGCCCGCCCCGGCGACCGCCCGCCGGGCCGCGTCCGGCGTGGTGAGATCACCCGCAACGGCGTGGACGGAGAAGCCCTCGGCCGTGAACTCCTTGGCCCGGTCGGCGAGACTGGCCGCGTTGACGTCCGCGATGACCAGCTGGGCGCCGGTGCGGCCAAACCCGCGGGCGACGGCATGGCCGATCTGACCCAGGCGACCCACGCCGGTAATGAGCGCGACCTTGCCCCGAAAGTCAGGAGGCATGCGCGACGATCTCGTCCACGGGAGGGGTGCCGCGCCGCGCGAAGGCGACCGTGCCGTTCCGCTGCACGACGTACACCGAGCGCTGGATGCCCTTGTCATCGTCCTTCAGCGCGTGGTAGGCCCGGGCGATCACGCGGTCGGGGTCCGAGAGCAAGGGGAAGTTGAAGCGCAGCTTCGCCACATAGCTCGCGTGGGCTTCCACACCGGCGGGGTTCACACCGAACGGCTGTATGCCAGCCTTCTGGAACGTCGCTATCTCATCGCGCACGGCGGAGAGTTGGCGGTTTCAGCCAGGGGTGTTGTTTCCGGGATAGAAGACCAGCGCGACCTGTTCGGTCTTGAGGAGGTCGGCCAGGCGGTAGGTCCTACCATCCGACCCGGCGGCGGTGAACAGGGGGGCCTTGCTGCCGACGGCCAGGAGCTCGCTCACGAGATTCCCCTGCGGTTTTGCACAACGTTTTCGCTTGACGGCGTCGCTCGATGCGCCTCAAGCTTCTCGAGCCACTCGAAGGGAACGTCCAGCCCGCCAAGCGGCGCGTGAGAATCGCCCAGCTCCTGGTCGCCGTGCCAGTCCGACCCGCCGCTGATGGCCATGCCGAGACGCTGTGCAATTCCGGTGAGCCGGCGCTCCGTGCCGGGAGAATGGCTCGGGTGCCGCACCTCGAGGCCGTCGAGACCCTCCTCGTGGAACTGCCGGATCTGGCCTTCGGTGCCGTGGTCGCCGAGGTGGGCGGCGACCGCGACCCCGCCCACCGCATGCACCAGCTCCGCGACCTGCGACAAGGTCGGGAGCGGCTTCTCGACATAGGCCGGCCGGCCCCGGCCCAAATAGCGCGCGAACGCGTCGTTCATGTCGTAGCACACACCACGCTGCACCAGGACTCGAGCCACGTGGGGCCGACCCAGCGCCCCGCCGTCCGCGACGCGCACGACGTCCCCGAGCTCGATGGCGACGCCCAGCCGCCGCAGGTGCGCCACGATCTGCTCGGCGCGACGGTGCCGCGCGACGCGCGTGCCAGCGAGGAATTCCCCGAGCCGGGCATCACCCGGCGGCAGAAAGTAGGCAAGCAGGTGGAGCTCGCCCCAGGGCGCCTTCACGCTGAACTCGCAGCCGGACACAACGCGCACGCCGAGCGGCTCACCCGCGCGAGTCGCCTCGGGCACGCCGGCGGTGGTGTCGTGGTCGGTCAGTGCGATCGCCGCCAGACCCGCCGCGTGCGCCCGCCGCGCGACCTCGGCGGGAGGATACTCCCCGTCCGACGCCGTGGAATGACAATGCAGATCAACGCGCGCCGTATGCAGCCTCCGGAGCGGTCCAGGCCGGCTGCGATTGCCGGAACAGCTCCACCAGCTCCCGATCGGAGAGCTCGGCGAGCGCGGCGTCGGGACTGCGGCTGCCCACGGGCGCGTAGCGGGTGAAGCGACGCCGCCGCTCGGGTCCTGTGCCCAGCTCAAACACCACGCCGAACTGGTCGCGGTCGTACACGGTCACCCGCCCTGACGGCGCCACCTCCCACGTTTCCCCGTCGACGACGATCGTTCGTCCGGCCATGGCCGCTTCCCTATGCCTCGGTGGGGGTCGCGAGAGAGACCTCGGTCCACAGCTCCCAGGCATCCGGGGCATAGATCCCGAGGCTTTGCAGCCGTTTCTCGAGCTTGATCTCCTCTGGCAGCCGCGACGCCTGAGCCCGGTGCGACATCTCGGTCTGGCTTTCGGAGAATTCCGTGAAGAGCTGCGGGTCCTTGGCGTTGCGGAACACCCAGATCCGCTGGCCGCGCGCGTCGGCGAACTGACACAATTCCCGCAGGGTGGCGAGGTAGTCCGCCTCGTTGGTCGGGGGCACGCGCACCCGCGCCGCGGTGAGCACCTTGGGCATGGCTAGATCGCTCCCTCGGGGAAGTCCTCGAGCGCGCGCTTCACATCGGCGAGGAACCGGTCCGCGTCGGCGCCGTCCACGACGCGGTGATCGTAGGACATGGAGACCATGCCCATGGTGCGGATCGCGATCGTGTCGGTGCCGTCCGGCAGCGTCACTACTTTGGGACGCTTCTCGATCGCGCCCACGCCGAGAATGGCCACTTGCGGCTGGTTGATGATCGGAGCCCCCGCGTACGACCCGAACACGCCGGGGTTGGTGATGGTGAAGGTGCCGCGCTGGATCTCGTCGGGGAGCAGCTTCTTGGAGCGCGCGCGCTCGCCCAAGTCGTTGATCGCGCGGGCCAGGCCGCCGAGCGA
>WNFP01000253.1_pt1 | contig 39611 bp, 45 predicted proteins | sample 5400201 | NCBI WGS metagenome assembly WNFP01 (sample SAMN13153355, study PRJNA577476) | soil metagenome | isolation source: 115 cm saprolite under Madrone tree | place: USA:California | collected 2016-06-14 | reverse complement strand
CAGTTGCCACACCGGACCGCGAACCTTCCGTGGGCGAAAGCGTGAGTCTTTTCCGAGAGCCGGATGCGGGAAAACTGCCAGTCCGGTTCGATGAGCGGGAACAGGAAACAGGACCAAGCCAAACCGGACTGAGGTGACGAGGCGAAAGCCCAGTCGACTAACCACCGGGAGACTACAGTTACTGCGCCTGTTCTCGACTCTACTTGTGTCACTCATTGGCGCCTGGGCGCGCCGTGGGATGGCGCAATCACTTTGCGGCAGCTGCATCCTACCCGCATTGAAAGTTGCTGAGATAAAATGGCCGGGCCGGCATGCGTTGAGGCGGAGCCTAGCAACGAACCTGCACGATTTGGGCGTCGACGATCACACGATCAAGGCAATTCTGCGCCACAGTTCGGTGACGGTCACTCAGCGCAGCTACCTCAAGTCGTTGCCGAAACAATCGGTCGCTGCGCCTGTTGCCGCAGAGGACAACTGCTGCAACATTGTAAAGTACCCGGATGCTGTGGAAACCACCGCGTGCACGCACTGTGGAGCCACATGCATCAAAACAAAGCAGCGACCAACGACAGCAAAAAGCCGTTGCTGCCGCTCAACGCACTTGGCCCCTCGCCAAAATAGCCGGGCTTGAGTAACTAAATGGATATGAGATCACTACGAATCGGGATCTGCGTGATCGCAGCCGTCTGCGTCGCAGCAGACAAGCCACGGATGATAGAGGGCGTGAACACTGTTACCACCCAAGTGTTCGCGCCCGGGCGTTACTCTCACTTTCGATGTGATTCCGATGGCAACATCTATCTTCGTGTGTACACAGGAGAGCTAACGTCGCCAGTTGTCAAGGTCTCGCCGGAGGGCAAGTTGTTGACAACGTTCTTATCAGATTCCGCTAGCAAGCTTGTATCAATTCAAGACTTTTGGGTGACCAGTACGGGTGAGGTATTTGTGCTGGCGGAGAAAGGAGGCGGAGAGGGTGCCATTCTGGTTTTCGATGCAGACGGCAAGTCGAAGGAGGAGGTCTTGTTGGATGTTCCCGTTCGGCCAAACCAGCTGGCGGTGTTTGCCTCTGGTGATTTTCTGGTGGGTGGGCGGGAGGTGGTTGTTCCTCTAGAAGAGAGAAGTGTGGCGAATGGGAGTCCCTTTTTGGCAATATTCAACAGTCGCGGACAGCTGCTCAAAAGAATCCAACTCCCCAAAGACGTAAAACCTAAGGCAAAGCAGCCGCTCACGCGAGCTGACTTGAACTACGCTGAAACCGTCGTGAATTCTGCCACCGAAATCAGCGACGACGGCACCGTGTATTTCGTTCGGCACACGCGAACCGGTCCGGTGTACGCAATATCCGCTGGCGGCAGAGTCACAAGGACCGTGCGTTTGAAGCCACCAGAGGGGGCGATACTCTCTACGGTCAAGGTGGCCAGGGGTACCGTAGCCGCTGAATTTGTCAAGAATGGCGCTGACGATGGTAGTGCGCTGTCGGTAATCATCCAAATCATTGATCTCAAGTCGGCTACCAAGCTAGCGGAGTACTTGTCCACTCCTCCGCTAGGGCCAGACTTTGCCTGCTACGAGCCGAATTCGTTCACATTTATCGCGTCGGATCAAAATGGCCATCTCACAATCACATCGGCTGCTGGCCAGTAGTTGCGGCGCTGATCTGGGACAGGCTCCGGATGATCTCGAAAGGGGCGAAGCCTGTCCATTGTGTCTTTTGATTTGCAGGGGCCACCGCCGAGTAGGAGGGCTTCGACTAAACTATCTTGGTAGTTCTGTTCATCAAACGGTATCGAGCCGCTATTTGCCGCCCACTTTTTGTGCCACGTATCGAGATTTTTCCACAATGCCGTTTCTACGTCAGCATTTCCTAGCCATTTGAATATGTACGCGGCATTGGCTGCGATTTTCCTGTCGGGGTAGTCAATATAATCTTTCGCGATCTTGCCCAGCTCCGGCGAAACATGGACATGTGCGATATCCGTGAATACCAACTCCTCATTCCGTCGTTCTTTCAAGCGCTTGGCGATAAGCTGCTTCGCGAACTCAGAATCGGTGCGTAAAAATAGGATAGAAACAAACCTTCCTGATCAGAGCGCCATTTCCCGGCGTCTTTCGTGTAGGCTGACTTCATGTCTGGCAGAAGACTTCCTGTGGCATAGCGCTCGACAATTCCCAACTTCGCCAACCCTTCGAAGTCATCGGAGCTGTTATGCAGGCTAGGCAGTTGCTGGGGCAGAATTCGGTCCATTTCGGGAAGGGTGTCGTCCGGGAGAACGGACAGAGCTTCGATATCAGCCCGCGGTCTCCCTGATGTGATCTCGTCGAGGATCATTGCTCTCCCGACGATTGGATCTTCCTCGTAAATTCGCTGCAGGATCATGTTCCGATAGAAGCGTAGATCTTCCTCCAATTCCTCTGGCGAGCTACCACGAACGTGATCCTCAAGTGAGTCGTAGAGTTGCCGCAAATATGCTGTCAGGCTGGCACTCTTGAAGAGCTGATAGGGGCCCGAATACAAGATCGGCCACTGCGTTTCGAATGGCAAGGATGGGAACATGCCGGCCGTGGCTCTCTGAAAACAGTCTCGGATCTCAGGTCGCATTGGTGTCAGGCGAAGGGATTGGTTTCCTACTGCCGTCTTGAGACTCTCTACCTGCGCTGGGCCTCGTTTTTGAGGAAGCGCTTCGACAAGGATGTCTAGATATTTGCCTATGGATTCGTGCTCGTAATCGTGCATAGAGCTTGGCCATCCGCCTTTGGGCAGTGTGGTGGCTGGCTGCGGTCGAGACAGACCCACGTCCCGCACGGACTTGTCCGCGAGTTCCAGGATGAGTTGCTGGGTAACCGGAACGTCCGGGTTGATGAGCTCTGATTGGAATCGGATGACGTCTGGCGAAGTTCTAGAAGTCTGAGCAAACTGGTCGACGTCGACAACGCATTCCGAGTGCTTCAGCGATTGTTCCACCCGTTCGGACTGACAAACCGAGTACCCGGAGAAAGCCGCCGGTAGAATTAAATAAATACAAATTGCAAACCGAGGGCTTTGCATAGATGTTCTTGTAACGGTGCCTCTTCCCATCCTGCCGTCAATCGAAACCAGAGAGGCGATCTCGCCTGAAACAAAGGGCACGTCCATGACTATATTGACACCACAGACTCGACCTTAGGTTGTCGGACATTGCCAGGAGTTGTGACTTTGGTTACCGCTCAATGGCAATTCTTTGGGCTCGGCGCACAATGCAGGTCTTAGGACATCAGGAATCGCAACCGATGCTGCCAAAGGTCCGCGGAAGTGGGCGCGCGCGCATTTACACGCCCCATGGTTGCTCCATTCAGAGCGATTCCAAGAATGCCAACAAGCCATCACTTGCCCGGAATCGCCGGAATCCGGTGCCGATGCCAGAGGCCATCTCTTCAAGATGGCTTTCAAGCGTCCGTACCAAAGTGCCCTCCCACCCACCGTCACCGAAAAGTGAACTCCGATAGCAGTCTATCCGTTCCAAAGAACAGGAAGTTCGATGCGCCTTCTAACTTCTAACCTAAGAGGCCGACGCGCAATTTCTTTGCGGTTTTTCGCAAGTCGTCGTCAAGCGTCGCCAACGGCAAGCTTCGACGAATGGCCAAATCGAGGTAGATCGCGTCGTAACTGGTTAGTCGATGTGCTCGGCACAATGCAAGAAGGTGCGTAAACGCGCGATCGGGAGCTTCGTCGTCTCGCTCGATTCCGAGCTTGCTCAAGTCAGCGATGAAAGTGTCAGACTGCGTCGGGGTGATACGCCCCTTTCGCTCCGCCATCGCGAGAACGTTCGTAATTTCGACGAACCACCAGGCAGGCACAAGCGCCGTCTCGGTTGCCAGTCGATTCAGCAAGACCGCCGTCTTCGGAGTCGCTTCGTCGTGGAACAGCCAAGCCATGGCGACGGAACAATCAACGACAAACGCCGCGCTCATCGGCGGCCCTCGCGAATGAGATCCTTGATCTTCACGCCGCCTAGGGATAGACGAGTGGCGAGCTTCTGAATCCGCTCAATGGCAGCGACGCGCTCCTTTGGGCTTGCTTCCTTTTTCACGGGCACGAGCTTGGCCACAGGTGCGCCATGTTTGGTGATAGTGATCTCCTCGCCCGCCTCCACCTTTTCTAGCAGTTCGGACAAATGCGTTTTTGCCTCGTAAGCGCCGACAGTGTTGCTGCCCTGCTGTGTGGCCACGAGCGTATCCTCCGTACCGACTAGTATACGACTAGTGTAAATGATGTCATGTCAAGATTCAACCCCAAAGTACGGGCGAGCGCACCCACAACATTTGGTTGGCGGATTGGAAAGAGTGGTGAGCCCCCTCAGAAAAGATTCCAGCTTGGCAAGGCGAATCTCACCTCGGTACTCAATCAACTAGAGCAGGAACGCACCCGTCTTGCGTCTCAACTTGAACGTCTCAATCAGGCAATCTCAACCCTGAACGGTGCAAAGAGCAGCGGAACGCGCAAAGGAACAATGTCCGCTGCGGGTCGCGCCAGGATCGCTGCTGCTCAACGGGCAAGATGGGCTAAGGTCAAGGGTCGGAAGGTTGTTTCCATCACCGCTCGCAAAAGGACGATGTCACCATCCGCCCGCAGGAAAATTGCGGCTGCGCAACGTGCGAGATGGGCAAAGTGGAAGAAACAGCAGAAGTCAGCTTGATGGGTGAAGTCCTTAGAAGGGCCGGGGATTGCCAGCCAGCCCTCCCTTTAAGGAGCTAGTTCTTGACCGTCATGGTGTCGGAGTTGACCGCCTTCTTGCCCGTCACGCCTTCGAGCGCAGCCAAGACTCCGCGATAGTCATTCTTATCGCACTGGATCGCTAGGCCGCCTTTTTTGTCGCCATCGGCCCAAGTCAGGCCGACGAAGTGTTTCTTGGACTTGGTCAAGGCCATCAATCCGCCTATTCCCAAGCTGATGACAGCTAGTCCGATTGCTGCTCCCACGCGCCGATGAACATCTTGACCGTAGCTGATTTCAGTGATTGCTGAAGCCGGGATGGTAGCGACCTCCGCTTTGTCCTTCACAAATGTGATTGTTGAAGAGTTGATGATGATCTTTAAGCCAGCCCCAGTCTTGACCTCCGGCAGTGATCCGCCATCGTAGGCGACCTTGTAACCGTTCTGAGCGTCAGCGGCGAACACTGCAACCGGAATCGCAATGCAAAGAAGAAGCGCGAATACATTTCTCATGGGTTGAATTCTCCTAATCGGTGGGCCCCCCCATGAGCGACCGTATAGACACATAAGTCACGCCACAAGGTTACTTAGGTAATAGGAGTTTCGTCCGCAATATGGTCAACGAGTGTTGGGGAAGTCCAGTTACCCCGGAAGCTTGGATGCCGACCCACGGCGGGACCGAGGTGGCCGAAAGCACAGAGGGGCTAAGACAATGGAGTTTAGAGGTATTTACTTGACGCCACCGACCCCAATGGATTGTGGTTTGACCAGAGTTGGAAATGGAGCTGGATCTACCTGGACGGCCTGTTGCACCAAACGGTAAAACACTTTGCCGCGGGATGCCGACGTGCGACGGTTGAAGCGGAAGGTAAATTCGTCAAGGTAGGCGTCCAGGTGATCGTGCCCAACTGCGCCCTGGTGAGTGCCCAGCAACCAGCGCTTGAGGAGCGAAACGACCCGATGAACGCGCGGCAGCAGGTGTTCTCCCTTTGGTTGACGACGCTGAACCTGATGCTCGTGGGCATAGCCGCTCAACTCCCTGTAAGCCGGCAAACCGTCCGTTCGGACAGTGCTTCCCGGCTCGATGGTTTGGGCAATAAACCCGTGCAGGCTGGCCCGGGTCAGATCAGGGATGCAGCGCAGGCGTATGCGGCCAATGCCTTTCCCATTCGCCTGAGCGGCCACGATAATCAGGGCTTTTTCTTCCGCTCCCCGTCCAATGGCGCCGGATTCCTCGCCGCCCCAGTACGCCTCGTCCACTTCAACAACACCATTCAGGCGATCGCGGCCCGGACGAACCATCGCCCGACGCAATTTGTGCAAGATCGCCCAGGCGGTTTTGTAGCTGCCCAGGCCCAGCACACGCTGTAATCCTAACGCGCTGACGCCGTTCTTCTGGCTCGTGACGTACCACATAGCTCGAAACCAAGTTGTCAGGGGCAGGTGACTGTCCTGGAAGAGGGTCCCGGCAGTGACCGATACCTCGTATCGGCACTGGCCGCAGCGCCAGCGATTTCGCCGGACCCGCCAGCTCTCCCGTCCTTCGCACCGCGGGCATACCCATCCCGTGGGCCAGCGCAGCTTTGCGAGGTACTCGGCACACGCCCTTTCCTCGTGAAAACGCCGTTCCAACTCCATCAAAGTGTGCGGATAATCTTCGCCCATGCCCTCGAACCCTACAGGTTGGGGTTGGTGGCGTCAAGTAAATACCTCTAATGGAGTTTGATGTTCAACCCTGCCGACACCAGCTCAAGCGCCCGCCAGACTCTTTCACGGACGTTACTGGCCTATTCCTTCTTGGTGTACGAGTGCATTCTTTGCCAATGTCAGTTCGGTCTGACCTTGGACTCAGAGGGAGAGGTTGACCGCGAGGTCATCATCCCGCCGGAGCGCAAGAGTGCATAGTCCGTGGTGGACAATTTCGGGCCGACCGGGGTCAGTGAGGGAAAAATGGCGATTTTTCACCAGTCGTCACCACACATCAATCCAGTTGCCAAGGAGCGTAGGAAGTCTTACGCTGCAAAGTGACCAATCGGTGTTTGGCTGGACTCATGCGCAAGGTCGTTCTTCTGTTTGTACTTCTTGCTCTTCCGCTGGCGGGTTGCGACAGGAAATCCGCCAACTCGAATCCTGAATTCGCGGCGGACATTCGTACGGTCACGCCATTTGTGACTGACATGCCCACTACGAATAATGGCAAGTTGTACATGAGCAAGGGAAGGTTGCGAGTGGAACTCGGCCCGATGGTGGACGTTTACATCGTCGAGCAGAAGAGGGGCTGGCGGATGTTCCCGGAATCCAAGCAATATTTCGACATTCGAGAGAAGCAGGTCTCGACATTCCTGCCGCGCATGACCAATGGGTCTCCTTGTCCAGCTTCCGAACGTCCGTCGGAGTGCAAAATGGTTGGGAAAGAGAACATAGACGGACGGAAGGCGACGAAGTGGGAACTAGTGAATCAGCATGAAGTGCATGTTTATCTGTGGACCGATGACCAGCTAGAGGTCGCAGTTAGATGGCACATCGAAAATGTCACGTACGATTTGACAGGAATTCACGAAGGCTCAGTTCCGGACAGCATGTTTGAACTGCCCCGTGGATACGCCAAAACCATGTTCAACCCAATTAGATAGCAGAAACCAGAGCATGCACCCAGATGCGGGCCAACTGTCGAGATTACACACGCCGGTCATCCGAAAACGACGGGGCCTCTAACGAATGTCGCGCCGTTCAGGAACTGGAGAAGTACCTCAAGCGCCGGATACTACTCCTCTGCGCACGAACGTCAGATTACTCCAGACCGACTGTGCGGCTAAATCGTCTGCAAATTCGCTCGAAAGGCCACTCCCCACGTACAAACCAGCCGCCCTTGCAGCGCTCGCGAATCCATCCGTTCCACCGCGAATTATGTAGTCTGCTCCGAATGCGGTGCCGCCGTCGGAGGGACTGCAAATTGCACCGGCAGTAGCTCCGGAGGTAATTCCGGGGTTGTGGAACAACGTTCTGACCTTGTCATAAATCCAGAGGATGAGCTTGCCGCTTGCAATCGCATGCTCGACTGTTCGGCGCGTGTTGGGGTTGGGGTAGAGAATGATAGCCATTTTGATTCCTTGAACTATGGATTTATTTTCCCGCTCAGCGGGCTCGATGCCCGAACGTAGACGTTCACGAGCGCGGGGTGTCGCTTCGGTGCTTGTACGACTGCTTCGACTGGCGGGGCGACAATCTCGGGTGTAGGTTCTTGCTGAGATTGTTCCGGCTCTACCTGCTGAACAGGTATAACTCGGTCAGGTAGGACGTACAGCGGCCAGTCCGCATCTCCGCCCTGTTTGCCCTCTTCAATACATTCGAATAGAAACTGTAGAAATTCTTCTTCAGATAGCATCTGTTACCGTCACTCACCGTTGTCCCGTTTGATTCCAAGCACGGCCTCGCGATATTCCTTCGCGGTCATGGTTTCAATTTCTTCATCGGAGAAGTACCGGCTGGCCGGGGTGGTCCGCCGTCCGCGCACGAACGGAGCCCTGTCCTCCCGCGGGGGTGACGAATGTTTCCGGAATTCGGGCAGGACTACCCTCTGCAAAAACTCATCCGATCCCATTCGCCGTTGCTCCGCGTCGTTAGGCGGTGGGGGTTTCAAAACGATCTCGATTGGCGGCATAGGCTAGATCGAGGTTTGATTCGGTAGGCAGCAAGCCTCTCGCACCCACCCATTAGAAAGCAACCATGAAATTCTCGGGGGTCCGTGCGATGTTGGGGTGTCGGTCACAAAATGCAACGATGTCGTCTTTGGTCAAATTCATCGTCTCCCCCTCTGCGCTGCTTGAAATTCCGGGATCACGATTCGGCGCTTGTACTCCTCAGAAGACATGTTCTCGATATCGCCCTCGGTCAGTGCTGGTTCTGGTTTATCGGACTCATCAAGGACTCTCAGAAGAAGTTTGTTCTTCACGGATTCGTATGCCTCAAGATAGCTTTGAACATCGACAGACGCCGTTAACACGTCCGGGCGTTTCATAATCTCTTCGCGCAAGATTTGCCAATTGTGGTAGCAAGGCACGTACTGCGGTGCAAGTTCTTTAAACGTGTTCGCCGCTGTTCTTTCAGCCTCGTAAAATTCATCATCACTCAGTTCGTTTAAATCCTTCATAGTTCCTCTCGGGGTGTTTAGAATCTCTAACAACACGTGGCACGGCTGTTGTAATTGGCGCCGTCTTCCGGCCGGGCGTTCGCCCCAACAAAGCCCCATCAAAGGAAAATCTGGAGGGAACTGTGAAAAGCATTTGCGCGCTTCTTTTTGTCCTGCTTTTGTTGGTCTCCGTCTCCGCCAGCCAGAATGCGGCAGCTCAGGCTCCCGCACGGACGGATGTCTATCATGTTTTCTTCGCAAAAGCCGCCCTTGGCAAGGGCGCCGAGGCAGGCGAGATGCTGAAGAAAGGGATTGGCTCGTCAATGCCTGGACACTGCATTGTCCTGCGCCACCAGAGCGGCGAGGACTGGGATTATGCAGTCATCGAGCATCTGGGAGCCAAGGCAACCGTGGAGGCCCCCGGTACTGCAGTACCTGCTGGTTCTCGAGAACTGGGCGCCTGGCATAACGACACCTTTGTTAGCGGCCCGGCCTGGCCCGAGTTCTCCAAAGCCATGGGCATGGACGATGCTGCTAGCAGTGCCGGATCAGTCTATGTGGTCTCCGTCTTTCGCCCCGCTCCGGGACATGATGACGAACTGGAAAAGTCACTGGCACAACAGCCTGGCGGGGGTCAGAACGTTGCAGGAGAAGTATTGATGCGTCACTTGGAGGGTGGGCCCTGGATTTTCCTCACCCTCACCCGATACAAGTCCTGGCAAGACTTCGCAAGCGGCGAGAAAGCTAGCGTAGCAGATACCCTGAAACCGGATGGCGGCTGGCTTGGGGTCCGTAATCACTCCACCTATCACAACGATACGATTACCGACCGCATTTCCCCGTAGGTCGCCTTATGTTCCCCAGCACGAAAGCCTGGCCACTCGGCTGGGCTTTTGTGCTTGCGGAAACAGGTTTTGTTAAAGCCTATTAGGGTCTTTAATTCAATTCCGGCTCTATCGTGGCCACCACACTCGGCGATTTCCCATTCCCATGCACAGCAAGTCAGGCATGCTGTCTGCTATAGCGGCGGACTGTTCGCGGCTATATGCAGGACACACCCTCATCAGGCCACTCAGACTTATCTTTCCAGAGCGGCGCACGGTGTCCCAAACAATCTGGAAGTCTCGACGGGTCGGCTTGAATTCTGCCAGGGCTGCCTTCGCTGCTTTCTGCTGTTGAATCTCTGCTTCCTCTTCCAGCAGCTCTTTCGGCTTGGGAACGGTATCAATGCCAAGGGCGTTATTAAAAGAGTACACCACCGGGGAAGAAAGGGACCATGCGCAATCACCCGGACGACAACGACACTCGAAGTTGTGGGTTGTACTGAGTGACATTCATAGTCCGGAGGAAGACAAAGCCGCTTTCGAGGCCGCTTTGGATTTCATAGAGAAAACCGACGTCTATGGGGTCATCCTGTTGGGTGACAACATGGATTGCCAGAACGTATCGAGCCACACGAAGAACCGTCCAGGGCTTCGCAAGCGTGGCGGTTGGAAATACGAACTCGATTACTTTGACGTGAGCGATGGATCGGTTCAATTCAAAAGTTAATGATGTCGTTCAATGAAATTGTGCAACTGGTGTGCAACGTCAACAACGGCGGGGCGGGAAGGGAGGTTCGCTATATAATTTGTTTTCATTGGGTTTAACCGCTAGGGGCGCGTAGCTCAAACGGATAGAGCATCGGATTTCTAATCTGGCCCATTCACTTTCCAAGTTCTTTTTCCACTGCATTTACAAATACTTACCCTCCTGATGCGCGTTAATTTGTGATGTCCTGTCATGTTCTGCGCCGACCTAATGGGCAGAGTTTGGGCAGACTTCTCATTTTGCATGACAGCACCCCAGCAGAGTGAGTCGCGCAAGACGTGCATGAATACACGGGGAGTCTTTCCTGTCCGCAGGGTGAGCCACGTGCCGAGTGTGGCGGCGCCATACCCAGCCATCGGGGCGGTCCGAGACCCGCCCCGATCCAAGGAACTGCACGAGGACCAAGTGGTACCATTCGTGAGACGGAAGGCACTCGAAAAGAGCGGCCTCAAAACAGTTACCGTCTCATGGCCAAGGAATCAGAGAGAATGGCACGGAAACTTCCCGAAGAGCAAACCGTGCGCGATCTAAAGTTAACGATCACCGATTCCACCACCTTACCTCGGGACAAAGAGCGCGGCCTCTCGCTCGTTGAGCTGCGCGAGCCGCAGTGGTGTCTAGAGGACTTAGTACTGGCCGACTCCGCACGTAAGCTGCTTGTCAGGATTGTCGAAGAGAACCGCAGCAGCCAGCTGATCAGAGGCTTTGGTCTCTGGCCCATGCGGAGGGCGCTTTTTTGGGGACCTCCAGGATGCGGAAAGACTGTTGCGGCTGAGGCGATAGCGCGGGAGCTGTATCTGCCCTTGGCGGTAGTCCGATTTGACGCTGTCATCTCATCATATTTGGGCGAGACTTCAGCAAATCTTCGGAAGGTGTTTGATTTCGCCCGGCAGCGAGCGATGGTGGTGCTTTTCGACGAGTTCGACGCGATTGGCAAAATGCGAGAGGACCGCGACGAGCACGGCGAATTGAAACGGGTCGTGAATGCTTTTCTTCAAATGATGGATGGGTTTCGAGCCGACGGCGTGATGATCGCCGCCACAAACCACGAACGACTCCTCGATAGTGCCCTTTGGCGGAGATTTGATGAGGTAGTGCATTTTTCAAGACCTGATAAGCACCAGATCGGAGACCTGGTGACACGCAACCTCCGCCAAATGCCGTTGGCTCCGAACGTATTCCTAAAATCGCTCACAGCAAGGATGGCAGGCATGACACACGCCGACATTGAGCGAGTCGTCGTGAACTCCATGAAGTCCACGATAATGTCTGGGGAGAACGAAATCTCACCAACAACCATTCGGGAGGAAATTGCTAAACAGCGTGAGCGTGATAACGCTGCCAGCGGCCACCTGACGCGAGAATCGCGAACGCAAAAAAGACCTTCGCGTAAACGCAATGCCTCACCACCCAGAAGATAGTCTCTACCCTCACTTAGGGTTGGTAGCTGCGGGGCTTTCACAGGAACGTCGCCGAAGGCCAACACTTCCTTCACCACCACCCGATCGAGGTGGTAGAGAACGTTTCTCCGAAGAATTTCTCCTCGGACTTGACGGGATCGAACTCGATGTCGCACAAGCGCCGCGCCCGCAGGGCATTCAACCTCACTTGGTGTTCAGGATGCCGTTGGCGCGGGGCACGATGATCGATGAAATCTCGGCGAGATTGGCAGAAGTGGGTCTCACGGTCGTGAGCATCGAACCGGACAGGGCCATTGTGGTATTCAAGGACAACGCCGACCTAGCCGGCTTCCGCAATGCGGTGGCTTCATATCGCCGAGGGCCGCGAATGAATCCGAAGACCGGTCGACCCTTCGATAGTACGAAATGGGACGTCTTAGAGTACGTCGATGCGTCCGCGATGCGAGTCTGGGGACACGAAGATCGCATGGGTTCAAGGCTACGTGCCAGTTTGAACACTGAAGCATTGGTGCGCGATCGTCTCTATAAGCTTGACGTAGAACTCTGGCATCCGGGCGACCGAAGGCTCGCTCAACAACTGATCCGTGAGCTTGCTCAGGTACTTGATCAATCTGCCGTTGCCAGGGAGAAGATCCTCGATCAATTTGTCGGCAGAGACATTTGCCTGCTTCGCGTCGGTATTCTTGGACAGAACCTCGATTCCTTGCTGAATCTCTCTAGTGTAGCGGAAGTAGAGCTTCCACCGGTGGCACACTTCGATCCTGTACAAGCGGCACTCGCCAGTCGTAATCAATTCCCAGCCCCAACGGCACCCGACGAAGACGGCCCTCGTCTTTGCATACTTGACAGCGGCATTTCCGCGAATCACCCGCTGCTTAGAGCAAATGTCGGACACGTGGGTTCGATTCTCACAGAGACGGAAGATGCCGCAGATCAGCACGGTCACGGCACCATGGTGGCGGGTTTGGCGGTCTTTGGAGATGTTCGAGCGTGTTACGAGACGGGGATGTTCGATTCTCCCATCAAAGTCTTTAGTGGACGTGTGCTGAACGATTCTTTGCGTTTTGATGATGATCGACTGATCATCAGTCAAATTCGATCAGGGGTGGAAGCATTCTTTGCCGCGCCACATAATTGCCGGGTCTTCAATCTCTCGCTTGGCAGCGGAATCCCTGCCTTCGAGGACGGACGAGACCGCCAGCCAATATGGGCTGAGGCGCTCGACATATTGGCCCGCGAGTTGAAGGTCCTTTTTGTAGTCTCGGCCGGGAATAACGGATCGGCGCTCGCTCACAATGCGGACGATGCGGAGGCCATCCTTCAGGGGTTTCCACAAGTTTTGTTTGAGCCAAGCGCCCGGCTCGATGATCCTGCAACGTCTGCGCTGTCGGTTACGGTGGGATCGCTCGCACAGGCCGATCTCGTCGCCGCCAGGCGAGGTCCGAGACAGGACGATATCGCACGTGCCATCGCACGCGCTGATTGCCCTTCCCCGTTCACCAGGACCGGTCCCGGCGTTTCGAGAGGTTTGAAACCGGATTTCGTCGATTACGGTGGAAATCTTGTATTCCAAGGGGTGGGGCAGACTCGCAGAATTTCCCAAGAGCCAGCAACCGCTGCAATGTCTCTCTCTCGCGATCCGATGCGCAGCTTGTTCGCGTATGACGTTGGCACGAGCTTTGCCGCTCCACGCGTAGCCAGAAAGGCCGCGCTCGCTTGGCATGCTCTCAGCACCGCCCTGAGACAAGCGCCTCACCCCAATCTTGTTCGTGCTCTACTTGCTGCGTCCGCCTCGGTGCCTGCGAACGCGCGTGAGATGCTCGAGGTTTTGCCAAACCCGGATGACAAGATTGCGCGAACATGCGGCTACGGTTTAGTTGATCTGGACTTTGCTATGGATTCGGCGGATCGGCGTGTCTGTTTAGTCGCTCAAGGAACCTTGGAGCTTGACCGCTTCACAGTCTATGAGGTGCCTGTACCTCTTGAGTTCTGCTCCGCTCCCGGCCGAAAAACGATTAGCGTAGCGCTTGCCTTCGATCCCCCCGTCCGCCGGCGGCGAGCTGAATACCTGGGAGTAGAGATGAGCTTCAGGCTGATTCGAGGCCGTTCTCTGGACCAAGTCCTTGCGGCTTACCGCCAACTCGGTCCAGACGAAGAGCCCGAGAAAGCAATCGCAGGAAAGTTCCTCGTTAAGCTTGAACCTCTTGAAAACTCCCGGTCAACTGCTGGCACAAGGAAAAAGAGTTCTCTGCAAAAAGCATCGTGTACGTTTCACCGTTTACAGGAGTATGGAGAAACCTACTATCTTGTGGTCCGAGCGGAGAGAAGGTGGGCACCAGCGGAAGTGAATGAGCAGGATTTCGGAGTCGTAGTCACACTGGCAGCGGAAGACGCCAGACTCTATCACTTGGTTCAACAGCGGGTTAGGGCCGCAGTGAGGATCAGAACCCGAGGATAGCACGCTGTTGTGTGCCCAAAATAGGGAAAACGTTCGTAATCGTGCCCCCGTCTCTCTCCCACAATTTCATCGCGCATCGTCGGTGGGTTGCGCGGCAACATCCGGTGCATGCCCTCGTTGTTCCCGCACTGCATCGAAGATCTCGCGCACGAGGATTGGATAGGCAGCCGCTTGGAAGTCCCGGTCAGCCATGTAGCGCGTCACGATTTTGTCGTTTTCGCCCATGCGCTCAATCATGAAGTCCTCGATTAGTTTCCGGATACCCAGCTCGAACTTGTCCAGTGGATTTGCCAGCGCCGTCTGGATGACGTGTTCGTTCTTCACGGCCTTCTCTTTGATCTGCTGGAAGAACAGCCGGTCCTCTTCGGTAAACTCGGTCCCGAAACGCTCGTTCAGGACTTCGATGATCTCCGACAAGGGAGCTTTTGCGTCCTTTGCCTTTCCCGTCCCCACCTCAGTCGGGCCTTTGATGGCCTGAACTTCACCCTGCTTCAGGTCGATCGCACCAGAGTAGACGCGCTCCAGTCGGTAGTACTGGAGGTCCACTTCGTCGCCTATCTTGATAGTTCCTGTTTCGCGGTCGAACGGCAGATGTGGGAGCAGGAAGCGCCCGTAGCTGTACAGCATCTCCAACTCGCGGTCCCCATAGGGGATGATCTGGCTCAGAAAGGCATACATCTTCACGTAACCGTTCAGCTTGTCGCGAAATTCGCTCTGTTTGCTCTCATCGTCGATTGCCTTAAATCGGTCAACTGCTGGCTGGAGGTACTTCTGCATGTGAGCATGATCGGCTGGACTCTGCCGTTCCGGGGGTTTGTAAAAGACCTGAGCAAACGCTTCGACCTCACTCCAGTAGTAAACCTGAGCCTGATCGAGTTCGTGTTTGAGGCGTTCTAGTTGAGATGGATCGGATGTCTCTTGGAGGCCAGTCTTGTCGTAGTAGGGCTTGAACGCCCGGAGGATATTCACCGCTTCATTCACGAAATCAAGCACAAAGGGCGCATCTTTGCCGGGAATCAAGCGGTTCAGCCGGGACAGTGTTTGCACGGCCTGCACTCCATCGAGCCGCTTGTCTACGTACATCGTGTGTAACAGGGGCTGGTCGAAGCCGGTCTGATATTTATTTGCTACCAGTAGCACCTGGTAATCTGGCGAGTCGAAGCGCTCGGGAAGAGCGGTCTCGCTGATCAGCTTACCGGTGATGACATCAACATTCATGCCCGGCTCGGTGTAGTCGAGCCCGGCCTCCGGATCGCGCACCGTCCCGCTAAAAGCCACAAGAGCCTTGATGTCCGTGTAGCCATTCTCCTTAATGTAACGCTCAAACGACCGTTTGAAGCGAACGGCGTGGAGTCGCGAGGAGGTCACCACCATCGCTTTCGCGCGACCGCCGATTCTGTGCTTCACGCTCTCCCGAAAGTGTTCAACGATGACCTCGGTCTTCTGCTCGATGTTGTACGGATGAAGGCTCGTGAACTTGGCGAGCACGCGCGTGCCCTTCTTCTTCGGGAGGCTGGGATCGTCCTCGGCCGTCTTGAGCAACTTGAAGTAGAGCGCGTAGGTCGTGTAGTTGGTCAGCACATCGAAGATGAACTTCTCCTCGATGGCTTGTCTCATACTGTAAATGTGAAAAGGCTCGGGCAGGCCGCTCGGGCCGGCTCGACCGAACAGTTCCAGCGTTTTGGCCTTCGGTGTTGCCGTAAAAGCGAAGAAACTTAGGTTGGGTTGGCGTCCGCGCGACTGCATCACCTGGTTTAGCCGATCTTCCCAGTCTGCTTCGCCTTCTTCGTCCTCAGTGTTGGCCGCCTGGCCCAAGATGCTTTTCAATTCGCGTGCCGTCTCTCCGGTCTGGCTGGAGTGCGCTTCGTCCACGATGACTGCGTACCTGCGTCCCGCAATTGCGGTCTCCCACTTTTTGGCCTGCCGTTTCTCTTCCTCGGTGGCCCTTTCCTGACTCTCGGCTCCAGCGGCGTGCAACAGACCTCGCAACACGAATGGAAACTTCTGCAAGGTCGTGATTACGATCTGCGTGCCGTCGATTAGCGCTTCCGCCAGTTGTTTGGAGTCTTTATCGATGGCCTTCACCACACCCTGCGCGTGTTCGATCTGGTAGATGGCATCCTGGAGTTGCTTATCGAGCACTTTGCGGTCCGTAATCACGATGACGCAGTCGAAAATCTTGCGGTCAGCCTGGTCGTGCAGGCTGGCGAGCCGGTGCGATAGCCACGAGATGCTGTTGGTTTTGCCACTGCCCGCCGAGTGTTGGATGAGGTAGTTCTTTCCCATTCCCTCCCTGCGCGATGTGGCGACGATCTTGCGCACGGCGTCGAGCTGGTGATAGCGCGGAAACACCATGGTTTCCTTGACAATCCGTCGCTGCCCGCCCTGTTTGTCGTCCACCTTCTCTTCGGAGGTCTCGAGGAACATGAAGTGGCCAAGAATGTCGAGGAAACTTTCGCGCTGGAGTACGTCCTCCCAGAAATACCCGGTGCGATAGCCGGACGGGTGTTGCGGATTCCCGGCACCGCACTGCACTTCTCCCGGTTGGCTGCCACGATTGAAGGGCAGGAAGTGCGTCGCCAGCTCGCGTAGGCGCGTGGTCATGTGAATTTCATCCGGGTCGGCAGCGAAGTGGACTAGAGACCGGGTCTTGAACCGAAACAGGGGTGCGCGGGAGTCGCGGTCCGATTGATACTGCTTCACCGCGTGCCGCCAGTTCTGGCCAGTGCCGGGATTCTTCAACTCGCAAGTGGCAATGGGCAGCCCGTTCACTGCGAAGAGTAGGTCCACGGTGTCGTGCTTGCCGGGATGGCACGGTACTTGACGGATCACCGTAAGCTGATTCTTACCGTAGAGTGCCAAGGCCTCGTCGTTCAACCCGTGCGCAGGCTTGAAGTAAGCCATGCGAAAGGTCTTGCCGTAGAACTTGAAGCCGTGCCGCAGCACGTTGAGGCTCCCCTTGAAATCGAGTTCCTTGACCAGCGTGTTGGCGAGCAACGTTTCCAGTCCAGCACCGTGGAGTGCAGACATTTCAGCCCACAGTTTGGACTGAGTGTCCTGGAGAAAGGCGAACACGCGTGCGGGAAAAAAGGCGCGCTCAATGTCCCATTCGGAGACGGTCCCCCTCTGCCAGCCAGCGCGCTCGCGCAGCATAATCTCAACGTAGTCCTCAAAAGCTCTCTCGTTTGTCTGTGCGGTCATCAATTCCTGCTAGATCGATCCTTGAGTCTCGAAGACCCGGTACCTTAACCACTTCGCAATGCCGTCAAGATCGGGAAACAACTGTCTGTCAAACACGCCGTACTGTTCCAATCGGTGCCGGATGTCGTCGTGCGCTTCATGTCTGATGACGATTTCCAAGTAGTCCTTATCCTCCAAAGCATCCAAGGGCCGGTAACAGGCCAGCAAAACGCTGTCTTGCGCGCGCATTCGTGGCGAAATATGGGGCGGATCATAGATGACGTTCTCAATAATCTCGAATGGCGAGCGTACTACATCGATGGTTGTCGTCGCTTCAACATCCTCCGCTTCTTCCATCACAAGGGCTTTGTCCGTCTGTGTGTTCGTGGAACTCTCCCCTCCCTCCTCATCGAGTCCAAATTCCGCGTACCCTGGGGGTTGAATCGCAGGCATAGTAAGCGTATCGCTCACGGGCTTTACGAAAGGCTGCTGATGACGTTTGAGGTCACCGTACCGAGCAGGTTCGCTGATTAAGACGTAGACTGCGCTATCTAATAATCTCTTCTCGTCGTCGACTTTGGTCTCACGGGTCGCGAAGTACAAGGCAACCAATGGATTGGTTGTCCAGTCCATAAACCGTGTGGGGAGTCCGTGATGCTGCGCGATCGACAGGGCTTCCCAATCACTCTGTGGGAGGTGGCGCACGTAGGTTACAAGATGATTTCGGAAGCAATCAAGGACTTCACGTTCAAGGTCCTCACGACCAAAAGAAGTGAGAGAACTGAGGTGCGCATAGCGTCCGATGGACGGAAGCAACGGATATCCAGAAGAATCACGCTTACTCTGACCACGAAAGTACTTACGAACGACAGGTAGCTCATCGCGCACTGTCTTTAGGTATTCTTCAAAGGTGCTGATTGCGAAAGAACCGCTCATGCTAAAACTCCTCGGACATCGATCTTCCCAGAGACGGCTGCTCCGATGAGGGCGGCGCGGTATTCTCGAAGACGTTCGATAGCTGCCTCGACTTTCGTCACTAGGGCATCCAGATTCAGCGTCTCCGCATCAAGAAATGCGGCTATGGCTAACTGTTCGTGCAAGGGTGGGAGAATCAACCTGAGGGATCGCTGGTCGAGCAGACCTATATATCCTCGAGTTGTTCCAAGGCTTGATATCAAATGCATCTGGTCTTGCAAGTAACGGCCCTGAAAGAACCAAAAAAGATAGCGCCGGGCAATGCGGCGCAGGCAGCGATAGTAGGTTACCTGCGGCGTGAGCATCACATAAGGGAACCTGTTCTCTTGAACCATCCCAACGCGTCCGATTGTACCCTTGTGGGTCAGAAGCACATCGCCAACACGCGCAAAGCCGACGCGTAGTGAGGCTGCCAATTCTGTCTCGATGTAGGGACAAATCGTGAAATCAATTTGGCCTGCCACAATGTGATTGGCCATGATGAACGGAATGCCATCACTCACATAGTCGTCCGCTTTCGGATGAAGTTCGCCATGGTTTCCGTCCTGATATTCGATATTTCCGGCAACTCGTTCCAACCACACCTTTGAGACTTCCCAACCACTTGGGATCTCTGTCAGTTCATTGAGTATCGGTGGGCTTGAATGTTGGGCTCTCCGTCAGACCGGCAGCGCGGGCAGCGTCGGGCGGGAGACCGCGTGTTACCGTGCACGAGATCAGAGCTGAGCGCTTCTCTCCCAGTTTTTCGATCAGCGCCTGCTTCTTCTCAATGAGAGCATCGATCTTCGCCGTCTCGCGGTCCAGAAAACCGGCGATTGCGTGTTGCTCATCTATCGGAGGTAACGGTACTTGCGCCTCACCAATCGCACTCTTGGGAAGACCGTAACGAGTTACGCCCGTAGCCGCAATTTGAAATTGTTGATTTATCGCACACGATTGAAAAGCTCGCAGAAGAAAACTGCCAAGAAGTTGCGAGGAGTCAGGACGCACTATCGCAAGGTGATATCCGCAAACGAAGTCAGGCGAAGTTTCAACTACTGTAGCGGGTACCGCAATGTCGCTCCACTCCTCTGAGTCCTTTGTGATAAGTACATCTCCAACTCTCAACCCGAAATGTTCTATCTCTTCTCGTGTCGCGGTAGTCTCCATCACACCCATATCGGGTCGAAGCCGCTCATTGTAGTAAACGTCTGTGTAGTTGCAGAGTCGAACCGGCTCTTCTTCCTCTGATGAAATTTTGTCGACATTGCTTATCCAGTACTTCGCCGCTGCTTTCAATCGGTGGACTCTCCAATGCGTCGGCACATCACCTAGCCACTCGACACCACTGGCCTTGTACTTCGGGTACGGCGGCCACCTCATAACGTCGCTTCCTCCAACGGTTCCTCGGCCTCCCACTCTTCGTCCGGCCCTTCGTCGTAGGCCTCCGCTACCACCCCGGCGCGGAAAAGCTCTGGCTCGCGCGTGACAGTCTTACCCGTAGCCACCTCGATCCGCTGGAGCAGCGTCTCGGCACGCGCAGCGTAGAAGTCCCAAAACTGGTCCTTTCGCAACAGATTTGGCGCGATGCAGTGCGAACCGAGGATGTCGTCCATTCGCTTCGGATCGACGCCTGCTGTCTTCTCAACCGCTGGGAGATACTTTGATGGCGCGCGACCACCGATCTGGCGATTGGTCCGCGCGGAGATCGGTGTCTTATTAATGACGCTGTTGTAGGTGCCGGGGGCAATGCCGGCCGTCTTGCACCACCTCTCGGGGAAGATGTGGTGAATGTCGATCTTGTCGTCAAAGAAGGTCTGCGCCTCGATGGGTTCCCCAGTACGGAAATCCCGCCCTCCGTCGCGCATCAACAGAGCATAGAGGCCCTTGTAGGCAGAGCTGTTACGGCTACGCAGCGTGAGCAACCGGTTAGCCTGGAAGCTCGACTCCTGGATTGTGATCGGTTCTGTCCCGTCGCCGCGCACCATGGCGATGACTTCTGGCAGGTCGCGCGCGAAACGGCTCTCGATGGCACCGCCGTAAAGTTCGCCCAGAACACCGCACCAGTAGTACCGGGCGACCTTCTGTCGTGCGCCTTCGGTCTCGCCGTCTTTGCCCAACTCCACAAAGATGGCGGCGAGAGGAACGAGCTGCGTCCGGTACGGCAGGTCTCGCGCCTTGAAAATCTTCTGCCCGTAGAGAAAGCGCGCCGCACGCACGAATCCGGCCTCAACTCGGTCTGCCCACGCCTGCCAATCGCCGACCTCCAGTTTCAAAACATCCTTGCGCTTGCAGCTGATTCCCGGGGCCTTGTCGGAGGTCGTACCAGCCTCAAGAGCGGCGCGGCGGCGCGACTGTGTCACAAGCAATGAAATGGCCTGGAGAAAGTCATCATTTTGCAAGTTGCGCAGGACCGGATGTTTCTCCTTCAAACGCTTCTCACGCGCGTTCCAGTCGTCTCGAAGCTGGAAGTTGTCGGCTGCGAAAGAGGCGGTCAGCAACTCGAACACTGTGAGCGCCACGCCACCCGTGTTGACGCGCTCGAAGACCAGGCAAACTGCTTCCTTAGGAGTTTCCTTCTTCAACTCGATCACGGGGATGTGGTATTGCTCAAAGCGCTTAATAGCGTCGCGCTCGAAGTCATTGAAGAGACGCATCTTCTCACGGTCGAAATTCCAGTGCTCGCTGTAGGCTTGACGCCAGTCCGCACTGCCGAAGATTCGATTTACGGGGAATAGATCAGAGGCGTATTCGCGCTCCGGCGTGGTGACATCCAGGTTGATCTCACCGCCGAAGCTCTTCGTGAGTTTGTCTTCCGGTACGCTTATAACAGCGTCTTCGCGGTCGTCTTCCGCCTCGACCGCCTTTTTCATGTCAATGTAGTACCAGCGCCGGATCGGCCTGTTCTTGGCATCCTTGGTCTCTACCGCCGTTCGCCCCATGAGTGCTTGATAGAGCGAGGTCAAGCGTTGCTGGCCGTCAAGGATCAGCGTCTCGGGCTTCACAGTCCGCAAACGATCCTGGGTTCCGGCCAGCGGATGGGGCTTGAAGCGTACGTGCTCCCCGCCAGTCTCAAGCAGCATGATCGCGCCAATCGGAAACGACACCGACACGCTTGCCAGCAAGCCCTTGATTCGATCGTCGTCCCACACCCAACCGCGCTGGAAGTCGGGGAGCTGGAGCTTGCCGTTGTGGGCCTGCGCGAGCAGGTCTTGCAACGCAGTCTTAGTGCTGTCAAAACTGGCGTGGATCATGAGTGCACCCCGTTGCTGCCTGTGATTTCAGCCAACCCTTGCACGATTTCCTGCTCCAATTTGCGGATGTCCCGCTCGATCTCTTCCAATGGCCTTGGTGGTTCGTAGCGGTAGAAGTGCCGGTTGAGAGGAATCTCGTAGCCGACCTTGGTCTTGGTCTCGTCGATCCAAGCATCCGGGACGTGCGGAAGCACCTCCCGCATGAAGTAGTCGTGGATGCTTTCCTTGAGCGGGACGCTCTCCGTGTCGCGCAGTTCTGGGTCGGGTTCGGGCTTGCCGTCCTTGTCACGGCAGATCACGGCGCTGTCATCGCGCTCGCCGAGCGCACTCAGCACAGCCTTGATCTCCGATGCTGTCAGACGAACGCCTTGAGCGTGGTCGACTTCGCGCAGGTCTTGAAGGAAGGCCATTCGATCCTTGTACAGCTTGTCGTCTTGAGCTTCCCTGAAAGCATGCAGGAGCACACGGATTTTCTCCTGGCGACGCTCACCGAGTTGGATTTCCTCCAGCCTGGCGGTCTCGCCCTTCCTGGAGCTGGAAGTGAGGGCCTTGAAACCGGCTTCCTCTTCCAATCGGGCGATTCGCTCCGGCGTCACCTGGAAGTTGAGGCGTAGGGGCCGTTCAACCGTTATCTTGTGGAAGCCGAAGTCAGCGTTCTCGAAGATCTTGCCGATGACGAGCGTTTTCTGCTGACCGTCGATGTTGAGCGTGCGCGTCTCTCCGTCCTGAAAGTTGCCGTGGATGACCGAGACGTCCCCAATCTGGTCCGGCTCACGCGGGTCGTCGGCAGGGTCGCCAAGTTTATTGCGTTTGTTTCCGAGGCTCTTCTTCATCTTCACGTAGAACTGCCGCGCGTCAATGAGTTGCACTTTGCCTTTTCGCTTAGCCTCCTTGTGATTGGTCAGCACCCAGATGTAGGTGGAGATGCCCGTGTTGTAGAAGAGTTGGTCGGGGAGCGCGACTATGGCTTCCAGCCAGTCGTTTTCGATGATCCACTGGCGGATGTTGCTTTCGCCGCTTCCGGCATCGCCAGTGAAGAGGGGCGAACCGTTGAAGACGATGCCGATACGGCTGCCCCATGCCTTCGTCGGGCGCATCTTCGACAACATGTGTTGGAGGAACAGGAGTGAACCATCATTGATACGCGGGAGGCCCGCACCGAAGCGCCCGTTGTAGCCCAGCGTATTAGCCTCGTGCTCGATGAAGCGAGCCTGCTGCTTCCACTCGACCCCGAAAGGAGGGTTTGCCAGCATGTAGTCGAAGGTGCGCTTGTTGCCATCGCCGTCTCGCTCGAACGCATCTTGCGTGAACGTGTCGCCCAATCGGATGTTGTCGGCATCGTCGCCCTTGATAAGCATGTCGGACTTGCAGACGGCCCACGCCTCGTCGTTCCAGTCCTGCCCGAACAGGAGCGGGCTGGCGTCCGCGTTGAGCTTCCGAATGTAGGCTTCCGAGACCGACAACATGCCACCGGTTCCGCAGGCCGGATCGTAGATCGTTGTAACGACGTGGCTCCGCCGTATGTCCTTTGCTGGCGCAAGCAGGAGGTTCACCATCAGCCGGATGACCTCGCGGGGTGTGAAATGCTCGCCGGCTTCTTCGTTCGATTGCTCGGCCCCGATTCGGATCAACTCCTCGAACACGTACCCCATCTGCACGTTGTCCACGCGCTCCGGCGATAGGTCCACCCTGGAGAAAGCCTTAATGACTTCGTAGAGCAGGTTCTTCTCTGCCATGCGTGCAATTTGCTGATCGAAAGCAAAGCGTTCCATTACGTCGCGCACATTCTTGGAGAAGCCGTTGATGTACGCATTTAGGTTCGGAGCCAGTTGATTGGGATCGTCGAGCAGCTTGGTGAAATCCAACCTGGACAAGTTGTAGAAGGGACGCTTTGTGATTTTTTCGAGCATGCTACGGATGACATTCTCCGGCTTTGTCTTGATCGCAGCGTGCTCCTTGAGTACCTGAGCCTTGGTTGGTGCCAGCAGGCAGTCAAATCGCCGTAACACGGTGAGTGGCAGAATGACCTTGCGGTATTCGTTGCGTTTGTAGGGGCCTCGGAGCAGGTTGCAGATGCTCCAGATGAAGCTGGCGAGCTGGGAGTGCGTCTCGGAGTTCATTCCTTCCTTCTGAAAAACGGTCGGGTCGGGCGTCCGAGGAGACTAGGCACCGCAGCGCAAGACCTGCAAGCCGGAAAAAATGAGAATAGCTCATCACACTGAGCGAAACACGTACCACGATTGAGTCTGTTCCGAAAACCGAACAACCTTTTGTAGTTGCAGGGACTGCCGTATGGCCCATCCCAGCCAACGAATGCTGCAAGAGGTCTCGCAGCAGTGCTCATGTTGCGGGCAGACGTACCATCCGAACAAAACACTCTCTGATCGGGTGGAAGCCTGGCTCTCGGTGACGAACCCAACGTCGTGTGCCCGGTCTGTGAGCAGAATGTGTCTAATCAATTGCGAAATCAAGGCTACAAGAAGCGCTGGCGAGAAGCACTGGAACGACAACTTGACCACGACAGGGTCGTTCAGGCTACCTTGCTTGCCATCTATCTTCCAAGGCGTTGTTTAGCGGCCTTCGCCCGCCGCCCTGCTGCCCGACTGGGCCGCAGGTGTTTCCGAGGTCTCCCGGTTCTCGTGTGTGATGTTTCTAGGCGCACATATTTACTGCGTCGGCGTCCGGGGTGCATGCTTTCGCAGCTCCATAGCCCACCCCGCCTATACCCTTGTCTACGCTTCACTGTGTCCGTCGTGGTGGGAGCGCAAGACTCGAGGCCGAGCGGATTGCTAATCTTTTCTCGTAAGAATTTTGCATTCTCTGCTTCATTCCGGTTTGGAGAGATCGCTCTGGCGTCCCCTTCGCGTCTTTCGGAGGCGACCGATTGCCTGAACGCAGGCCGCAATACCCAGGAGTTGCTCCCTCAAGGTCTCGCTTTGGAGCGCAAGAGCTAAGGCAGCTGGGTTCCTAAGAAGCCTGTCCTTCCGTTTGTCATGTCGTTGGGCAGACAGGTAGGTGAGGTTGTAGCAATGACGACAGCCAAAAACCTGCTGTCCTGGGGGAAGGTACAGGCGTCCCACGCGCCTTCCACAGCGAGTCCTGAAGTCAACCACCGGACACCAAAACCAGAATCGCCTTCCGCCAAACGTTGGACGGGTAGTGGTGACTTCGACCAGATAGTGGACTGGCCTGATGGCATTCAGGGACTCGTCAATTACGTTGTAGCGGAATCGTAGGGCCATCGCACAGCCGCGCCCCTCGACTACGTCGTATTCGACGCAGGACAGAGTTGTTCCGGTGCGATCATTCCAAGTCTGAACGCAAGGGCTCCCGAACGCACTGGTGAACACTCCATGACGACGCAGATCCACCGTCGATAGGACAACGCAGTCTTCCACACACAACCGTGTTGTCCGGCCTCTACTCATACCAGCTCGCCATCTGCGGTTTCGCCATTAGCGGGCGGCACCCGTTTCGCATCTTCCGGCACCGCGTGTGCCCCCCTTTTTCGCGAGTCCACGTATTGGACTGATGACCGTTCGGCGTGCACACCGGAATCGTGAGATCAAGATGCGGAATCACCCTAGGCGTCGAGGATCTCGTTCAGACTGCTCTTGAGATGGGCCAAGCTGTATCGGCCATACATGCCGCTGATTATCGCAGATCTAGCAGCAACACTTCTTCCCTTTGGCGTTGCATATGTCCGATGACTGCCAACGCTTGCGGACGCACGATGCAGACTGGCTCACCGCCGAAGTCTATCCCAGAAAATTAAGCCACTGCTTGCCGAGCTGACAAACTTCTCCATCACCTCCCGGATCGGGATGTCGCGCTGGTAGCAGGGCGCATCCGCCAAGGCTACTGCCCGCATCCGAGGCACTGGCAGGCTCTGGCAGAACTCGTAGGAATCTCAGCGGACTGACACTATAGCGCGTCGTCCACGACACTGGGCATCATCCGCTCGGCTACCTCGAAGTTTTGTCCCATTTCCGGCTCCAGACAACGCATTCGCTCAACCTACCGCGCCTCGTTCTTGACTTCCACAGCTGACTCCTTCTAGAGTACCGCCTACAGTTTTCTGAGGGGGAGACTGAACACTTGGAGGAGCCTATGGCTCGCTTCGCGGTCGTTTCCCTTGTCTGTCTGGTTCTCCCAACCGCTTTAGCACAGAGCGTACGCGCTAGTGATCCCAAATCACTGGCTTTCGCTACTCGGGCCGGATTCAATCCCTACTGTACGTCTACATGTCATTTCCCAGCCCGTCGCTACTGCACGATTGCCAATTTTGGGGCAGCATGGTCAACACTAAACCTCCTTATCACACATGCCAAGGGGGCAAACTGTTCGCTGTCCAAGCAGTGACAGCACAAAGGGAGAACTAACAATGAAGACAATTCTGGCACTTTGCACGACCTTGATCTGCTTGCTTGCGGGTGCTCTCGCTCAGACGAACACAGGGACGCCATCGTTCGACCCAATGTTTCCGGTGAGTGCCTATGAATCCCTCGACTTGGCCACCCTCAACATTCTGATGCAGGCTCCTGTCCGCGCCAAAGAGGGTCCGATTCCGCTACGCTTTATGCTGACTGAGAATGTCCAACTGTACGTAGCAGGCGGAAGCTATGCGACGACTGCCGGTGGGCCAAATCTAGCCAGGGGCAACTGGGCGGGAATGCTTTCCTACGCGGCGGGATCGCCGATAAATTGCCGAGGAAGCCAGACTAAAACAACCCCATGGACACACATGGCTATTGTAGACGGCAACGGTACGCTTCACCCTATGCCAACTAGTTGGGATTCTAAAGGGTGCTTGTACCGTGCAGTTGATGTGTTCGCGACAGACAATTCTGGCTATGAGTTAGTACTTACTCCGATTACAATTGGGAATTGGACCGCTACCGTTTATGATCGTAATGGACTTCAAAGTAATTTTTCAAACACCAACCAGTATTCAGGAACCATTGTTGATCCCCACCAGAACACGGTCACGGTCTCTCAGGGTGGAAGTCCGTACTATACAGTTAGCTATGCCGATCAACTAAGCTCCACGGCTGTACTCTCCTATCCTTCCTTTCAATTGTCCGGAAGTCCTATCGCATATTCCTACACGGATGGCACCGGTGTGCAACGATCTGTAACCGTCGCTTCGCTAGGTGGAACCTCAGGTGTGACATTCAAGCCCGCGTTCAGCTGCGGTGGCGTAGGAAATTTCTCAAATACGTTCTACCCTCCAAGTAGCGTGACGTTCGCGGATACTAGCGTATTGACCTTTACTTGGGAACTAAGCGGCTCTGGAGGCTATGACGGTCGGCTCGCCACGCTAAAAGTTCCCACGGGCGCAACCTACACACATTCCTACAGTGGAGGAACGCACAATGATGGGCTCTGGTGCCAGAGCCCTACACAAGTGTCCAACGCCATTTTGACCATTAGCAACGGATTGGCGAGTTGGACCTTTGCCCGGACGCTGGGTTCTGCAGCCACAACGTTTACGACAGTAACAAAGCCAGATGGATCAAAGGTTAGCTATACGTTTGTTGCGAATATCGTGACCAACAAGGTAGTTTACGACACTGATGGCTCGACCGTTCTCGATACCTGGACGTATTGTTATAACTCGACCATCTCCAATTGCAACTCAAATGGCCCCACACAAAATCCGAGCTCCGTAGCATCCTACCACTACACCCCCGGAGTGGCGAATCCTGCCGAGGTTGTGACTGATTACGACACCTATGGCAATGTGACTGAGGTGGATCGTTACGACTTTGGATCGACACTCGCTTCAAAGAGCGTCACCACTTACGGCTCTTGGAATGGTTCGACCTGCGTCAGCATGAACACGATCCACGTCAGCGGAAAGCCATGTGACGTTCAGGTGCTAGATGCTGCGAGCAACGTTGTATCGCATTCACGCTTCAATTACAACGTCTCCACAGGGGATCTTCTCAATTCGTACGCCTATTCATCGCCCATCGCCTATCTTACAACCGCCTATACCTATAACTCCAATGGTACCTTGGCAAACCGAACACCGTCGGATGGAGTACAAGTCGCGTTCGGAAACTCTCAGTGCAACGGATACCTGCCAGATCACGCTACCACCGCCATCGGGACGGCGAGTATAACCTGGGATTGCAATGGCGCCGTACCATTAACGACCACGGATTACAACGGGCTAGTCGTAACGACTAACTACGGCGATTCGTTGTACCGAGCGACCCAGGTCTCCGACAGTGGCAACCTTGCTCCGCTGAATTACGAATACACGTCACCGACGCAGTTCACCAAGCACATGACGTTCAACAACAGCGGCTCTATCACAGACACGACAACGACGCTGGACGGGTGGGGTCGTACGCTTTCAGTGCAGCATCAGACGGCGCCAGGAAACAGCAACTACGACACGGTCGGTTTAACCTATGACACGAACGGCAGACCGTACAAAGTCAGCATGCCATGCACTGCCACGTTAGGTTTGGGTTGCTCGACCCCAGTCACCACCAAAACGTACGATGGCATGAATCGCCCGTTGCAGGTGACGGACGGCGGGGGCGGGACGGCTGGGCTGAGCTACACGAAGAATGATGTGCTATCAACTCTTGGCCCACTGGTAACTGGCGAAAATTTGAAGCAGAAGCAGTTCGAGTACAATGGACTCGGACAGTTGGTGTCGGTCTGCGAGATGACCGCTGGGGCCTCGCCCTGGCTTGGTGGAGGCTGCGGACAGGCGGTGGCGCAGACTGGATATTTGACGAGCTACGCCTACAACGCACTGGGTTTACTCACTGGCGTGACGATGAATAACCAATCGAGCACGAAGCAGTCCCGCAGTTATTCCTACGACACGCTGAGTCGGCTGCTTTCCGAAACGAATCCGGAGAGCGGCACGACGAGCTATGTCTACGACACCGACGCAACGTGCGGCACTTCGAACGGCGATCTCGTGAAGAAAACTGATGCCGTGGGTAACGTGACGTGTTACAAATATGATGCGCTGCACCGCAATACCAGCATCACTCATCCGAGCGGGTCAAACGCCTCCGTCACACCGGATAAATGTTTTGTCTATGATTCGGCCACGGTACATGGCGTTTCTATGTCCAACGCTAAAGGCCGCCTCGCCGAAGCGTATACAGTGGTACATGGGCAGGGCTGTTCCGCTTCGAAGATCACCGACGAGGGGTTCAGTTATTCCTCGCGCGGCGAGGTATCGGGCACGTGGGAATTCACCGCAGCTTTTGGTAATTGGTATCAGACTACTGCTACTTATTGGGCCAATGGAACACTTGCAACGCTGGGCGGGCCTACTTCTGTCCCGACCTTCACGTTTGGCGTCGAAGGTGAGGGGCGAATATCGAGTGTTTCCGGGAGTTCCGGCCAGAACCCGGTTACAGCAACTTCGTACAACCCTGGCAGCGAAGTAACAGGGGTAACACTTGGCTCGGGCGACTCGGATGCCTTCACGTTCGATTCAAACACCGGACGTATGACACAGTATAAGGCTACTATCAACGGTAGCTCAGCGTTTGGGAACGTAACATGGAACGCGAACGGAAGCTTGAGGCAACTTGCCATTACAGATCCGTTCAACTCCTCCAATACTCAGACCTGTGCTTATTCGCAAGGGGATCTCGCATCCATCAAGAGCGTGAGTTGCGGATCAGCGTGGAGTCAGACGTTTTCCTACGATCCGTTCGGGAATATCACCAAGAACGGTTCGATTTCGTGGATGCCGGGGTATAACACAGCCACGAATCGCTACACGCTCGCGGGCACATCGTACGACGCTGACGGGAACTTGCTAACAGACACCTTCCACACCTACACCTGGAACTCCGACGGCCAGCCCGCGACGGTCAACACCAACACGCTTGTCACACTCACCTACGATGCCCTTGGGCGCGTGGTGACATTGAATGATGCAGGGACAAAAACCGATATTGCCTATACTCCATCTGGCCGTAGATTTGCGTACTATCCCAGTGGAGGATTTGGCGGCTTTGCTGTTGATTTGCCCGGCTTTTTGAGAGGAGGGGGACAAACAGCTAACGCGGGGGTTCAAAGTTATAGTCATCCTGATTGGCTAGGAAGTCAACGGACGGTGTCGGCTAGTAGCCGTAGTTATGTGGGGAGTCTTGCTTAAGCTCCTTTTGGAGAGACCTACGCGAAGCTTGGAATGCCTCAGCTCCTATTTACGAATCAATCTAACGACATAGCTAACGATCTTTACGATTTTCCGGCCCGTGAACAACATGGAGCGCAAGGCCGCTGGATTTCGCCCGACCCGGCGGGATTAGGTGCAGTGGACCCGAGCAACCCGCAGTCCTGGAACAGATATGCGTACGTGCTCAACAATCCATTGAGCTACAAAGACCCGACCGGCTTGGACTGTGTCTATCTGAACGACTCGGGCAGTGGCGCTGAGAGCATTGACCACAGCAGCAACGGCGGAGAGTGCTGGAGCAATGGTGGCTACTGGGCAGATGGCTACGTAGGCAGCAACTCTTGGGTGCAGACGTTCTCCAACAGCAACAACATAATCATCGACTCCAGCATCAATGGGTTTCTCGGCCAAACGCTAGCGGGCAGCCTGAACGATGGAGGAACTGCCTTCAGCCAGATGTTCAGCCTCAACGCCTCTGTGGATACCATCCTTAGCAACCCATACACTCCTGCCAACTACGTCGATCCGATGGCCCGGTCAGCACGTCAGGCCTTGAGCGCTATCGCAGCCGCTGCGCCCACCGTGTGCGGCGGCGGTGTGTACTACTACGCCGGCCGCGAGCTTAGCGCTGGTCCAGTACACGGATTCGCCGGAGCTATAAACGAGTTCGACAGCGTAAGCGGAAAAAGTGGAGGAGCGTTGTTCGAGGCCGGGGGTGGTGAGGGAATCGTGGGAGGCGCTGGTCTCATAGTGGCGGCAAATGGAAATGGCACTGTTGGCAGCGAGGGTTTAGCATTCGGAGGTTTCGGCGTAGACAGTCCTGTTGCCTCAGCTTCTGTCGGTACCGTCGGATTCACTTCCGGGGCTGGGCTCTACGCCGAAGGCTTTCTCTTTGGTCGAGGCGGTGGCTTCGGAGCGTATCTGAACGTCACCACAAATGCGGGGTGTGCTCAACACAAATGATGATCTTTGGCCCCGTCTCAAACGCAGCTCACGGAGAGAAAATCAATCCATGGTTTGCGATCGCGGTTGGTGGAGCGGTCTTAGTCATGGCTTGGACGAAATATCTGAAGGGAGAGTTGCGACAGGGTACGCATCTTGGAATTCTTTTGGGCATAAGCGCGATTTGCACTCTGTTCATCGCGACAGGGCTATGGGAATTGCTCCATTGACGGGTGTTCCAGATCGGGCGGGGTAGTTGTTTTGCGCTTAACCAACGATCCCGCAGAATAGCAGAAGGTGAGCGATGACGGGAAAGCTGACAATACTCGACATCTCTCCTGCTCCGGGGTCTGCGACGAGTTCTCCCAAGCGGGTGCTGTGGAAATGGTCACTAGCCGTCACAGGTCTCATCTTGCTCTTTCTGGCGTGGCAATGTGGCTCTGCGTTTCAGAAAGGGCGAGGTTTGGCGAACACTGCCGTACGAGAGTTTCACGAAAAGCTGAACCGGGGCCAATATGAGGAAATCTATCGGGAGGCGGATGAGGGTTTTACCCGAGCGGGGAAACACGACGAGTTGGTCAGGTTCCTGGAGGTAGTACACACCAGGCTCGGCAATGCGGGTGTCGCGAGTTTAGCCAACATGCGGGTCAACGCCACTACGGGCGGAACCTTCGTAGTCGCTCAGTACAACACAACCTTCGATCACGGATCAGCTGTTGAGACGTTTACATGGATCAGGTCTAGCGCCGCTCTAAGGCTGAGCGGCTACAACATTCAATCGAATGCACCGCTTTGAGGACAAGCACGCTGCCGAAAATCCTGACACAGTGGACCTGAAGGACGGGACGTTGCATATGCAAATCCCAATCGTAGCCGTCGCAAAACGAAGCCGTAGCTTCCGCCTGATCCGACCGCCGATCAGGTCAAAATCGGGTGTATCACTTTTCCCGTTCGTATAGCTAACCCCTACCCCCGTTTGACCCCGTTTCCCAACCGCCTGTAATACGCAGTTCGTTTCTCCCCCACGGCTTGGCGGAAGGGATTCATGACATGACGAAATGTGCTGTCAGGATTTGTGAACGCGGTATTCTCAACTAGCTTGCGATAAGGCAATAAGGCATCGCGGCGATCCTCGCCATCCGGCTCAATGTCTGTTCGAAGATATCCACATCTTCGTGCCGATTGAACCGGAACGAGACTCGCCCAGACTTTTCGGCAAAAACTGAAAAACGGAAAAATTGCAAGCGATCGAAATAAAAAAACTGCGAAAAAGTGGTTCTGTGGAATCGGGTCACACCGCTGGGCAGCACTTGGTTGTCCGCCTACCCCTTACTCCAGATCGCCACGACGGCCATTCCTGGATTCGCTTCGTGTAGTGTCTGTGCGCTGAGCGAGGAAACCAACCATAACGACTCGAAGATCCGAACCCAACTCCAGGGCGGAACTCACAACTCACACGGCAACCTTGCCGTCTGTCCGATGCCTCGAGTGTTTTGTCCCCTGGTGGAGATCAAGTGAGGAGGTCACACGATTTTTGCAGGGAAATTTCTCGCCTGCCAAACTAAACGCCATTTGCGTTCCACAAACACAGTCTAACGGAATATTCGCAAGCCAAACTCCACTCCACTGACGCTCAGTGCTGTAGTTCCCCGTACCGTCTTAAAGCCAATACCTCGTTATCGCGTCTGCATTCCGTCGCGGGTCTGGCGATAGAGCAACACTTTTCGCCCCCCTCTAGCTGATCTGCCAGGCCTTCCCGGTGAACCTTCGGCCTAGACTCCTTTGAGCAGTTCGGAGACGGTAACTTCGAATCCCCTCGCCAGCACTTCCAGCATCGGGAGACAAACATTCTTCTTGCCGTTCTCAATCTCCGAGATATGGCCACGGTCTATGCCGAACCGATGTGCCATTTCGACCTGAGACAAACCCAGTTTCAGGCGTAACGCCCGAAGTCTCTTGCCGAATCGGGTGGCAATGGCACTGGACACTCTCCAATTGTGTGCTGTAGGCTGAAGCCTACCTATCGGCAGGTGCCGACAGGCCGACAGCAGAAATTTCCAGGCGGATTTCATTGCTTTACTCTCGAAGGCCAACACTCCTCGTAGCCTTGCTTGTTGCGACTTGTCCCACCCTGGAAATCACTGCCCAATCTGGCTCCACAGCGGCAGCGTTAGACCCTCACGACCTGTTTGTGAACGTGGCTGCATCCGTGTATGTCGTTGAGGGGCTCGATGAAAGCGGCAATGTCGTTTCAGTGGCCAGCGCCGTAGCCATCGATAAGAACGCCGTTGTCACAAACAAACACGCCATCAATGCCGGGGGTTCTCTCCGGGTTCGACAAGCACAGAGCATCTGGCCGGCGGCCGTTGACAAATTGGACGAGAAGGCGGACCTAGCAATTTTGCGGATCGACGGTCTCAGTACCGCTGTGCCACCCGAATTGAGGAGTGTCGACAGCCTCACGATTGGCGAGCGGGTGTTTGCTATCGGCGCGCCGTATGGCTTAGAGGTTAGTCTTTCAGAGGGCCTGATTGCAGGACTACGGCATCGGGGGCACGAGCAAGATATCGCTCTTGTTCAGACGACCGCTCCCATCTCTAAAGGGTCGAGCGGAGGTGGACTCTTTGATGCACGAGGCCATCTCGTCGGCGTCACGACGTTCTACTTGTCTGGGGCACAAAACCTGAACTTTGCGATCGCCTGCGACCGCATCACAAATCTGAGGCAGCAAACCGCAGATGGCGCTGCTCGGGCTTGGGCAGCCGTCGCCGGCGAGATTGCCGACAACGCTGCGTCTGTTGCTGGTCTCGAAGCTCCTCCCGCAGCCCTAGACCAGCTAAATGATTGGGCCGATCGGATGAAACCGCGAACGGAAGCTGTAACCCGAGAGCGAAAAAAAGCTGTGCGAGCCTACACAGAGTCACTTCGACTCAACCCAAACGATGCGGCGGTTTGGGCGAACCTTGGAGGTCTATATGCCTGGCTCGACGAGCCTAGAAAAACGATCTCCGCCTTTGACCGAGCCTTGCGCCTTCACCCCGAAGATATCTCCATCCTGACAAAGGCGGCTGAGAGCTATGATCATCTGAACGACCGTAGTAAAGCGGCCCAGGTGTTCCGTGACGCTATTCAGCTCCAGCCTGCGAACGCGGATCTTTGGGTCGGCTTGGCGGACGTTCTCAGTCGGACCGACAGCAAAGAATCGGCGAAAGCATTGGAACAGGCCCAGCAACTCAGACCCTCGAGCGCACTCGTTTGGACAAGGATAGGACTGCGGTATCAGTACCTGAATCGATATGCGAATGCGGAGGCCGCTTTTCGAGAAGCAACGCGAGTTGAGCCGAACGATGTTCTCAGCTGGAAGTTGCTTGGGAACTTCTACATCTATCGACACAATAAACGAAAGTTCCAGGAGGCCTGCGAACGGCTACGCCGAGTCGACCCGCAGTCGGCCGACAGTCTCGAGCGAGCATGGCGATAACGCAAGGCTACGATTCAATCGCGCGTGGTAGCCTGCGATGGCAATCGTCCTAGAAGCCGTGCACACGCTCTGATACCCACCATCCGCTGGGATCGGTTTGAGCTTTGAAGAGCGAGGACTAGTGCCTCAGGGTTTCGAAGAAGGGCGTCTCTACGACTGTCGTGTTGTTGTGCGCTCCGATATGTCAGGTAGTAGCAGGTCCGACAGCCGAAAACGTGCTGACCTGGCGGCAAATAAAGTCGACCCACACGCCTTCCGCACCGGATGCCGTCGATCACTGCCGGGCACTTGATCCAGAAACGTCGATAGCGAAGCTGACGGCTAGTGGTTGTGATCGGAACAATGTACGGGCCCTCGCGCTCTGAATTAAATCTCAGACCCAGCGCATAGCCCGGCATCTCTACGACCGTGTAGCCTATTCCCGAGCTTTCCCCCGAACTCGGTTTGAGAACCCACCGGCTCCCAGGACCGCTGCGGAATACCCCAGCACGATGCATATCCACCACGCTGAGACAAATGCATTCCTCAGTCGTGAGCCGGTTTGTCCAAGGTCTCCGCCCCATGTTTTCTCCTGCGGTTCGCCGGTTCCGAGGTCCGCGCGCCCGTTTTTCCTAAATTATCGACAGCGCCAAAGGATACTTCGAGCCGCCAACTCGCCACTTTGGCGCAGAATTGGCGTTTTGCGGACACGTACTGATCGTCCCTTCTGACGGTCTCGGGGGCGCACTAAGGCGCATTTTCTGCTTTTTAACGTCCTCTCAACTGAGCACACCAAATGCACGCTAAATGGCAGGTTAGCCGCATCGACTCGGACGCCAGAAGTACGGATAGTGAGCCTTCTAATGCAGTGCGCGCCTGGAGACGCTACCTGGAGTCTTCTAAAGTACATCCCATTGGTACGAGGACAGTTCCGGCATTAACCCCGCGTTGCTTGACAGTCGGCTCCGTGATCGCAAGTGCGCGCGTTAATCGGGATTGAACCGCTTTCTGGTGCACGTTCTAAGCTGGCCCTAAATGGCAGGCGTGGAAACCGTGAGCGCTTCTTCACGCAGGCATATCCGTACGCCAATAAGCCGATTCGTGCCCGCGACGGCTGGGCCCACGGGTTTCCCCCTAACGGTCACTGCCAAGAGTAGCGAGCCGGCTTGCCAACCTGCAACAAAAACACGACACGATAGTGCGAAACAGCGCGATGCTCTTCGCGTTTTCGGTGTGCTGTATTGTCTCCTTCGGAGTGCTTCGCATCCATTCGAGAAGGTCCAAGTATTGGACTCAGTGGATACTTCACCTTTTCGAAAAAACTGAAAAACACATGAGAAATGTGCAAACGAAAAAAATCTAAAAAACGAAAACTGTGGTTCTCCCGAACCGGGAGCACCCGCTGGTGCCTCAAGTTGGCCCCCCCACCCCTTGCGCGCAGCAGTTTCAGGAAAGTACGGCGAGCCAGCTATTTGTGAGCGGGAAAACGCTGAGGTTGTGGCATGGGCATCTGATCCCGGGTAGGAGGGGCACGCCCAAATGAGGAGATCGGGGAGTTCGGGTCCAAGTTCTCGGACTCCCGCGCATTCGGGCCGATCTGAGAACTTGTTTGTAGCAAGCGACAACTTCAGCGACTAAACTGTCTCCTCCAATCGAAGGCCGGCTAGGTGGACGCACCGAATGGCGACTGCATCCCGAGCCGCTTGCCGGCCTGAGTACAACGGGGATGCCGCGCGGGAGACGGCAATGTCTCGGCAGAAGAAATCTAAACGCCATACGGGTGTGCCCATTGAGGATTCGTCGTTTCCGGGAAGCTCTGGGCCGCCGTCGCTTAATCCTTTTCACAAACCTAAAACGCTTACGTTCGACGCCACCCAGCTAAGTGGCCTGACAACTGCCGAATTACGAGATCAGCGGCATCGTCTCGTGGAGTTCCGAGATCAAATCCGCATTAGATTCCCATCTCTCGCTGACTCATGGACTCGGAATCCAGTAGAACAGGAAGCTGCCGAGAGCCTGGTCGATGCTGAGCAACTGATTCAACGAATGGATCTCGAGCTAATTCAACGGGATATATCTGACTCCTCGAGTCCGCACAATGCGGTAAGGAAAGATTCTCCTACGGTCGTCGGGGAGCCACATGAGGCCGAAAATCCGACGAGTGTGCCCGCGCGAATCGAAAACGAAGGTCTGGCGAATGAAGCCCGAACAGTTGGTAGCGTCAAATCCACGCCGCCGGCCGCGCGACCCCTGCCTCAGCCGGCGGGCGTTTTCGCACCTGCTCAGAGCGCCTCGAAGAAGAAGAAAGGAAGGGATTCATTGGCCGAAGATGTGGCGAAGAAACTACAAGATCCAGGCGGACACCCTTTCATGTCCGTCCAGGAAGTAGCTTTCGCCGTCGGGAAATCGACCGCGACCATCTATCGGTGGTTAGACACTGGAAAACTCGCTCGATCCCATGTAGCAGGAAGAGTCCCCACTGACGCCGTTAAACGCCTCTTTGAGAAGCCGACCGAGTAGCCCACCTAATTTCTTTCTCAAGTCCTCTCATTCGTGATCATTCATCTCTAGACGCTTCTCAATTTTCTCGCCAGATTGGACCCTGTGAAAAATCAACATTGTTATTCACCGGAGAGAGCAGTGGGCAAAAGGGGCAGCTTGGATATGGCCAAGATTCGCGAACATCTCCAGCGACTCAGAAAACTAGTTGGCTGGTCGCAGTTCGACGTAGCCAAGGCATCTGGTATCTGTCGAACAAGAGTCTCGCTCTTTGAGAATGGGCACATCACGTTGCAACCGATGGAAGTCTCGAATATCTGCTCCGCGCTTGAGAAGGCCGCAGCAGAGCGAGTGACAGCGATTAGTTCAATCTCAACCGCCACACTGATAGCTGCTCGCTGAAAGATAACAGTTCTTCAGGAAAGGGCTGGGCGCCGTTCCCCGTGAAGGTGGCGCCCAAGGAGTAATCAAATGTTCGATTGTCAACCGGATACTACCACAGACGCCGCTCCAGTACGCTCCCGCCCTTGGCAGACTGCGCTGATGCTCAAACAGTCTAAGCAGCGAACAGCGAATCGGAATAATGCCGCTCGCCCAGGGCCAATCACGACAAGTCTTACGTGCCTTCGCTGCGCCCTTGAGCGCCTCAGCCGTGCAGAAGGGGAGGTGCTGCTATGAAAGGCGCTCGGGAAAATCAGCGTGCGGCGATTCTGACCCTGCTCATGGCCGCTCATGGAGACTGGGTGCCGTTGCCGCAGATTCTTGCGCTTGGGATTGCACAATACAACGCACGAATCTACGAGCTACGGCGGCTCGGGTTTCGCATCACCAATCGCATCGAAGAGGTAGACGGCATCCGCCGTTCGTGGTATCGGCTTGAATCCGGAGTTCCCAACGATCGCCTGCAGAGTAGACCACCTGCGCTTGCAACGCCGCCCCGGTTGCTACTTTTCCCCAATTTGCAGCCAGCACGGGTGTGGCAAGGACCGGGGGAAAACAGATGAGTATCCCGGAGTCCTTTCCGTGCAATCTGTTGCCTCTATCCCCGATTGAAGCCATCGAATCCCTGCACCTGGGTGTAGGCGCCGCAGTCACTTTTCACCGTAAAGTGCATCGTTACAAGCCTGATAGAGAATGGCAGGATCTTGGTGCAATCATGCTTTCCGAGTTGCGCACGAAGTGGCATTTGATCGAGGAGCACCTACGCATTGACGCCTACTTTAGCGTTAGTTCAACGTACGAACAGAAGAGATTCACGAGAATCTGCAAAGTAACGGGCTTGCCTGTCTACAGCCGAAAAGCAGAACGCCTTCGCTGGCTGAATTGCGTTCTGCTAGACGTAGATATATACAAAGTACGCGACGCTTGCAGTTTTGCTGAAACGATAGAAATCCTCGCTAGAGAACTTGCTTGCAATGACCTGCCGCCGCCCAGCTTTTTGTGCTCAAGCGGAAGGGGGATTTGGGGCCTATGGCTGCTCCGAGATCATTCGAATCCAACTCCTGTCCCCGCATATCCGGAAAGGCTCGACATTTATGAGCGCGTCAACAAAGCACTGGTGAAACGGCTTGCCCACCTTGGCGCTGACCCTAACGCCGTAGATCCTTCCAGAGTGATGCGCGTACCGGGTTCCATCAACACGGATGCCGCGCCGCAGAACGGCCGCGTTCAGTTTTTCAAATGGTCCAACGATTTTCACACGTTGCCGGCGCTCGCGGACCTGCTCGGAGTCACGTCGTACAAGGTTAGATTGCCAGGAGAGAACGCCAAACCGAAGAACGAGGCAAGAGTAAATGCCGGCCTCATGCGCTGGCGTAAGCCGCTTGAAGGGTTTTGCCGACTGTGGAACATGCGCGGCCACTTCCGAAAAGGAACGCGGCGTTATGCCGTGTGGATCTATGCTCTCCTACTTCGGAGAAACCGCACTCCTGAGGCTGACATTCTTAGACAATGCCTGCGGCTGGCCGAATCATGCAGACCGGCTCTGACCCGTCGAGATGTCCAGCGGTGCATATCTTCCAGCTCAATGGCCGCACGCAAGGACTTTAGAGAGTCTATAAGCAACGCCAGGATTGCTCGAATGCTGAAAGTCACGACACATGAACAGGTCCAACTGCCCGACTGGCTCAAGCCGAAGGGAGAGAAGAAGTCCGTCGAAATTGCCTGTCGCCGCGCAGTCATCATGCACGAACTACAACTGGCGGGAAGATGGTCTTCGAACCGTGAAAAGTGGATTCGCACACGCGACATGGCGCACCTTCTTGCTGACAAACACGGCATCAAGCGCAAAGATGGAATGCCCCTGAGCCACGTCACGTTGGCGAAGGACTATCGTCTGCTGTACCAATCTCACTTCGCGAAGACTGAAGCTGTTAACTCTTCGGTGCTGGTAGATACACCCCTCTCTCTCTGTACAAGCACCAAAAACTTAACAGTTGATTTGGACTGCAAACGGGTACCCGAGAGCCGCACAATCCGAAACTGGGAACGATTTCGACTCGAAACGCGGCAGCCTAGCGCGAATGCGGTAGGTGCACTATGACCAGCACGATTCCCGGGGGACGTGACGCTGCTGCACGGGTGCCTCGGCCGTTATTGGCAGGCTCTTGGGCTGTTCCATAGGGAGTGCCTGCGACTCGATAAAGCAACGCCCAGGACGGGAAGTAGAACTATGAACCCGAGCCATCGAGTGCTTAACGGAAACATCAGCGGCCTGCCGCACCGTCCGACGCAAGTTCCTGATTTCGAGGAAGGTGTGTCGAGTGCGTTGGATTGTACATCCCAGGCGCCCTTGCAGACCAAGAAGTGACGCACGTTCTAAGCACGCTGTGACCGTTTCATGCCTGAACCTGAGCCAAACCCGATGCT